>Ga0256405_10000683_pt1 | contig 107145 bp, 88 predicted proteins | sample RumenRJG_02DNA_FD_189096 | JGI IMG/M metagenome (GOLD analysis project Ga0256405, IMG submission 189096) | Bovine rumen microbial communities from Lethbridge, Alberta, Canada - RJG_02 | ecosystem: Host-associated > Mammals > Digestive system > Stomach > Rumen | place: Canada: Alberta...
TGGAATTTAGGGATAAATACCTTCACCCGATGGGTGAAGCTGTAACAGTAATGTGAAACAGTGATAAATGCGGCGGCTAAAGGATTTCTGCCTGTTTATCACATATGAACTTCACGGATTCAGGTAATTCACTATACATGGGCCGCTCAAAATCCTTACCGGACTGCTTGTCCAAATAGATATTCCTCTTCGGAACCTTCACATTATGCATCGCCACAAGCTGCCTGTCCTCGTTCTGGTCCCTGGCGCTGACCCTGATGTAACCGTAGACTGCCATTGAATCCCCCTTGTCCCCCACTGCTTTATTCCAATGATGAATCATGAAACTATATTCTTTCTTACGTCATTTATCATGCTGAAACAGTACATCCAATGATGAGCCATGAAACCATATTATTCATACATGGTATCCGTTTCATGAACGGCTGATAATCATTATATTACCATAAAAATGAACGGACAATCGTTTATTTTTCGTTTATTTATCTCCGTTTTTATATATGATTAACTTCAAAAAGACCTGTTACCACATTCCATATAAGATTCATCTTGTCAAAAGAGCAATCTATATGAAATGTATAACAGGTCTTAAACGCCTCTGTTAGATCAATTTCCATCTTCTCCACAGCCAGCAGAAAAGGAAAAGCAGCGTATAGCAGAAACTGCACAGGGAATCCTTGATGCCCGCTCTCTTTATTCGAATTCTTGCTTGGCTGATTTGTACGATCCAATTTTTATGCCGCCAGAGCTCCGCAAGGCTCATATGGACAATGACCTAGCCGTTATGCAGGCATACGGCATGCCGATCAAAGAGACTGACGAGACTGCCTGTGTTGCATGGCTGATGAAGCTCTATCAGGAGAAAGTAAACGAACCAAAATAATCACATTGATGCTGTCCGGTATTGTCCCGGGCGGCATCTTTTTATATCTTGTGATCAGTTTAGACTAACTGTACCTCAAAAGAGAAAGCTGATCTTCAGTTTCCTGAAGACCAGCCTCTCTTAAATTGTTTCTTAGATCAATCTCCGTCTCCTCCACAGAAGCACTCCCGCTCCTGCGATGAGGATTGATCCGAGGATCGTGAAGAGGCGTGTGCCGGGGCCGCCGGTGGCGGGAAGTACTACGCCCGACGTATTCGGGACTATAAACTCACCGGTCTCCATGTTGAATGTGCTCTGAATTGTTTCATTGGTTGTTGTCACATTCACTTTGAACTTCGTATTATCCGGATCCTTCGCACCCTCTATTTTGAATGTAATGGGTTCGATTTGGAGGTATCCGTCCGGTGCCTGAGTCTCCGTTAGAATGTACTCACCAGGCATAAGGTTGAGATCATCGATACAATCGTTACCATTCATCAACTTGCCAGCTGCATTTGTGGTATATACCTTTTTCCCGAAACTTGTATCATCTTTCTTCGTTAATTCAAAGACTGCTCCCTTAAGGGTGTTCTTTCTTTCGGCATCCTTTTTGATCAGCTTGATATTACCGGTCACGGGAATATTTGTAAAGACTACATCAGAATCATCGCGAATTACAGTTTTGGCACTAGTCACAGAGTAGCTTGTATCATCATAAGTCTTTGGCGCGACTTGTCCCGGAGTATCCAGATTATCAATTTTAGTTGTACCGAAATACTTATAATCTACACCTGACTCTTCCACATAGTACTTAAGAGTATCAAGCCTTTGATCTGTTTCTATATGCTGTCCGTCTTTCAGTTTAAAAGTGCCGTCCGACGTATGCTTCTCGTCACCAACCTGACGTCCTTGTGCATCATAAATCTTATAGTTGCCAACGTAAGGAGTATATGTATTGGCATCTTCCCTTTTGGTAGATTTCTGCACAAAGAGTTTAAAATTAAACTCCTGGTCAGTATAAGCACTGCTGGTCTCGCCCTCCAGTTTCTTCTCAACCTCGATGGGTTTCAGGATCGGAAGGTTAAATCGAATATTGAGGTTGGAATCACAGCCTCCTCGCTCGATATAGAAAACCTGCATTTTATGTGAAACAAGATCGTCCTCAACGATATCGAATCGTTCTGTTCCACTTATTCCTTCCACTTCAACCGTTTTTTCAGAGAAGTTGATCTTACCGGTAAGTGGCTGGTGAATGCCGCCTATGTCGAGAACCAGCTTTCCATCAATGAATACCCACAGGTCATCATCTCCAGAGAATTCGAATATAATCGGATTTCCATTGGCATCATATCCTGAACTGGGGATAACAAAGTCTACAGACATGTCAATGCCAAAATGATGATTCAGTTCCTTGTTCAGATTCACCTGAAGATCATTGTTCGAATCATACTCGTGGAACGGGAAGAAGCCAATTGGCTTACCGTTTTTGTTTGAATTGTCCTTAGTTGCTTTTTTATCTTTATCATAAGCGTTTCCGGATGCTTGCGTGTAGGTGGATTCATACACAGTAAAACTGTTACTGCCTTTATTGTACTCAGCATAATTCGTATTGCTGTTGTAGTAATAATAGCCGTTTGAATCCTTTTGGAACAATCCATTCGCATTGGGATACGCTGTCACTGCATCGTTGTTGCTGTTAGTATTGAAAAGGGGACTCAGATTGCCTCCTCCATTCATAACCGGATAACCTCCGGACAAATCATCCTGAACGATCCCCTGGGTAGGTGTCTGCGCCTGGTACCAGTTCTCACGGGATACTCCTGAGGCACTTCCTGCATACCCCCATCCAAGAAATTTAAGGCCTGTAAGTCGGTTAACAGTTTCATCGCGTATATAACAATCGGAAACACCACCTGCGGTTGTGCTTGAATTGTATCCCATATTTCGGTAATAATCCAAACTGCCAGGAATATCGTAATCAAACAGGTTGAATGTGATTCCTTCTTTATTGTTATCTACGGTATCTACAGTACCAGGCTTAGCGCTGGGACCACCCTGCTCGACATGAACGATCAATTGCTTGTCATCTTTTGTTTTCAGAGTGATACTGCCAGGACTAAGTGCCGTTCCAGTATAGTATTGATACTCTCTTTCAACATCACCCTGTTTATCCTGACTATCAGTTTTGGTAAAAGCCTCAAATGTCATAACCCTTCTGTCAACCGTGTTAACCGGGCTGACCCAATTATCCACAGGTGAACCATTAAAGCCTTGATTTCCGAGTGCATCTTTCCTGTCCCATGAGCCAATCGGCCTTAGTGTAATCGTATCCCCCACCTTAATTGTGATCTCATTGGGGGTCGTATCAACGCGATCAGTGCTAAGAAGCCAGTTCGACAGTGACTCTGTACGGAATGAAGCTTTGACGGAATCTTCATCAGATGACGTTGTAATGTTCTGGACAGCTTCAGATTCTCCATTGTTCTTATGATGTACAACTTGAACAGCTGTGATTTCTTCCGGACCAGAAACAGGTACTCCATTCACTAATACCAGCGAATTGCTGTCGTCTGACATTAAGACTTCATCCTGCGTGGCGTTAATATCTCCAGTGGCCTGTACAGCAGTTTCATCTTTCGCAACAACATCCGGCAGCAGGTCTGCATCTTTGGATACGATCTCAACATTCACCGTACTTCCCTCTGCAGGCTCTACTTCGACGCCATTAACCATAACTGCAATTTCAAACAGTACCATGTTGCGCTTGCCAACAGTCACTTTATCCAGTTCTTCTTCTGATTTTTCAATCAGTTCAGAATACCTTGTGTCTTTTGGAAGAATTTCCTTTACTTTAAGCTCTGCATCCGCAGGGATGTTTGCATCATCTCCATAACTCACAGTCACCTCAAAAGTATCGCCAGATGCACTGATCACATACTTTTTGAACTGAAGGTCAGTCACTTTGATCTCAAACACTTCACCGCTGAGCATGGTAATAGTCAGCGTTTCTTCAGTATTGAAAGCCTTCATGGAAATGAGGGCCCAGTCGACAGCACTGAACTGACGAGCATTGAGCTGTTCAATCTGTTCTGCAGTCAGATCTGCAGAATATTCAGGCTCTAAATTAAGGGATTTCTTTAATTCACCAGCTGTAATGTCTTCTTCGATCTTGACGACCTTAACAAGGCTCTCATCTGAGAAGCTGACCTGGTCGATATTATCTATAAACTCCTGTGCTCTCTTAGTCTCTTGATCTTCACTGTTCTCTTCCGTTGTTACCACGGGATCTTCAACAGTATTCTCCACTGTTGTTTCCGCAGATTCTTCATCAGTGTTCTCTGCAACTGTTTCGCCTGTACTTTCTTCAGCATTTTGAGCGATCGATTCTTCTGAATAACCCTGATCCCACTCAGCGGTATTGTCCTTGCTATCCTCGTCAAGGATATGCAGAGACAAAATCAAGTCACGCAAGCTGATTGAATCACCTCCTGCAAGACTGTATTCATATGTTTTTCCATCAACGTCGTAGTGGAAATCTACCGTATAAAACACGCCATACACAGAAAACCCATTCGTCTCGAATACGACTGCGTCGTCCTGCTCCTGCGGCTCTTCTACAAGCTTCGCTTCCTCGTCTTCACCTTCGAAGTGAACGACGTTCAGAGACTTTCCCTCGGTGTTCTCGTCTTTGTCGAGCAGCTTGATTTCAACTCTTACAGGCGCTTCGGGCTCGATTTTGATACCATCCTTTTCGATTGTGATATCAAGGAGCTTGCTGTAAGCGATCTTGCCAGCTGAGACACCCATAACTTCTTCAGCGTCTGCCATGTAGTCTGCATACTCGTCTGCGGACTCTTCGATCTCTCTGACTTTAAGCTCAGCGTCCAGAGGAATGCCTGCAGTTTCATCGCAATATACAGTTACTTCATATGTATTGCCATCTGTGCTCTGGAAAGAGGTGGTCAGGCTACCTGCACCGACAACGCCATAGACGGAGAACTGGTCGGACTCGAACTTGACCGACTTCATCGCCTCGTCTTCGCCCTGCTTCTTGGCGTCGATCTGGGAGTCGATGACTTCAGGCTTCTCTTCGTTGTTCTTGTCGAAGTGTACAGTGTCGACATTGATGTCCTTGCGGACTTCCACTGCCTCGTTGTATTCAATCCTTACCTTGACCATGCCCTGGGGCTCGATCTCTTTTCCATCATAGATGAAGGCAATATCGTAGAACTTTGCGAAAGACAGACCGGTCTTTTCGTCATACTTGTCCTGCATTTCGCTCAGAGCCTTCTCATAGTACTCCTCGTACGCATCAGGATTGCTCTCTTTGGTGATCTCAGTGACCTGGAGCTCTACGCCCTCGGGGAGCTTGGCGCTTGTGCCAAAATCTGCATAGACTGTATAACCGTCATCATGCGTATCTTTCTGGTCATCATCACGATCAGAGTTTTTGTCCTGCTCATAGGCTTCGTCAACATATGTGTAGACGAGCTGTCTGTGGCCGGTGATGAGCTTAACTGTTTCCTCGGTCTTGGCGGTTGCTGCACTCTCAGAATTCTCGGTTGTGCTTACCGCTTCGGAAGACTCCTCAGACGTATCAGCGTCATGGTTGTCGTCTGTCTCATCCGAATTGTCCTGGTCGTTCTCAGCTGCAGGCTCCGCGTCGTCGTTATTGGAGGCATCCTCAGTGTTGGACTCCTCGTCATCGGAAGCTTCTGCAGGATCTTCGTTCTGTTCCTCCTGCACTTCCTCCGGCTCTTCTGCCTGTGGCTCCTCCGGTTCCACTTCCTCTGCGGATTCTGTGATAACCGGCTCGCTCTCAGCGATATCTATGCCCGCCTGCGTTGATGCCGTGTTCACATCCAGCGTCACGGCCGGCAAGATCAATGCGTAGGTTGTCACGAATACGACAATGGCAGCCAGTGCAGAGACGCCGCGTTTCCAGCGCTTCAGCTTCTTGTTCACTCTTATGAAGTGTTCCACTATTTTGTCTAAATGGTTCATATCGCTTCTCCTGATCATTATCGTTATGAGCGGCTGTTAATGGATCCTGTCAGCTGCGCGCCTTACGCAGAAGACCCAATACTACGAATACAGTTCCGGCTGCGCCAAGCGCGATGGCAGGCCACCACAACTGTCCCGTCTGTGGAATGCGGCGCGGCTTGTCCGGAGGGACCATCTCCTTGTAAGGTGACGCCTTCGGCTTGGTCGTAACGTCGTAGATCAGTTTCCCATTGTCGTTCTGCGGGATCGATACGAGGAAAGGATTGAGCGTATACTTTTCTCTCTTCTTGTCCTTTGTGGTGATCTCAACGACCTTCGTATGTGCGACCAGGTACAGGCCGGGCTCCAGGTCTGTGAAGACCACAGTACCGTTTTTATCCAGTTTCTGGGAACTCTCATAGAGAGGCAGTCCCTGGCTCTTGATGATCCGTTCCATCTTCTCGGCCAGGTCTCTGTTCTCCCGATCCAGCTCCGCGCTGGTTGTGGGAAGATTGCCCACAGATGCAAAATCGCCGGTCGGTACGAACTTATATCCGTTATCTACAACGATATCGGCGACTCTGTAGATCCCGACCTCATTTCCGTCGCTGATCGGCTCTCCATTGCTCGTAAATGTAATGGAAAGGGATCCCGTTCGCGTAAGGTCAATCGTTTCCGCGGCTGATGCACCAGCTGGAAACATCCCCGCCGACATGCTCAGGCATGCGGTCAGTATCAGGGTGCCCTTTAGTAACCCCATTATCTTTCTTCTTAAACCTGTTGTGCCAAATAACCGCATAGACTCCCCTTTCCTAACCTTTCTTGTTTGTGCCATTTCGTTTGTTCCAATAGTTGCGGATCGCATCTAAGATGTCTTCTTGTTCCTCTGACCCGATCACTACCTCGGTCAGATTGTTCTCTTTCATATACTCATCTTTGTAATCTCTTCGCTTACGGTTCTTGGCGCTCGTGCTGATCAATACATAGATAAGCAGCACTGCCAAAAAAGGAATTGCCAGAAGCGGTGCAATAAACACCGGACGTATCTGGATCGCGTCCGCAATGACCATCGCGTCGCCATCCGCGTTATCAATCCTGTGCCCCCTGACCAGCAGTCTGTGCGTATTAACGCCGTACGGCGTGCATGTGACCAATGTGCAGTAATCCTTTCCATTCTCGATCACCAGGTGGGACAGGTCCTCCGGCTCCACGATCCATATGTGATCCACCTCGTAGGTCAGTGTCTCGTTCAGGACTGTAATTGTGAATGTGTCGCCCGCGACCAGCTTGTCCAGATCCGTAAAAAGTCTGGCGGAAGGAAGTCCCCTGTGCCCTGACAGAACGCAGTGAGAACTCTCACCTCCGACGGGAAGCGATGTTTCTTCCAAGTGGCCGATGGACGTCTGCAGAACGGTGTCATCCGTGCCATGGTAGATCGGAAGCGTGATATTGATCTTCCGGATCTTGATATAACCCATGATTCCATCGCCGCCTACATCGAGCTGTGACAGGTATTCTTCCTTCTGCTCGTCTGTTAAGTCCCAGGCGATTCCGCTTTCTGCCAGTCTCTTGTTATAGGTTCTGGCTCCGTCGAGGATTGCCGCATACTCTTCCTCATTCATGTTGGCCACGTTCTCTGCGTAGGACATGACCGACCTGGCTTGATGGATGGAGTTCCAGTAATCCGCAAAGGACGGATATATGAGCAGCATCAGTCCTACGACCAATGCCGCTACCAATATGATGTTGACCAGCCTGGATTTAATCCATCGGATCACCGGATTCTCCGATTGACTTAATTCCGATGGGCCAGGGCTATATGGATTTTCTTTATATTGTGCCCGTGTGTTATTCGAATTCATTCTTCCCATATTCATGTTGTTCCAATGCTTGCTTTACTAAATGTATAGAGACTCTCTATGCATTTAGGAAAATAAGCATTAAAGCCTATTCCGCTTCCGCATCATGCTTCCGTGATATAAATCATCCGGGGAGCCGGATGAACCGACTCCCCTTCTGATATTCGATTGCTTAATGAAACCAGTTCAGTACAGAACCAATCTCATTCTTCCGTCATGATTAGCGAGCCATTCTTCTCTTGGAGATCAGAAGTACTGCTGCGCCGATTACGAGTGCAGAACCAACAACGTAGAACATGGTTGTGCCCATGCCACCGGTGGAAGGAAGCTCAACGCCCTTGGTGTTCTTGATGCGATCCTCGTCAGTTGTGATGTCCTTGATCACAGGGTCAACAAGAGTTGCGCCTGTATTATCGAACTCATACTTTGTTGCGTGACCGTCGATGGTTACGGTGTAGTCTTTCAGAACACTGGTCTGATACTTGACTTCCATGCCATTAACTGTCTCAGTGATGTTCTTCTCTTCATAGGTAGCATCAATAACAACTTTATGAACGTTGGTGTCTCTGATAAATCCATTAGGAGCATCAAGCTCTTTCAGATAATAAGTGCCTGCATCGAGACCTGTGAAAGTGATAATACCGTCTTCTAAAGTTGTAAATGTTGCGCCATTCGGATAATTAGTATTTACTACAAGACCGTTATCAGCATCACTAGGACGTTTTTCAGCCTTTGCAGCCTCTTCAGTTTTATACAGACCAAAGAGTGCGCCCTGAAGAGCACGAGCTTTATCTGTTTCACCGCCATTATCAAGTGTTACTTCTGTAAGCTCAGTGAGCTCGTTGCCATCTTTGTCAACTCCGACCTTGACAGCTTCATAGCCTTTTTTGCCCTGCTTCCCAATGATGTTTGCACCGATTGAGAATGTGTAGTGGTTGGTAACGTCCTTTTCAACACCCTTCTCATTGTTAGGGCCGTTGGAGTACTCGACAGTTACTGTGTTGTCATCTCTGTTGACGTTGAATTGAGCTTGATTAGTGATCTCTGCAAAGTATGTAACTTCAACCTCAGTGGGGGTTGTAGCTGCGTCAAGATATGCTTTTGCAAATTCGGCAGTATACTGTACGTCACTATCTTTTTTGATAGTTACGTTCGTGTCACCAGTACTTGTTCCGTCATTCTTTGTGGTTGTAGTACCATATTTGACAGAGATAGGATGTTCTGCGTCAACAACAAGCTTCAGACCTGTGGAGACTTTATCTGTCAGCTTGAAAGAAGGATTCTTATAGCTGTCAAGGAAAACAGGGATTGTTGTTGTAATCTTGAAAGAAACAACATCGCCAATCATGCTTGCCTTTGCAGCCTTGATCGCGTCAGAATCTTCATTCTGGTCTACAGTCTTAAGTGTTTCAATTGTTTTCTTCTTGGCTACTGCTGTATCACTGTAGGTTGCTGTAATAGAGATTGTGTTACTCGTGTTATTGCCATCGAAATCCGCGCCAACAAATGCAGGATTATAAACTACGCCAGACTCCTTAGCAGCGATTACTACCATATAGAGACCAGGAGCGGGATTAGCCTTAGACCATGTTGTTCCGGTGAGTGCCGCTTCAGCTGTTCCACCTGTTGCAAGTGCAGCAATCTTATTGGCCATTGCCTGTGTGATCTTGCCGGGAACAGCAGCTGCAGATTCATCAACATCAGTAGTTGCCGGATCGTCTGCAACAGCAGGTGTGCCGAGAATTTCTTTAAGATCGTCAGCAGTCAGTGTATTGAAGGGTGCCTTAAATGCCCAGCCTTCGCCGTCTTTCCATTCAATGACCTGATAAGGTGTTACAACGTCACCTTTAGTTAAGCCTGTGACAGAAATACTGTCATCTGATTCCAGATCACCATCAGCAGCGAAAGCGCTCATGCTCATTGCCATAACCATAACGGTAGCAAGCAACAGAGCCACAATTCTCTTCATGTGTTTCATTGTTTTCTTCCTTTCTTTGAAGTTTTTTGCCTTTCAAGCGATTGTGTCTTTTGAAAGGGAGTTTACTATTTACTGTTAGGACAAAGGTTGTCTGCCACAGCTGGCATTTGGCTGTCTCATGCAGGTATCTCGACCGATACGCGTTTTAACAGCCGGATTTATATCGGTTCCAGATTCGGCGTCAGTTATTCGTCGAGATCAGAGGCTGTTTGTTATCCTCCTTTCTCCACGCCTCATCCCGGAACCGCACATCATGGCGGATGCAGGGTTGGAATTGCTCCGCCTAATGCGCGCAACGATTATGGGTCGGCGGAGCGCTGCGCTCCGTCCGATGGTCATCGTCTGACCTGTCAATTTGCTAGTAGTGTCCATATCGCTTTCCTGTTCGTCCGATCACTTACTGAATCGAGCCAAAACCAGTCAGCGGCCATACTCTGAATACGATCTTCCCTACGATTTGTTCTTCTGAAACGCATCCAATAGACGTATTTCTGGAGTCTATGGAAACTAATCGGTTATCTCCCATCACGAAGACCTTGCCTTCCGGAACCTGATAGGGAAGTTCGATGTTGGTCTCACCGAAAGCCTTCGGCTGGTTGAGATACGGTTCTTCGATCTTAATATTGTTGACGTAGACGTTTCCGTCCTTGTCGATATCCACCCAGTCGCCCGGGTTGGCCATCACTCTTTTGACCAAAATATTGTTGTTATAATAAAAAGCGATGATGTCTCCCGTGTTCAGGTTGGTACTCTTTACCGATACAACGATGTCACCGCTGTCCAGAGTTCCGTTCATTGACTTTCCGTAAATCCTGAGGATCGGCAGGAACAATACCGCTATGAGAACTGCGACCGCCGCGACAACGACAAGGGAGAGGAAGGTGCTGCGCACGGTTGTTCTGAACCGGTGCAGGTAACGCTCTCTCTTGACAGCTTCCGTGACTATGCCGGTATCGGGAAGGGCCATGCTCTGTTCATCCATTGTCCTTGCCCTCCCTGTTAAGATGATTCTCTGCAGCCGGCTTATTCCTGGCAGCGCTGCGCTTAACGTTCTCTACGTATAGGTCTGCTGCCTTTTGTGCCTCTACAAAGATGTTGGTCAGCTGCAGAGATGCTTCCGCCAGCGAACCAGCTTTCTCAATTCGGATCCTGCGGTCCGCCAGCTGCTCTTTCAGTTCATCGCGCTCTTTGCGCAGATTGTCGATCTCCTGGCTCTGCGCCAGCATGATTTCCAGCATTTCTGATCGTTTTAGTTTCAGTAATTCCTTTTCAGTCATTGGATTTCCTCTCAACCTCATATTGCGACGCTTGCGCTTCCTTCCTGCATGTATTGAGATACGGAGTTCTGGATCGTCAGCGCTCCGTTCTCTTTGCGCACGTCAAATACAAACGGGTTCGTCTCTGCCCATGCAGGATCTTCCTCTGCCTTTTCCTGCCACAGGACATAGGCGTTCAGGAAGCCCTCGTAGATCGTCTGCTCGGCCCGCTGCCGCACATTCACCGCCTCTTCATAGCTGTCAAAAGATCCCAGATACAGCAGTTTCTTCTTAAAGCCGATGTTGGCGATATACTTCCCGTTCTTCCTCTTGAAGATTCCGCAGAATCCGCTGTGGTTGTCACTGCGCTTCTTGCGTCCGGAAAGCCATTCGATACATGTGCCGTCCACCAGGTGCAGCCGGTCACATACCATTTTCTTGCTCACCTCTTTAAGGCACCCACAACTCTTGTTGTTGCCCTTGTTGAGCTCTGAGACGCTCACTTCCACTTCGTTTCCGCAGTCGCAACGGCATCTCCAGATAATCGACCCGCTTGCACTCTTTCTATCCGTGGGATAAAGTGCCGTCAGCTTTCCATATTTATGTCCACTAATATCCAGTCTGTTCTTACTCATTCTTCCCACTCACTTGATGCATTCTTATGGGCATAGCAAAAAATCAGTCTGCTCTAATTCAAGAAAGTATACTTAAATGGAGAATTACAGATCAGCTGAATAAGCTCAATTTTATTTAGTTGTTTTCAATATTGTGATAATTTTGAACGATTGCTCTCAGAATGTTATTAGATTGTTAAAAAGATGCGTTGACTTTTGGGTATAAACTATTACAATATTGTTAACAGCAAATGTATACTTTTGCGATATTTTTTTGCAATAGCTTTTTTCACGCATTTTAGGATTATTTTTGGCTTGTTCCTTTTTTGGCCCAAAAGCGTTTGCTTTCTTATAGAATGTGGTCCTGGAAAAACCGCACATGGCGGCGGCTTGTTCTACCGGGATCTCTTTTTTTCGCCATTTTTCGTAGATCTCCAGGAAGTTGTCCGGTGTGACGGCCGCAGGTCTGCCAAACTTGACACCTCTCTTCCTTGCCGCTTCGATGCCCTCTCTCTGCCTGATCTTAATATTGCTTCGCTCGTTCTCCGCTACAAATGATAATACTTGCAATACTATATCACTGAGAAATGTTCCCATCAGATCCTTGCCTCTTCTTGTATCCAGAAGGGGCATCTCTAGAACAACGATATCCACTTTTTTGACACGCGTCAGATACTGCCACTGCTCCACTACGTCCTTGTAATTGCGTCCCAGCCGATCGATGCTCTTGATGTAGACAAGGTCGTTCTGCTGGAGCCTTCGGACCATCTTCTTGTACATGGGCCTGTCAAAATCCTTGCCCGAGATCTTGTCCATGTACACGTTCCGCCGCGGCACCTGCACGTTTTCCATAGCGATGATTTGCCTGTCTTCGTTCTGGTCAGTTGCGCTTACTCTAATATATCCGTAAGTTTTCATCATTTTTCCCTCCGTAGACAGACCAGGAGAATAAACTCAATTATTCTTATTCGGCGACATACCCCCTTTCTTAGTTCGATGTATGACTCAAATGGATGTGTTAGGTTTATCTAATTGTATTGGCAGTTGCCAGCCCTTTGCAATCAATTTAGCGTTTAAATTTATCCACTTTTGCGAGTCATAAATTCGACTCAATTAAATATTTTCTTAATAAATAGAATTAGTGCCAAAAATCTCACCAAATGTGATGATTTTTTATTAGAACGCGAAGCACTTCGGAATAGAGTGCACATGCATAATCCCTGATCAAACCGATCATTTACGGAACCGATTTAATCAGGGACTTTCAAGGATTGAACTATTGATTCGAGTCTCTTACATTATTTGTTTCTGGACCTGCGGACCATGCCCATCACCACGAACAACACGCCTGCTGCTCCAAGTGCTGCGACCGGCCACCAGAGCTGGCCTGTCTGCGGGATGCGGCGCGGCGGCGTCGGAGGCGGAACCTGCTCTTTAAAGATGCCGACTGGCTTTGTATCCGCTGATATATCATAGGTAAGGCTTCCGTCTGCATTTCTGTAAGGAATGGTGAGCAGGAATGGCGTCAGCTCATATCTGTTATCGCCTTTTCCCTTGGCGTCCTGCATGACAAGATACATGCCCACTTCCAGTCCGTCAAAACTCACACGCCCGTTCGCATCTGTCTCCTGAGAAGGGACGTCGAAGTCATAGTCCTTGGCAATCTTTTCCATCGCCTCAGCGAGATCCATATTGACGATGTCCAGCTCTTCGCTCGTTGCGGGGATTTCACCAACAGATGCAAAACGATCATCAACCTTTAATCAGTATCCATTGTCGGCGACAACTTCAGCCACTTTAAACAAGGCATCATATGCATCCTGGCTCGGCCAAACAGGGAATTTTACTGTGTAGGTATAGCCATCACGGAGTTTGTGGTCTCCAAGCTTCCACTCAACATTATTGTTGGCATCTACCGTTGCCGGAGATAAAGTCTCTGATTTTGTTTCATTAGGGAATGTGACCGTAAGATTGCCGGTAAAGGTATGGAGCCAACTGGTTGACATTTGCGGCACCAGTCTCGCCATCAAAAGTAAAATCATTCTCCAGGAACTCTACTTCAGTATTTCCAGAAGTCCTAAACTTGCTTGCATTTATTTCGTGCAAAACAAGATCCTTATCAACGGCATAATACTTATTACCTTTATTGACGATCAGCATTTTCATACTTGATCGTTACCTTTGCGGGATACTCCGGCTCGTACTTCTCGCCGTTTTTCTCTATTTTGATGTCAAAGAATCTTGCATCAGCGATAGAATCTGTGGAGATCAGCCACATTTCGTCGGCAGTCTTCTGCAGATACTCGTTGTAGGAGTCGCTTCCTTCCGGGGGGTGTTGCATCTCGCTGATTAATCAGCGAGGGCAACGCCCTCTTTTTGCGCCAAAACCATGGCTTTCTCTCTGATCTTTACCGTTTTTGCGGCCTGATCTCATCAGATATCTTTCCATTCTTCATCCGCTTTATATTTCAGGCGCACTGAAACAGACATCCCCCGATGTCTGCATTTCTGAATGACGGCTCGTTTTGAAATGTCTAAATTTTATGCCGTTTTCTTTAGTTCATAGAGCCGGATCCCGGACTTCTGAGACTGGATCTTCCAGTGCAGCTTATTGACGTTATACGCGATCGCAACAAGCACACTCTCTGCCAGTACATTATCCTTCCCCCTGTACAGGTACTGTCTGAACCCCATATCCTCTTTTACAACAGCAAACGTCCCCTCTGCCTGTATGCTGCGGTTCATCCTGAGCTGTGTACCGTAATCACTCAGGATGCGCTTCAGGTTCTCTGCCCTCTTTTCCTCTTTGGTCTTTGATACATAAAGGACTTTGCTGCGTTCTTCCATCGGAGTGTTACAGTTATTCCCTTTGATGCATTTCCTCTTAAACGGACATCCGGAGCACTCGCTGCACCTGTAGATGGTTGAAACGTTTACATACCCGCTCGTTGTCCTGGATCTTCTGGTACCGCACACATTCAGCTTTTTCCCGTTTCTGCAGGTATAGCTGTCGGTTTCTTTGTCGTATGACATATTTTCCCGGCGGCCGATGTCTGTCTTATATTTCCTTGTCCTGGATATCTCATAGTTCGTCGGCTTGATATACGAGGCCTGGCCGTTATTCTCCAGGTACAGGTAATTCTCCTCGCTTTCATATCCTGCATCTGCGACTATATCGCGGTACCTGAAGTGCAGATGTTTCTCCATATCGGCCAGCATCGGGCAGAGGGTCAGGGTATCACCGGGATGGGAACTGACGTCCACCCATGTGACAAATCCGGCGTCCACCGCATGCTGGACGTTATAAGCCGGTTTCAGCTGGCCGTTCAGCATGGCGTCTTCCTTCATTCTCATAAAGGTCGCGTCATGGTCTGTTTTAGAATAGCTGTTCCGGTCCCCGCATACATCGAGCTTATAAACATACTCCTCCATCCTCTTAAGGTATTCCCCGGCCTGTTCGACAAACCTCTGGAGATCTGTTTTTCTTTTCCCGCTCCCGTGGACAAAAACGACTCTTTCTTTCTGACAGATCTTATCCAGTTCCCTTACCAGCATTTTTATGGTCCCAAGTGAGATCCGGTCATTGTAAGCGACCCTGATGTCATACATTTCCTCGCATACCTCTATGAGCTCCGCGACCTTTTCCAGCATACGCGCCTGGTTTTTTGAAACTGCTTTTTTCCACACAAAAGTATATTTATTAGCGTTTGCCTCGATCTTGGTGCCGTCAATGAATACAACCTCAGAGGAAATGAGGCCGTTCCTGCGCAGGAGCCATGTGGATTCTGACATGAGTTCTTTTGAGCACTGTGCGAGATGAAGGGATATGAAACGGGCGATCGTAATGTTATCCGGAGCAGGCTTTCCTTCAAGCAGATACATGTAGTTAATGTTCTGCCTGCAGGCAGCTTCGATCTTCCTGCTGGAATAGATCCCGTTCATAGCTGCGTAGACCACGATCTTGAATAACAGCTTCGGCGTCGCCAGATTTTTCGGAACCCTTGTATAGGTCTTGTAAAGTTCCGAAAGGTCCATGCCCTCCACGCATGCATTCAGGAGGCGCACCGGGTCGTTATCCAGGATCATTGGCTCCAAATCAATAGGAAGTTTGATTTGATAATAAGATCTGGATTGGGTATAATCACCCTGTAAGATTTTTGTTAGTCGCATAACTTGATTTTACAGCAAAAACCGGGCTTGCTGATATGCTCCCTCTATGAGAGACAGTGAATAAACACACTGTTGATCATGGAGGGAGCTTTCTTATGAGAAAAAAAGGCATAAAGGTTGCTTCAAAGATTAAGCTTGCGACTGCCAAGGCAATAGTTAACGGGACTGCAGGAGCATCTGCTTCAGCAAAACAACTAGGCCTTAGCGAGCAAACAGTACGGTATTGGGCTGCCCTATATAGGGCCCAAGGGGAATCGGCATTCGAGAATACAGGTAAGAACAAAGTATATCAGAAAAGCCTAAAAGATGAAGCAGTACAGTCTTATCTTCGTGGTGAAGGATCTTATGAAACCATAGCGGCAAAGTACGGCTTACGCTCAGATCGTCAACTGAAAGTATGGGTTAAGATGTATAATAACGGCAAAGACTTCTCACATAAGATGTCAGGAGGGAGCCGTATGACTACATCAAGGAAAACCACCAAAGAGGAACGTATCCGGATCGTTAAAGACTGTCTGGCAAACAAATGCAACTACGGCGAGACCGCTGTCAAGTATAACGTCAGTTACCAGCAAGTATATACATGGGTAAAGCGTTTCAGGGAACTCGGTGAGGAAGGCCTCGATGACCGCCGTGGCAAACGCAAGGCAGCCCAGGAGCCGCGCAGCGAAATGGAGAGGCTACAGATAGAGCTGGAGCAGTTGAAACACAAGCTGTATATGACCGAAATGGAGCGGGACCTGCTAAAAAAAGTCAGGGAACTGGAGAGGAAAGATCTCTATCGCAAGTAAGGCAGTCACACCTCTACAGTTCTATCCAGTACTGCACTGAGACTTACGGTTATCCGGTAGAACCATGCTGCCGGATACTACATGTTTCAAGAGCAGCGTATTACAAGTGGCTGCGCGGCGATGTCGGAGAAAGGGTCCGACACAACAGAATCATAGCCGAAAAGATAGAGGAAATACACAGGGACGATCCATCCAAAGGATACAGGCGAATTAATGACGACCTGTACCGCGGGTACAACATCAAGGTCAATGACAAGCGTGTGCTGAGAATCTGCCGGTCCAGGAACATAAAATCTACAATTAAGTACTCGAATCACGGGTGCACACGCCGGGCAGATAATCCGCAGTTTATTGCCGAGAACATACTGGACCGGAAATTCACAGCTGATAAACCAAACGAAAAATGGCTGACAGATGTCACTGAATTCAGATGGTATGATGAAAACAATGACAAGCATAAGGTGTATCTGAGTGCGATCATCGATCTCTATGACAGGCGGATCGTCACACATGTGATCAGTGACCGCAACGACAATCCTCTGGTCTTCGATACCTTTGATCAGGCAATCGCTGCCAATCCGGGAGCATCTCCTCTGTGCCATTCTGATAGAGGTTTCCAGTATACTAACAGGATATTCCATCAGAAGCTTGAAGCAGTCTCCATTACCCAGAGCATGTCACGTGTAGCCAAGTGCATCGATAACGGTCCCATGGAAGGATTCTGGGGAATTCTCAAGCGTGAGAGATACTACGGGAAACGCTTTAGGAGCCGTGAAGAATTGGTCAAAATGATCGAAGAATATATCCGTTACTACAACTATAAGCGGTATCAGAGGCGTCTCGGAGTCCTGACTCCGATGGAAAAGCACCAGTCATATTTTCTTGCAGCATAAACAGAATCAAATTTTTTGGGCGATATATCAGACTATATACAAGGCGGCGCCTGTCAAGTGGACCGTGGAATAAACCGCAGTACCCATAAGGGGTACGAGGATTTATGCTGCGAATAAACCGCTTGACAGACGCAGAGCGAAACGCGACGAGAAGCAATAGACTTTAAAAGGTAACATAAAAAAGGACCAGCAACTAACTTGCTGCTGGTCGCATTGATCTTATAATTTTTCACTGTCCTCTTGACGGGAAGCAGTCCACTTTGGAGTCCGGTTTTTGTGTTATACGGATATGAAAAGTGACCTGCCTGTCAGGTGTCATGGATCAGGTCCGGACGGGTGCGGCAAGCCCCGGAAAAATTGCTTTGAATAAGCGGCCCGGATGAACCTGATCCTGACCGAGCGGAGGAGGGAATGAGGGCTGCAGCTCCTGCAGCCCGAAAGCCCAACATGTCCGAGCCGGCCGGTCATCAGAGCGGACGGCGAGTTTTGGATCAGCGGTTCCCTCCGCAGCGAAAGGAAGGATCTGTGTGAATCCCGCGATTTCAATGCAATTTTGAAGGGGCTTGCCGCACCCGCGCAGGATTTAATCCTTCGCTTAATGCGACAGCCCCATGTCCTTGCTCAGCTGCTCTCTCTCATCGAATGTGATTGCCGGCAGGACGAGCGCGTACGTAGTAACGAACACAACAATCGCCGACAGCACAGATACCACTCTCTCCAGACGATGGATCCGCTGGTGTTTTTGCGTTCTGTGGGATAAAGCGCCGTCAGCTTTCCGAATTTCTGTCCGTTGATATCCAGTCTGTTTTTACTCATGCCTTTCTCTCGCATATTGACCTTCTCCCGCCGTTTATGGACAAAACGTAGCAATCTGTCCATTAACATCTAGGAAGGTATACTTAAATGGAGATTGACAGAACAGGCTGAATAGGCTCAAATTTATTCAATTGTGTTTTAAATGCTGATAAATGTTGATAAATGTTATCATATTGGTTAAAAGATAAGTTGATTTTTAGATTAAAACTATTACAATATTATTAACAAGGAACGTATACTTTTGTGAATAGATTATTCAATAGTTAATTTGGATTATTTTAAGATTGTCCTAGTTTTTGCCCAAACTCGTTCGCTTTATTATAGAATGTGGTCCTGGAAAAACCGCACATGGCGGCGGCTTTTTCTACCGGGATCTCTTTTTTTTGCCATTTTTCATATATTACAGAAAAGTTATTGGGTAAAGGGATCGCAGGTCTGCCAAATTTGACGCCTTTCTGCATTGCCGCATCGATGCCTTCTCTCTGTCTTCTCTTGATATTGCTGCGCTCGTTCTCCGCCACGAATGAGAGTACTTGCAAAACAATGTCGCTGAGGAACGTCCCCATCAGATCCTTGCCTCTTCTCGTATCCAGAAGGGGCATCTCGAGTACTACGATATCCACTTTTTTGACACGCGTCAGGAATTGCCACTGCTCGACTACGTCCTGGTAGTTGCGGCCAAGCCGGTCGATACTCTTGATGTAGACCAGGTCGCCGGGCTTGAGCTTCTTGACCATCTTCAAGTACATGGGTCGGTTGAAGTCCTTGCCGGAAATCTTGTCTATGTAAAGGTTTCGCCGGGGCACCTGCGCGTTCTGCATTGCAATGATCTGTCTGTCTTCGTTCTGATCAATTGAGCTGACTCTAATGTAGCCGTAAGTTTTCATGTTTGTCCTCCTAAGACAGCCCATGTGAACAGACTCAAATTTGCATGGCATCACTCCTTTCTTGGTTCGCTTGGGATTTGCAAGCGCAAACCATTAGATGACGATAATTATAGTAGCAAAGAATGCTATAAATTCTTAACTCAGAGGAAAAGGGCCAAAAAAATGGCTGCCATTACTCTTTGTCGAGTAATAGCAGCCGTCTTGGTTGGTGTTATTAAGTTCAGAACTCCACAGTCTCAGGCGCAGCCGTGAAGGAGCTGAAGGTCGCCTTCGCATTCTTGAAATACAGAACTTCCGTATTGTTGTCTTCCGGGTCGTACATTGCGCGCAGGCTCGGATATGCCTCGAGCATGGACTTTTTGGGCTCGACACGGTTGTCGTCGACCAGCTCGCCCGCGACGCGGAGCCACACGCCGTCCTTGAAGGCGCAGATTTCAGCCTTGGGGTTGGCGGCCAGCTGCTTGGCGACGTCCTTGGACCGGCCTGTCTGAATGTAAAGCTTGCCCTCGAAGATATGGATCGTGCCAAAAGGCCTCACGCGGGGCTGGTCTCCTTCCACCGTCGCCAGGTAGTAGGTCTGGGCGTCTTTGATGAAGCTGCATACTCTTTCCATGGATGTCATTTGGGGTTCCTCCTTTTGTAATTATGTGTAATTTGTTATACCAATTCGTTAAGCAGCGTGAATCCCAGGATCAGCGCGCCGCCCAAAAGCTGCCACCCGTTCATGGGCTCGTGCAGCACCAATACGGACAGAACGACTGCCAGCAGCGGGTCGATGTAACTCAGCACGGCTGCTTCCTGGCCGGGCACATGCTGCAGCGACGAAAAGTACATGCAGTACGCAATCCCCGTATGCAGGAAGCCGACGATCAGGAGCAAAATCCATCCGGTCCTATTGAGGGCGCCCAGATGGATGCCGCCTGTGGCCATTACGTACGGAAACAGGGTCACGACAGCCGCCACAAATTGGAGAAATGTGCGCTGGATGCCGTCCACATTTCGGATCATTTTGTTGAGAAGCACGACAGACGCATACAACACGGCCGCCCCCAGTCCAAACAGAATTCCAATGTGGTCGGTGCCGGCGGTGGTCATTTCTGCTGCTGCGCTAGCGCCGGCAGCGCTCAACTCCTCCAACGCGCTAGCGCCGGCGGCGCTTAGTTCGCTGGTAGTGCTCAGCGACCCTGCATCACTTCCTTGGAGCGTGATCAGCAGGATGCCGGCGGTGGACATGATGAAGCACAATGTTTTGACACGGGTGAGTGGTTCGCGGAAGATGAACGTGCTCACCAGGGTGATCAGGATCGGCGCGGCGTAGTAGCTCAGGGTCGCCATCGAAATCGTGGTGTATTTGTAGGCCTCGAAGAGGAGAATCCAGTTGAAGCCCATGGCGACGCCGGATACGGCGAGGAGCAGGAGTTCCTTGCCCATGCCCTTGCAGCGCAGGCGCTGGCCGGTCGCAAGCAGATAGAGGCCGATCGCCAAGACGGCGAGCACGGCCCTGTAGAGCGCGGTTTCGCTGGACGGGAGGTCGATGCCCCGCACGAAGAGTCCAATCGTGCCGAATATGGCCATGGACAGGCCGATCAAAATTCTGGATCGGGTTACGATGTTACTCATAGAGTTCCTCAATAGTTTCTGGGAGGGTGTTTGCAAACTAGATCATCTGCTCAATCTCCGCATCGCTGTAGCCGAGGCCGCGCAGAATTTCGAACGTGTGGTAGCCCTCCGGGTAGCCGGCGTGCCGGTACTGGACCGGGCTCTCGGACAGGTGGATGGGGCTGCCCATCTGGGTGATCGATTGCCCGTTTGTGAGCGGGATTGGGACCGACGGCCACATTCCGCGGCTTCTCAGATGCTCGTCCCGGGCGACCTCGTCGAGGTCCATGACGGGCTCCACGCAGGCGTCGAGCCCGGCAAAAACTTCGGTCCACTCCGCGCGGGTCTTGGTGCGGAAGATTCTGGTGAGCTCTCTTTTGACCCCAAGGGTATCCGTGCGGAGAATCTTGCCGTCGCGCCATTCGGGGTGGCCGACGCCGTCGCTCAGGGCGGCCCAGAACTTGGGCTCCAGGGCTCCGACACTCATGTAGCCGCCGTCCGCCGTCTGGTAGAAATCGTAGATCCCGCCGCCATTGAGCAGGCCGCTCTCTCGCGCGGGAACGCTCCCACCGGCGAATCGGCTGGCGCCGTCCATGGAATTGAACGGGATGATGCTGTCTTGCATGGAGACGTCAATGTTTTGACCAATTCCCGTGCGCTCGCGGTAAATGACCGCTGCCAAAATACTGACCACCGCATTCATCGAACCGCCCGCCACGTCCGCGATCTGGAAGTTGTAGAGGCTGGGGCCGCCTTCCTTGCGACCGGCGGAAGCAGCGATGCCGGCGCGGGCCATGTAGTTGATGTCGTGGCCGGCTCTCATGGCGAGCGGGCCGTTCTGGCCGTAGCCGGTGATGGAACAGTAGATAATCCGCGGATTGATCGCGCGCAGCTGCTCGTAGGAGAGGCCGAGCTTCTCCATGACGCCGGGGCGGAACTGCTCGACGATGATGTCGTAGTCCATGATCAGCTTGCGGACGGCCTCCACGGCGGCAGGCTTCTTGAGGTTGAGATGGATGGTCTTCTTGCCGCGGCCGAGCCAGGCCTGGGCGCCGGTGACCTGCGCGCCTTCGATGACCGGGGGCCAGTTGACCACCAGGTCGTATTTGTCCTTGCTGCTGATCTTGAGCACTTCCGCGCCGAGGTCAGCCAGCGTCATCGTGGCGTAGGGCCCGGGAAGAAGTGTGGTGAAATCGAGTACTTTGTATCCGTCTAGAGGGGTCATGGTGTCTCCTTGTGATGTAGTTTCCAGGATGTCGTTGTGATCAGAGGGTCACTCTTTGATCCGCGCGGCAAGCCGCGTTATTGGCGGGTTGTGATCAGAGGGTCACCATTTGATCATGCCCAAATTTCAGGGTCCTTGCCGGAGCCCTTTTCGAAATGATATTTGACGATTCCGAGGTCGACCTTGGCGTAGGGACCGAGGCCCGCCTTGGCAGAAACTTTGTCCCACTCGAGGGTGAGATGGAATTTCTGCTGATTCATGGCTGTCGGGGCCAGCATGGCGGCTCTGACTCCGTTTTTGAACCAGGTCGGTGAATCCGCGTTTACGTTGCTGAGAAGGCCGGCTTTCTTGGTCCTGTGTTCAGTGCCGTCGTCCAGGCCGTAGCCAATGGCGATGACGATCACAAGTTTCTCATCATCGTTCACTTCGAATGCCTCTGGAATTTTCTTGTATGTGGCGCCGACCCAGCAGGTGCGAAGTCCCATCTGCTGCGCCTCCAGCACGATTTTCTCGCCAAAATACCCACACACCTCATCCAGATCCTTCATTTGGCGCCTGCCGACCATGACAATGTAGTTGCGCACGCCGCTAAAATGGCCGTAACGCGCGAGCCTGCTCTGGAAGGCCTGGGGCTCGTCTGTCACGAGCTGAATGTGAAGGCCGCTCTCCGCATTGCATGCGCTGATCAAAGCTTCCAGCTTGTCCAGGTCCTCGCCCGTGATGGGCTGGTCATCATAGGCCCTGACAGAATGTCTCTGCAACATAGCTTCTCTGATATCCATTTCAACCTCTTTTCGGAGCGCCGATATTGAGACAGCAGGTCTGCTTGCTGCGCTCCAGGTGCAAGCAGGCTGTGTGGACGCTTTGTGGTCAAGAATTTCTTATTAATTGTAATTATTCAGTCCCGGGTGCTGAATAATTACTATAAATTAAGAGTAGCGGTCACTCGACCGCTGCTCTTCTACTAACCATAAGGACTGCCACTGCAGCAACTGCAATGGCGATTGCCATAATGATCCACTTTGCATTCGTTTTTTGCTCCTTCACTTGCATCTGTGAATTGTCAATCATAGTTGCACTGTGCAGTTCAATTTCTGCTGATCCCAGCTCGCCGGTGCCTGTCTTATAGGTCAGAGAAGGATTGTACATCAGTGATCCATTGCTTTGACGGACCGGTACTGTTATCAGAAACGGCTCGATCTGAAATCGCTGGCTGTCCGTTCCTCCGTGTGTCTGGACGGCAAGATAAAGTCCCGGATCCAGATTGGAGAACACGGCCGACCCGGCTTCGCTGATTTCTTCCGAAGGTACGTCTAGAGAAATACCCTTGTATTCGGCGGTCTCTTCCAACCTGTCCGCCAGCTCCGGTGTATATTCCGCTGCCGTCATTGGCACAGGCCCCACAGACTCAAACAGCTCATCGTAAACGAAGCTGTAACCCTTGTTCTCGATGAGATTCGCCACCTTGAAGAGTCCGACTTTGCTGCCAAAGCTGAACGGCTCATTCGTCTCTGAATCCCTGAAATCAATCGAGATGGATCCCTTATGACTCAAATCAGGCTGTTCCATACTTTCAGACGCCATTGCAGGCATCCCGCATGTAATAAGAATCCCGGCGAGGAGTCCGGCCAGCCACTTGTATGCTCTACTCATTCTATGTCATCTCCAATTTCTGTAAGAAGTTTTCTACCTATTATGACATATTTTGCTGTTAAAGTGAACCACCCACCGTCAAGTGGATTGGAGGGATGGGGTCTGGACGCGCCAAGCGCTGTCGCAAGCGTCTCGAACACACAGGGCGCCCCTGTGTGCTCTAACCCTGTGTGTTCTACCCTGTGTACTCTGTTCGGCCAAAAGCAACAACCGCCACTCTGCCAAGTGACGGTTGTTTAAGCTTGATATAGTTTACCCAATTCGAAACGAGGTCAACCACTTGCTTTCCCTCGTCCGTTATCGAATCCATTTTTCTTCCCTCTGTGGTTAATCTGGTACAGCGCGCCGTCCGCGATCAGCAGCGCGGCAAGGATCCGGCAGATGATCGTCGTAACACCGAAATCGATCATGTTCATGATGAAAATCAGCATCGGAATCACCATGTAGACCAACAGCACGCCCGAGATGCCAAAAAACAGCACCGACCGAAAGCAAACATATCCCTTGATATTGCCCCAATTCCAGATTTCCGTGTTGTAATCCCACAGTCTGGTATGGAAGATTTCATACAAAACCCAGCCGGTCACATACTCCATGACGCCTGAGACGACCACGCACATGGCAAAAACAAGCAGCGGATGTGCCTTAAACGGATACACAAGCAGCGTATACGCCGCTCCTCCGAACACATAAATGGGAATCCATGGTCCATAGGAAGATCCTCTCTTGGTAAAGTAGCCCAGATCAATCCTATAGAACAAGACCTCATAGATAAACCCGAACACACCGCTGAATACCATGATCAGAATCAGCAGGTTGACCAGCTGCTGGATGTCCCAGCCCGTTTCTGCTCTTAGAAGTTGCATATCTACTCTCCGTTTCTGGTGCGCGCTACAGTTTCCTGTTCAAGTTAGCTCAGCCTCTCAACAGTTCCCCGTATATACATAGGATAGCTTCTCCCTGGCGACATCCGCAAGCTTGTAGACCTTGGCGACGTCTGTCGCCGCCCTGTCCGTCATGTGGAAGCGCGGGAAGAATCTGGAAATGTGAAGCGGGATCTCGCTTCCCGGCGCGAGGCCGCGAAGATGGGCGATCCAGGTGCACATTTCCCGCATCTCCTTCTCGGTGTCGTTTTCGCCCGGGATGATCAAGGTCGTCAGCTCGACGTGGCAGAATTGCACTGCGCGCTCAATGAAATGCATGACCATAGCGCGGTCACCGCCGAGCACGTCCTGATAATAGCGGTCCGTGAAACCCTTTAAGTCGATGTTCATGGCGTCTATATATGGAAGAATCTCGTCCAGGACTGCCAGCTCCGCAGTTCCGTTGCTCACCAACACGTTGACCATGCCGGCTTCGTGGACCAGTTTCGCTGTATCCCGCACGTATTCATAGCCGACCAGCGGCTCATTGTAGGTAAACGCCACGCCGACGTTCCCCCTTGAGCGGTAGCGCTGCGCCGCCGCTGCCAGCTTGTCCGGTTCGATGAACTCTGCTGTGTCCGCAAACTGCATGGCTTGCTGTGACCAGGAGATTTCATGGTTTTGGCAGAAGGGGCATCGCAAGTTGCAGCCATAGCTCCCCACGGACAGAATGCGGCTCCCGGGCATGAATCTCCGCAGCGGCTTTTTCTCGATGGGGTCGAGCGCCAGTGCTGTAATCCGGCCGTAATTGGCGGCGGTCACTTTGCCGCCGGCGCAGATCCTGGCGCCGCAAAAGCCGAGCTGGCCTTCTTTCAGTTCACAATGTCTGAAGCAGACTTCACATCTTGGCATGCGCTCCCCTCCGTGTTGTCAAATGAATTGTGGCGGCGTCTATGCGCCGACGCGCGCCCTCGTCAATGATGGCGCCTTCGATCCTGTGCGCCGATGCGCGCCCAGTCAGTGATGGTGCCTTCGCTCCTGTGCGCCGATGCGCGCCCGGTCAGTGATGGCGCCTTCGCTCCTGTGCGGCACTGCGCGCCTGGTCAGTGATGGCGCACCACTTCAAAGCGCTGCAGCTCGACGTTGTTGTCCCACGCAGCGATGCCCGCCTTGCTCTTGGCGATGGAAATCTGCTCTTCCACCGTGTCCACGCCGTCGAGGTCCGGCAGAAGCAGCCCCCGCTTCCTGCCCTTCGAGACGATCACGCCGTACCGCTTGACGTCCAGCTCCGCCGCGGAACTGATCGGCTCCGCCTCGCCGAGCACATCCACGCTGATTTCCAGCCACTTGAGTTCATCGGCCCTGATCGGGTCGAACCGCGGATCCCTGGTCGAAGCGCTGACCGCGTTGTCGATAATCTCCCGCGCGACACAGTCCCGCACCGGCGAAATCGTGCCGATGCACCCCCGCAGCTTCCCATGCTCGTGGATGGACACGAATGCGCCCGCCTGCCGCGTCAACAGCTCTTCCGGCAGATTCTCCGGCATTTCCATCTTCCTATGATGCAAAATATAGTACTCCACCGATTTTCTGGCCAGCTGCACATACGGGTCTTCCTGCGCCCTCTTTTCAGCAAGCCGCCGGGAAGCCCCCTCAAGATACTGCTGCAAGAAGTGCCTGCTCTCATCCTTTTCACCGGGATAGAAGGTGCAGATTCCGTATCCGACGCCGGTCACATCCTCATGCGAAAGCTGCGTGGCCTTCACAGCCAATCCGTCAAAGACACCTGCCATAATGACAAATGATCGGTGCCCGCACTCCGCCGCCCTATCGCAAAACGTCTCGTCAAAATCAAACAATTCTCCAAATGCCGCCCTGCCGCACACGTCCATGATGCGCGCATCGTACTGCGGCCCTTCTTCGGCAAATCCGTAGGGGCCATAGTCCTGCAGCTTGTGGGACAGGTCGCCGCTTGCAATCAGTACCACTCTGCGGCCTGTTCTGTCGACCGCCTCCCGGATCATCTGCCCCAGGCGGTAATGCTCTGAGAGGGGGAGTCCGGAGAGGCCGATGCGCACGATTTTGGCACCTTTGTATTTGTTGCGAACAAAATAGAGCGGCACCATGGTTCCATGATCCAACCGCTTGTCCCGCTCGCCCATGACGCCGGCCGGAAACCCCTGCTCACTCGCAATGCTCGCCAGCTCGCTCACAAGCTCCCTGTCATACTCCTCGTCGAAGCGCACCTGCGCGGCCCGGAAGCGTCCGAAGTCGCCGCGGGCGCCCCTGCCGGGCGAAATATGAAAATAGTCCGCATACATCACCGCGTGCGGACTTGTGATGATGATCGTCTCCGGCGCAAGCGCCGCGATCTCGTCCGCGACCTGCTCGTACGCGTCGATCGTCTTCTGAATCTGCTGCTCACTCCCGCGGCCCACAGCGGGCACGATCATCGGGGGATGCGGCACCATAAAAGCGGCAAGAATCGCCATATGCGCCTCCTTTCTGGGGGTATGTCCGGGGTAACCCTTGTTTCTCCTTGTTTCTGCACAATTCTATTATATAACAATCGCGACCGTATGATAACCAACAGCTGCGCTCACTTAATCAATACTTGCCATGGGAGAAACTTCTCAGGAATCATCTTCTATCGCCCAACCGCCAGCAACAGAAAGGCTTGCCAGGCGCCCCCACTGGAGAATCATCTCAGAAATCAGCCTCTATTGCCCAACCGCCAGCAACAGAAAGGCTTGCCAGGCTCCACCTCTGGAGTTCTTCCTCAGAAATCAATAATCGTTTCGAAGTTCCTTCGGCACGGTAAAGAAGAATTCTTCGAGCTTGTCCATAATAATCGCGATGTCCAAAGGGTGCCCCGGGCTCTCAAAAGTGAGTATAAGATTGTTGTCCGGAATAATTCCATTATTCATATAGATTCGGAGTTTTGACAGAAAATCCATGCGATAGTCTTGTAAATCGAGCCTTCCAGCATGTTCCCAGTAGAGAGTCTCGCCTGTGATTGGATGGCGAATCGTGAAATCCGGGTAAAAGATGTGCCCACCAACTTCTAGTTTACATTCATAACGAAACGGGATATTGAACATCGTGAGCAGCATTACAATGATGGCCTCCGATTTTGACCGAACCATAATGCCCACATCGGTTGGCACATTCTTCTGCTCCGGATATATATTGTTTGTCTCATACTCCGCGTACATCCATTGCCTTAACTCCTCCGCCATTTCTGGCGGCGCCCAGAATTTCTCCGCCTCGCAATCGTCATCTGCAATCAGTTCCCTGATTCCCGGTGTCCGTATTACCTTGTTCCAAAAGTTCGTTTTGCTCTGTTTTGACATATAAGCGTCAATTGCGTTGAGTTCCTGATCGATGTCTTTGAGACGTGCCTGCAGCAGTGACTTACGCGCAAGCTGGCGGGCAAGGCTCCTATGTTCCCGACGCAGATAGATCTTTCTGGAACGCTGGCCTTTACTGTCATCAGAAACATACCATTTGTAGTATTTCTTTCCTTTGGACACATTTTTGCCAAAAGACAGTGTCCCGCTTGGCAATTCCATAACCAAATTTTCAAGCCGCTTCCTCTCGCTGAGGAGGCGCCTTTGCTCCCTGTTGATCAATTGATTGAGTGTCATCGAATTTCCTTCCCACGAAGTGCAGTGACATGTAGTCAGACTTGTTCGCAGCATTACAGATTTGCTGCAGACTCATATAAGAATTGTTGATTAAGATTGCGGTCGCACTCACATCGCTTCGAACTGCGGTCGCACCCCTGTCATAGTCATTGTATGGCATATGATGCGTCGCTTGCAAGGCGGTTATTACACCGATGTGAGACGCAAATGCTGTAATACCTTTTATGGTCGTTCTTGTTGGGCAAATCTGCTGCTTTTTCAATAAGAAGTGCCACTTGCACAGCGGATTATCCGCTGTGTTATTCCCCGTTGGGCAAAAAAGCAAGTTTATGAAGAACCTGCGCCAACGCATTATCAACATTTCAGTCATAAGTAGTCAAAACATTGATTAGTCAATGCTCGTCACTGGAGAATCTTCTCAGAAACCAGCCTTAATCGCCCAACCGACAACATCAAAAAGGTTTTCCAGACGCCCCCACTGGAGAATCTTCTCAGAAACCAGCCTTAATCGCCCAACCGGCAACATCAAAAAGGTTTTCCAGACGCCCCCACTGGAGAATCTTCTCAGAAATCAGCCTTAATCGCCCAACCGGCAACATCAGAAAGGCTTGCCAGGCACCCCCACTGGAGAATTTCCCCCACACAACGAAACAAAGGATGCCCTACAAGGCATCCTTCCTAATCTCTTCCAAGAGCGCAAGCTCTTCCTCTGTAAACTGCCTGCCCTCCAGCAAATCCGGCCGCCGCTCCAGCGTCCGCCGCAGCGACTCCTTGAGTCGCCAGCGCCTGATCCGCGCGTGGTTTCCCGACGTCAGGACCTCCGGCACCGCCTCTCCCTCGTAGACCGCCGGCTGCGTGTACTGGGGGTACTCAAGCAGCCCATTTTCAAACGATTCCTCCGAGGTGCTCTCGCCACGCAGCGCGCCCGGCAGAAGCCTGATCACCGCGTCCGACACAACCATCGCCGCGATCTCTCCCCCTGTCAAAACATAGTCCCCAATCGAAATCTCCTCATCCACATGGCGATAGATTCTTTCGTCCATCCCCTCATAGTGGCCGCAGATCAGGATCAGGTGAGCAAGTTCCGACAATCGGTGCGCCATTTTCTGGTCAAACGAACGCCCTGCCGGCGTCATCGCCACAGTCATTTCTTCACTGATATGGCTTGTGCCATCTTCGCAACTGGGGCTCGCGCCATAATCGCAACTGCGGCTGGCACTCTCCTCATCATTGCAGCTTGCGCCGTCCCCGCCGCTCCTATTCTTCACGCTTCTGAGCGCGTCCAGCACCGGCTGGCAGCGCATCACCATCCCCGCGCCGCCGCCAAAAGGCGAATCGTCGATGTGACGAAAGCTTCCCGGCGCGAATTCTTTGATATCGACAATCTCTAATTCTAAGATTCCCTTGCGAATCGCCCGCTGTACAACTGGCCCACCTCGGAAGCCATCAAACAGCTGCGGAAACATAGTCAGGATCGTGATCTTCATTCTGACACTTTCTCCTCGGCTTTCTCGGCTGTCTTTTCTGTCTTCACCTCAGCTTTTTTCTCTGTCTTCTCCTCAGCCTTTTCGGTTTTCTTCTCCAGCTTCTGCGCAGTCTTGCGCTGCTCGCGCTCCTCTTCCTCTACCATCCGCGCCTTGCGCGCCTCCAGATGCGGCAGGAAGTATTCTTCATAGGTGAAGTCGATGATCGCGGCCAGCGGGATCGCCAGAAGGATTCCCCAAATGCCCCAGATGTTGCCGAATACGATGATCGCAATCAGGATCAGGAAGCCGGAAACGCCCAGCGAATCGCCGAAGAGCTTGGGCTTGATCACATAGCCGTCCAGCGTCTGCAGAACAGCGGTGAAGACCAGGAAAATCAGTGCATGCCAGGGATTGACCAGCAGCAGGATAAACCCGCCGATCACAGCACCGATCATGGGACCAAAGCTGGGAATCAGGTTTGTGACGCCGACGACCACCGAGATCAGTCCGACGTACTGCATGCCCACAATGGCCATGAAAACAGCGTTGGCGCCGCCCACAATCGCTGCGTCCAGAATGGAGAAAATGATATAGCGGCCCAAAATATTGTTGCAGCGCTTCAGAAACGTCACTACTACGTCGTACCATTGATCGGACATGGACGCCTTGAGGAGGCGCCGGCTGCCCTGCTTGAGCGAGTCTTTGGCACCGAGAAGGTAGATGGACAGGATCAGCGCAAGAAGCAGGTTGAGCAGATTCTTTCCAATTCCCCTGGACGCGGCCAAAATTCTGCTCAGTGACGACGTCAGCAGTTGGGGTCCTGTTTTGATCAGGTCTTCCGAAGAGGCCATGAACTCATTGAGCTGCTCGCTGAGATCGATGCCTGCAATGTTCCAGTTCGCGATCATGCCTTCCAACGTCCGGATATAGCCGTCCATGTTGCCGACCAACAGGGAAATGCTCTCGATCAGCTGCGGGATCAGCATCAGCATGAGGCACATCAGGAGCAGGATCAATACCAGCATCGCGACGATGACAGAGAGCATCCAGCGCACAGGCCGCTTCTTCAGTCCCTGGAAGAAATTCTCCTCCATAAAGCTGGCGAGCGGATTGACTATGTAGGCGATCACACACCCGATAAAGACAGCCGTGAAATAGCCGCTGAAGCTCTTAAGCGCGCCGATGATCGTCCCAAGATGGGTCAGCGCCACGTAGCTGACGACGCCGATCAGGACGGCGACCGCATTGTTATACCATTTTTGATTACTTAGCTTATTCTTTTTCATCTTTCAGCCACCGAGGAAGGCCCTTCCGCCGCGCGGTGTCGCACCGAATCATAGGGTCACCCTTTGATCACGCGTTCGTATAGTTGTCAAAATAGCCCTGCACGAGCACGACCGGCGTGCCCTTGTCGCCGGATCCGCTGGTCAGGTCGCAGAGGGAACCGATGAGGTCGGTCAGCTGACGAGGGGTTGTGCCCTGGGACGCCATACTGCCCTTGAGGTCTGCGTCCTTCTTGCGGATGCTCTCGGAAATGGCTGCCTTCAGTGCTTCGCCGGACAGGTCCTTGTAATCGTTGTCTGCAAGATATTTGAGCTTGAGCTCGTTTGGCGTTCCGATCAGGCCGTCCGTAAAGAACGGAGAAACAACCGGATCGGCCAGCTCCCAGATCTTGCCCTGGGGATCCTTGAAGGCGCCGTCGCCGTAGACCATGACTTCTACGTGCTTGCCGGTTTCTGCCAGGATTTTGGCCTGGATCGCAAGTACCAGGTCCCCTGCGTCTCTGGGGAAGAGCTTGACCTTATCTTCCGTGGACTTGTTGGAGCCCAGAAGGCCGTAGAGCTCGTTGCAGCCGCTGCCGTTCACGGGTGCGTTCATGATCTCGTCCAGGCTGCAGACGACCTTGGCGCCGCCCGCGAGGAGGATCCTCTTGGTGCGCTTTCTGGTGTGGATGTCGCAGTTGAGGATGTGATCTGCATATTCCAGAATGGCCTTGGGCTGGTTGGCGAAGATGATCTCGCACTCCGCACCGCAGGACTCAATCAGGTTTCCGTAATACTCCACGTAGTCAACGCCGGTGAACTCGTGCTTGTTGACGCCGAAGAGCTCTCTGTATTTGGCCAATGTCAAAACATCGCTGTAGGGGTTGACGCCCGCCTCGTCGATCTTGTCGAGGCTGACCAGCTCGTTGCCGACCTCGTCAGAAGGGTAGCTGAGCATCAGAACGACCTTCTTGGCGCCCATCGCGATGCCGCGCAGGCAGATGGCGAATCTGTTTCTGGACAGGATCGGGAAGATCACGCCGATCGTGCCGCCGCCGAGCTTGGTTTTGACGTCTGCCGCAATGTCCTCGACGGAGCAATAGTTGCCCTGTGCTCTTGCGACGATGGACTCCGTCACGGCGATGACGTCGCGGTCGCGAAGCTCGAATCCTTCGCTCTCAGCTGCCTTAAGTACACTATCAGTAACAATTGCGGCAAGATCATCGCCTTCTCTGATAATGGGGCAGCGAATACCCCTTGCAACTGTGCCAACTCTGCGCTCTGATTTGCTCATTTATATTCTTCTCCTTAATAAAAACAATCTATGGGAATTGGCTTTATTCCCTAAAATCCCATTCAATTATAAAGGCTTAACTTTCAATCTGCAAGGTGTTGTGATCAGAGGGTGACCCTGTAATCCGCGCGGCATTAAAAAAAGTCAAAAATAATTGCAAAAAGCCCTTGCAATTCTAAAGGTAACCATATATAATAGCATTTGCCTGTTGAAGAGCAGGTACTTCAAATTGAAGATCGGGGTGTAGCGCAGCTGGCTAGCGCACTTCGTTAGGGACGAAGGGGTCGTGGGTTCGAATCCCGTCACTCCGATTGGTGAAGACCGTAAACGTTATGTTTACGGTCTTTTTTGTGTTCTTTACGCAAAATCCTTGTTACAATGAGAGAAAGGCGCCGGCACATGGGAATCTGCTCCATCATTTCCGCCGGCCAACACAATACGTATCAATTTGGAGACAATCATGAGCGACATTTCAACTTTAATGGATTCCGTATATGATCTTTATGAAAAATCCGTCCACGTCCTGGAGGACGACCAAAAGCTCCCCCCCAGAGACGTCATGGAAGAAGTCTGTCAGACCCTCCTCAACGTCAGCTGCCTGCGCGAAGAGGGCCGCTTTCCCACCTTCCGGGTATGCTTCATTAAGCCGGACTCGGAGCTTCTGGACACATATATCTACTCGCACGCTCTTCTCTTCAAGGAGCCCATCCTCTTCACTACCCGCGAACTGCACAAACTTGCGCCGGCGCTGAACGCCAACATGAGCTATCTCATGCTGGACGTCACGGAGCGCCCCTTCAAGGCGATCGGCATCATCGCTTCCTACACAGCATGGCAAAAGATTGTCACCAGAGAACTGGCATCCGGCAATCGCATGCCCCGTGTTCCCAACGTTCTGGTCGCCGGGCCCGGTGAACTCAAGCTATGTTTTGGCGAGACGTCGATTGTCAACTACAGTGCCGGGCGCTGCGTATTCTATCGCACCGATGTCTTCACCTCGACGCCGATCGCGGATGCGCTGCGCAAGGACTCTGCCATTTCTGAAAAAGAGCGACTCCAGCTCCTCTACAGAGTCCTCTGGGAGGTCGGCTTCTTTGCACATGGCGCGACAATCCTGATCGTCCCGGACGCCGAATCCTGCGAAGAATTCATTGACATCAAATATGAGCTTCCCAGCCGCTTCCGGTTCGGCGACGAATACGATATTGATAAAACGTCAGGCGCCCACCACGAAAAAGAGCTCGTCACCTATGCGGATATGATCGCCAAGCTGACCTCCGTCGATGGCGCCGTCGTCCTCACCAAGGACCTGGATCTGCTGGGTTTTGGCGCCGAAGTACTGATGGAAAAGATGGGCTCCCGGCACCCCAGGATGAAGTTTATCGGATACGATGATCAGGAGCAGACCTACAAGACCTTCCAGGACAACGGCATGCGCCACAGGGCCGGCTACCGCTTCTGCAGCTCGGTGAAAGACAGCGTCGCCTTCGTCGTCTCCCAGGACGGCACGATCGAGGCCTGCACCAAACACGACGGCAAGGTACTCGTCTACGACAACGTCTCGCTGCCCATGATCTGAATATTGCTTTAGGAGATGCCACAATGATCTACATGGACTTCCAAGCGGAATATAACCGCAAGAAAAGAACACCCGAAGAAGCCGTTCAAGTCGTAAAGAGCGGCGACTGGGTGGACTACACCTCTAATGTCGGCTTTCCCTATCTTCTGGACAAGGCGCTTGCTGACCGCAAGGATGAATTGCGTGATGTAAAGATTCGGGGGAATCTATGTTTTGGCCCCATTGAGGCTGTGGAGTGCGATCCGGAAAGGGAGCACTTCATATACAATTCCTGGCACTGCAGCGCTTACGAGCGGAAGCTGTGCGACCGAGGGCTCTGCAACTACATTCCCATGATCTTCCACCTGCTCGTCCCCTACTATCGGCACTTTCTGACCGTCAATGTCGCGATGTGTTCGGTCACGCCGATGGACAAGCACGGGTACTTCAACCTGTCCTGTTCGACCGGCTGTGCCAAGGGCATTCTGGAGCAGGCGGACGTCGTTATTCTGGAGGTCAACGAGCGGCTGCCGCGGATCTTGGGCGGATTTGACGAGAGTATCCACATATCCGAGGTCGACTATATCGTCGAGGGCGAGCATCCGCCGCTGCCGGAGTTTCCCATTGAGAAGCCTACCGAGGAGGACATTCGGATCGCGACCCACATCATTCCTTATATCCGCAACGGCGCTACGCTGCAGCTGGGAATCGGCGCCATGCCCAATGTCATCGGCTCCATGCTGTCGCTGACAGACATCGAGGATCTGGGCATGCACACAGAACTGTGCGGCGACGCCTATTATGAGCTCTACAAGGCAGGCAAGCTGACCAACCGCAAGAAGACCTTCCAGCGCGGCAAAGGAGTGACCGGCATCGTATTTGGCTCGCAGAAGCTTTACGACTGGGTCGACATGAATCCCGGCGTGATCATCGAGCCCCTTGAATTTGTCAACGATCCGGGCACCATCGCCCAGATTGACAACATGGTATCGATCAACAGCTGCATCGCTGTGGACCTGTACGGACAGATCTGCGCGGAGAGCGTCGGCCTTCGCCAGATCAGCGGAACCGGCGGCCAGCTGGACTATGTGACCGGCGCGGCTATGGCCCGCGGCGGCAAAGCATTCATCTGCATGCCATCTTTCTTCACCGACAAAAAGGGCGTTCGCCACTCCAACATCGTGCCCCACTTCGAGGGCGACATCGTGACGGATCCTCGCAGCCAGGCCTACTACATCGTCACAGAACAAGGCGTTGTCAATCTGGTCGGCCGCACAACTTGGGAGCGGGCAGAGCTGCTCATTTCAATCGCACATCCCGATTTCCGTGACTCGCTTATTGCGGCTGCGGACAAGCAGAAAATCTGGAGGCGGTCCAACAAGCGGTGATGGCGTGACTATTGGATTGACCATGGACGGCAGGGTGCATCTTCGTACAAGTACGAGATGCGCTTCCCGGCTGATCGCACCAAAAAAGACTGGCGCTCCTTGATCAGAGCGTCAGCCTTTTCATTATTTTGACCTAATTCAGTTGGTATTATGAATTAAGCAACTGCCTTCTTAGCAACCTCAACGAGTGCTGCGAAACCTGCTGCATCGTTGACAGCGAGCTCAGCGAGCATCTTGCGGTTGATCTCAACGCCTGCGACCTTGAGGCCGTGCATCAGCTGGCTGTATGTGAGGCCGTTCATTCTTGCTGCTGCGTTGATACGAACGATCCAGAGGGATCTCATCTCTCTCTTCTTCTGCTTTCTGCCTGCGAATGCGGAAGTCAGCGCGCGCATAACGGACTGCTTAGCAATTCTGTACTGCTTGGATCTGGCTCCTCTGTAGCCTTTGGCAAGCTTTAATACTCTGTTGTGTTTCTTTCTCGCATTAAGAGCGCCTTTAATTCTGGCCATTTTATCTATCCTCCATTATATGTCATGCACAATCTCATAATTACATTGTGCGTTGCTTCTATTTCTGATACCGATCGGATATAAATCTGATCTTGCTGATCCTACGCCGCCTCTAATTAGAGATAAGGCATGATCTTCTTCATTGTCTTAACGTTGGTAGCGTCTGCCAGAATAGGCTTTCTGAGGCTTCTCTTCCTCTTTGTGGTCTTCTTGGTCAGGATGTGGCGCTTGTTGGCTTTGAATCTCATCAGTTTGCCTGTGCCTGTCATTTTGAAGCGCTTTGCAGCTGCTCTCTTAGTTTTCATCTTGGGCATTGTATTTACCTCCTTTGTGCCAAAACATGGACGAACATCCACGCTTTTCGATTGCAGTTCTGGTTCTCTGTCATCTAAGTACCTGACAGCATTTCTATTCAAACCGGCTGCGGCAAGCGGCCGCGCGGCGATCTGTTCAGGTCATTCCCCGAACGATCACTGTTTCTTGCCGGCAAGAAACATAGTAAGGCTTCTTCCTTCCACCTTGGGTGCCTTGTCCACAGCTGCGCAGTCCTTGAGCGCATCCGCAAAGTCTGTGAGGATGTGCGCGCTCTGCTGCATGTGCGCCATTTCACGGCCGCGGAAACGAAGTGTTACCTTCACGCGGTCACCCTTTGTCAGGAACTTTCTAGCAGCGTTGATCTTGGTCTGCAGATCGTTTGTGTCGATATTGGGAGACATACGGATCTCCTTGATCTCGACGGTGTGCTGCTTCTTCTTGGCGTCTTTCTCTTTTCTGGTCTTTTCGTACTTGTACTTGCCGTAATCGATGATCTTGCACACCGGGGGCTTTGCACCGGGAGAAATCTTGACCAGATCAAGATCTGCCTCTTCCGCCAGTTTTCTCGCTTCTTGTGCGGACATAATGCCGAGCATCTCGCCGTCCGCGCCGATCACGCGAACTTCTCTGTCGCGAATCTGTTCATTAATGAATAAATTGTCGTTATTGTTTCTGATTGCTGTACCCTCCACAACTTAAGACAAAAGAAAAACAGCGGTACGCATCTGTACCGCTGTCACTAATCGCACTCACATCCGGTCATCTTCCGCATGGCGGAACCACCGTCTGTTTCCTCGATTGGTATAAACCACAAAAGCTTGCGCCGTTGGGTGAGAGCGGTAACTCTGCTTGATTGTACCAATTACGTGTCTTTTTCACGTACTGCATTAACATATCACTCCTGCTGTCCCTTGTCAAGCGCTTTTTTTGCAGCCTGCGCCACATCGCTGTCTGCGGTGTTGGTCCCCATAGACTGCAGGGCCTGCTCCATCTTCTCCCTCTCCTTGGGATTGGAATTAAGAAGATCGAGGCTTGCGATGCTTCCCTTGTCCGTGAACTTACCGACGCACCAGATAAAGATCCACAAAAAGATGGGCACCGCGATCGTCATGCCAAGACTAAAGCGGAACAATCTGCCGGCGCCTGCCGTTCCAATGAGCGCGCTGATAAAGGTAACAACATACATTGCCGCCAAAAGGACGATGCCCGCCACAGCCGCCACTCTCTTGGCTGTCCAGGGCGCTTTCTGCCCGGACTGCCCGGCCTTTTCTTTCTCATTCGTCCCCATTTACGCTTCCTCCAATCGTCGATCCAGCTCTGCCTTCGCCTGTTCGTGGCTCTTCACCAAAATCGTATGGATGCCGAGTTTTTGGGCCGTCTCCAGATTTGCCTCCAGATCGTCCAGGAACACGCACTCGGAAGGCACCAGATCATACTTGTCGATCAGGATCTGATAGAAAGCCGGGTCCGGTTTGATGACCTGATAATCGCACGACAACAGACCGCCGTCCATATAGGACAGAAAATCCATTGCGTCCTCATTATCCCTGGCCACTTTCATGGAATAATTGGACAGGTACAGAACCCGGATGCCGCGCTCTTTCAGCGACTGGATCCAGGGAATCGATGTATCGAGTCTGTAGACGATCCCATGCACATTTTCCATGCAGAGCCGGATCTCTTTTTCCAGCTCCGGCGCGTCCTTCACAAATCGCTCAATGACTTCCTCGTCTGTCAGAATCCCTCTGTCCAGTTCCTTCCAGTGCACACTCTTCACTGTGCTGTTCATGACCTGCTCGCTGACGCCCGGCGCAAAGCCGAACTGATTGAAGAAGCGGATCCTTCCCAGTCCGACCATGACGCCGCCGATGTCAAAAATCACCGTCGTAATCTTCATAATCCCTATTTGCTCTCTTTATACAAGTTTGGACCCTTATGCAAGTTTGGACTCGCGATAGATGATATCTGTTCTTCCGGGTCCGTTCGAAACCATTGTGATCGGGTAGCCGATCTGCGCCTCGATGAACTCGATATAATTTCGGCAGTTCTCGGGCAGATCCTCATAGTTCTTGATGCCGCGGATATCGCACTTCCAGCCGGGAAGCGTCTTCCAGACGGGTTTTGCCTTCTTCAGAAGATGGGTCACAGGGAACTCGGTCGTCTGCTCTCCATCGATCTCATAGGCGACGCAGACCGGGATCTCGTCGAGATAGCCAAGGACGTCCAGAACGGTAAACGCCACGTCCGTTGCGCCCTGCAGGCGGCAGCCGTATTTGGACGCCACGCAGTCATACCAGCCGACTCTTCTGGGTCTTCCGGTCGTCGCGCCGTACTCGCCGCCGTCGCCGCCTCTTCGGCGAAGCTCTTCCGCCTCGTCTCCAAAGATCTCGGACGTGAACTCGCCCGCGCCGACCGCGGAGGAGTACGCCTTGTTGACGACGACGATCTTCTCGATCGCATAGGGCGGAAGTCCCGCGCCGATCGCGCCGTAGGCTGCCAGTGTGCTGGAGGAGGTGACCATGGGATAAATGCCGTGGTCGGGATCCTTCATGGTGCCGAGCTGACCTTCTAATAAGATAGTCTTATCCTCTTTGATGGCCTTGGCCAGATACTCCGATACGTTTCCGACAAAGGGCGCGATCATATCGCGGTATGTAAGAAGCGTTGCAAGCAGCCCTTTCTGGTCGATCGGATCCTTGTGATAGAGATGCTGCAGAAGGATGTCTTTTTTGACACATACATCCGCAATCTTTTCCGCAAGGACTGCCTCGTCCTGGAACAGCTCGTTGACCTGGAAGCCGATCTTTGCGTATTTGTCGGAATAGAACGGCGCAATGCCGGATTTGGTGGAACCAAATGACTTGCCGGCCAGTCTCTCCTCCTCGAGCTGATCGAAGAGAATGTGATAGGGCATCACGATCTGGCATCTGTCAGAGATCATCAGCTGCGGCGCCGGAACGCCCTTCTCGATGATGCTCTGCATCTCATGAAACAGAATCGGAATGTTGAGCGCCACGCCGTTGCCGATGATGTTCATTACATTCTGATGAAACACGCCGGACGGAAGCGTGTGAAGCGCAAATTTTCCGTACTGATTGACGATCGTGTGACCGGCGTTCGCGCCGCCTTGAAAACGGATGACCACGTCCGCGGAATCCGCGAGCGTATCCGTGATCTTACCTTTGCCTTCATCGCCCCAGTTGGCGCCTACGACTGCTTTTACCATGTTATACCTCCGTTTTTATCAATCACTTGGTCAGGCGTTGATCGCGGCCTGATCCGTCCCGGTGTTGTGCGATCTTTTGCCGCTCTTAGACGTTGATTTCCGCCTTCTCGCCGAGAATCTCTTTGTTGGCGTCCAGAAGGGGCTTTATCACCTCGCCGAGGAATTTGTCCACCTGGTGCGGTGCGCAGCCGATGTATCTGGCCGGCTCCATGGACTTTTTCAGTTCGTCAAGGCTCATGTGGAAAGCGGGGTCCGCCGCGATCAGTTCAAGAAGGTTGTTGTCGAGGCCCTCCTCCTTGACGCGCCTGCCGGCTTCCATGGACAGCTCGCGGATCCTCTCATGGAGCTCCTGTCTGTCGCCGCCAAGCTTGACTGCGTCCATCATAATATTCTCAGTCGCCATGAAGGGAAGCTCGGACATGAGGCGCTTCTCGATGACCTTGGGATATACCTTGAGGCCGTCTGTGACGTTGAGGCACAGGTCGAGCACGCCGTCAATCGCAAGGAACCCTTCCGCGACGGAAAGTCTCTTGTTGGCAGAATCGTCCAAGGTTCTCTCAAACCACTGGGTGCCCGCGGTGACCGCCGGATTGAGCACGTCGATCATGACATAGCGGGACAGGGAGCAGATGCGCTCGCTGCGCATAGGATTTCTCTTGTAAGCCATCGCGCTGGAGCCGATCTGGCTCTTCTCGAAGGGCTCCTCCACTTCCTTGAGGTGCTGCAGAAGGCGGATATCGGTGCCCATCTTCATCGCCGCAGAAGCGACGATCCCGAGTGCGTTCAGTACGATCGTATCCACAAGTCTGGGATAGGTCTGGCCGGAAACCGGCACGCAGCTGTCAAATCCCATCTTCTTCGCGATCATGGGATCCAACGCGTCCACCTTGTCGAGGTCGCCGTCGAACAGCTCCAGGAAGGAGGCCTGGGTGCCTGTCGTGCCCTTGCTGCCGAGGAGCTTGAGGCCGCCCAGCACATGCTCGACTTCGCCGAGCGCCAGATAGAATTCCTGCATCCAGAGCGTCGCTCTCTTACCCACTGTCGTGGGCTGTGCGGGCTGGAAGTGGGTAAATCCCAGCGTCGGAAGGCTCTTATATTCGTCCGCGAATTTGGCCAGCTCTGCCAAAACATTGATCAATTTCCTGCGCACAAGACGAAGTGCTTCGCGCATGATGATCACGTCGGTATTGTCTCCCACGTAGCAGCTTGTCGCGCCGAGGTGGATGATGCCCTTCGCCTTGGGGCACTGCAGTCCGTATGCATAGACATGGCTCATGACGTCGTGGCGAACGATCTTCTCACGCGCCTTCGCTTCTGCATAGTTAATCTCTTCGGCGTGTTCCTTCAGCTCCGCGATCTGTTCCTCGGTAATCGGAAGTCCCAGCTCTTTCTCGGTCTCCGCCAGGGCGATCCACAGCTTTCTCCATGTTCTGAACTTCATGTCTGGGGAGAAAATGTACTGCATCTCCTTGCTTGCGTATCTCTCGGAAAGAGGGCTCACATATCTGTCATTTGCCATGCTGTGTTCCTTTCTGTATTAAACACTTGTTTTATAACCGTATACAGTATAACAATATTTTTTTTAATATCAACACGCTGATTGGTAAAAGTGGGCTGCGCATCCCAATATACGTCCAAAAAGCGCCGCAGGATGCGCGCGGTGCACCTGCCTGCATGGGCTTTCTGCGCCCCTTTTAGAATGACGGCGCATTATCCGCTCTGAACTGATCCCGCAGTTCCCGGATTCTCTGCTGGGCGTAGTTGTCAAAGGATTTGGCCTGTCCATTTTTAAGGTACCCCGCAAGCCGCCTGTTCTGCCGGCCCGCCGTGCCGTTTTTCCAATCGCGGTCCGCCTGGGCCACGGCCTTGGTAAGCTGCGCCGCCGCGTCCTCCAGTTCAGGGTGACCGCCGATGTACTCGGCGTACGCTTCTTCGGGGATCGAGAACTGCAGCGCTGCAAGGTATCGCACACAGTTCTGCCTGCTGCCGGAGAGCCGCCATGCCTTTCCATAGCAGTCCGCCGCTTCCGCGTAGCGGAATCCGTCGGCGTACAGGCGTCCCTTTTCGGCCCAGATCCGGCCGCGCATCTCCCGTTCCAGTTCCGGCAGTTCTGCCAAAATCCCATCCATCAGCTCGATGGCCTGGGTAATATGTCCCCGGGACGCCGCGAACTTGGCTTCTGTGAGCCTTCGCAGGAATGGTTCCATCCCCTTGCCGGAGGAGATCGAGGCGCGGATCCTCTCTATTTCGGCAACGCTCTGATAGCCCACATATAGGAGGATAACCGAGACGAAGTCCTCTACCGCGCACCGCCCGCGCAGGAGCGAGCGCAGCTGGGCAGCCAGCTCGGCGAGGCCGCAGGACTCCTCCAGCCAGACTAAGAGCTCGTGGTCCATAAGGTCCTCGTCCAGAAACGACGCGCACTGGGCCAGCGAGTAGCACAGCTCCTCCACGGTATAGACGTTCCGGTCAATGATCCGGATCCTATAGGGCTTCTCCGCGATCCGCCCTGTTGTTAGAATACTCCTACCCATTGATAGCAATCTCCTGTTCCCATTTCATCCCCGACGACGGGAAAATCTCTCCAAATCCCATATCCTCGGCTTCGATCCGCATGCGGTCCGCCGCCGTCATGGAAAGACGCACCCGGAGCCTTGTCGTCGCGCGGGGCCTCTGCGGCATATTTTCCAGTTTCACGGCGATCTCTCTGGGACTTCCGCTGTCAACCGGCGTCTGTTGGAGGATGATCTCATCCCCCTCTTCGAGAATGATATCGATCTGAGACGCCGCGTCATACCACTCTGTCCCGGCGTCAAGGAGCGCCTGGTAGACCGGGCGTCCCTTCTTCAGGCACTGCATGCCGACGTTACAGCGCAGCGCATCTGAACTCAGGTAAAAATACTTGTCCGCCCGGGAGGCCAGCCCGCAGGCCGCCATGGTGCTGTAGGCGGCGCCTTTGCTGTAAAGGGTGTCGCCCTGAAAAGCCCTTCGTCCTCTGCAGATCAGGTTCAGCGCGTCTTTCATCCAGCCGCCGCCGAGCGCATCGCCGGTCAAATAGGCGGCCGAGAATTCCTTCTCCTGCATCCATTCTTTGACCGTGTGAAAAAGGATGCTGTCCTTTTCCGCCGCGTCTGTGTCATTGGAAATCCGAAGCCTTCTCTCATCCGGGAAACATACAATGGGGCGCGTCTTCTTATTAAAAGAGAGGCTCTGCAGAACGATTTCCGCGTCCGACCAGCCGTCTACCAAAAGGATGGACTGCCTTCTCTGTTCTTCGTCCTGCATCAGTACATAGTGGTAAAAGGATTTGATGTGTTCCTCAAAGGAGATCTTGTCCAGCGCCGGATAGAGCGTGTCGGCGATCACTTTGAAGACTCTGGCGTGGCTGCGGTCCATGACTGCCGTCGTAAAGGTCACTGCCTCGATCTCCTCGGCTCTCACCTCTACCGACAATAATGACACACAGTATTGCATGAACCCGAGCAGGATCTGTATAGATTCGCCGCCCTGTGTGTTGGCGCCGCCCTGCGCGCTCTCGTCCTGCTGCATCTCGCCGGCCGCGAGCGCAAGAAGGTGCGTCAAGGGCTCCTGGCCGTGATCCGCCGCTCTCTGATAGGCCTCGTTTCCATAGGTCCACGCGCCGGTCTGCGGGTTACGAAATGCGGCAGCCGGGATACTGAATTCCTCCCGCCCGGTCACATACGAGAATGTGTGCGGATCAATGCCCGCCGCAAGCCGCCGTGTGTTCAGATAAGAGAGCTGGCAGAACCGGTCTGTCAGATCGATTCCCAGAAGATACTTTTTCTCAGGAAGTCTAGTAAATAACATTGCTCTCCTCCTCTGCCCCGAACAGCGTCTTCGTCAGGTACTCCTTCCTCGCGTACTCGCGCATGAGTGCCGCCGCTTTCTCCCGTTCTCTGCGGTCCGCGGCCCGACAGATCGCGTCAATCTGCGCAAAGCGGTCCGTCTGTACAAGATCGATCCTGGCGTCCTGCCCGATGGTTCCGCTCTCCACGATGTTCTTCTCTTCCGGATCGTCGGTGATAAAGTAGTGCACCTGCTCTCCATAGAATAAAAAGAAAGAACTGACATAGAAGCCGCGCACCATTTCCTTCATTTCTCTGGCCATAAAGGGTTCCTGCCTGCCGCCCCGATCGAGCGCACAGTGAATGACCACATGCCCTCTGACGCCACGCGCGCCTGCGGGATTGTGGTATTCGATCATGGTCTCTCGATCATAGAGTCTGAGCGCAGGCCCCGCGCCGGCAAATTGCCGGTAGAAGGGGAATACGATCTCTTCCCGCAGGAGGGAAGTGAGAAAGCGCTCCGCAGACGCCGCTTCCTTCTCGGAGAAATTGCCCTCTCCTTCTGCCAGCGTCTTGAGATAGGCCAGCCTGCAGATCGCCGGAAGGGTCTGCCCTTCCCGGTCCGCCTCTGTGATCAGGTTCATCATAGAGGAATCCATATCGTGCCAATCCGCAAATACATAGTGGCAGTACTGCGCGATGCCTGCCGCAGATAGTGTTCTGTGGGCGGCGCCTCTGCGATACTGCCGCAAAAGCAGTGCCTCCTGTTGCGCCCCCATTTCGCCGCTGAACAGCATCTGGGCCAAAAGTCTGTCCTCCGCCATCACAAAGGCCGGCTCGTCCGGATCCTCCTGCGCCTCTTCCATCACCGCGTCGCGCACCCGGCTGAGGTCTTCCAAGAGCCCGTCGTAGCTGTGTAAAATGAGTTCCAAGACCGGTCTTTGCCGGTTTCCTCTCTCAAAAGCCGCCCAGGCGATCCTTCCCGCCTCTCTCTCTTTGCTCTCCTCTTCGCGCGCTTTGTCTGCCGCGCCGAGCGCCACCGCGGCAAGGAGCTCTGCGGTGCATCCTTCCGCGCCGCCCGTCACGATCCATTCTGCCGCTTCCGGATCCATGCTGCACCGGTTCATGAGCGCGATGACCCTTGTCCGGTCCTTTGTCCCGAGGTCGCCGGGCTTGAGCGTGCCTGCCACAGCGCGCAGTTTGTCCATGTCTCCGCTCTTTTCATAGTAATCCATGAGGCAGAGCTTCAGGCGAATTCGATAGGACTCGGCAATACCCGCTGCGCGGACGAGAATTTCACAGTACTGGAGCGTATCGGCCGTGACAGCAAAGTCCTCGCCTGCCGCGCCCGAGATCTCCAGTGCAAACGGCAGATCCGACATCTCCTGCAGCGAAACCTGATCCGGCGCCTTGACCGGATTCATCATGCGGTCGCAAGTATAGGGAACGCTCGCTGTGTAGCGGTTGTGCTGCGCGTCCTCGAGGAAAATCCGGTTGTCATCCCCATAGACGGGCATGATGCAGTTTCCGTTTTCCACAGGGTAAATCCGCTCTTTACTGCTCTGTGCGTAGACGGCGACTGCCTTTTTCATATTCATGTGTGTGGTCCGCAGATGGGACAGATAAGAGAGCTTGGTCAAGTCTCCTGCATTATCCGGCCGTATGGCTTCATCCATCAGGGCCGCTGTGTACAGCGCCGCAAGGTTCTCCGACATCCGGTGCTCCTCGATCTGTACCCCGAGAAAGGCCCGTATATCATCCTGACACTGGGCGTAGACGTCCGGATAGCGCTTCCTGTTTTGATACAGGTAGCGATAGTAATAGGCTCTGTTCTCCAGAGGCAGCATTGCGCTCCGATAGGAGCTTCGCATGACCGAATCCGGGATCATGCCACTGTAATCTTCCGGCATAGACTGCAGGAAGCACTCTTCAAGGCGCACTATGGAAAGCCCTTTTTCCACGGCTCTTGAATACCATACAAAACTGTCCGGCGAGGTCTTCCCCCCGCGGATCAAAAGGACGCAAATGCTGCGCAGGATGGCCGCCTGCAAAGGCCGCATTTTCTCCTGTCCGTATGCGGTTGTGAGCGTGCGAAAAAGGGATTTGGAGAACTCTCTTCTTCTCTCTGTTCTCTCGACCACCCCTTCCATGATCCGGACGTCCAGAAGTTCCTTGCGGAGCGCGTAAATGAGAAGCTGCCGCTCAAAGGCGTCCCCGCCGTAGCGGCCTGCCCGCCGGTCTTCCCGCAGGCTCAGATAGCCGGGATCTGCCACGACCATATCCCACGCCTCCAGATACATGATGGGACTGCGGCAGCCGTTCATGAACTGTTTTTTGATAAAGTTCCAGCGTGCCGGCGTCCCCGGCGCGTACTCAGGCAGAAGCTGCAGCATCATCCAGGCAATTCTCCAGTCGGCCGGATTTCGCCTGTAGCGTTCCCTGAGAATTCTCCCCACCCGGGGGGAAATAAGATCCGCGTCATGGTAGGCCAGCGCCGTCAGAAACTGCCTGTAGCAGTACTCGACTTCCGACTCCCCTTTATACTGGCTGTATCCCATTTCCAGCACTTCGCCGGCAGACACGCCCGCCAGCCTTCTGCGGACGCCTTCCAGCTCCATGACCGCCTGATGAATCCGGTTCTCCATGAGCATCAGCTGCGCCGCATACAGCCGGGGCAAAACACTGTCCCTTTTCAGGAAGGATAGGCGCTTGATCAGCTCGTCCGCCTGGCGCAGCCACTCGCCGTCATCGATTGCGCCGGAAAGGCCCTGGGCCTCTCTCGACCAGCTAAGGCGCAGGCGCTCATAATGGCGCATCATCTCGAGCAGCGCTCGGCGGCTCTCCCGGTCCTGTCGGGCCCTGTTGTCGCTTCGCCGTCTGTAAATGATCTCCACCGGGATCTGCATCTCCTGGTAGGGCGACTGCAAATAGATCCTGCCAAAGTTTCTTCCCGCATGCAGTCTGCGGCGCTCCACTTTATAGGTAAACGTACAGGCATCGCCGATGAAATCGCCGCCCTCCAAATAGGTCGCGGAAGGCGCGAGGAATGAACCGGCCATAGAGACCTTGAGTCTTGTAAAGCCCCATCCGCGTCTTCGGATCGTAAACCTGTATTCCGTGCTCTCTGTATCAAATGCCGATCTGCCGATCTCAAAGATCTCTGTTCGGATCTCTTTACAGTCCGTCAAAAACTCCACGGGATCCTTGCCGCATGCGGCGATCAGGAATTCTTCCACGTTCTGTTCGTTTCCGGGATACTGGGAGAGTCCCCGGTAAAGCATTTTCTCCTCGTCTGTCACAAGGGACTGCGCAAACTCCTTTTTATAGAACAGCCTGACAGCGCTTCCCCAGTCCTCGTCGGCCAGGGTCAAAAAACGGATGGCCGCTGTGTTTTGACTCGAGATCTCGCTCATCTCCCGGCCGGTCGTCTGCGCGCTGATCACCTCCGCCTTGAAGGGAAGCTTGTATTCTCCGCGATTGGAGACAATGCCAATGAGGCCCTCGCATTCCTCCCCTTCCTGGAGCGTGCCTGCGTCAAAGCGCCAGCTGATCCGGTCCGGATTTTGCGAAAAGCTGCTGCGCCTGGGCTGCATATGGAAATTATTCGAGGTCACAAAACCGATCACCGACACGCCGGGCGGCCCCGCAATGACGAACTGGCCCTCCGCGATTCCACCAGGACTTACCTGTATGCGCAGGATCTCCGGCGTAATGCGAAGTCCCTGATCCGAAATATTGTATTCTTCATCCGCCATGTTGGAGGCGGTATATAATTCTCGATATCCCATACTTATACGCTCCGAAGCCCATAGTTTCCCAAGATACCAGCATTATAGCATGATTATCCACGCAGAAAAAGACGACCCTGTCCGTCTCGTGCGGGCAGGGTCGCCATTCAATACCGATATGATGGATTATTCTTCTGTGGGCTCTTCGGCAGGCGCCTCATCTGCTTCCGCCTCCGCTCCCTTGGTGAGCATGAGCATGATCTCGTTGCTTCTTACAATAAAGCTTGCCATATCCTCCGCGGACAGCGGTGCGTTCTGGATCTGGGCCAGATCATACAGCTGCTGGCAGATCAGCTTGGTATTCGCGCCTTCCTCGTGCTCCATCACATACTTGACGAGCGGGTGCTTGGCGTTGAGGATCAGGGTCTGGCCTTCCTTGCCCCAGTCGGGCATGCCCATTCCCATGCCGGATGCGGCGTACATCTTCATCATGTCCGCCATTCTGCGGCTCTGCTCGTCGACGGTCAGCATGGAGGCGGTCTTCTTGTCGCGGAGATTCTCTATTTTGACCCCGAGCTTGTCATTCTTGACTGCTTTGCGGATCATCTTCTCCAGCTTCTCGGACTGTTCCTTGAGACTCTCAGCGGCCTTCTTGCCGGTGCGGGACTTGAGTGCGTCCTGGATGTCCGCGTCGATTCTTGCAAAGTGAAGTCCCTCGTTCTTGGCCTCCAGCTGCTGGATGAAGGGCTGGTCGATGGTGTGAGGCAGGACAAAGGCCTGCATCTTGTTGGCCTTAAACATGCGGATGTACTGGCTCTGCTGCTGCAGGTCCGTCACGTAGTAGATGGTGTGATCGACAGGCGCTTCTTCTGCCTTGTCGGCCTCCTCTGCGGACTCGCCTACGACCTCTGCCTCTACCTTCTCGCCGTTCTCATCGGTCGCGGTCTCTTTGTTCTCGTCGGCCTCGGGATCGATCTTGTTGACGTTGAGCGCCTCGGGCGTGGTCAGATAGTTGCCGTCCAGATCCTTGAAGAGGATGTAATCGGTCATTCTGGTGCAGAACTTGTCGTCTTTCAGGCATCCGTACTTGATGAAGGGGCTGATGTCGTCCCAGTACTTGTCATAGTTTTCCTTGTCGGTCTTGCACATGCCGGCCAGCTTGTCCGCCACCTTCTTGGTGATGTAGTCGCTGATCTTCTGTGCGAATCCGTCGTTCTGCAGCGCGCTTCTGGACACGTTCAGAGGAAGATCGGGGCAGTCGATGACGCCCTTGAGCAGCATCAGATACTCCGGAATGACTTCCTTGATATTGTCGGCGATGAATACCTGGTTGTTGTAGAGCTTGATCACGCCTTCCGCCGACTCGTACTCCAGATTCAGCTTGGGGAAGTACAGGATTCCCTTGAGGTTATAGGGATAATCCATGTTCAGGTGGATCCAGAACAGGGGCTCCTTGTAGTCTCTGAAGACCTTTCTGTAGAACTCCTTGTACTCCTCTTCGGTGCACTCGCTGGGATTCTTGCCCCACAGCGGATGGGTGTCGTTCATGAGCGCGGGACGCTTGCGGATCTTGAGTCTCTTCTCCTGGGGCTCCTTGTCGTCGTCCTTCTTCTCGGGCTCGATGACCTCGATGACGACGTCGTCGGGCTGTCTCTCGGACTCATTGATCGTCTGGGTCTCCTTGGTGTCCTTCTCGGAGAGATAAATCTCTGTGGGCATGAAGGAGCAGTACTTCTCGATGACTTCCTGTGCTCTGTAGTAGTTGGCGAACTCCACGCAGTCCTCTGTCAGGTGCAGCGTGATCGTTGTGCCAAAACTCTGTCTGCTGCCCTTGTCCATGGTGTAGGTGCTGCCGCCGTCGCACTCCCAGTGCACCGGCTCCGCGCCTTCCTGATAGGACAGGGTATCGATGGTCACAAGGCTTGCCACCATGAAGGCACTGTAAAATCCAAGTCCGAAATGGCCGATGATCTGATCGTCGCTTGCCTTGTCCTTGTACTTCGCAAGGAAGGCCTCCGCACCGGAGAAGGCGATGTTGTTGATATACTCCTTGACCTCGTCAGCCGTCATGCCGATACCGTTATCGGATACTGTGATGGTTCTGTCATTGGGGTTCACCTGAATATCAATCCTGGCCTTATAATCATCCGGCAGGGCAAAATCTCCCATCATGTCGAGCTTTTTAAGCTTGGTGATCGCATCACAGCCATTGGAGATCAGCTCCCTGTAGAAGATATCGTGATCGCTGTACAGCCACTTCTTGATAATGGGAAACATATTCTCGCTGTTAATAGACAATGATCCTTTTTCTGCCATGTTCGTACTCCTTTATCATCTATGCGTGAATTTGTATGAATACACTGTATGCAGAGCCCGCAGGCTCTCATAAAAGAGAGTTTAGTCCTATGGGTAGTAAATGTCAATAAAAAATTAGCACTCATTGAGCATGAGTGCTAACAGCCCATTCCATTTGTCGTTTGTCATCTGCCTGCTGCCTGTAAGACGCGCCTCACTGCTGAGCGCCTTCCGATTCGTCCTCGATCGTCCGATCTCTCCCCAGACTCGATGTGCCAAAATATTTGGCGTACACTTCCGAAAATCCAGGCGTGTCGACCAGATTTTCAATATCCGCCAGCGCCACCGTATTCCAGAGGGATTCGTTGAGGTCATAGTCCAGCGTCATGCAGAAACTGTCATACCGCTCCTCGAAGTTCGTGCCGATGCTGTTATAGACCTTCTGGGCCAGCGCGTACTGCTCAAAAAGATCCTGCAGCACCTCCTCTTCAATCCCGATGTAGGCCTTCTCTTCCTCAGACAAGCTCTCATAGTACTCGGTCTGCGCCTCGTCGGCCATGATCTCTTCCGCATCCGTCAGCATGATATTGTCCTGCACAGCCAGAAGGAGCATGACCTTGAGCCGGGAGGCCTCCGAGAGGGCTCTCTGTTCGATCGCTTCCTTCAGGTCATCGCCCTCGGCGCTCTCCCAGACGGCATGACCAAAGGTCCGCTCGCAGTGTTTCTGCAGGTTGATCAGGAATACGTTGTACTCCTGGATCGTGCAGTTGGTATTGCCGATCCGGAACAGCTCCTCCTTGCCAAATCCTCTGGTCATCACAAGTCTCTTGCCGCATCCGGTCATCGCGAACGATGCGATCAGCATAAGAAGCAGCAGCGCGCAACGCATCGCCCGCTTTCCGCTATTCTCCATATCTTTTATCCGTCCTTTCCGTAAAAGGCTCGCAGCGCCTTTGATACGTCCGTCAGTTCTGTATCCTGGCCAAAATACCGTCGGCCACGCACAATCCGTTGGCTGAAGCCTGCTGCAGTCCGCGTGTGATGCCGGCGCCGTCGCCAATCGCGTACAGGCCGCTCACACTCGTCTCAAACTGCTTGGAAACCACCACGCGGTTGGAGTAGAACTTGACCTCCACGCCGTAGAGCAGCGTCTCATCAGAGGCGATGCCGGGCGTCACCTTGTCAAGCGCGAAGATCATCTCCTCCAGGTCCACCATGATCCTGTGGGGCAGTACCAGAGAGAGGTCTCCGGGCACCGCGTCCTTGAGCGTGGGGATCAGGTTGTTGCGGCACATGCGCTCTTCCGTCGTCCTTCTGCCTCTTCTGAAGTCGCCGAAGGTCTGGACCATGATGCGGTTTCCGCAGAGCATGTTGGAGAGCTGGGCGATCTTCTTACCATATTCAATCGGTGTCCTGAATGGCTTTGTGAAGTTCTTGGATACAAGCAGGGCAAAGTTGGTGTTGTTTGTCTTGTACTCTTTGCTCTTGTAGGCGTGGCCGTTGACAACCGCCAGATTGTCATCATAGTATTCGGTCGCCACTTCTCCCGAAGGGTTGGTGCAGAAGGTGCGGACCTTGTCATCGAACGTGGGCGTGTAGTAGATCAGCTTGGCCTCGTAAAGATTCTCATTGAGGAACTTCATGATCTCATCTCTGACTTCCACACGGACGCCTATATCCACGGTGCCTGCCTGGGACTCGATGCCGAGCTTCTCGCACTGGCTGTTCAGCCAGTCCGCGCCGTCGCGGCCGACTGCCACAACGACCTTGGGCGCATAGAACTTCTCGTCCTTTTCCGTCTCCACGCCAACTGCGCTTCCATCCTTGATCAGAATCGTTCTGACGGGGTCGTCGAAGCGCATGTCAACGCCTTGATCCCGCAGGTGCTGCTGCAGTTTTTGGTAGATCTCATACCCCTTCTCCGTGCCGAGATGGCGGATGGGACATTCCACAAGCTTAAGGTTTGCGCCGATCGCTTTGGCGCGAATCTCCTGGATCTCTCTCTCCTTGCCGACGCCGTACACGTTGGTGTCCGCGCCGAACCTGAGGTAGATCTGGTCCGACCGCTCAATCAGTTCTTTGGCCTTGGCATATCCGAGGATGTCCGGAAGCGTTCCGCCGACGTCGGGCGACAGTGACAGCTTGCCGTCCGAGAAGGCGCCGGCGCCGGCAAATCCGGTCGTGATCGCGCAGGGATGGCAGCCGTTGCAGTGCTTGGTCTTTCTCTTGGGACAATATCTTTTCTCAATGGAGTGCCCCTTCTCCAGAAGAAGGACGCGAAGATCCGGTCTCTTCTCCTTGAGTTCATAGGCGCAGAAAATGCCGCCGGGGCCTGCGCCGACAATAATTACATCATACTGATCTGACATGTTATTCTCCGTTTTCCGAGCGTGTCCTCACGCTCTCTTTCTCTCGTATTTGATAAATGTATAAGCGAGGTCAAAATACGTCTGCTCATCGCTGTCAGCCGTGATCTCCCATTCAGGATCCTCATCCAGATTGGGGAACCAGGCGTCGGCTGCGTACGCGTAATCCACCTTGGTAATGTGCGCCGTATCGCAGTACGGCAGCATCTGTCTATAGATGCTCTCGCCGCCGATGATATAGACGTCCTCGGACGGGTAGGCTTTGAGTTCCGACAGCAGCTCCTCGATGCTGTGTACAACTGTCGCATTCTTCACTTTATAGTCAGGATTCGTTGATAGGACGATATTGACACGGCGGTCCAAAGGCTGCGCCATGGGAAATGTCTCCAGCGTCTTTCTTCCGTATACGACAACCTTGTCCAGCGTCTCCTGCCTGAACATTCTGTGGTCGGCCGGAATGCGCACAAGGAGCTGCCCCTTATAGCCGATCGCCCAGTTCTGGTCTACTGCTGCTATCAGATTCATAGATCTCTCCTCTTGATCATTATCTCTTATATTTCTCACAAAGCGCTTCCAGGTCGCGGGAGAAGCGCTCCAGGTCCTTATTGGGAAGTCCCTGGCACTTGTTGACAAAATTCAATACCATTCGCGCGGTAAGCTTGAGCTTGGTAAAGGAGTTGGATACGGTTCTTCCGGCCGTCGCCTTACTGATCGGAATGCCCTCTGTGACTTTTATGAACTTACCCGCCGCAAGGTCATAGCGCGTGCCGCTGAAAGGCGCCGCAGCCCGGATCCCGCATTTTTCGCTGAGCGTCTCCGCAAACAGCTCTGCCACCTTGTCTTCTCCGTGTACGACAAAGACCTGTCTCGGTTTGTACTTGAATCCCTCGATCCACTCCAGAAGGCCCAGCCTGTCCGCATGGCCTGAAAGTCCGGGCAGTGTGTAGATCCGCGCGCGGACGGCCACGTCTTCTCCGAAGAGCTTGATCTCCTTGGCGCCGTCCTGGATGCGCCTTCCGGGCGATCCCTGCGACTGATAACCTACCATCAGGATCGTGGAATCTTCTCTCCACAGATTATACTTGAGGTGATGCTTGATGCGGCCGGCGTCGCACATACCGGATGCGCTGATGATGACCTTGGGTACCGTATCTTCGTTAATGGCTTTGGATTCCTCTGTCGTGATCGTCAGCTGCAAATTGGGAAAGGCGATCGGGTTGATGCCCTGTGCCAGAAGCGCCTGCGCTTCCTCATCATAGCACTCGCTCCCGCACTCGTAAAAGATCTCGGTGGCGTCCACCGCAAGAGGGCTGTCCACATAGACCGGAAATCCCGGGTAATCCGGCACCAGATTTCTCTCCTTGATCTGCCGGATATAATACAGGATGACCTGGGTTCTGCCCACTGCAAACGCGGGGATGACAACGTTGCCGCCTCTATGGAAGGTCTCTGAAATCACGCCCGCGAGGTCCTCCACCACATCGATCGCGTCCTTTTCATGGATCCGGTCGCCGTATGTGGACTCCATGACCACATAGTCCGCCTCGGCTGTCAACTCAGGATCTTTTAAGAGGGGCTGGTTCTTGTTGCCAAGGTCGCCGGAGAATACGATCTTCTTCTGTGTATTTCCTTCCTCCAGCCACAGTTCGATACTGGCGGATCCAAGGAGATGTCCCACATCGGTAAAGCGAAAACGAACGCCCTCGCAGGCATTGAAAATCCGGTCATAGGGGTAACTGACGAAGAGCTTGATCGTCTCCATGGCGTCTTCCATGGTATAAATGGGTTCGTAGCCTTCGCCGTCCACTTTTCGCTTGGCTTTTTTATTTCTCCACTGCGCCTCCATTGTCTGGATGTGCGCCGAATCACGGAGCATGATGTCGCACAGGCTGGCCGTCGCTTTCGTGGAAAGAATCTGTCCCCGGAAGCCATCATGATAGAGCTTGGGAAGCATGCCCGAGTGATCGATGTGCGCATGGGTCAAAAACACGAAATCAATCTCCGAAGCAGGAATCGGAAGCTCGACATTTTCGAAGCGATCGACGCCCTGCTCCATGCCGCAGTCCACTAGAAATTTCTTCTTGCCCACCTGCAGAAAATGGCAGCTGCCTGTCACTTCGTGGTCCGCGCCGATAAACATTAATTCCATACGTGCCTCCCTTACACAAATCAAATGGTCTTTGGCCCTCTTATATAAGAACCCCCGGGGCTTTTATATTCCCCAGATTGCTTTTCGTATTATATATAGGATGAGAAGGTGTCCCGGATAGAACAGGTAAAAGAAGTACTTGTTCTGCTTTCCTCTCTTTCCATTATAACACCAGATCAGCATAAATCCTGTGATCGCGAGCAGCTCATTGTGGTTATAATACGTGAGCCAGGCCCATGCAGCCAGGATTGACAGACTTCTCACCCTGTACATAAGATACAGGATCAAAATACAGAGTACGCCGCCGTAGGAGTAGTCAAATCCACCCCACCTGGCGAGTCGGCAGGCCGCGTAAGCCGCCGCCGCGCTCCCCGAAAGAAACAGTATCACGCGGACAGCGATGAAGTCTGCCCACCCGGGCAGGCGCAGCATCGGACTGTCACCGCTCGGGGAGAGCCCCTCATAGCATACAGGTCTCCACTTGGTCGGCAATAGCCTTGAAAGTACATCCACGCACCAGATCAGCGCAAATCCGGTCGCCAGCGTAAACAGTGTGTCACCATGCCTTTTCTGGGACTCCGGAAAGACCAGCATATAAAAGGGAACGGCCGAAACCAGCGCAAAGCCGAGCAGCCGGCCCAGGTATTTCCATCTGCTTCGCGTATGAATGAATCCCTCCACCAAAAGAAAGCAGAATACAGGAAAGGCCAGCCTTCCGATTCCTCTCCCGATCTCATCCAGGAGTTCTCCATGAGGGATCACATACATCAGTCTCTGGCCACTCGCATCTCTGGCCACTTCCAGAAAGCTCAAAGTCGCGTGGTCGATCAACATCGTGATGATCGCAATTTTTTTGATCAAGGCAGCGTCCATCGTGCCTTGCATTTCATCCCACAGGTCCATTCTCTTCCCCGCCATTTAGCGCCGCCGCGTCTGCGTCTGCCTCTGCTTCCGATGCATAACCTTCCGCTTCGTTTGCGTCCGCTTCCGACGCATAGCCTTCCGCCTCCAGATCATTGACCGCGGCACCCGGCGCATGGTTCTGCGGCGTGCCGATGTTCTCGCTGCTGTCGCCCAGATCAAGACGCTGTCTCTCCACTAGTTCCGCGAAAAATCCATGCTCGGCGATCAGTTCCTCATAGGTGCCGTCCTCTGTGATCCTGCCGCCCCGCAGAACCAGAATTCTGTCGCAGGCCTGGATCGTAGAGAGTCTGTGCGCGATCACAAGTCTCGTGCACTTATAGGAATCCAGCGCCTGGGTCACCTTCTTCTGGGTGAGATTGTCCAGCGCCGACGTAGCTTCGTCAAAAATCAGGATCTTAGGCTTGGGCGCGATGGCCCTTGCGATCAGCATTCTTTGCTTCTGTCCGCCGGAAATGCCGCCCTGTCCTTCCGAGATGATCGTCTGCATCCCCATGGGCATTTCGCGAATATCCTGCGCAAGGCCGGCTGCCTCCGCCGCCTCCCACGCATCCTCCAGCGTCAGCCACGGCGCGGAAATCGTAATATTCTCAAATATGCTGCCCATCATGAGCTTTCCGTTCTGCATGACGACGCCGATATGCCTTCTGAGGGAGCGCAGATCCAGACCGCCAATGTCCTTGCCGTCATAGTAGACAGCGCCTTTTCTGGGTTTTTCAAATCCCAGAAGAATCCTGACCAGCGTGGACTTGCCGCATCCGGTCTCTCCGACGATCGCAATGTACTCTCCCGCCTTGATCTTGATACTCAGATTGTCCAGTATATCCGGCATGCTGTCCGCATACCGAAAGCTCACATGGCTCATTTCAATGCTGCCGCTGAGCCTTGTCACCGTCTGCTTGCCGCTTGTTGTCTCCGGTTCCTGGTCCAGGATCGGTTTCACCATCTCAAAGGTGGGACGAATGCCCGCCACCATGAGCGCAATACTCGACATCTGCATAAACGCGCCGGTGACATACCCGTATGCCGCTGTAAACGCCACGTAGTTCTCATAGGAGACGCCGCTGCTGATCGCTGCGCCGTACATGATCACGACGCCGATCAGGTTGATGGCTGCAGAAATCACACTGTTCATCTTGATGATCATCGGCGGATTATACAAAAACTCCGCTTCCCTGGCGTAGAGACGACCCCAGCGGGCGAACGCACGCTTCTCGGCGCCCGCCAGCTTAATCTTCTGAATGCCGGTGATCATGGCGTAATTCATACCATTTTCCTTGGCTGCCAGCTGCATGGAGGATCTTGCCACCTCCGTGTTGATCAGCGTCGACACGATCGAGAAGACAACCGTCGCCAGCGTAATACCCAACGCCGGAACGACCAGCGCGGGCGTGTAGTGGAAAATCTGAGCGATATAGACCACCGAAAACAGAGACGTCAGTCCTGTCGAAAAGACGGTAGACGCCAGCTGCTTACACAGGTCCGTAACCGACTGGGTCCTGGAATACAATTCACCGGAGCTGAACTTTCTAAAGAAAGAGGCAGGCATGGATAAGATCCGCATCATAACTGCCGCTTCAATTGCCACCGTCTGCTTGGTCTGCGCCGCCTGCCCGATCAGATTGCTGACAGATGAAAACATAATTTCGCCCACTGCCACACAGATCATAAAGAAAGCCAGCGCATACAGCATCGGCATCTGCCCGCTGCGCATGACCTTGCCGTAGGCGAGCTTGGTCAGCATAGGCGTCAGCATGCCAACGGACGTGACCACCGCTGTACTGATCGCGATCAGCGCATGGTCGGAAACCGATCTGGACAGGGCCATATAGAGAAGAAGGTCCTTGATCCCAAGCTTTCTCTGCGGGAGCGGCTTATAAAAGCAAAGGCCGTCCTCCTCAAACAGTTCCTGGGTCTTGTCATTCACCCTGCATTTTTTCTGCGTGCGGGGATCCGTAAATTCGTAGCCGCCAAGCTTTCCGGGCAAAACAGCGACCGGAATTCCATCCTCCTTAAAGAGCAGGAGCATGGGACCCGCCGCATCCTTGTACCATCCCGCCGGGAGCTTTACCGCCCTTCGCATGATCCCGTTGGGATCCAGCAGATAGTCCAGCTGCTCATTGAGATCCTTGACTTCGTCCGGAATCTCTCTCGTGCGGATGTGCATATAGCCAAGGATCGCATCGATCGCGTTCTTGGTCTTTATGCGGTCGCTCTCCAGCGCTGCCTGCAGCTCCCTTCCCATGACGGCGCCCGCCATATCCAAAAAGGAGTCCTGAAACAGTTCCTCGTCATTTAGTTTTCTAAGACGGATTTGTTCGTCAAACCAGCCCATACTCCGATATCCTTCCTGCCTTAATTGCTGCTCACAAGCTTCGTGTAAAGGCCGCCCAGCGCATAAAGCTCCTCGTGGGTCCCTCTCTCTGCCACAAGCCCGTGGTCCATGACGATGATCTCGTCACAATCGCGGATTGTGGAAAGTCTGTGCGCGATCACGATCGTCGTGACGCCTCTGTCGCGGATCGAACGGACGACATTGAATTCCGTGCGCGCATCCAGTGCCGACGTCGCCTCATCCATGATCACGATCGTAGGATCCTGTGCCAAAACTCTGGCAATCTCCAATCTCTGTTTTTCACCGCCTGAGAAATCAGAACCGTTTTCCTTGATCTTGTATTCGTAACCGCCGTCGCGCTCCATGATCTTGTCGTGGATCTGGGCGTCGCGCGCCGCGAGGATCATCTCATAGCTCTCGATGGTGGTATCCCACATCTTGATATTGTTGGCAATCGTATCCTCGAACAGCGTGATCTCCTGGTCCACCACCGCCAGAGAGCCCCTGAAGACGGTTTTATCGATCTCCCGGATCGGTTTTCCGTCAAAGAGGATTTCGCCGCTCCAGGGCTGGTACAGTCCGGAGAGGAGCTTGGCCAGCGTAGATTTGCCGCTTCCGGAGGCGCCGACAAAGGCAATGCTCTTTCCGGGCTCCAGCGTCATACTAAAGTCCTGGATCAGCGGCTTTCCGAGCGGCGCGTATCCGAATGTGACATTTTTCATCTCCACCTTGCCCGAAAGCTTGGCGTAAGATACATCCGGCGCATTCGCATCCATTTCATTCTCTGCGAGCTCGTCGAGGCGGTATTCCATGACGTCCTCAATGCGCTCCATCTCTGTGCGGAGCTGCTGCACTGTCTGCCCCGTCGCGATCAGTGTATTGGCCGGCGCCAAAAAGAGCTTCATATACACGCCAAACTGTGCGATCATACCGGGTGTAAACTGCCCCCGCATGGCAAGGCGGATGCCCATACACAGAACCAGTGTATCGGTGATCGCCGACACAATCTGGGGAAGAAGGCCCAGGATTTCGTCCATCTTTGCAAAACGAACGTCCTGCAGGTTGACGCTGGCCTGATAGCCTGCCCATCTGCCAAAAAATCCATTTTCCGAGCCGCTTGCCTTGATGGACTCGATCATCTCGATGCCCGCCACAGTGGTACCTGAGAGTTTTCCGCTGTCGCGGACAGCCACTCTGGTGATATTGATCCGCTTCTCCGAAATGTACCGGGAGAACAGCGCATTGATCAGCACCGATACAAGACCTACGATCGTCATGGTGACGCTCATGCGCAGCATTACGACCAGATAAAAGACCATCATACCGGTGTTGAGTGCCAGCGGCGCAAACGTGTTGACAAGGTTGGACGCAACCTCTGAATTGGAATTCTGCCTGGACTGGATATCGCCGGCCATTCTCTGGGAGAAGAATTCCATGGGCATTCGAAGGATCTTCCACATAAACTCCGAGCTTCCCACGATCGCCAGTTTTCCATTGATCCGCATGGAATATACGACGTTGATCCAGGAGACTGCCAGCTGCATCGCCGTGAAGACAGACAGAAGGATCAGGAAGGGGATCGCCCAGTCGGGGTTTCGACCGGTCAGAAGCCGGTCCATGAAGACCTGATAAAAGCCAGGCGAAATGACTTCAAACAGCGAGGAGATAATGGTCGTCAGAACAACAAATACAATTGCCGGCCCCGCTCCTTTCAGTCTCTTTCTGGCAAAACCCAGAATGCTCTTGGGCTTTCCTTCGGGCTTGAAATTCTCGCCGGGCGAGAACATGAGGCAGATTCCTGTGAAGGACTCGTCAAATTCCTTCATCGTGACTTCGATCGTTCCTCTTGCGGGGTCATTGAGGACCGCCATTCCCTTTTTAAATCCGTCCAAAACCACGAAGTGGTCAAAATTCCAGTGAATGATGCAGGGAAACGTCGCGTTTTCCACTAGCGCCTGCGGCTCCACTTTATAGCCGTCCGCATTGAGCCCGTAATGTCTCGCCGCCTTGAGCACGTTGCCCGCATTGGATCCGTCTCTGGAGACGCCGCAGTCTACACGCACCTTTTCCAGCGGGATCCATTTTTCATAATAGGATAGAACCATTGTCAGGCAGGCTGCACCGCACTCCAGCGCTTCCATCTGCATTATGACCGGCACTTTGGCCACGCCTTTTTTGACCGGTTCTTTGATCTTTGTATTGGTATTACTCATACTTTAGCCTCTGCTGCCTGTCGGGATCCGGGACCCCGACGCCGATACTGCCTTGTATCTCTTAATTGATTACGAACTTGATCGGATGAATGGATTCCACCGTAATACTCGCGCTGTACACGCCGTCCTGCAGATCTGTGTCGGCTTCCACCACATACGCCCAGTCTCCCGTCTTGAAGCCGGCCGTCTCGAGCACATACTCGCTGATTCCCTCTGTGATCTGCACCGGCTCCGCGGAAATCTCCCGCACAGTTGTCTTGCGGCCGTTCACCGTGATCGTCATGCCCTCTTCAACCTCCGCCCGGTCGGCCATACTGACGTAGAGCGTCAGATTGCCGCCCGATACTGTGCCTGCGGCTTCCACCGTCGTGTAAATGCTTCCGAAGGTGGCCCAGACAAGGGCGCCGGCCAAAATGAGGATAATGCCGATCAGTGCCATCCAGATCGCGGGGCTTGTGACATGGATATAATCGTTGAGCTGTTCGGGCGATGCCACTCGATCCACTGCTTTTTTTCTGAAGATTTCCTTATTTTCCATCGTTGTTCCTCGTTCCTTTACTCGTTTTCATATGTGTAGCGGCGTCTAACAACCGACGTCCAGATGAAGTCCAATTTATATTATACTGTAGAATCCGTCCCATTCAAAGAACGATTCCTGTAAGATCACCAGCTATGAGCCGAATCACCATTACGATGACGTGAAAAAGCCTGCCCCGTTTTGAAGGGACAGGCTTCTTTATGATCGTACGTCTGACATAGCTGCCGCCGCTCTGTGCGCCGCAGATCTGAGATCCGACTTGCTCGGCTTACTCGATCGTGATGATATCGGAAAATCCGGTAATGTCAAAGATCTCTTTCACGTCGCTGCAGAGATTTCTCACTGCAAATGCGCCGTCGGCTCCCATGGCCTTGCGCGCGCCCAGAACGACACGGAGTCCCGCTGAGGAGATGTATTCCAAATTTTCAAAATCCAGAACCAAAGCCTTAACTCCTTCCAGGTTCTCCTTGATCGTAGTCTCCAGCTCCGGCGCCGTCATTGTGTCCAGACGGCCGGAAACCTTAAGGATCATCTGATTTCCTTCTGTTTTCCTATCGATTGTCATGCTGCCTCCTCATTCATACCCCGAATTACTACTGCTTACTCTTCAAAGAATACAACGCCGCCTTCATATTTCTCTGCGATGAAGTTCTTGATCTCCTCAGAGCGAAGAACTTCTACCAGCGCTTTGATGCCCTCATTCTCTTCGTTTCCTGCCTTGACCGCGATGACATTGACATAGGTCTTGGCCGCTTCAGAATCGCTCTCTTCATAGGCCAGCGCGTCCTTCGCTGCGATGAAGCCCGCTTCAATCGCGTAGTTGCCGTTCATGACGGAAAATGCAACTTCATCCTTGACATGCGGGATCTGCGCAGCCTCGAGCTCCTTGATCTCTACATTGTGAGGATTCTCTGCGATGTCCTGCTTGGTTGCTGTGATGCCGGCGCCTTCCTTGAGCGTGATGACGCCGTTCTCCTGCAGCAGCAGAAGCGCTCTTGCCTCGTTGGTCGTATCATTGGGAACTGCGATGACGTCGCCGTCGCCGATCTCATCCAGCGAAGCCTTTGTGCCGGGATAGATGCCCAGAGGCTCATAGTGGATCTTGCCTGCCACTACGAGGTCTGTTCCCTTTTCCTCATTGAAGCTGTCCAGATACGGAACATGCTGGAAGTAGTTTGCATCAATCTCGCCGCTGTTTACGACTTCATTGGGCTGTACATAGTCTTCAAATACCTTGATATCCAGATCATATCCTTTTTCCGCAAGCAGAGGCTTCGCCTGCTCAAGAATCTCCGCGTGCGGGATAGGACTTGCCGCGACGGTGATCGTAGTGAGCTCTCCGCCTTCTGCCGGCGCTTCTGCCTCAGCCTGATCGCCCGATGCTGCAGGGGCGCTGCCCGATCCGCCGCAGCCTGCCAGCAGCGATGCGGCAATCACTGTCGCGGTAAGGAATGAAATCAGTTTCTTTTTCATAATACTCTCCTCTCCTGAGTGCCTACAAACTGCACCTTCGCACCCGGCACTCCACTACCTCTATATTATCCCTCAAGCCTTCCTTCTGTCCAGTCGAGATGCAAGTCTCATGCCTACAAACTGGAAGATCTGCACGATTGCAACCAGAAGAATGACCGTAACGATCATAATGTCGAACTGATAGCGGAAATAGCCATACTGGATCGCCACGTCGCCGAGTCCGCCGCCGCCGACGGTACCTGCCATCGCGGAGTAGCCCAGGATGGTCGCGAAGGAGATCGTGACGCCAACGATCAAGGAAATTCTGGCCTCGACGAGGAGCACCTTCGTAATGATCGTCCATGTATCCGCGCCCATGGCCTGCGCCGCCTCGATCACGCCGTGATCCACTTCCTTTAAGGAAGATTCGACCATTCTCGCGATAAAAGGCGCCGCTGAAACGACCAGCGGAACGATCGTAGCCGTAGAACCGTAACTCTTTCCGACGATCAGTCTGGTCAGGGGAATGATCAGGATCAGAAGGATCAGGAAGGGGATACTTCTCATAATGTTGGTAATAATATCCAGCACTCTGTAGACGACCTTATTGGGGCGGATCCCTTCGCTATCTGTGACGGCGAGAACGATTCCCCAGGGCAGTCCCAGTACATATCCAAACAGGGTGGAAAAACCGGCCATATAAAGGGTATTGAGCATTTCCTTGCCGATCATCGCCCATGTCTCAGGACTCAGCATAACCGGTCACCTCCTCTACGTCCAGGCCGCGCTCTTTCAAATAGTCGATCATGCGCTCCTGCAGGTCTTTGTCAGCGGGCAGTCCGAGGATCATCTCTCCTCTCGCTACGCCGTGTACATCTTTGGTATCTGCCTTGAGAATATTGACCGGCGTGCCCATGGTCAGGACCATGTTCGCGATCACCGGCTCAAAGGAAGACTGGGTTCCAAATACAATACGGATCCGGCGGTCCTCATGCAATAAGGATACGGTGCCGGGTGCCGCGGTCTCCTCCACCCACTCGTCGGGGTCCTTGCCCTCAATGATCAGCTGCCTTGCGGCGCGTGACTTGGGATGGGTGAAGATCTCTTCCACAAGACCGTTCTCCACGAGCTGTCCTTTTTCAATAATCGCGACATGGTTGCAGATCTCCCGCACAACAGACATCTGGTGCGTGATGATAATGATCGTGATGCCGGTCTCTGCGTTGATCTTTCGCAGGAGCGCCAGGATCGAAGCCGTCGTCTGGGGATCCAGCGCACTGGTCGCCTCGTCGCAAAGAAGGATCTTGGGGTCGCAGGCCAGCGCTCTGGCAATCGCCACTCTCTGTCTCTGGCCGCCGGACAGCTGGGCCGGATATGCCTTTTCCTTGTCCGCAAGGCCAACCGTGTTCAGAAGTTCTCTCGCCTTTACAATAGCGTCTTTCTTCTTCACGCCCTGAATCTGCAGGGGAAAACAGATATTGTCGAGCACCGACTTCTGCATGAGAAGGTTGAAGCTCTGGAAGATCATGCCAATACTGGACCTGAGCGCTCGAAGTTCCTTGTCGGACAATTGTCCCAGCTCCTGCCCCTCTACCAGCACCTGTCCCTCTGTGGGCACTTCCAGATAGTTCAGGCAGCGGACCAGTGTGCTCTTACCCGCGCCTGACATACCGATGATCCCGTATATATCTCCTTTTTCCACCGACAGATTGATGTCTCTGAGGGCATCGACCTGTCCGTCTTTGGTCAGGAAGGTCTTACTCAGATTCCTGACTTCCACGATCTGCGACATGGATTCCTCCTTTTCATCACGGCTTTCCTGCAATGTCCGCCGTGACACGTTTTTGTCATAATATCAATTATATAACGTTAAAACACTTCCCGCGGAAAGTCAACGTTTCCTGCGCGCCGCTTTGATGCGGATCCATGCCAGATATACGATCCCTGCCGCGACCGCAGCGGTGATCACCCAGCCCCACCACGGCACTCTTTTGATATTGTAGCAGCGCACGTTGATCCACATCTGGTTGATCGAGGCGGTCTGCGCTTCGTCAAAACACGTCATGATGGAGGATCTTCGCATCACGTCGTCGGGCGGATAGGCCGCGTACAGCTGCCGCTCCAGCATCTCCGGCGGCGCCTCGATGACATATTCGCCCTCCTTGCCATCCTCGTCAAAAAAGTAGCCGAGATCATATTCCTCCGACTCCTCGTCCTCCTCCGCGCTGTAGTTGTACTCCGCGTACTCGAAGATCGTGGGATCGTCGCCGCCGGAGATGACGGACGTGTAGCCGATATAGTACATATTGCGGACGACGTTGTCCGGCCTCGAGCAGAAGTTGATGAACGCCTCTGCTGCGTGCTGCTTGTCCGCATTGTCCCGGATGCCGTTCTTTAACATGATCCATCCGTCGAAGTAGATGTTGGTACTCTCCTCGGGCACCGCGAACGCGAGGTCAAAATCGTCCTCGGCCGCCTGGTCCAGTGTATAGACGCCGTCGCCGGACCACTGGTAGTTGGCCACGACTTTGCCGGTGATCATATCCGCCTTGCCGGAGTCGGTCTCGAAGGAGTAAACATTGTCCTTGATCTGCTGCAGGTAATCCTGCACCTTCGCGATCATCTCCGGAGACGTATCGTTCATCTCGTCTTCCAGCTTCTGCGCGTAATCCGGGGCGCTCGTAAACGCCTCTGACGTCAGAAGATCCGCCTTGAGCGCGCCGACGGCGGCAAAATAGGAATCTCTGACGTTGTCCTTGATGGTCACCTGTCTGTTAAACTTGGTATTCTCAAAGATCTTCCAGGTAGACGCCTCTTCTCTTGACACGATTTCCGGGTTGTAGACGATGCCCGTCACGCCCCACATATAACCGGCCGCGTAGCGGCTCCAGGGCTCTCCGCCGATCTCATGCTCGTCAAACACTCTTTTGATATACGGAGAGACGCCGTTAATATAGTAGTTGTTCTCGTCAGACGGGTCAAAAAAGTGCTCCGAGAGCGGCACTGTCTGGCCCTCCCGCATCAGCTTCATGATCATGTATTCCGAGGGGCAGACCAGATCGTACTCATCGCCCAGCGTGAGCATGTTGTAGAGGTCTTCGTTGGTGCCGAACGTGGAATACTCCACCTTGACTGGCCGTCCATAAGTCTCCTCGTACCACGCTTCAAAGTCCTTGACCATGGAGTTCTCGCCGATAATGTCGCCGGAATCGAGTTCAATGGTCTCCTCCTCGTCCCAGTCGCCCAGGTCGATATATTCTTCCCAGTTGCAGACGCGAAGAACCACAGGGCTCTTGCCTGCTTCTGCTGCCAGCGCCTTCAGGGGGCCGCCGATTTGGCTGCAGCTTGCCAGGGCGCTGCCGGCCCATGCGCCGCCGATGGTCCCCGCCGCCACAACGGCCGCCATCGCAAGGGCAGCGGCGCGGCGGCCGCCCGCACTGCGTGCATCCCGGGGGATGCCCCCCTTTAGCGCATCGAAGATACTCTTATTCAGCACGGCTGCCTCCTTCCTGCCTCATGGCTCGCACATTCATGCCAACGACGATCAGCACAACGACCGCGAAAATGACTGTGGAAAGTGCCCAGAGCGCCGTCTTAATGGTGGTCTGGGAGCCCTTGGTGGCATTGACGACATAGGTACTGATGGTGTCGAACATCGCGGGTTTGGTGTACATCGCGATGAAATAATCATCCAGAGAAAGGGTGATCGCCAGCGCGAATCCGGAGATGATGCCGGGCACGATCTGGGGGATCACGATCTCTGTCAGTGCGGTGAAGGGGGTGGCACCGAGGTCCAGCGCCGCCTCATAAATGCTGGAGTCCATCTGCTTGATCTTGGGCATGACGGACAGGAACACGAAGGGCGCGCACAGCGTCACGTGTCCCGCTACCAGCGGAATGTAGGTCTCCTTGCTGACATGAAGAACAACAACCAGCAGGATGCAGATGGAAAATCCGGTCACGACGTCCGCATTGACGACAGGCACCTGATTGAGCGACGAGATCAAGGTCGACATCTTTCTGTCGGAATAGAAGGCACCGATGGCACCCAGCGTCCCCAGAATAGTCGCGATCGTCGCGGATCCCAGCGCCAGAAGAAGCGTTCCCCGGATCATTTCCGTCAGCTCCGGCGTCGTGAACAGCGTGACATAATTGTGCATCGAAAAGCCGCGGATCGCGCCGATCTGTGTGGCGCTGGTAAAGCTGTACACAGCGAGGATCAGGATCGGCAGATAGATGAACATCAACATGATGAACAGGAATAAACGTTTTACAATTTTGACCATTACAGTAGTGCGCCTCCTCTCTCACCGTTCTCCTCCCCATTGGATGTAAGGAGGGTGAAAAGGCAGATGATCGCAAGCAGGATCAGTGCGATCATGGATCCGCCGTGCCAGTTGTAAGCCGAGAAGTAGCTTCCGATCAGGCTGCCCATGATGTAGGTGCTGTTATACAGCATATCCAGGACCACGTAGTTGGTCATGGCCGGCAGGAACACCATGGAAACGCCGCTGACGATACCCGGCACCGACAGGGGCAGTGTGACCTGCAAAAAGGTCTGCACCTTGTCCGCTCCGAGGTCCATGGCCGCCTCACGAAGCGATCCGTCGAGCTTGGACAGCGTCGTGTAGATGGGCAGGATCATAAAGGGAAGGAAATCATAGGTGATACCGATCACCGCGTTCAGGAACGGATAGCGCGCCAGATTACCCTCCAGCAGCGTCAGCACTTCCTTGAGTGCCGTGATGCGCAGCGAGAAGTTGATCCACATGGGGAGCACGAAGACCATGACGATGACGGACTTGGTCTTGAGCTCGCTCATGGCCAAAATATAGGCGATCGGGTAAGCCAACAGCAGGCAGACCGCTGTTGTGACAAAGGCCACCGCCAGACTGTAGAACAGTGTTCCCAGCGTGTTGGCATCGGTGAAGAAGCCAACCAGGTTATCGAGCGTGAACTGTCCCTGGCCGTTCGTAAACGCGTAGAAGAACAAAACGACCAACGGCGCCACGACAAAGAACAGCAGGAATACGACATATGGGATTCCCAGATTTTTTCTTGAAAACTGCAACGTTATACCTCCGTCACTCAGCGCTTATTTCTTCTTGAGCGTAAACGTCATCTTGTCGACAGGCATCATGAGACCGACGCGGTCTCCCATATTCCACAGGTATTCGTCATCGACGACAAAATCCTGCTCCAGCTCTGTGTGGATAATGTAGCTGTAGTGGTCGCCCTTGTAGATCAGGTTGCTGATCGTGCCGTTGATCAGGCCGGCATTCTGGTCATCCGTCATCTCGATGTCATCCGGCTTGATCGCGACCTGGATGCGCATACGGACAGGATCGATGGCCTCACCACTTGCATCCTGCACGGTGCCATCCTCGCGCCTGCTGCTGCCCTTGATGATCTTGGTGACGCTGGTATCAAGAACGTGGTCGTTGTATTCCAGCCTGTAATCCTTATTGATGTCGGCAAAGAACAGATTGGTGTGGTCTTCTGCAAGCATAATATGGATGTTGTCGGGCTCTACGTGGATGCCGACCTTGTCGCCGGGCTTGGCCACGTGGACAGACTGACATACGATCTCGTTTTTGCCAGACAGGACCGTAATCTCGTAGTGGATTCCCTTGAAAATGACAGAATCCACTACGCCCTGGATCACGCCGTCCTCCGGCTTTGTGAGCTCCACGTCCTCGGGGCGCACGACCGCCGTGATGTGAGTGCCTTCCTCATAGTCATCCACGCATGTGAACTCGCCGCCGCAGAATCTGGCGCGCAGCTTTCCGGTCATCATGCCGTTAAAGATATTACTCTCTCCGATAAAGTCCGCAACGAAGGCGTTCTTGGGCTCATTGTAGATGTCCTCGGGCGTGCCGATCTGCTGGATCTTGCCTTCGTTCATGACGACGATCTTGTCGGACATGGTCAGGGCTTCTTCCTGATCATGGGTGACATAGATGAAGGTGATGCCCAGCTTGTCGTGCATGTTCTTGAGCTCGATCTGCATCTCCTTGCGCATCTTGAGGTCCAGCGCGCCGAGGGGCTCATCCAGAAGCAGGATCTCCGGCTCGTTGACCAGTGCGCGGGCGATGGCAATTCGCTGCTGCTGTCCGCCGGAAAGCGTGCTGACGCTTCTCTGCTCAAATCCCTCCAGATCTACCAGATCAAGTACTCTGCGAACCTTGCGCTCGATCACGTCCTTGGGGGTCTTCTTCTGCTTGAGACCGAAGGCGATATTATTGTAAATGTTCATATGGGGGAACAGCGCGTACCTCTGAAATACCGTATTGACGGGACGCTTGTAGGGCGGCAGATCCTGAATCGATTTCCCGTTCAGAAGGATCTCTCCGCTGCTAGGCATCGAAAAGCCGGCGATCATGCGCAAGGTCGTCGTCTTGCCGCATCCCGAAGGGCCCAAAAGTGTAACAAATTCCCCTCTCTTCACTTCCAGGTTAAAGTCATCGACTGCTGTATAGCCGTCTTCATAGACCTTCGTAATGCCCTTCAGCTCAATAATGTTTGTGTTGTTTTCCATTCGCTTGTTCTCCATAAAACTGTTGATGGTTCTAGGTTTGCAATTTAGCACCTCAAGTCCCAAATGCTCCGCATTTTAGTTCCTTAAGGTTTATCAGCACCTTAAGTCCCAAATGCTTCGCATTCGGGACTTAGGCGGACAGAGGCGCTTTGCGCCTTGTCCGCCCCGGGAAAGACCAATAAAACGGGCAGGTGAGCAAGCTCCCCTTCCCTTATTTATTGATCTTTCCCGGGGTGCTGTTTTTATTAAAACTCCGGCGGCGTACTGATCCAAATGAACTTGGCCGGCCGGTTTCCCGGATTTTCAATGCGATGCTTCTGCGATGCCTGATAATAAAAGCTCTCGCCCGACTTCACATGATAGACTTTATCACCAAGATACAAGTTCAGTCTTCCGCTCATCAAATAGCCAAATTCCTCTCCGGTATGGGGCTTGTCCTCCTCCAGCGAAGAATGTGGCTGAATCACTACCAGCAGCGGCTCCATCTGAAACTTCTGGGCCATAGGAACGACCCACTGTTTGCTGTTGCCCTGCTCATCCAGCTTTTCAAAATACTCTTTTTCCGAGAAAACCACCTGTGTCTCTTCATCTTCAAAGAATTCCGCAGGCGTCGTCCCCAGACATTCGATCAGATCCATCAGCGTCACCACAGACGCGGACACCTGCCCTCTCTCCAGCTGAGATATAAAGCCTTTGGTGAGCTCCGTCCTGTCTGCCAGCTCCTGCTGGGTGAGACCGTTGCGGTTTCGCAGATTTTTGATCCTTCTCCCTATGTCCTTATTGATGCTGTCTACATCCATCTGTACCGCCTTCCTTTCCGTCCTTTATCAAGTTTCATATGCTTTTAGTATTGACGGTCAATTTTAATAATAAACTGAAAATATTCTAATACTAAACTTTTCGGTACGATTCACAATTATACTATTGCTAAACTTTATGTCAATTATTGAGCGGATTTTTCTAAAGAAAATATAAAGTGATTTGTCAGCTGTTAAAAGTTGACAATCACTCCCCTGCTGTCCTACATTGGAGTCAGATTCAGAACCGCCGGAGGACCTGAAAATGGCAGATATACGTGAAAAAAACGATAAAAAAGAGCCCCGCATCTTTATCATCGCGGACACTCATTTCGGAGATGAAAATATAAGACTCTATGAGGAAAGACCGTTTCCGGATACGGAGACAATGGACTGTGAGATCATAAGAAGATGGAATGAAACCGTAGATGAGGATGATCTTGTGTATCATCTGGGTGATTTCTGCTCGCAGGGCGAGCAGCGCTGCCGGGAACTGACTGCACAGCTCAAAGGCAGAAAGTATCTGATCATCGGCAATCATGACCGCTATCTTTCTACGCAGAAATGGAGGGAAATCGGATTCGAAGAGTGTTATGATCTGCCGGTTGTACTGAAAGAATTCTTCATTTTGTCCCATGAACCGCTGTACATGTGCCGCAGTATGCCCTACGCCAACCTCTTCGGACATGTCCATAATGTGCCATCCTACCGTTCTGTCAGCTCCCGCAGCGCCTGCGTCAGCGTAGAAAGGATCAACTATACGCCAATTCTTCTCGAAACACTGCGGAACATGATGAAAGAGGAGGAGCGCAAAGAAAGCCTGAAATAATACAATCTGTGCGGGCACTCCCCACCATTCAACAGGTTCTATCGTTTATGGTGATGTCTGGGTACAGAGAGAGCTTTTCATCGAAATCTGCCTTCTGTACCTAATTCGCTCCATCTCCTCCAATGAGCCGCCCCTTCACACAAAAAAGCTGCCACATTAAGAGAGATTTCTTAATGTGACAGCTTTCTTCGCTTTAAAAAAGCCTCTACTCCCCGCAGCCGATATTACTACCCCTGCCGGCATCACTGCGCCGCCGCAAGCAGCTGCTTCGTATATTCTTCCTGGGGATTATCGTAGACTTCGTCTACCGTTCCCTGCTCCACAATTCTTCCCTTTTTCATGACAAGAACCCTGTCGCACAGCTGATACACGACGTTGAGATCGTGCGAGATGAACAAATAGCTCAGGTCCAGCTCCTCCCGCAGGTCGCGCAGAAGCTGCAGGATCTGCGCCTGGATCGTGACGTCCAGCGCCGAGACCGACTCGTCCGCGATGATTAAGCGAGGTCTCCGGATCAGAGCCGCGGCGATGCTCACTCTTTGCCTCTGTCCGCCGGATAGCTCGGAAGGCCTGGCGTAGAGGCACTCTTCGGGCAGCTCTACTTTGGCCAGCATGTCGCGCACGCGGCGCTTTCTCTCCGCTTCGTCATATTTGCCAAAAACGCGCAGCGGCTCTTCCAGCGACCACTCGACCGTGTAGGCCGGATTCAAGGAACTGTAGGGGTCCTGGAAAATGATCTGGGGGCGCTTGGTGTAGTGAACGATCTCGCCCTCCTCCGGCTTCACCATGCCGAGGATCATTCTGGCAAGCGTGGATTTTCCGGTGCCGCTCTCTCCCACAAGGCCCATGATCTCGCCGTGGCGAATGTTGAAGTCCACATCGTAGAGGACCTGCTGGTATTTGCCCTTGCCAAAGAGTCCGGGCGTGCGGTAGCCGCCGCTCACATGATTCACTTCCAGGACAAGCTGATGTGCTTGTTCCTGCGTCTTCTCCTGCGCCGCGGGATTCTCCCCGATTCCGGCTGCGGAAGCCAGCGTACTTATGATACTGTCAGTCATGTCGCTCACCTCCTGCCTTCACAGTGCTTTCAAGGATTTCATCTCCCTCATCATTCTCCGGATTCTCTTCCGCGTTCCGCCTGGCGATCACCTTAACGCGCGCAGGGATACACTCGATCAGATGCTGCGTATAGGGATGCTGCGGCCTGAAGAACACGTCATTGGTCAGGCCTTCCTCTACGATCACGCCTCTTTGCATGACGGCGACGCGCTTACAAAGCTTTCTCACGACGTTGAGATTATGGGAGATAAAGAGCATGGAAATCCCGTGCTTTTGGTTGAGTTTCTTAAGGAGCTTCAGGATCTGGGCCTGAATGGTCACATCCAGTGCTGTCGTAGGCTCGTCCAGAAGAAGGAGGCTGGGCCTGCTCACGATCGCCGCCGCGATCATGGACCTCTGCAGCATACCACCGGATAGCTCATGCGGATACTTGTTATAGACTGCCTCAGGATCCGGCAGTTCGACATCTGTCAGGGCCTGGATGGCCCTCTTTTTGCGCTCCTCGGCGCTCAGATCTGTGTGTATGACCAGCACTTCTTCCACCTGCTTACCGACCTTCATAAGAGGGTCCATGGCACTCATGGGCTCCTGGAAGACGACGCCGATCTTGTTGCCCTGTACCTTGCGTAAAAGCGCTCTTTTGGCATGGAGCATGTCTTCTCCGTCCACGAGCACTTCCCCCTGGTAGCTGCATTTCTTGCGGGGCAGAAGGCCCGCGATGCTCATCGCGGTGACCGATTTGCCCGATCCCGACTCGCCCACAAGGCCCAGGATCTCTCCGTCGCGCAGCGTGAAGCTCACGCCCGCGACCGCTTCTCTGTCTCGATTGTGAAATTTAACATGGAGATCTCTGACTTCCAGCATCAGTCCACCTCCTTATTCATTTTCTGCATGCCCTCTCCGATCAAGCTGATGCCGAATACCAGAAGGGCGATCACACCGCCGACGCTCAGCGCATACCAGGGTGCCGAGCGGAACATGCCCTGCGCCTCGGAGAGCATATAGCCCATGGAGACATCCGGAGGCGTCACGCCAATTCCCAGAAAGCTCATGCTGGCCTCTGCGAGAACAGCGTTGTTAAAGCCAATGGTCAGAGCCGGCAGCAGCACATGCATAGTGTTGGGCAGCATGTGTACCATCAGGATTCGGGGACTTCCTGCCCCCATGAGTCTTGCACTGATGATGTAGTTGACTACGCGCTGCGATGCGAAGGCCGTCCTCATCATGCGCGCGTAGCTGGGTATGAAAACAATCCCCAGCGCAATGATCACGTTGTATTTGCCCGGTCCCAGAATACTAATGATGACCAGAGCCAGCAGGATGCTCGGGAAAGCGGTAAGTGCATCGTTAAAGCGCATCAGAACTTCGTCCACGATACCGCCCCAATATCCCGTCATGGCGCCGACGATCGTGCCGATTCCCGCGCCGATCACGATGGTGAGGGCCGCGATGAACAATGTCGTTCCGGATCCCTGCATGACACGGCTGAAGATGTCTCGCCCGAACTTGTCCGTTCCGAACAGATGGGCCAGAGACGGCGCCTGAAGCTTGGCGGAGCTCATCTTGGTCGGCGGGTAAGGGGTGTAAAAGCGCCCGATGAGGATCCACGCAACTATAATGCTTGTAATGATCACGCCTGCGATCAAATATCCATTCCATTTATGCTTGTGCTTCTTCATGCGCGCCCTCCCAGTTTGAGACGCGGATCGATCTTTTGATTGATCAGATCCGCCAGTGTGCCCGAGAGAATGACCCAGAAGGCGAGAATGACGACGAGCGCCTCGACAACCGGATAATCTCTGTTGGAGATGGACGCAACAAGAAATCTTCCCATACCGGGAATTCCGAAGACCTGCTCCACGACAATACTGCCGCCCACGATTTCCGCCATCGTCTGTCCCAGGAAGGTGATGGTGGGAACCAACGAATTCTTGAGCACGTGCTTTTTGAGGACCTCTGCGCGGTCATTACCTCTGGATATCGCAGTCCGGACATAGTCCTTCTCCATCTCCTCGATGATCGTGCTCTTGAGCATACGAACTGCCATGGCGATCCTGGGGATGGCAATGCAGACTGCGGCAAAAAAGAGATACCGGACCGCTCCTGCCAGATCCTTTTCCAGCTTTGGAAAATCTCCGGGCGTAAAGAATTTGAATATGATCCCGAATATATAAGAGACCAGAATACTCAGGAAGAAGGCGGGTACAGCCATGCATAACTGCACGATCGTCGTTCTTACCCAGTCAAGGCGTCCTCCCGATTTCTGCGCTGCGCGCAGTCCCAGAGGGAGTGAGCAAATGACAATGATCACAAAACTGATCAGGACCATTAGAAGGGTCACCTTCAGCTTGGGCATGATCAGGGCCGCCACCGGCTGCCTGTAGCTGTAGGAAACGCCCAGATTCCCGGTAAAGAATCCCAGCAGCCAATTTACATACTGTACAAGGAACGGCTTATCCAGTCCCATCTCCTGCCGCAGGATCTTGAGCTGATTCTCTGTGGCGTTCATACCCAGGATGGCCCTGGCAGGGTCACCGGATATAATGTGGAAAGCGGCAAAAGCCAGAAAGGATACCAGGATCATGGTAATGATTAATGCCAGAATTCGGCGAACTGCATACTTCAACGCGGTATCTCCTTTATGTAGGATCAATGAATGTTCAGCTTTTCAGCTCTCATTGTCCCCTTCTGCTTCGCATGGGGGAATGAAAAATGCGCAGCAATAAGAATGCCCTATTGCTGCGCACATGATCACTTACTCAGATTTCGTTTTATGTCCTTATTCCCACTTCAGAGTGGAAACATCCAGCACATACAGAGGATAGAATGTAAGGCCGGTCAGACCTTTACGAACCGCGACCATATCCGCCATATCCTGAATGTAGACGCTTGCCGCATGCTCGGTCAGGTTCTTTTCCATTTCTTTATAGATCTTGGTCTGCTCTTCATCGTCGTAGGTCTTGATCGCCTGCTCGAAGAGTGCATCATATTCCTCATTGTTGTAGTTGATGAAGTTGTTTCCGCGGTTGCCTTCCTCATCTTCTACGCGCTGGCCCGTTGTAAATCTCTCCAGAAGGCTTCTTGCCGTCAGAGGATCTGCTGTCAGGCCGATGACTGTGGACTGGAAGTTTCTTCCTGCATAGGTATCAGATACCCATGTCTCCCACTCTACCTTGTTCAGTGTTGCGTTGATGCCGACTTCCTTGAGCTGCTCAGCAATAACTTCCGCTGTATCGCAGTGCGGTGTGTAGTTGGAAGGAACGGTGATGGTCATATCAAATCCATCGGGATAGCCTGCCTCAGCCAGAAGCTCTTTGGCCTTTTCCTTGCCCGCTTCCGGTGTCTCCAGTGTGTAGTAGTTGGTCAGACTGTCGTCAAAATACTTTGTGAATGCAGGGAATACGTTGGATCCGATCAGGAAGCCGTATCCGTCAAATGCCATATCCAGGATGCCCTGTCTGTCAATGGCATAGCAAAGAGCCTGGCGAACCAGCTCATTGTCAAACGGAGCTACTTCATTGTTGAGATAAAGAGCCTGCACAAGGTTCATTGTGCCCTGCTCAATATTGAAGTTGTCCTTGTTGAGCTCTGCTACCTGGGTGCTGCTCAGGTGAGAAACCAGATCCAGCGCGCCACTCTCAAGACCCATGATCAGGCCTTCTGCCTTCTCATTGATCTTATAGGTGACCTTGTCGATATTGGCAGGCGTTCCCCAGTAGTCTGCGAATTTCTCGAGTTCTACGGATTCCTGCGCTGTGCGGGAAACATACTTGTAGGGGCCTGTGCCGATCGGCGCCGTATCCTGCTGGTCATAGTCAGCGGGAATGATCGCCAGTGTCAGAAGAGACATCAGTTCTGTGTTGGGCTCAGTGAGCGTCATCACAAGTTTGTTGTCTCCATCCTTCTCCAGACTTGCGATGCACTGCAGTCCTGTGGAGGTCTGCGGATTGACCTTGGGGTCGTCCTTGCAGCGCTGGATTGAATAGATCACGTCGTCGAGATCCACTGTGTCGCCATTGTGGAACTTCACGCCGTCGCGAAGGGTAAACGTATAGACGAGACCGTCATCAGAAACCTCCACTTCGGATGCCACCGCGGGGATGGTATCACCGTTGGAGTCGTATTTGACAAGTCCCTCAAAGACATTGAACATTACTTCTTTGGTGCCGGCTGCAACTGCATAGTGGGGATCCAGACTCTGATCGAGATCCTGTGCGATTCCGATCACGATCTCATTGGCCGCCTGTCTCTCCGTTGCATCCTCTTCCTGCGTCTCAGCCGCGGGCGCAGCCTCTGCCGCTTCTTCCGTGCCTTGTGCGGGCGCAGCGTCTGTGCCCTGTGACGCTCCTTTACCGCAGCCTGTGAGAAGCGCTCCCACCATGCTTACAGCAAGGATTCCTGCCAGTATTCTCTTTTTCATAAGCTCTCCTTTCATCACTGCTCCCCGTATTGGGAGTCAATGTGGGGCTCTCGCCCGTTTCTTTTGCCTCTGCCATTGTATTTCATGGGAGGGCATTTTACAAGAAGCATATCCGTTTTAAGACAATTTTCGTGTGTCTTTTCTGTGTCCACAGATAATAGCTTGCCGCCCCCGCTTATTATTATGCAGGACGCAAAAAAGGAACTGATTTCTCAGTTCCTTTTTCAGAGCGATAGACGAGGCTCGAACTCGCGACCTCCACCTTGGCAAGGTGGCGTACTACCAACTGTACTACTATCGCATGTATGAAGTTGTAACGGAAATGAATTCCATCAGAGCGATAGACGAGGCTCGAACTCGCGACCTCCACCTTGGCAAGGTGGCGTACTACCAACTGTACTACTATCGCATTTGCATTGATCAACCGTTTTGCGCGGTGGACAATGATTAATATACCGCAGTGCCCACCGCGTGTCAACAGTTTTTTTAAATTTTGAAGGCAGCGATTTTGGGGACTGCCCCATTCGTACGCTGAGGGGTCTGCCCCATAAGGGCCAGCCGGCCTTACAGCGCCTGATCGTTCTGCGCGTATTTTTTGACCATTGTGACAGCGATGATGTCCATCACGATGACGAAGCCGATCCACACATAGAAGTACACGTCTTTCTCCATGGACGCCGCGAAATCATAAAAGCCGTGGATCAGGACCGGGATCAGAAGGCTCATGAATGCGGAGCTTCTGGCCTTGGACGGATAGCCATATCTTGTATACGCCTTCTCCAGTCCATAGAAATGACCCATGAACATGCCGCAGATCGCGTGCAGCGGAATCGCCGCAAGTCCGCGGATCGGCGCCACCTCCAAGCCAAAGCCCATGATATAGCCGATGTTCTCCAGTCCCGCAAAGCCCAGCGCCACAAATACGCCGTAGACAACGCCATCGAACAGATAATTGAAGGCCGGATCTTTCCAGCTCCCCAGATGCAGCATAAACCGCTTGCAGAGTTCTTCCGCAAGTCCAACCACCAGGAAGTTCTCGGCCAGGATGAGCGCCGTGCCTGTGAGCCCGGTCCCGGCCAGAATGCGCATGCCGACCGACTCCAGCGCAATCGCCGGGATTGTGGAAAGGCATCCCAGAAAGAAAAGCTTGAGCAGAAGCCCCGAAGGCTCGCTCTCCACCGAATCCTTTTTGAAAATATAATACCCAACTACGACACAGGGAAGCAGGGCCGCGATTAATACGATTCTCATTTTTACCCTCCGTTTTAATCAAAACGCCTGACGAACAACACATTGGATCCAATTTGCATCGAAATATCCCAACCACCATGCCAAAGCGGCAGCCGGTTTATTTCTCCATTTTCCAGAAGGACGCACTGTAGGCAGGGAGTCTGCTGCCACCGCCAAAATCATGCGCTTTGCCGGTGATCAGGTCCACCGCTGTACCGCATCCCGCATCGAAGTGCGCTACATATTCCTGCTCATCCGCGTTGATGGCTACCAGCACTCTCTCACCTTCTGTCTTTCTCTCGAAGATGCACTGCTTGTTGGTCAGGACCACACTCCTGAAATCGCCGTAGCAAAGAGCCTTGGACGATTTTTTGGCCGCGGCAAGCTTACTGATCCACTCTGTGAGATCATTCCACTCCGGTTTCTCAATGCGGGGCCGCAGCGCGGGATCGCCCTGGTTCTTGTGGCCCTCGACGCCCCACTCGCTTCCGTAGTAGATGCTGGGAATGCCGGGCATGCCGAATGCCAGTGCATAGATGAGCGGCAGGTGCTTTTTGTTAGTCAGAACGCTTGCAACACGCGTCACGTCATGATTATCTACGAAGGACAGCAGGTGATATCCACGGTAGAGGCACCAGGGGTCCGATCCGAACTGGCGCATGAGCGAGTGATTGATCTCAAACATATTCATGCTGTTGAAGCTGGAGAACAGCCCCTTGTAGCACTCATAGTTGGTCGCGCTGTGCAGCATGCCTTCTCCCATGATGGTCTTGTAGTCGCCGCCCAGGATCTCGCCAATCAGATAGAAGTCCTGCTTGAGCGAATCCGTAAAGCCTCGAAGTTTTCTAATAAAGTCCCTGTCCAGGCAGTAGGCGACGTCAAGCCGCAGTCCGTCGATGTCAAAATACTCCACCCAGTAGCGGATCGCGTCAAAGAGATGTCCGATCACCGCCTCGTTTCTGAGGTTGAGCTTCACCAGATCATAATGGCCCTCCCAGCCCTCGTACCAGAGGCCGTCGTTATAGGGAGAATTGCCGTCGAAGCTCACATTGAACCAGTCCTTATAGGGGGACTCCCACTTTCTCTCAAGTACATCGACGAACTGTGTAAAGCCGCGGCCTACATGATTGAAGACGCCGTCCAAGATCACGCGGATTCCCTCCTTGTGCAGCGCATCGCACACTTCCTTGAAGTCCTCATTGGTGCCGAGCCTGCAGTCGATCTTCTTGTAGTCCCTCGTGTTGTAGCCATGAGTGTCCGATTCAAAGACCGGACAGAAATAGACCGCCGTGATCCCCAGCTTTTTCAGATGGGGGATCCAGCCCTTCACCTCCAGGATCCTGTGCGCCTGCACGCCGTCATTTTCATAGGGTGCGCCGCACATACCCAGGGGATAGATCTGATAAATCACGCTTTCTTCAGCCCACATAGTTCTTATTCCTCCTTATCCTTACAGGGGTTCCTCCAATTACCATATTTCTATTCATTTTGCAATAGAAAAACCGCAATTTCTTAAAAGAAATCCCCATTGTCCACAAAGTTATCCACAATCACAGCCATTCATCCCAAAACCTTGAGACTTTATCCCCAATTCCCAAACTGTCGGTCAGGCGGCTCCCTCTCCACTCTGCCGGAAACAGCCGCTGGTACTGACCTGTTCGGAACCGGTCGTCCATGAGCACCACGACGCCGACGTCCTCCCCGGTCCGGATCACACGCCCCGCTGCCTGCAGGACTTTGTTCATGCCGGGAAAACGGTAGGCATAATCAAATCCATTCTCGCCGTCCTTGTCAAAATACTGCTTGAGGATCTCTCTCTCCGCGCAGACCTGCGGGAATCCCGTCCCTACGACCAGCACGCCGATCAGGCGGTCCTCCTTGAGGTCGATCCCCTCGCTGAAAATGCCGCCCAGCACGCAGAAACCGATGAGGCTCCTGTCGTCCGCCGCCTCTTCAAAGCGCGCAAGAAACGCCTGCCGCTCCTCTTCCGTCATCATCGGACTTTGCACCGCGAACGCCGTCTCCCCGTCCTCCGGATACATTTCTCCATATCGCTCCAGGACCTTGTCCAGGAACATGTAGGAGGGGAAGAAGACCATGTAGTTGCCGTGCCTCTGTGACACCGTGCTATGTATACACGCCGCAATCCTCTCGTACTGCTCCGTCCCCCGCATGCGGTAGCGGCTGGTCACGTCGCCCGCGATAAAAAGCCCCAGCTTTTCGGGATCGAAGGAGGATCTTGCGTACACCTCATAGTCCTCTTCGGTACCGCCCAGCAGCCGCTTATAATAGCGAATGGGCAGCAGCGTCGCCGAAAAAAGCACACTGGCCTCCCCCTGCCGTAGGCACTCCGCCAGTTTACCAGAAGGATCCACGCAGAACAACCGGATTGTGAAATCTTCCCTGCCACTCTTGTCTATATAGATCTGGTAGCCGCCGTCCATTTCCTCGTAGATCATCAGAAAATGGGACAGGTTGAAAAAGGCCGTCAGAAAGTTTTCCTGGACCTGCGCCGCCGCGTCCCGGTCCGCCGTATCAATGCCCTTTCTCTGGTCGCCCAGGATGGTCTGCATCTCCTCGAGGACCTTGTAGGCCGTGTCCGCGGCCGCCTCGATCTCCTCCGCGAGAAGGACCCTTTCGCGCCCGCCCATGACTTCCAGAAACTGCGTTCCGATGGGCGGTGTGCTCTCCCCCTCGAAGGCCTCTTTATAGGGTTTGAAGGCTGTGAGGAGCCGGCCAAGCTTCTTCCACAGTTCCGGATAGATCTCCCGGATGGCGCTTCTAAAAATCCGCACCTCTTCCCTGGACAGGGACGCGCTGTACATATCCCGCCCTCTGTCCACCAGGTTGTGGGCCTCGTCCACCAGGAACAAATATCGGTCTTTGCCCTTCCCCTCGGCAAAAAACCGCCGCAGCTTCACGTGGGGATCGAACAGATAATTATAATCGCCGATCATGGCGTCCACAAACAGAGAGACGTCCAGCCCCAGCTCGAAGGGGCACACCTGATACCGCTCTCCATAGTCCTTTAGGACCTCCCGGCTCACATTCTCCTCATGGGTCAAAAGATCGAACAAGGCGTCGTTCACCCTGTCATAATGTCCCTTCGCCCTCGGACACGCCTCCTGCGTGCAGCGCCTGGGCTCTCCCTTTGGTACAATACAGATCTTGTCTTTGGCGGTCAGCTGCACGCTTTTAAGCCGCAGCCCCTGCTCCCTGAGAATCGAGAAGGTCTCTGTCGCGACCTGGCCCGTCACTGTTTTGGCCGTGAAATAAAAGAGCCGGTCCGCCTTGCCCTCTCCCATGGCCTTGAGAGACGGAAAGATGGCGGAAATGGTTTTGCCGGTGCCCGTCGGTGCCTCCAGAAAGAGCTTTTTGCCATGACAGATCGTGTGATAGACGTGGACGGCCAGATCCCTCTGACCGGGCCTGTAGTGAAAGGGAAATTCCAGTTCATGGAGAGAGGCGTCGCGCACTCTCCGCCAGCGGATCTGCAGCCCCGCCCAGCGGGCGTACTCCTTCATGAGGGCGTCGAACCAGGCGCTGATCTCCTCCGCCGTGTATTCTTTCGTAAATCGGCGGATCTGCCCGGTCGCCAGGCTGCAATAGGTCATGCGGACCCGCACGACGTCCAGATTGTTCTGCACCGTGTATATATATGCATAACACTTGGCCTGCGCCAGATGCACCGGCGCAGGCTCCGTGATCCCCGAAATCTTTCTATATGTTGTCTTGATCTCATCAATGGTCCAGGCGTCGCCAAAAATCGGTCTCTCCGGATCGCACCCGTAAAAGATGCCGTCCGCTCTTCCCTCCAGAAGAACGGCGGCCTGCTCCGCCGCGCCTTCTTCCGCCGCATCTTCACTGCCGGATTCACCGGGAAGGAGGATGGGATAATAGATCGCCAGCGGCACTTCCGCCGTATAGTCAGGCCCCGCTTCCCGCTGGAGCTTTCTGTGCATCCTCGCGCCTTCCAGCATGGCCTCCTCCGAGACGCCCATGGCGCGCTCATCCAGATCACCCGACCGAAGGACAAATTCGACCAGATCCCGGACCGAGAGTTTAATTTCTTCACCCATACTTAGCAGTATAGCAGACCTTTGGCAAAACCGTTGTTGCATTTTTCTTCGTTTTGCGATTAAATAATGAATAATTTTGAAGCGCTGCGGTGCATGCACCTGCCGCGGAGCGGATTGGGTTATCCGCTGTATCCTACTAAGTATGAAATGCCGGACACGATGGATTCTGTGTCCGACGGAAAGGCCGCCATGGAAAGATTGATCATCCCCGAGCACTATGAATCTGCTCTGGATCTGCACGAGACCCAGATCGCCATTAAGACCGTGAAAGATTTCTTCCAGAATCTTCTGGCTGAGCGCCTGAACCTGCGCCGCGTATCCGCGCCGCTCTTTCTCCGCCCCGAGTCCGGTCTCAATGACAATTTAAATGGTGTGGAGCGCCCTGTATCTTTTGACATCAAGGAATCGGGTGAAATGGCGGAGGTCATCCATTCCCTCGCCAAATGGAAGCGCTACGCGCTCGGCAAATACGGCTTCAGCGTCGGCGAAGGCCTGTATACGGATATGGTCGCCATTCGCCGTGACGAAGATACCGACAATATTCACTCCATCTATGTCGACCAGTGGGACTGGGAGAAGATCATCACCAAAGAGGACCGCACGATGGAAACCCTCCGCACAGTTGTGCAGAACGTCTACCGTGTTCTGAGAAAAACCGAGAAGTACATGGCGATCCGCTATGACTACATCGAGGAAATCCTGCCCCACGATATCTTCTTTATCACAACCTCCGAGCTGGAGGCCATGTATCCCGACAAGACGCCCAAGGAGCGCGAGTATCTGATCTGCCGCGAGAAAGGCGCTGTCTGCCTGATGCAGATCGGCGACAAGCTCGCTTCCGGCGAGCCCCACGACGGCCGCGCGCCCGACTACGACGACTGGGCGCTCAATGCGGACATTCTGGTCTACTATCCTGTCCTCGACATCGCGCTGGAGCTCTCCTCCATGGGCATCCGTGTCGACGCACAGGCGCTCCGCGAACAGCTTGTCAAGGCGGGCTGCCCCGAGAGAGCGGACCTCCCCTTCCAGAAGGCCGTGCTGAACGAGACGCTCCCCTTCACGATCGGCGGCGGTATCGGTCAGTCCCGTATCTGCATGTTCTTCCTCAGAAAGGCCCATATCGGAGAAGTGCACAGCTCCATTTGGCCCGAAGACGTCATCGCAGCCTGTGAAGAGGCCCACATCGCGCTTCTGTAATACACGGCAATCGCATATCGTACAAACATCCCCCTGGGATCCGATGCGGTCCCAGGGGGTATTTTTGTCAAAAAACAGATTGTATGCATGTATACATTAATTATTGTAAAATATACACAAATTATAGGTCTCTAGTTCTCCGTGGTTTTATATTTTGCCATATTGCATAACAGAATTAGGCGTTTTATAATGTCAAAAAACAGAAAGCTATGATCGCTTTGTTGATTATGCCCAATGGCAGTTGTCAGCAAAGCATTCATTTAGTCGCATGATTGTATACAATAATACTCAAATCCCATTGTTGCTGCAATCCGCGTACAGCTGCAAGAACAAATCTGAAGGAGGAAACGAAAATGTCATATGTTGATGAAATCCTGGAGAGAGTGATCGCACAGAATCCCGCACAGCCCGAGTTCCATCAGGCAGTGAAAGAAGTTCTCGAGTCCCTGCGCGTCGTGATCGAGGCCGACGAGGACAAGTACAGAAAAGAAGCGCTTCTTGAGCGTCTGACAACGCCTGAGCGCCAGATCCTGTTCCGCGTACCGTGGGTTGACGACAAGGGTCAGGTCCAGGTCAATAACGGTTACCGTATCCAGTTTAACAGCGCCATCGGCCCTTACAAGGGAGGTCTTCGCTTCCATCCTTCCGTAAACCTTGGTATCATCAAGTTTCTCGGCTTCGAGCAGGTCTTCAAGAACTCCCTGACCGGCCTTCCCATCGGCGGCGGCAAGGGCGGCTCTGACTTCGATCCCAAGGGCAAATCCGACAGAGAAGTGATGGCGTTCTGCCAGAGCTTCATGACAGAGCTCTACAGACACATCGGCGCTGACACCGACGTACCCGCAGGCGACATCGGCGTAGGCGGACGCGAGATCGGCTTCCTGTATGGCCAGTACAAGAGAATCCGCAACATCTACGAAGGCGTTCTGACCGGCAAGGGCCTCACCTACGGCGGCTCCCTGGCAAGAACCCAGGCGACCGGCTACGGCCTTGTTTACCTCACTGAGGAGCTTCTCAAGTGCCACGACATGAGCCTTGCAGGCAAGACTGTCTCCGTTTCCGGTGCCGGCAACGTTGCAATCTACGCCATCGAGAAGGCACAGCAGCTGGGCGCAAAGGTCGTCACCTGCTCCGATTCCACCGGCTGGATCTATGATCCCGAGGGAATCGACGTAGCACTCCTCAAGGAAGTCAAGGAAGTCAAGCGCGCAAGACTGACCGAGTACAAGGCTGCAAGACCTTCCGCAGAGTATCACGAAGGCCGCGGCGTATGGTCCATCAAAGTAGACGTCGCACTTCCCTGCGCAACCCAGAACGAGCTGCATCTTGACGATGCAAAGGCTCTTGTTGCAAACGGCGTTACCGCTGTCTGCGAAGGTGCGAACATGCCCACAACCCTCGAGGCAACCCAGTACCTGCAGGACAACGGCGTTCTCTTCGTTCCCGGCAAGGCTTCCAACGCAGGCGGCGTAGCTACCTCCGCTCTGGAAATGAGCCAGAACTCCGAGAGACTGAGCTGGACATTCGAAGAAGTCGATGCGAAGCTCAAGACCATCATGGTCAACATCTATCACAACATCGACGAAGCTTCCAAGAAGTACGGCATGGAAGGAAACTATGTCGCAGGCGCGAACATCGCAGGCTTCCTGAAGGTTCTCAATGCAATGGAGGCACAGGGTATTGTCTAAATAAAAGGGAGGATCTACCCTGTCATCCACTCCGGTTTCAAGGACGGAATATAGGTTTATTGATGATAAAGAGATGGCACGACGTGTGTCATCTCTTTTTGTTATGGAGGTAGTGCACCGTCCGTGAAAAGTCGTTCCTGACAGGGTAGATCCTCCCTCGTAAAGGTTGTCCAAGCCGGGAAGAGCGAAAGGTTATGCACCAGCCGTGAAAAGTCGTTCCTGACAGGGTAGATCCTCCTTGCGCAAACTCTAGAACCCAGTTATGATGAGTACTGACAAAAAAAGAAGCAACACAAAATGGAGAATGCAGATGTCCCAATACGAACTGATCGTCCCCTGCCACTTCGGCATGGAGAGCGTTCTTAAAAGCGAGATTTATGACATCGGTTACGAAATTACCGAAGTCACGGACGGCCGCGTGACCTTCCTCGGCGACGAAGAGGCGATCGCGCGCGCCAATATCTGCCTGCGCACAGGCGAGCGTGTCCTTCTGAAAGTTGGTTCCTTCCATGCGGAGACTTTCGAGGAGCTCTTCCAGGGCACGCTTTCCCTCCCCTGGGAGGACTTTCTCCCCTCTGACGCGCGCTTCTGGGTCACCAAGGCGGCCAGCGTCAAGAGTAAGCTCTTCTCCCCTTCCGACATTCAGTCCATCATGAAGAAGGCCATGGTCGAGAGGATGAAGAAGGTGTACAAGATGGATCGTTTCCCGGAGACAGGCGACTCTTATCCGGTCCGCGTCTTTTTGATGAAGGACGAAGTCACTGCCGCCCTGGATACGACCGGCGAGTCCCTGCACAAGCGAGGCTACCGCAAATACAAGGTCACAGCGCCGATCGCCGAGAACCTGGCAGCAGGACTCCTCGCGCTCACGCCCTGGAAGCCCGGCAGGATCCTTGTCGATCCCTTCTGCGGAAGCGGCACCTTCCCGATCGAAGCCGCTATGATCGCGGCCAATATCGCCCCCGGCGTAAACCGCACGTTTACAGCGGAGACCTGGAAGCATCTGGTCGCCCCTTCCATCTGGAAAGACAGCCGGGATGAGGCGCTGGATCTGGAGACTCCTAATATCGAGACGGATCTGCAGGGATACGACATCGATCCCGACGCCATCGCCGCCGCAAGGGCGAATGCGAAGCTGGCCGGCGTGGATCACCTGATCCATTTCCAGACAAGACCGGTCGCCAAGCTCTCCCACCCCCGTAAATACGGCTTTATCGTGACCAATCCGCCCTACGGCGAGCGTCTGACGGGCGCCGAGGAGGATTCAATCAGAAAGCTCTACAAAGAACTCGGCGACGCCTACAAGAGACTGGACACCTGGTCCATGTACCTGATCACATCCTTTAACGGCTGTGAAGAGGCGCTGGGCGTCAAGGCTGCCAAAAACCGCAAGATTTATAACGGCATGCTCAAGACCTATTTCTATATGTTCCCGGGTCCCAAGCCGCCCAGAAAGTCTCCCAACTGAGCACCGGAGGCAGCCCGAAGAGACGCAAATTTGGAGGTAACTATGAAACAGCTGATCATATTCGCAACGGGCAATAAAGGAAAGATCCGCGAGATCCGCGACATCATCACCGACCCCAACACGGAGGTCCTCTCCATGCGGGAAGCAGGCGTTTCCGCCGATCCGGATGAAAACGGCACTTCTTTTGAAGAGAACGCGCTGATCAAGGCACGCGCCGTCTATGACGTGATCCGTCAAAAGAAAGAAGCGGGCACGCTGTGTTTTGACACAACGGATACGCAGATCACGGTCATGTCCGACGATTCCGGACTTGTGATCGACGCCCTCGGCGGAGAGCCCGGCATCTATTCCGCCCGCTATTTGGGCTATGACACAGATTACAATTACAAGATGGAGCAGATCATGAAGCGCATGGAGAATGTGCCCGACAAGGAGCGCACGGCGCGTTTCGTGGCGGCTGTCGGCGCCATCTTCCCCGACGGTTCCGAGCATGTGGTCCTCGGCGCCATGGAAGGCGTGATCGCACGCGGCATTTACGGACAGAACGGATTCGGCTACGACCCCTTCTTCTACCTGCCTGAGTACGGCAAGACCAGCGCAGAGATCACAGAGGAAGAGAAGAACGCGATCAGCCACCGGGGCAAAGCCCTGCGCGCAATGCTGGCCCAGTTCGAAGCCTGGCAGCGCTCTGGCGAAGCGGCACAGGAAACAGACGCCGCTTGCGGTGATCACAAATGAAGGTTCTGATCATCAGCGATACACACGCGCAAGATGATATTTTTCTTACGCTGCTTGCCAAAGAGCGGGATTTTGACGTGCTCCTGCATGCCGGCGACTTCGAGGGGAGTGAGCTGGTATACCAGGAGCTCGCCGGCGTCCCTTTTTATTATGTGGCAGGCAATAACGACTTTTTCACCGATGCGCCGTACGAGCGGGTCATCGAACTATGCGGGCTCCGCCTCTTCATGACCCACGGCCACAGAAGGCATCTCTATAAGGGATACGGGGAAGTCCGGCAGGAGGCTGTGCGCCAGCACGCGCAGATTGCGGTGTTCGGGCACTCTCACATGCCGGTCGCGGAAATGGATGGCGGGATCCTGCTCCTCAATCCGGGGAGCCTCTCCTGGCCCAGACAGGAGCCCCGCAAACCCAGCTATATCGTCCTGACGCTTACAGAAGGACAGATCCAGTCCTACGAGATCCGCTATCTGTAAAGTGGGGGGCCAAAACAGCGAAAAAAAGACGCAAAAAAATCCAGAAACAGTGTTGACATTATCCCCCGTTCAACTTATAATAACTCTTGCATTTGAGATTGGTCTCCGGGGTGTAGCTCAGCTTGGCTAGAGCGCCTGGTTTGGGACCAGGAGGCCGCAGGTTCGAATCCTGTCACCCCGATTCAAATGTCAAATTTAAAATCCTTCATTCATTTGCGGGTGTAGTTCAGTGGTAGAACACTAGCCTTCCAAGCTAGATATGTGGGTTCGATTCCCATCACCCGCTTTAACAATTGCCATTTTTAGACAGTTGTGAACGGCATGATCATATGCCGGAGTTATGTGTCCGTAGCTCAGCTGGATAGAGCACCGGCCTTCTAAGCCGGGTGTCGGGGGTTCGAGTCCCTTCGGGCATATTTCCGATTTCGGTCGGTTTATATTTTGCATGGTGGGTATGGCGTAGTTGGCTAACGCGCCAGATTGTGGTTCTGGAGACCGTGGGTTCGAGTCCCATTACCCACCTTTTTTTAATGCTTTTTTCCATTGGGCTATCGCCAAGTGGTAAGGCACAGCACTTTGACTGCTGCATTCGTTGGTTCGAATCCGACTAGCCCAGCTCCGGGACATTAGCTCAGTTGGTAGAGCACTTGACTTTTAATCAAGTTGTCGGGGGTTCGAATCCCCCATGTCTCATTTGTCACTGTTCAGCCGCTGATTCGATGCTCGGCTGTTTTTTATTATCCAGATTTATAAAGCCCCGATGCGACAGGGCCTACAACCAACTACACATTGACAATATGCGGATATGGCGGAATTGGCAGACGCGCCAGATTTAGGTTCTGGTGGGACACCCCGTGCAGGTTCAAGTCCTGTTATCCGCACGATCATGAAGAATCCCGAGATGATCGGGATTCTTCTTTTCATTATTTCGTTTTATTCCTCCACCGCACCTCTCTTCCTTCCCCTTTGCGCAGTGCATTATCCACCGTATTAAGTTGATTTTCGTATTTACTTAAATTTTTCGAGTGGATTTCGCACTATGGCGTTCACCGTTTCGCCGGCACACAGCTCTCCATGCACATGAACCCGCTCCCCACTGTCCCTTTCCGGATGCTCTGTGATCTCAATCAGCCTGCGGATGGCCTCGCGGCCAATCTCACGCGAGTTTGTCTGCACGCACGTAATCCTTACAGCCATACCGTTCCCGGTCTTGTGTTTTTCGCCGTCCCCGGTCTTGTCATTTTCGCCGTCCCCGGTCTTGTCATTTTCGCCGCCCCAGGGTCCTTCCAATGCAGCTGCCGAGACATCTCCCGGCACGTCCCATCCGGCTTCTTTCCATCTTTGTACGGCAAGCTCCGCTTCCCTATACGTCCCAAACACCACGCACGAGGCCTTCAGGGCCTCCAGCTGCCCAGACGCCTCAATGGATGCAAGACTGCCCGTTTCGACCTCTCTGACGCTCATAGCGAGGTTTTCAGCTTCCGCGCGAAGGATTGCCGCCATTCTTTTCGATTCGCGCCCCAGACCGGTGATCATGGCTATTTGGCGGTGCCCCATACTCTTCAAATAGGTCAACAGCATATGAATGTTCTGACGACGCCCGCTTCCAACCGCGATATGTCCTGCCGGCCCGTGCTCGATGCTCACGACTGGAAAGTTGGTTTCCAGGATCTGCGCAAATCTTCCCCGGAAGAAATCCTCCTCCCGTGCCACAATGCAGAGGCCGTCGACCCTCCTGGCGATGCTCCGCACGCCCCAGCTCATACCGTTCGAGGCGCTCTCCGCCCCCATGATCACAAGATCCCTCTTCTCTTTGGCCGCTTCCTGCGTCATACCAAGCAGCATGCCTCTGTAGTAGCCGGATTCGAGCATCTGGCCCAATTCCGGCACCACAAGCCCCACGGCGCCGGATACATGCGCGGCGCCATTTACTCCGCCTCTCTTTTGAAAGCGATATTCCAGGTCTTCCGCCGTCTTTAATACCTTCTGTCTCGTTTCTTCGCTGATATCGGGATAACCTTTGAGCGCTTTGCTCACTGTAGAAATGGATATTCCAAGAATCGCAGAAATGTCTTTTTGATATGCCATGGCAAAACCTCCACGTTTTTTCCACGCTTATCATCGTATAGGCAGAGAACCGGTCAAAGCAAGTGCAGACGCGAAATGATTTTGCAATCGAAGCGCGCCTTAAAAACAGTTTCGCAAAATCTTAAATATTTGAATATATTTTCGGATTTTTGCCGCAATAATCTCCATTTAAACAGTAATTCATTTATCAAAGAACACAATTATAGGAATACGCCTCCGAAACTTTCGCTTTATCCATTTGGCAGTTGAGTCATGTCTATTATTATGATCATTCTTTCTCCTCGTGCCGCCTGCCTTTCCAAAATTTCTCAAAATACTTATTGACAAAACCCTGCCTATTTTATAAAATACTTGTGTTGTGTAAGTGTAGCTCAGCTGGATAGAGCGTCTGGCTACGGACCAGAAGGTCGCGAGTTCGAATCTTGTCACTTACATCTCTAAGCTTCGCACTTAGTGCGAAGCTTTTTTATTACCAATTTGAGCTGCAGACCGCAATGATTTCTGCCCACGCAAAAGGAGGCCTTCTGTTCACACAGAAGACCTCCTTAATTTATGGCTTATTATCTCTTGTGGATCAGCCTCCTAAAAGGCTCACAATAGACTCCCCTAAAGCTTGCCGATCAACCGCAGATCAGTCTCTCTCAACGATTGCAGCGCAGCCCATGCCGCCGCCTACGCAAAGGGTAGCAAGGCCCTTCTTGGCATCTCTCTTCTCCATCTCATAGAGCAGAGTGACAAGAATACGTGTGCCGGAGCATCCTACGGGATGGCCAAGTGCGATCGCGCCGCCATTGACGTTGAGCTTGTTGAGATCAAATCCAAGGTCATGTCCAACTGCTACGGACTGTGCAGCAAATGCCTCGTTTGCTTCGATCAGATCGAAATCGTCAATCTTGTAGCCGCATTTCTCCATGGTCTTGCGTGTTGCTGCTACAGGGCCGATGCCCATGATGCGGGGCTCTACGCCTGCCAGTTCGCCAGCGATCCATCTTGCCATAGGCTTTACGCCGAGCTCTTTGGCCTTCTCTTCGCTCATTACAACGATTGCAGCTGCTGCATCATTGATACCAGAGGAGTTTGCCGCTGTAACAACGCCGTCTTTCTTGAAAGCGGGGCGAAGCTTTGCGATGGACTCTTTGGTTGTGCCAGGACGAGGACCTTCGTCTGTGTCAACGATCACGGTCTTTTTCTTGCTCTTAACTTCTACAGGGAAAATCTCATCCTTGAACTTGCCTTCCTCGATTGCCTTGGAAGCCTTCTGCTGAGACCATGCAGCAAACTCATCGAGCTGCTCTCTTGTCAGTCCCCACTCCTCAGCAATGTTCTCTGCGGTGATGCCCATGTGGTAGCCGCCAAAAGCGTCTGTGAGGGCGTCACGGATCATGGAATCCTCAAGAACACCATGGCCCATGCGATAACCGAAACGGCCCTGCTGTACAAGATAAGGAGCTCTGGACATGCTCTCCATACCGCCTGCTACGACGATGTCCGCATTGCCATTCTCGATCAGCTTAGCTGCCAGGTTTACGCAGTGAAGACCGGAGCCGCAAAGCACGTTGATGGTGATAGCCGGTACCTCTACAGGGATGCCCGCATTGATGGAAGCCTGTCTTGCAGGGTTCTGTCCAAGACCAGCCTGGATGACGTTGCCCATGTATACTTCGTCAACCTGCTCAGGCTTAACGCCTGCTCTCTTAAGAGCTTCCTTGATTGCCATTGCGCCAAGATCGGGCGCGGGGATGGAGCTAAGCTGACCACCCATGGTTCCGATTGCGGTTCTGCAAGCGCCTGCCAGTACTACTTTTCTCTTGCTCATTTGATTTCCTCCTGATGTGCCATTATTTAAGTTTGCCCCCGGATGAGATCCCGGGGGCAATATGACTATCTGTGTAAACTATGATGCATATTGAGGAACAGCCTTGTATCAGCCGATTCCACTATTTGTATCAGTCTCTCTCAACGATAGTAGCGCAGCCCATACCGCCGCCGATGCAAAGTGTTGCAAGGCCTCTCTTCGCATCTCTCTTCACCATCTCGTGAAGCAGAGTAACAAGGATACGGCATCCGGAAGCACCTACGGGATGTCCAAGAGCGATGGCGCCGCCGTTTACGTTGAGCTTACTAAGATCGAATCCGAGTTCCTTTCCTACTGCGACAGACTGTGCAGCGAACGCCTCATTTGCCTCATACAGATCGAACTGGTCGATTGTAAGGCCGGTTCTTGCCAGAACCTTCTTGGTTGCAGCAACAGGTCCAACGCCCATGATGGAGGGATCTACGCCGCCGAGAGCGCCTGCTACCCATGTAGCCATAGGGGTAACACCGAGCTCTTTAGCCTTCTCTTCGCTCATAACGATAACGCAAGCTGCGCCGTCGTTGATACCGGAAGCATTACCTGCTGTGGTTACGCCGCCTGCATTGATCGTGCGAAGCTTAGCAAGGCTCTCCGGAGTCGTGCCGGGACGAGGACCCTCGTCTGTGTCAACGATCACGGTCTGCTTTTTCATCTTGACTTCTACAGGAACGATCTCATCCTTGAACTTACCAGCTTCCATAGCTGCGCAAGCCTTGTTCTGGCTGTTTGCTGCGAAAACATCGAGCTCTTCTCTTGTAAGGCCCCACTGCTCTGCTACGTTGTCAGCAGTCTTGATCATGTGATAGTCATTGAATGCATCCCACAGGGCATCCTTGATCATGGTATCAACCAGAACGCCGTTGTTCATTCTGTAACCATAACGGCCCTGCATAACAGCATAAGGAGCAAGAGACATGTTCTCCATACCACCTGCTACAACGATATCTGCCGAGCCTGCTATGATCTTCTCTGCTGCCATATTGACGCAGTTCAGACCGGAGCCGCACACTACGTTGATGGTAACTGCAGGAACTTCTACAGGAAGTCCGGCCTTGATCGAAGCCTGTCTGGCCACGTTCTGGCCCTGGCCTGCCTGGATTACGCAGCCCATGAGAACTTCGTCAACCTGATCACCGGCGATACCAGTGCGATTCAGAGCTTCTTTGATAACGATAGAGCCCAGATCTGCTGCTTTCACTGTGCTGAGCTGTCCGCCCATCTTGCCGATTGCTGTGCGGCACGCGCCTGCCAAAACAACTTTCTTTGCCATTTCTTTCCTCCATTTTGTGTGCTGTAGATAATACGGTTTACTCCTTGATCAGCCAAAAAACGAGTGCTCCGACGCTTTCTTCAAAGAACCCGCTTCTGCCTCTAACGAGTCTATTATAGCACGCTAATCCCATATTGTGAATTAAATATCAATTCAAAAAGGTCATGTATTAAAACATTTTTTCCAGGCACAGTATCTGCAGCTCATTATTTTGTTTTAGTAAAGGCCGCACGGACCAAAGGGTCCATGCGGCCATTCGTTACTGCAATATCAATTATGCCTCTTTCAGCTTCTTGATCTCAGCGGTCAGAGCAGGAACTACCTCATAGAGGTCGCCTACTACGCCGTAATCTGCGATATTGAAGATGTTCGCATCCTCATCCTTGTTGATGGCAACGATGCAGTCAGAGCTGCTCATGCCTGCCACGTGCTGGATAGCACCGGAGATGCCGCATGCGATGTAGAGCTTAGGACCAACAGTCTTACCAGTCTGTCCGACCTGGTGAGCGTGTGCGATCCAGCCGCTGTCAACTGCTGCACGGGAAGCGCCAACTACGCCGCCGAGCAGGTCAGCGAGGGGCTTCAGAGTGGTGTTGAAGCCTTCCGGGCCGCCCATTCCACGACCACCGGAAACGATCACGTCAGCGCCTTCGAGATCAACCATCTCGCCTGCTGCGTCCAAAATTGTCTCAAGGATGCAGGTGCGGATATCTTCGGGAGCTACGTGGAAATCTTCCTTGATCACTTCTGCCTTGTTCTCGCCAGCTTCCGGTTTCTTGAATACGCCGGGACGAACGGTACCGCACTGAGGGCGGTGATCAGGGCACATGATGGTAGCCATCAGGTTGCCGCCGAATGCCGGACGTGTCCAAGCAACGTTGCCTGTCTCTTCATCAATGTCAAGGCTTGTGCAGTCTGCAGTCAGACCGGTTCTAAGTCTGGAGGAGAAACGAGGGCCAAGGTCACGGCCGTTCGGTGTAGCACCGATCATAACTGTGGTGGGGCCATATTTCTCAACAACATATGTAAGAGCGTTTACATATGCATCTGTGCTGAACTGCTCATACTCAGGTCCCTCGATCACGATTACCTGGTCTGCGCCATAAATGCCAGCCTGCTCAACGGACTCTGCTACGTTATTACCAATAACAACGCCTACAAGCTTGCCGCCCTGCTTGTCAGCAAGCATACGGCCGGGATTCAGGAGCTCCAGTCCGACTTTCTTCGGGGAACCATCCTCGTTAGTTTCAATAAATACCCAAAGGTCTTTTGTCTTAGCTTCCATTGCTATCCCTCCTGTCAGATAATGTTATTATCAACCAGAATCTGAGCGAGCTTAGCTGCAGACTCTGCGCCGGTCTCTTCCTTGATCACCATGCCGCCCTGTTTAACGGGAGGAGTAAAGGATTTCTTAACATGAGTGGGGGATCCGGCAAGACCATAGTGAGCCTTATCCATCTCAGGATCAAAATCATCACCCAGTGTCTCAAACTTCGCTCTGTTAGCAGCGAGTTTACGCTTGATTGTGGGATAACGGGGATCGAAAGAAGGCTTTGTGAATGTGACAAGGCAAGGGCACTTAATGCCGATGATCTGCTTGCCGTTCTCCGCTTCCTTTGTAACCTTCAGGCCATCTTCAGTCGCTTCGCACTCAAGTCCATAAGTAACCTGGGGAAGTCCCAGCCACTCAGCGATTTCAGGTCCGACCTGTGCAGTATCACCATCAATTGCCTGCTTGCCGCAGAAGATCGCGTCAAAAGCGCCTTCTTTCTCTTCAATCTTCTTGATGGCGTGGGAAATGATGTAGGAAGTAGCAAGGGTGTCAGATCCACCGAACGTACGACCGGATACAAGATAGCCCTTATCCGCTGCGATAGCTACGCACTCTTTAAGAACTGCGACTGCCTGCGGCGGTCCCATGGAAACTACAGTGATCTTTGTGCTGGGATCTTTGTCCTTAATACGAGCAGCCGCCTCAAGAGCATAGCCGTCAAAAGGATTCAGAATAGCCGGGACACCCTCACGGATCAGGGTGTGCTTTACCGGATCGATCTTAATCTGAGTCGTATCCGGAACCTGTTTTACGCAAACAAGAATGTTCATATTGTCCTCCTCCTAGGATGTTATTTAGTATATTACTGCCCTGTATGTGATCATACAGACGCTTCATATACGTAACTCTATTCCAAATATAGCATGCACTAATTTACATGTGCAATAAATCATCATTCCTTTTTTCGAATGATATTATTCGAAAATCGAATGTATGAATAATATCTATGCAGGAAGGTTTTGCGCATTCCTGCATAGAATCACATGCTATATTATGGCTCAGTTTAATGACGGATCAGATTACTTCTTGTCAGTGGGCACCTTGTTGCGAGGGCCATTGGAATAATCATAGAAGCCGATGCCGGTCTTAACGCCAAGTCTCTTACCGCGGACCATCTTGCGAAGCAGAGGGCTTGCAGCATACTTGTTGTCGTGGGTCTCCTCAAAGAGAACATCCATAATAGCAAGGCAGATGTCCAGGCCGATGAAATCGCCGAGTTCCAGCGGTCCCATGGGGTGGTTGCAGCCAAGCTTCATGCCGTTATCGATACCTTCGATATCAGCTGTGCCAGTGTAATATACGTTGATCGCTTCGTTGATCATAGGAACAAGGATTCTGTTTACTGCAAATCCTGCTGCCTCGTTGACCTGTACCGGAACCTTGCCGAGCTGCTTGGAGATCTCAATAACCTTCTCAACGGTCTCAGCGGGGGTATTGATACCAGCGATGACTTCAACCAGCTTCATAACGGGAGCGGGATTGAAGAAGTGCATGCCGATGATGGGCTTTGCAAGGCCTGCGCCGATCTGTGTGATGGACAGGGAAGAAGTATTGGAAGCATAGATGCAGTCAGGGTTCTTTACGATCTCGTCCTGGAGCTTTCTGAAGCAATCCTGCTTAATGTCCATTCTCTCAAGAGCAGCCTCGACTACGAGGTCGGGATCTACTGCGATGTCGCTAAGGCCGGTAACGATCTTTCCTGTGATCGCATCTGCAGCTGCCTGCTCCATCTTGCCCTTGCCAACCAGTTTGTCAAGACCCTTCTTGATCTTTGCAAGACCGCCGTCAGCGAATTCCTGCTTGATGTCGCAAAGGTAAACCTTCTCAACCGCGTCACACTGTGCGAATGTCTGCGCAATACCAGAGCCCATAGCGCCAGCGCCAATAACAGCAACTTTCATTTTTGTTTCCTCCTTTGATAACAATGATGTGTTTGCGGATGCAAAACACTGCCTCCTGTATTATTACCCCAATAATATCAAACAGCACCTATAAAGCTGTTTCATAAATTCTCAAGATATTTCTCAAGAATTACGCGTTCTTGAAAGCGACCTTCTTAACCTTCTTCGGGTCGTCTTTCTTGCGAAGGAAGTTGGCCATGCCTTCCTGCTGATCATAGCTCTCGAAGCAGCTGCCGAACAGCTCTTCCTCGATCACGCAGCCCTCGTCGATGCTGACCTGGAGGCCTTCGTTGATGGCTTTCTTGCAGGCACGCACTGCGATCGGTGCATTGCCGGCGATGGTAGCCGCCATCTTCTTCGCTGCGGGAAGAAGCTCCTCAAGCGGATATACTGCATTGACAAGGCCGATTCTGTACGCTTCCTTCGCATCGATATTGCGAGCGGTGTAGATCAGCTGCTTAGCCATACCGGCACCTACCAGACGAGCCAGTCTCTGTGTTCCGCCGAATCCGGGTGTGATGCCAAGGCCAACCTCAGGCTGTCCGAAGATCGCGTTCTCAGCGCAGATACGAATATCGCAGGACATGGAGATCTCACAGCCTCCGCCAAGGGCAAAGCCATTGATTGCTGCAATAACGGGGATCGGGAATTTCTCGATCTTAAGGAAAATGTCATTTCCCTTCTTGCCAAATGCTGTTCCCTCAGCCTTGGTCATCGTACTCATCGCGCCGATGTCTGCGCCTGCGACAAAGGATTTCTCGCCGGCACCTGTCAGGATCAGGCAGCGGATCGCATCTACGTCGACCGCATCCAGAACCTGCTCGAGGTCATTCAAAACCTCCTCATTGAGTGCGTTAAGCGCTCTCGGACGATTGATGGTAATAATACCTACAGCTCCATCCACTTCATAATCAATAAATCCCATTTCTGTGTCCTCCATTGATTGAATTATATACAGGCTGCCCGGCGGGGGCGCTGCGCAGCCTCGTTACCGTGTCACTGGCCGGAACTCATATTCCATGTCATTCTTCAGGCTCGATCAGTCCGTAGGTGCCGCCCTTTCTCTTATATACAACGTTGATCTGCTCGGTCTCCGCGTTTCTGAAAACGTAGAACGCATGTCCCAGCAGCTCCATCTGTACGCATGCATCCTCCGGATACATAGGCTTCATCTCGAACTGTTTGCTGCGCACAATGCGGATCTCTTCATCAGCAGCAACCGGCTCTTCCAGATACTCTCTCTTAAAAGCAGCCTGCGCTTTGTGCTTCTTGACGATCTTGCTCTTGTACTTCTTGAGCTGGCGCTCAATGACCTCTTCCACCTGATCGATCGAAGTATACATATCATTGCTGACCTGCTCGCAGCGGATCACGTTGCCTTTTACGGGGATCGTCACCTCGATGTTGTGACGATCACGATTAATTGAGAGCGTCACATGGGCTGTCGTATCCTCCGCAAAGAACTTGTCGAGCTTACCAAGTTTCTCCTTGACAGCGGCTTCCAGCGAAGATGTTACTTCCATGTTCTTTCCAACGATGACATACTTCATAGACACCTCTTTCTGCAGCCTTTATATGGTCTGCGCTTTATTCGATGCCGGATGTCCGGTTAGATAATTATATCATATCTTAAGTCGAATTGCACAGAACCCAACAAGTCGTGTATCTATATTTATACAAAATTAATATTCTTTTTGTGAAAAAAATAATTAAGCACGCCTGCTATTATGAAATATGCGCATTGTCATAGCGCTATTTTCACAATAACAGGCGTGCTGCTGTTTTGATTGATTCATTTGTGTATATCCGATCATATTGTCAGATCATTCGAGCGCTCTGCACTTCCTCTCGTGATCAATATCATGATCAATAAAAGATACGCCGGATGCAGGCGATCGAGCGGTAATCCGCTCTGGAGACCTTGATGCCGTCTCTCGCGTTCGCTGCGTGGACCATCATGCCGTCGCCGATATAGATGCCGACATGTCCATAGAAGCAGATCAGGTCGCCGGGTCTTGCGTCCGCAAGAGAATCGATTCCGATTCCGTATCCTCTCTGCGACGCGTCATAATGGGGAAGTCCGACTCCAAAATTGGAATACACCGCCATTGTGAAGCCGCTGCAATCCGTTCCGTTCGTGAGACTGGATCCGCCCCACACATAGGGATTGCCGACAAACTGAAGTGCGAACTGCGCAACCGCTTCCCCGGTCTCGGCGCCATGCTTCTGCATGTCTTCCTTTGCCGTATCTGCGGTTTCCTGCGTATTGTCTGCCACCACCTGTGTGATCTCGGCAACCGCCTGCGCCGTTTCCGCCGCTTTCTCTTCTGCTTTTGTGGGCTCTGCGTCTTCGTCTTCTACAAGGCTGACCGCTTCTTCTGCTTTCTCCGCAGCTGCCTGCGCCACCTCGGAAGCCTTATCCGCTTTCTTCTGCGCGTCATCCGCGATGTCCTTCACCGTAGCGTTCTCAAGACGCTCCTGCTGCTCCTCGCTGGTTTCCGCAACGAGGTAACTGTCCTGAATGCTCACGTCCTCGCTTCTGACATAGCCTGTGCCGTTTTCTGTCGAAACTTCGATCCAGCCATCCGTCTCGTTCTCCATATCCTCTTCAACAGTAACCTGCTCACCCGCGGACATGGTCATCATAACGCCGGCGTTTCCCTTATAACTGTGGATTTCCACTTCGTCTTCGCTGTTATCCACAATCGCGACATTCTTTTTTACAAGCTCCGTAAGGAGCTCCGCCTCGTCACCCTTTACCAGATATTCGCCCAGGACATACCCGACCAGCTTTCCGGACTTGACCTTCACCCAGTCTCCGCCGTTGTCCTGAATGATCTTCGCGACATCATTGCTGTAAAGCTTTCCGATCACTTCGCTTCCCAGGGAAGCATCCGTGTGAATATTCAAATAAACATTGGGCGCGGCGACAGCCAGTTCCATCTTGTCTTCCTGCATCAATTTGCTCTTTTCGGAAGCGCCGTTGACGATTGCCTTTCTCTCGGCATCCTCGATTTCCCTGTGTCCGGGTCCAACAATTGACAAAACCGCATCAGCGATCAGTTCAGCCTGTGCATTGTCCGGTGTGATCACATTCCCCGTAATCGGGTTCAGTGTCGCGGAGGCATTTCTCCGCGCAGAATTATCCATCGCCTGAACCGGTCCCCCCATAACGGCTGCCGCCATCGTAAAGGTAACCAATCCTGTCAGTACCTTAGATCTCTTGAAAAACATGTAACCTCCTGCATACGTCTCCGAGCGGCAGCTCGGAACGTGTCTGTAAAAAATTCGTAACTGCATTTCGTAAAAGCCGTCGGTACTATAACAAATGGTTTTTTTACTGTCAAGAAATCTATGTTTTCTTCACTATCTTTAGATTTTTTTTAGAAAGAATCGGCTATTCCTGTTACATTTTTCCGATTTTATTAACAATTATTTGACTATTTATAACAAATTATTTATTTTTTGTTTCACTTAATTGCAGCTTTAATAATTCTGTTTTTCTGTATTATCACTTCCTATATATAATAGCGAAACAATTAACAAAACATTCTTCACATATCGAACATGCGTTACGATTGTCTGAGAATACTCTGCACGCCGGAAAACGCGATCTCACTCACTTTGTCTCCCACTTCTTCCATGCTGCACGGGATCTCATCCCGCAGCCAGCGCTTATAGACATACATGGCGCCGGCAACGAAAAAGCTGACCTGGATCTTGAGGTCCCCCTCCGGAAGCCGCGAATGTCTTTTATAGATCTCCGAAAGGATCTGCACCGAGACATCCTGCACCTCGTTCCAGAAAAAGCCCATACTGGGGTTTCTCGCCAGTATCCGGCAGAAATCCAGATGCTCGCGCAACATGTTGTTGGCCTCCCTGGCAAAGATCTTTTTGTCAAAAGACAGAGTGAAGAAGCTTTTCAGAGTAAGCCTTGCCAACAGTTCCCTTGTCTTTTCCTCCGCGTACTCCCTGATGATGTCTTCGGTCGAATCATAGTGCAGATAGAATGTCTTTCGATCAATGTCTGCCTCTCTTGCAATGTCCGAGATCGTAATCTTCTCTGTTCCTTTTTTCTTTAGCAAGTCCAGGTATGCGTTCTGGATTGCCTTTCTGGTTCTGAGCACTCGTCTGTCTTTCATCTTCACCTCCCATAATGGTACAGCTGGCAATACAGGGGAAACGGCGGATTCGACGACGGATCCAACAACGGATCATAGACATTTCCCGCTCATTTATCCCCAAATTGCCTCGATTTGTGTATTATTCCCTATTCAGCAGCAAACTGGTTATTGTCATATTATGCATTCAATATGATAATACCCCATGTGTGGATAATTCAATACCTGCACAATTAACACTTCGGTGGTACAATTAGAAAGACCAGATTATTATGGTACATAACAGCGCAAGGATCGGTCTTACGGATCAGGTTGTCCGGGACCACCCCTTGCGGATTATATCTATTAAAGGAGGAACTTATGCACAACTATGAACTCGACCACAAGCTTGAGCATGTTTTGACGCTCAGAGCTTATGCAGATGTGGAAAGAAAACCTGTCAACTCCAAGAACTATCAGAGAATTCTCGAAAAGCAGAACGAGCGCGTTCACGAGCTCATGAAAGCTGCCTATGAGATTCCTTTCTATCGCGCACGTTTCGAAGAGACCGGCACAACGCCCGATGATTATCACTGCGCAGAGGACCTCTATAAATTCCCGCTCCTTACCAAGGACCAGGTACGTGACTGGATGGATGAGGAAGCCGCGAAGGATCCCGAGAAGTACAAATATTGGCATGTATCTCCCACGTCCGGCTCCACCGGCAGACCGCTCCGCGTTCTGATCTCCCCCAGAGAGTACGCATATGTGACTGCGAACTGGCTGCGCACCATGGGCTACGGCGGATTCAATCCCTTCACAGGAAAGACCATGTGCCGTCCCAACTCCCTGCACGGCCCCGTCAAGGAATATGATTCTCCTGTGCAGAAGCTCGGCATTCTCCGTCGCAAATACATGTCCGACACCATCAAACAGCGTGTCGACACCCAGACTCTGGTGGACGAGATCAACGCTTACAAGCCCGATTATCTCTACAACCACAAGAACCTGCTGATGCGTATCGCCAAGTACGTCAAGGAGAACGACCTTTACATCCATCAGCCCAGCTTCTACACGCCTTTTGGCGAGATGCTTGACGAGCCTTCCAGAGCGCTTCTCATGGATGTCTTCGGACCCGGCCTGATCGATGCATATGGAATGGGCGAGACCGGCTCCTGCGTCATCCGCATCCCCGGCAAGAAGTACTATCAGGTCAACAGCGACCTGTTCGTCGTCAACGTCTATAACCAGGATCTGACCGGCCCCGCTATGAAGGGCATGATGGTCATCACCCCTCTTTATAAGACAGAGCTTCCCCTGATCAACTACACATCCTTTGACCAGGCTGACAGCTACATGAAGAAGGGCCTTCGCTTCGTCAGAGGCGTCCAGGGCCGTATGAACGACGTCATCCACCACAGAGACGGCAGCGTCACTGAGTGGGGCAACATCTCCGGTATCGTCAACTACATTCCTGAGATCATCTCCTACAGAATGGTACAGGAGACCTACGACGACCTGACACTGATGATGGTCAGAAATCCCGATACGCCTGTCGAGAAGCAGGCAGAGATCGAGAAGGTCCTCGATGAGAAGCTGATGGCGATGTTCAAGGATCCCAACTTCAAGATCACCTATCAGTGGCTTGACGAGATCCCGGTCGATCCCAACGGCAAGCTCCGCGTGATCATCAGTAACGTCAAACCCGGCGCGATCGGCGAGCCCGAGCACGCAGGCGAGGACGTCGGCAGCGCTGAGATCGCCCCCGATGACAGCGAAGAAGCCGCTGAAGAATAAAGCCGACTTTCCGGGCAAGCGCTTTTACAGCGCTCACAGTTCCCAAACAGATCGTACAAACGAGCCATGCCGCTTACGCGGTATGGCTCTGTTTATGCTATAGAGATTTACACATTCTTTCCGAAGGTGTATATTTTGACTTGTCAACTACCCACCGCCGGAAGGCCGTGGGTCTTCGTCTATGACAAGCGAAAGGTTATCATTATGAATTCTAAAACACAGGAATTAACCTATGGAGCGATGATCGTTGCCATCTTCGGGGTTTTGCTGCTGGTCAACCGGCAGACCGGAGGCTTTTTTGAAGGGTTCTTTATGTTCGTCTTCCCCATTCCCATGGTAGCGTTCTCGGCCAAATACGGATGGAAGGACAGTCTGCCGGTATTTGTATGTACTGTGCTGCTGGCCTTTCTTTTTGGCACCTTCACGGCGGTCTTTTATGCGATCAGCATGTCCTTCATCGGCATGGTCTACGGATCCTGCATCAAGGCGGAGAAGGATATGAACCGCACTCTGCTGCTGGTCCTGTTTCTTTCCGCTGCCGCGGAGCTGATCTGTTCCGTGGCCCTGGCGTCCCTGTTTGGCATCGACATCAACGCCGACATCCAGCTCATGCAGGAAAGCATGAATCAGATGTTCGCGCAGGCCGGCGTCAACGTCGCGGAGGGCATTTTTACCTATGATTACCTGCGCCGCATCTACATCATCTCGATCGGTGTGATGGGCGCTGCGGAGGGCCTGATCGTCTTCTATCTGAGTCTTGCGATCCTCCGTAAGCTCCGCTATCCCATCAAAAAGCCTATGCCGCTCACCAGCTACTACCCCTCCAGGATCTCCGGCTACATTGCGCTGGCGCTGGGCGCCGTCTATATCACCAGTATGGTCAGGCCCTTCGAGAACGAGATCGTCCAGAACGTCCTGCAGTCGGCGGGCATCTGCGGCGTGATCTACCTGGTCTTCTTCGGCTATATCGCGCTCCTCATGGTGTGCAGAGTCTATCTGCGGCTTCCCCGCGCGCTTGGCATGATCCTCTCTCTTTTCCTCACGATGTCCATCACCTACATCCCCATTCTCATGGGATATCTGTACATCGCAGGCGGACTGCACGAGGCGATCGACGCCCGTTTGTCAAATATGCCCCACAACTGGTCAAAATAGTCCTTGTACGCCGCTCCAAACCGCTTTACCATACTTGCAACCACAAGCTTGACAGTAGCAAAGGAGGTTTCGCTGCTATGGGTAAAGAAAATGGTGTTATGTTTCAGTATTTTGAATGGTATCTGCCTGCAGACGCTTCCCTTTGGAAAACCGTAGGGGACAATGCGCAGGTACTGCACGATAAGGGCGTCACATCTGTGTGGCTGCCGCCGGCCTATAAAGGACAGGCCGGAATCAACGATACAGGATACGGCGTCTATGATCTGTACGATCTGGGCGAATTTGATCAAAAAGGGACTGTCCCGACCAAATACGGAACCAAAGAAGAATATATAGAAGCAGTTCAAAAGTTACAGGCTTGCGGTATCGATGTCTACGCAGACATTGTTCTCAACCACCGCATGGGCGCGGACGAGACCGAGACCATACAGGTCGTAGAGACCAAAGAAGAGAACCGTACAGAGACGATCTCTCCACCCAAAATGATCGATGCGTGGACCAAATTCACATTCCCGGGACGAAAGGGCAAATATTCCGATTTCGTCTGGGACCACACCTGTTTTAACGGCGTAGACTACGACGATAAAAGAGACAAGGTCGCCATCTACAAATTCAAAGGCATCCAGTGGAATCGCGGCGTGGACCGCGAAAACGTCAACTATGACTATCTGATGGGCGCCAACGTCAACTACCAGGAACCCAAGGTCAGAGAGGAACTGACCCGCTGGGGCCAGTGGTATCTGGATACCACAAATGTGCATGGTTTCAGGCTCGACGCCGTCAAGCACATTGCGAGGGATTTTTTCCCCGAATGGCTCCATAAGCTCCGCACCAACAATCACAAGGAGCTTTTCGCCGTCGGCGAATACTGGCATGCGGACGTGAACATTCTGGAAGAATATCTGCGGGACTGCGGCGGATGTATGTCCCTGTTTGACGTTCCTCTTCACTACAACTTCTTCCAGGCCAGCAACAGCGGCGGCGAGTTCGATATGCGCGAGCTGCTGAAAAACACACTGGTAGAGCGTGATCCCACGCATGCGGTCACCTTCGTCGACAACCACGACACACAGACCGGGCAGGCGCTGGAAAGTGCCATCCAGCCCTGGTTCGTGCCCCTTGCCTACGCAGTGATCCTGCTGCGGCCGCAGGGCTACCCTTGTGTCTTTTATGGCAACTATTACGGCGTCAAGGCCATGGAAGGCCCCTCCTTCCACAAGGAGATCGACCTGATGATGGACCTGCGCCGGGACCGCGTATACGGTGCGCAGCACGATTATTTGGACGATCCGGACGTGATTGGCTGGACCATGGAGGGCGACGAGGAACACGGCGGAAAGGGCCTTGCCGTTGTACTCACGAATCGAAAAGGCGACGCCAAGGCTATGGACGTCGGCCGTCAGCACGCCGGCGAGACATGGATCGACGTTCTGGGCCACGAGACCCGCGAAGTCGTCATCGACGAGGAGGGCTACGGCGTCTTCTCCTGTAAGGACGGTTCCCTCAGTATCTGGATCCGAAAAGAGGATTAAAAGCAATGCAAAAGAGCGTGTCAGCCGCCTTCAAAAGGCAGCTGACACGCTCTTTGATTCTCTCACGATTTTGACACGGAAGCGCCGCAAAGGCTCGTTGTAAAGCCGTCAGCCCCCTCTCCTCACGCGAGGTCTTCTCCGTCTGATCCGATCACTTTCTTGTACCAGAAGAAGGAATCCTTGCGGCTTCTCGAGAAGTCTCCCGTCCCGTCGTCGTGGCGGTCGACGTAAATAAATCCATATCGCTTTGCGTACTGACCGGTTCCGGCGGAAACCAGGTCGATCGGGCCCCAGGTCGTATATCCGATTAACGGCACGCCGTCTTCGATCGCCTCTCCCATGGCCCTGATATGCTCCCTGAAATACGCGATCCTGTAAGGATCATGAATGGAGCCGTCCTCTTCCACCTTATCAAAGGCGCCAAAACCGTTCTCCACGATCATGAGCGGCATTTTGGGGTATCTGTCATGCAGAAGGTTCAATGTGTACCGAAGGCCGTCAGGATCGATCTGCCAGCCCCAATCAGAGGCCTTCAGATAGGGGTTCTTCGCGTTTTTGACCATGTTGCCTGCCGTCATCTCCGCATCAGGATCCTCCGTCACGCAGCCGGACTGGTAATAAGAGAAGGTGTACAGGTCGACCGTTCCCTCCTTGAGAATCTGGAGGTCGCCCTCCTTGATGAAGGAGGTGTCAATCCCGTTGTCCTTAAAGAACTTAAAGGCAAACTCCGGATACTCTCCGCGGACCTGCACGTCGCCGCACAGATTGTTCTTGAGATTGTCCTCTCTCTGGAAAGCAAGCATATCGGCCGGATTGGGCGTCAGCGGATATACCGTGACATGGCAGATCATATTGCCGATGATATAATCGGGGTCGATCTCATGGCCCAACTTGACTGCAAGCGCAGACGCGAGGAATTCATGGTGAAGCGCCGTGTACGTTTTCTGCAGATTGCCCTTCAGCTCTGTCAACGGGATCGGGTGATCCGCGCGGATATCGTCCTCATCCATAAGCCCAAGGCCATACAGGTTGCCGATCCCGCCCTCGCCCATGCAGGGGATGTTGATCTCATTGAAAGTCAGCCAGTACCGGACCTTTCCTTTATAACGCCTGAATACAGTCTCCGCATAGCGAAGGAAGAGGTCGATGGTCTCCCTGGAATAGAATCCGTTGTACTTGGTCACGATATTCCACGGAATCTCGTAGTGGCACAGCGTCACCAGCGGCTCAATGCCGTATTTGCGGCACTCGTCAAACACCTTGTCATAGAAGGCCAGACCCGCCTCATTGGGCTCTTTGTCGTCTCCATTGGGGAAAATCCGGCCCCAGTTGATGGAAAGCCTGAAACAGGTAAATCCCATCTCTGCAAACAGCGCGATGTCCTCTTTGTAATGATGATAGAAGTCGATTGCCTCATGGCTGGGATAAAACGCCGTCTCGTCCGTTCTGGGGAGGAAGGTTCTGGGCGTATTCACATCGCCGCCCAGCAGCATATCCGGCACACTCAGTCCTTTGCCATCCTCCAGATACGCGCCTTCGCACTGATTTGCGGCCACAGCGCCGCCCCACAAAAAGTTTTGGGGAAATCTCATTTCATTTACCTCCTTGTTGTGCTGTTACTGAAACCATTCGCTCACTGCTCTGCAGATGTCGTCCAAATCGCCGTACGCCGCATAATCCTTCGTTTCCACTTCCTCGCCGGTCACCTCATTCGTTTTCGTAACGATCGGCAGATCCAGCCAAAGATCCGGTTCGATTCCCGGCTCAAGATCGGCGTGCGCAAGATCGGTCAGCTTAAATTTGCAGCCGGAAATCCGGACGTCGAACCCTTCACTCAGGACCGCCTTCTGAATGCTGCAGGCGCCGCCGCCCGATTTCTCTCCGATCACAACGCCGCCTTCATCCCTGACCATAAATGGGAACATATTGCCGCAGGAGAAGGACGCATTGCTGACAAGCGCCCCGTAGTGGAAGTTATACTGCACTTCCTTGTCTTTCTCGTCAAATGCGCCGTCCAAATTCCTGTCTATGTCAAAATACACCTTAAAGTGCTGTTTACTCAGCGTATTATACCCGCACAGGTAATCCCTGCCCGTCATCAGTGCGATACAGGCAACTGCCGCATCCGAGAACCCTCCGCCGTTTGTGGAAAGATCGATCACCACGTTGTGAATTCCTTCTTCCGCAACCGCTGTCTCCAGCCCCTTTGCGAGCGTTCCATACGTATCATCAGGGAGCGGGCCTCCATCATGATAATAGGACTCCCATGCCTCTCTGTCGACTGTAAACGCGTTCAAATACACGATCGCCGTATCGCCCGACGAATAATACTTGTTCTGCGTCATCTCTTCCGGCCTTGCCTGAAAAATCCCCAGACTAGGCTCCATCAGTTTCTGCTCGAACGCCGACACCTCGGTATCCTCATATACCTCCCAGGTATATTCCCGGAAGCTATTGTACTTTTCTGTCGTATCTGCGTCCAGGATACTCAGCTCCAGATTCGTACTGTTGTGTCCGTCCTCCAGGACAGTGCCGGACAAGCTGTACATCCCGTGCCAGAACGCCCTCATATCTCTCGACGAAAGCTCCCCGGACAGTTCCTGTCCCAGCTCTCCGTAATCCTTCAGTGCGGCATCCAGTCCCTGTTCTCGCAGGATCACCGGATCGAGCGCCAGTGTCCCCGGATACCCGTACATGTATTGAAAAATGAACCCAAGCTCCGCATAACTGTAAGAAGCAAGGTCCTCCTCCCTCGGATTCCCCAGCAGTACGCCGTCCATATATTCCGTGTCATAATACGACATGTCCTGTGCATAATGGCTCTCCCCATTGTGCTTGTACAGATACTTTCCGTTATACGTCACCCTGTTCTGTGCGATATCCGTCAGCCAGCTTGAAAGAATTGAAACCGGGAACCATACATCCTCCCCATCTCCATAGATTGGAATCCCAAGCGCTCCCAAGTCAAATGTAACCGGCTGCGGTTCTTCTTCATACACGACTTCCCTGAGCCGTATATACGGCGCAGAACTGTCCTTAAACGAGGACTGCAGCCCCGCCTTGGCATCCTCCAGATTATTATCAAACGAAGGCATGTCGTCCATCGTCACAAGCCCCTTCACAGGATCCACCACTGCCGTGGCACCGCTCGCATTCGTTAGTGTAAATGTCCCGTCTCCATGCTCCGTCACCGTGAGTCCGCCGCCCAGCATCAGGTCAAAATACGCCCTGATTCCCATATAGGCGACATGCGGCGCCTCTTTATAAAACCGCAGCGGAACCGTTCGATCCGTCAGTTCTTCATCATAGATCTTCACGTCCCTGACCGCGTACGCATCCGATGCTGCCGCGCTGGACTCTGCGGCCTGCGCTGCGCCGGTGCTCTCGGTTGTCTGCGCTGCCGCGCCACTCTCCGCGGCCTGCGCTGTTGTTCCGCTCTGCTTGCAGCCCGCAAGCATTGGAACCGTCAGCATTACAGCCGTCATGATCGCGACAGCTTTTTGGAATGGTATCTTATATGCGATAAGCGAAAGAAATCTCGGTCTGTTCACGGAATTTGCGCTTTCTACTTCTATATTTGTATATGCGAAAATGACTTAGTTTTTGATCTCATTGCTATTCTATCATGAACCATGATTATGTTTGCTACTGTTCATTAAAAAAAGAACCCGCCAAACTAGCGAGTTCTCAGTTTCATGCCGGCAGCGGGGGTCGAACCCGCACTCCCTTTAGGGGAACGGGATTTTAAGTCCCGCGCGTCTGCCAATTCCGCCATGCCGGCCGGCACAATATGCAATCCGCCAAAACACGGATTGTTCTGTTGTGTTAACGGCAATTTCAAACTGCCGCGCCTACACCATTTCTGGTGTGCGTGGACCCTCGGGGACTCGAACCCAGGACCGACCGGTTATGAGCCGGGAGCTCTAACCAACTGAGCTAAGGGTCCATAAAATATGCCCGCAAGCTTTCAAGAGAAAGCTTGCATAATTAAATGTGCGCAAGCGCATTCAATGATCTACATTCCCGCCAGCTTTCGAAGAAAGCTTGCAAAGTTAAAAACGCGGCAGCGTTTTTAAACTTTTGATGACTCCGACGGGAATTGAACCCGTGTTACCGCCGTGAAAGGGCGATGTCTTAACCTCTTGACCACGGAGCCATATAATGCTCTTCAGCTTAAACAGTATAGCAGAATTTACATACCTTAGCAACTGAAAAGATTCCTAAGCTATCGAAAAGATTCTGATTCGTCCTCACCATACCGTTTAATGCCAAACAGCCTTTCCGAACTGACCGCAAAGCATTCTTTATCATGTAATAGCAAGAAGACCCCTTCCTCAGTTCACAAGCTTAACAGTTGATCGGTCGGAATTAAGGTCCCTGCGAGTGAACAGGATCGTGCAGGCGCGAACTGCACTTACCGGCTGATCGCACAAAAAAAGACAGCAGATGAACTGCTGTCTCTGAGCGCCCCGAGCAGGGCTCGAACCTGCAACACCGCGGTTAACAGCCGCGTGCTCTACCATTGAGCTATCAAGGCATTTGTTTCCAGTACCTTCAAAACTGAACACCGAAACGCTTTCGCTCTTTCCAAGAACGTAAGGATAAGCTTCCGACCTATTAGTACGTGTCAGCTGAATGCGTTGCCGCACTTACACCTCACGCCTATCTACCTTGT
>Ga0256405_10000684_pt1 | contig 107004 bp, 194 predicted proteins | sample RumenRJG_02DNA_FD_189096 | JGI IMG/M metagenome (GOLD analysis project Ga0256405, IMG submission 189096) | Bovine rumen microbial communities from Lethbridge, Alberta, Canada - RJG_02 | ecosystem: Host-associated > Mammals > Digestive system > Stomach > Rumen | place: Canada: Alberta...
AATCAGCTATTAAAGTTATTGAAACGATAGAAATACCTGGTTTAGAAGGAATTAAAACTTGGTTACTTAAATCATTAGCAGAGGGTGAAGATAGATATGAATAAGGGAAATTTAAATAAATTAGTTACAAATTATCCGGTTTCATTAACAAATGAAGAAGTGGAAAATCTATCATTGACACTTTCTGCAGTTCGTACTGCTGGAGGAGGTGGTGGAGAAGGTAAAACTTATACTGGTGAAGGATATGTTAGTGTTAATAACACCAATAATACAATTAGTTTAACAACTGAAGCCGTTGAAAAATTAAATCAACCAATACCAACTAAAGTATCTGATTTAACAGATAGTGCTAATTATCAAACTACGGCCGGAATGGCTAGTTATGAAACTACACAACACGCAAGTCAAACTTATTTAACAAAATCTAGTGCTGATACATTATATGCTCCTTTATCTACAACGGCTGATATAGATGCTTTGAAAGCAGTTAGTGGTGATTTTTCTTTGTACTACAAGAAAACAGAAACAAGTAGTAAAGAAGCATTAGAAACAGCCTTTGGAAGTAAACAAGATAATTTAACACAAGAACAATTATCAGCTATTTCTAGTGTAAGTTCTATTAAGGGAACAGTTTTAGTAGGTGATAGTAACATTCTCGCTGCATCTGCAGAAGATGGTAATAATATAAAATGGACTTTGGAATTAACTGCTCAACCAACTGTTACTGATACAACATTAAGTGGTTATGATGGTATTGTTGCTACAAAAGATAGTTCAGTAACTTCACAATGGAATGTTGGTATTGCACAAGCATATAAAGAACAAATTGAAGCAGTAAGTTCTAAATTAACAAAAACAAGTGCAGATACTTTATATGCTCCAAATAGTGTTACTGGTGACGTAAATACATTAAAATCTTCAAGTGGTAATTGGGATAAAGTAAGTGATAAATTAGATACTACTGCAGCTGAACAAACATATTTAGAAAAAGCTACTTATGCTAGTGATAGTGCTACATTCCTAACAAAGACAAGTGCCGACAATGATTATGCTCCAAAGACAATTACAGCTACTGTAAACAACTTGACAGGTGCTAGTGCAAGTTGGAACGAAGTTTCTGCGAAATTGGATTCTAGTGTAGCTTCTACTATATATCAAACTAAAACTGATATGGAAGACTACTTAACAAAAAGTGAAGCTAGTACAACTTATCAACCAACAGGTAACTATCTTGTTGCTAATGATATAACTGGTAAATTGGATAAATCCATTTATGCTAATGCAAGTGGTAATTGGGAAGCATCTTATAATGTTTTGACTGCATATAGTGCAGCAGGAAAATGGTTGACTGCTCACCAATCACTAACAAACTATTACACAAAATCCGAAACCAGTGGTGCAGGTGAGTTATCTACTGAATTTGCTAAGTATGTTACAAGTAGTAATGTAACTACACAAGATACAAATTATGTAATGACTACTACCGGTTGGAAGGTATTAACTCTTCCAGGTGGTGGAATGACACAAGTTATACACGATGAAACATTAACTGGACAAGGTAATGCGGATAATAGTAAACTAGGTTTATCACAAACCGCGTATAATGCTATAACATCAGTTTCTAGTAAACTAGATACCACTGCATTTAGTGATGTTAGTGGAACATTCCTAACAAAATCTAGTGCTGATGAAGATTATGCACCAATAAGTATCACAACTAATGTTAATACATTAACGGCTGCTAGTGCTAGATGGGATGAAGTTTCAGCAAAATTAGGAACTGCACAATATGCCAATGATTCTGCAACATTTGTAACCAAACCAGATACAACACAAACTGTTTTAAATAATAATTATTTAATTTATTCAACATTAACTGGCCCAGGTACTACAACAGGTTGGATGCCATTATCCTCAAACTACTATTCAAAGACTGAAGCCGATGGTAGATACCAAAAGAAAGAAGATATGAGTAATTATCTAACTACTGCTAAATATGAAACTGATTCTGCCACATTTGTAACAAGTTCATCTAATACAATTACTGGGACAAAACAATATGCTTTAACTACAACAGGTTGGAGTGATATTGGTCTAAGTGCTTATCTTCCATTATCTGGTGGAACAGTATCTGGCGAGCTTGTTGTAAGCGGAGGAGGTAACTTTGACACGCAGTTCTTAAAGATTACTAGAGAAAATGTTAATGGAAATGGACGTATCGGACTTGGAAGTAGCGGACCGTTGGCATTGAAGGTAGATGATGCGAACAGTCATACTACACAAATTAACATCAGCCCAAATACAACTAATGACCAGTTAGTTCAAGTTCAACACAATGGCAATCAAGTTGGTTTCTTAATTCCTGCCGTAACTGCTAATACTACCGACGGACTAACAGATGATGGTATCTTACATATTATATTAGAGAGTTAGTGAATGTTAGATAAATTCTTATTTGGAAATAAACATATTCCTGAAATGTATTTCGGTAACATTCCAGTTGCCAAGATATATTTCGGAACTACACTCATTTGGGAAAAAGAAGGGTATGTTCCTTATGATAGCACTTGTACACTTATTATAGATGGTGATAGCAATACACAAAAATTTTCAGTTCAGGTAATGAAGAATGGTGTAGATGTTACAAGTAGTTTAGACCATTATACAGATTTTTCATATATTGTTAATGATGTATTACCTTCTTATCGTATAACAAACCAAACTGTCACTAATAAGAATGAAGTTTCTATAACCGATTTAATTAATAAGTACAAACAAACGGAAAGTATATCTGATACTAGATACGATAACACTAAAGGTGAATTTTCGTATGCTGGTTGTAGAGTTTATTCAAAAGCAGGTGGTTCTTTTCTTGATACTGGTTCAGTTGCAACACAAAATAATATAGTTATACCATATACACTAACTGAAGATAATTCTACAAATGATGTTTGGATGGTTGTCAGTCAAAATACATCACCCACACCTGTAGAGATTAAGACTTTACAAGTCGCTACTACATTTGTTGGTACTGGTAATACTGAAATTTATGTTATACATGAAAGTGGTATATGTGTTTATAAAAAAATACTGTATTCAAATACACCATCTATTACAACAAAAGAAATAGGTGGTATAACATATAATTATGTTACAATAGATTTGACTGGTTTAGATACTGGTACCTTTTCGTTAAAACGATTTGAAAAATACTTTATTAAAATAAAACACGCAAATAATAATAACAATCATTATTATTACAGAAATGGTGGTATTCTTGGTATTGTAGGATATACAACTGCAAATATAAATGTTCCTAATGACCCTTATAATGTATCGTCATTAACTTATGATGGTTTTAAACCGAGTGAAACTGATATGTTATCTGTTAATTCTCTTAATCATTATGCTAAATACACTGGAGCATCAAACAAATTTGAAACAAATCACATTTATAAATGTAAATTAGCATTTACTTATAGAGGCGAAATTACAGATAAAGATATTTGGATGCTTGCAGCAAATAATGGAGAAGTAGGTTATTATAGTGGTCCAGCAAGTGAACTTGGTATTACGGGTGCATTTGTAAAATCTGGTGATGCAATTTTGGTATCTGAACAAAGTAATTATACTAACATTATTTCTTCAGAACCACAAGAAGGTACTATATTTAAATATACTGGAAATACAACTGGCAGTATTTTTGTAAAAAATAGATTTTATAGTTGTAATACACAAATGACAATTAAAGCTGAAATTACTTCTGCTCCAAATATAAGTACAGTATCAGTAGATGATATTTATTTTGCTACTGATGACATTTGGTATGATGCTGGTTCTGAGGGATGGCAAGGTAAGGGATTTTACAAAGTAACGAGCATTGGAGAAACTAAGTATTTTGTAAACAAACAAAATAGTCCAGTGACAGATGAAACAGACAATATGAAAGCTAAACTATCATCATTTAATCGTAGTAGTTATTTTGATGAAATGTATGGAACTTCAACAGATTTAAATGGAATAACATTAAGTACTGACCACAAGTATGAAGTTTTGATGGGAGCTTAAAATGATTTATGTTCTAAATAAAGGAAATTTTAAATTCATTGGCAGATTTGATAATATGAAATTTGCCAAAGAAATGTTAAACAAATCAGGAATATTAGAAGATGATTGTATCTTCACTGAGGAAATTGGTATGAAATATGTAAGCAGAATTGTAGAAGTAGATGGTAAAGTAGTTTATATGAATAAAGATTGGTGGACTAAAGAAGCACCATATATCATAGAAGATTACGAAAATCATAAAGTTTATGATTTCATAGAAGTTTCTAAACCTGAAGAAGAAAGAAAACTTGTTTCTTTAGATAGATTTAAACGAGAATTAAATCAAAATGTAGATAAAATAAATGCAATAGATGGTGTAGCAGGCGAAGTTAATTATAACATTTCTGTAGGTAGTGATTTCATTTCATTATTCCGTGAAGAATGTATCTTTACTGATTTCCAAACTGTTACTCCATTGGAAATCGCACAAAAACTAATGGCAGTTATTTCACTTGTTCAAACAGGTTCATTTAGAGAAGCTAAACTTGTTCTAAAGACCATAGAAACTGATGCTTTCTTAACAGAAGAAAGATTAAAGAAATATGAAGATATGTTGGATTCAGCAGATGCCATTACTTATGCGACACCTGAAGAATTTTTCTATACCGCACAAGAAAATACCTAACAAAACTCATAAATATATAGTAAACTAAATTTGTGATGTTGATGATATGATTGTGTTCTTGTTTTAAGGAGTAAAATCATGTCAGTTAGTGTAAAAGGCGAAACAGCCGAAAAATTCAACTGGACTACCAAAGGTGATTTACATACTTTAAAGAATGATGCATCAATAATCTTAATGCTTGATTACCGTGGTGAAAGAAAATATGTAAAATTTTCATTCGCCAAAGGTTTTAAATGCGATGGTCTTTCTGTTCCAAGAATTTTCAGATGGTTTTTGAAATCCTGGGACGAGAAAAACGATTTGTATAATCTTGCTGGCGTAGTTCACGATGCGTTATATGGTAATAAGGGCTTCGGACTATTTACCCGTGACGAATCTGATGCTATTTTCCGTGGATTGTTGAGAGATGCTGGTTGTAATCGTTTCCACGCTTCTACCGCAGACTTCGCTCTTGGTCTTGCTGCTAAATGCCATTGGGGACAAGACGATTTGGACTCTGCCAAATATGTAACTTGCGAAGAAATCTAAACAAACTAACATAGATTTAAGAAAGGGACCCAAAAGGTCCCTTTTGTTATAAATACATAAAGAGGTTTATAATGATTAAAGAAGAATTTTACAGTATCGTAGATAATTTGGCTATGCTTAACGAAGAAGCAGAAACTGAAGTAAAATCTGCTGAAGATATGGAAAAAGAAGTTGAAAAAACTAACAAAGAAGTAGCAGATAAAGATGCTACTGGCGAAGAAAATGGTGAAGACGGAAAGAACCCTCGTGAATTAGTCCACGAACTAATCAAGCCTCAGGTTGAAATTGCGACTTCTACCATAAATTCAATTAAGGACGCATACGCTGACAACTGTAACAACTCTAAGGAACTAAGTTCTATGATTGACCAGATTAAGAACTGGGAAGGAACCATTCGTGGTGCTTGTAGAACGATTGCTGCTACAGTTGAAAATAAGAAAATGATTAAGAGAAATGAAAATGGCAAATATGTTGCTTGGGATGGCAGAGAATTGAAGAAAGTCTGTTCTGGTAAGGCTTACGGTATGATTATCAATGAAGATTCCCGTGACCGTTCCACATTGGACTTGGCAGCTGCCATTATCGTGTTCTATAATTCTCTTCAAGGTTAATTTGTTTGGAGATTGTGTATGGCTGATTCAGTAGTACAAGGTTTAAGTGCTGATGCTAGTAGAATTCCAAGTAAATGGAATAGACAGACAGTAGCTGATGGTTCTTGGTTACAGAAATATACATTAAATCCATTAAGTGCCAGAGATGTTTATCTTGCAAGTGCCATTGACTCCAGTACACAAGATTGGAAAGATGCCGTGGCTGCAGAAGAAACTAGAGCCACAGCGGCTGAACAAGCATTAGACCAAAAGATAGAACAAGAAACAAGTAATAGAATTGCTGATGTTAATGAAGAAGAAACAAGAGCAACTGCTGAAGAAGCACGATTAGATGGTTTAATCGGTGATTTGCGTGATGATTTGACACATGAAATTACTTATAGAGTAGCTGATGTTAATGAAGAAGAAACTCGTGCTAAAGATAAAGAAAATGAATTAGCAAATAATATAGCAGCTGAAGAAACTAGAGCTGAAGCAGTAGAACAAACATTAAAAGACCAAATTGATGCACTTGAAGCTGGAAAAGATGTTATCGCTGTGTATGGTTCATACGCAGATTATCTAGCAGACAGAGATAGTTTACATGTCACTGATAAAGATATAGTTAAAGTTCTTATTGACGAACAACATAGCAATAAACAAACATATTATCAGTATGATTCAGGTACTTCTTCTTGGTCTACTAACCCTATTGCTTCAATGGAGCCTTATTATAGTGTTAATGAAATTAACACAATGTTAGCAACATTAACAGGTGATATATCTAATACATATTTGTCTGCTAAAGGAGCAGTCCATCCAGGTAAGAACATAGTTGTTACTGAAGATACAAATAAACCTGAAATTACAATTTCTACAAGTGCAGATGTTGAATTTACAAATGTATCTTCTACAAACATTTCAGCAACAAATGTAACAGCTTTGACAGCTAATGGTAATAGTGCCAAATTCACTAATCTTTCTTCTACGAATTTAACTTCTAATAACATTAGTTCAACTAAAACAACTGCTACAACTGCTTACATTACAAATTTGAGTGGTGCTTCAAAATCTGACACTGTAGATAATTTGTTTAGTTCAGCATATAGTGGTGCAGCTGCTAGTGCTTGGGTTAGTTCTCATTCTGCTCGTTTGGATCTTCAAGCTGGCTATGGTTTGGAAACTGGTGAAGAAGATGGACATCTTGTAATTGGTTTACATCAAGACAGTTGTGAATACAACAAATATGGTTTAGCATTAGGTACATATAGTACAGCAAATTCAATTAATATAGGTAATGCATCATTTGCTTTTGGCGAGTATTGTAAGGTAATTGGTGGTCAAGGTACTTTTGCTGCAGGAAGTAATATAGATATAACCGGTAGATTTTCTTGTGGTATTGGTGATTATTCTGATATAAATGGTAATTATTCTTATTCTATTGGTGAACATAATAATTTAACCGCTGATAGACAATATGCTTTTGGTCAAGGCTTATCTGGTAATAGTTTTATGATAGGCCGTTATAACGAAGTTGAACCAAATGCACAATTTGTAATTGGTGGTGGTACAACTGGTGCTTATTCAGTAACATCTCATAAGAATTTATTAGTAATTAAAAATGATGTTATTAGTGCTAGAGATTTCAGTGCTGGTAATGTAAGTCTTTCTTCATTAACTAATCTTTCCGCATTTGGTAATGGTATTACAAATACAGCAACATTTAATTTGTCTGCAGTAAAATTGAGTGCTGGTCAAGGTATTGGTTTCAAGAATGATACTAATGGTGTATTATCTATCACTGCCGCAGGAACTACATATCAAGCAGGTGATTATATTTCAACTGCAAATAATACTATTTCTGTAACTGGAGATTTAATTACATCAGCTAATGCTGGTTCTGCAGCTAGTGCTTGGGTAAATACTAATAAGAGTACAATCGCTTTTACTACAAGTTTCAATGGTTCAAATAATGTAATTACTGGATATGGCACATCTTCATTTGCTGGTGGTATATCATCAATTAGTGTAGATAATACAGTATTTACTGGACGTAATGTTAATTTTGATGCTGGTGATAACATTAATTTTACTACTGCAGATAATAAGGTAATTATAAATTTAGAAAATAACATTACTTTAGGTGAAGACGAAGCCAAACAAGTTTACATATTAACCGAAAATGAAGGTGAAGGTGAAGTAGAAATAGATTCAGATGGACCAGTGATTGTCATTCATAATACTCATCAATCGCAATTACAATTATATAATAATAAAATTGTAAGAAATGGAAAACTTACTACTTGGGATAATGTTATAAGTGCAAGTAATGGTATGTTTGGTAATATAACTGCTACCTCATTTACTACATCTAGTACAAATGGTTCTATAACCGCTTATACTGAAATTACTCCTGATGGTGTTGTAATAAATAATCACGGTGCTGCTGCTGGTTCTTTTGTACAAATTTCACCAACACAACTTTCTATTGGTAATGGTGCTGGTACATCTGCTGACATTACTGATGTTATTAAAGCTGCCAATCACGATGGATATATATCTGGTAATAATACAATTACTGCAATCGTTAGTGCTTCACAAGCTGGTTCAACCCGTGGTGTTCTATATTTTGTATAAATTATGAAGTTTAGAGTTAATTCGCAATATACCGGGATTCGTTTCCCAATTATTAAAAATAGTCATAATACATATTCACCATTAGTGTTTGAAGGCAGTAATGGTAATAGATTGTTAAGTCCCTGGGAAGCAGATATAACTGTATACCCAAATAGAGATATATCAATCAACAACACTTTAGCAAGTGCATTTTCCCATCCTTTATATGGTGGTTCAGATTGGCCGAGGTGGGTTAATTATACTGATAATGATACTGATAATGATGCTAGTGATGCTAGAACTAAAGTTATAACTGCTTTTAATGATTCACATGGAACTCCATATTATTATTCAATGCAAACTAACCCAGATGTGAATCTTAATTCAAATAACTGGGCACATCAATACTATGACGGATATGAATATGAAGATGATGCTGCTGGAATACATTTGGGTGCTTATGGTGGTGTATTTTGGAATTTAAATAATTATAGTGCTATTACAACCGATACTAATAAATTAAGGTATAATTTTGGTGGTGTAGTTAGTGTACAAAATACAATGTTTGAGCCACACTATACAAGTTTTAATTATACTTGGGGAGCACCGATATATCCACCTCATCCTTATTTTGATGATTTTAATATACCATACGATATAAGTAAAGCCATAAATAGTATTTCTGTAACAGGAACACTTCAACCGTTTACTTATTATATTGGTGTTGGTATAAAGGGTGGAAATTATGTATCTGGAAATAATAAAACCAGTGGTGCTATGTTTTTGGGTTCTTATGATGAACAAGAATTAACAGCAACTAATTTTACTTATATGATGTCTGCTGGTGTAAATTCTATGGTAACTGGTACCACACAAACTCTTTATTTAAATCACGTAGATGGACAGGGAAGTTTATCTCGTACAGGTATTATAAGACACTTTAATATGCAAGATAGTTATGAATACTTTGTATTAGATGGTCATATTGATTTTTCTGCTGCAACCACAGCATTAACAAATCATAATGTATCAGGTGTATCAAATCCTATATTTACATTTGGTGTTAATAGAACGAATCTCTCCGATGAATATGGTGCTATATGGAATAATGCAACTGCAATAGCAACGTGTACTGATGGTTCAACTTATACAAAAACAGGTATAATCAACTTAGCCCCTTATAGTAATACTTTAAATTGGTTGGAAAATAATTTAAATATAAAATCTAACTTCTATATTGATGACTTGAAAATGGGAATTAAATATATGCCATAACTAATTTTCCACTACAAGGACTAAAGGTCAATTCACTAAATTTAACTTGTCCGTTTATTGAATATAAATCAACACGAACAAATTTAAAATCCGAAGCCAATTTCTTAACGATTGGCTTCATTTTTTCTAATATGACCTTTTCACTTTCTAACAAATGAAAACGCATTGGTTCAACACCAATATAAGCATCTGGAGTATTACCATCTGCGTCTGTAAAGGTCAAAAATTCTTCTAAATTCTTACCAATTTTTCGGACTGTTTGAACATACTTAATTTCGCCATTCTCACACCAAAAATTCCAGTCTTTAAGTTGTCCTAAATCTGGTTGTATAATAATTCCACGATTTATATTTTCATACTGCCATTCGTAACCACCAATGTAGGCATAGTTCAAAAATAACCATTCATTTATTTTGGAAATTAAGTAACTTGGGTCATTTCCTTTCTTCTTTTCAAATCGCATATTCCAACCAGACCCGTGATTACATCTAAAAAACCATTTACCATCTGGCAAATGATTAAACATATCCAAAGTAAATTCTGTGTTTATGAAAATATAAGCTGGCTGAATAACAATGTCTTTTAATGAACTCAAAGATAATTCTTGATGAGCCAAAATCTTGTCAGCCCATATTGCTTTTCTTTCGTTCTTATCATAAATCTTACACCAGTTTATTCTATCTACAATGTTTTGTGGATTCTCCAAATTTACATTCGGAACATTCTTTTTAGTCCATTCAATCGCATACTGAGTTTTATCTTCGGCAAATCTACAGTTGTTATAATCTGTATGGTGTAAGCCTTTGAGCCATTCTTGTCTGTATTCTTCTTCGGTCATTCAAAATCGTCTTTTATCTTTTGAAGTTTGTTAATGCTTTTTATTTGTTTCTCAATGTAATTATTTATTCGTCTCTGCTCATAGTAATCTTCTACGGCCATATCTTTTACCAAAACTTCCGAAGAATCTTTTACAGTTGTTTTAAATTCAATGTTTGTACTCCAACTACACATTATCCCATTTTTATATGCTTCTTCAAGAGAAATGTTGAAGGATTCTTTAAAGTTTATTGCCAATGTTTTAAATTCGTCAAGTGTCAAAATCTCCCTCCATCTTTTTAAGTCTATCATACATTTTTCGGTATTTTATTTTTGGTAAAAAAATCAGTATCCATTACATCACACGCTTCTTCGTAAGTTTCTGTTATTAGAACTTTAGTGTAGAATCTAAGCGAAATCCAAGATAGTTTAGTTTCAAATACAGTACAATTACAAACAGCAATGGCTGTGTTTAGTGTAGGTTCGTATATTTTTGAAGGAAGATAAAAATAATTGTTGCTGTAATCTATACCCATTTCAACATTTAAATTATACTTTTCCTTAAATTTTTTAAACTCTTCAGGTGTCATTAGAAATCTTTATCCAAACTTTTAATTCGTTCTCGTTGTATATTTTCTTTAATTTGTTTGATTTTTGTTTCCAAGCGTTCTCGTAAATCTTCTTCTTTAATGTGATTAAGAATTTCACAAAAATTAGATAACCACAGAATACTTCTGTTAATCTTTTTTGTTAAATGAATGTTGCCCATCGCAACCTCTTTGAAGGTTAAAATAAATCCATTATAACAACCTGTGCTACCTATACCATATTCGCTGATAATTCTATCAAAATCTGGATATGTCATTTAAAATCTTCCTTAATGTCTTCTAGTTTGTTTTCCATTTGAGTTTTCTTATATAGTTCAATTATGTGTTCAAGTTTCAAAGTGAAAGTAATAGCATTAGTACAAGAATCAATAGCACTGAAAATACAGTGCAACTTTTCATATCATTATTCATCCAATAATTTGCTACATTATTTTGTCTATAATAGATACTTCCGTTGTCGCAGACAAAACCATATTCACTACAAATTTCTTTCATTTTTTCAACAGTCAAAGCCAAGTTCATTGGAAATCCTTTTCTATATTTTTGAGTTTACGATTCATTTTAAATACTTTTTCTTTTTCTCTAAGTTCATTTACATAGAAATCGTATTCTTCTTTTGTAATGTTAAGTGCGATTTGTTTTGGAACAACTATTCTGGCGTGAGGAGAATCTTCTGTAAAAGCAAATTGTGTTTCGCACCAACCAGCACTTATCTTGTTCATAATTTCGTCAATCCACAAAACATATTCGTGTGGTGTGTACTTTAGCCAGGAACTAACATTCAAATCTCGCCAAGTCTTTCTTGCGACTTCATAGTTTTCTACTTCCATTAGAAATCCTCACCCATTTTCTGTAATCGTTTTCTTTCTTTAAAATACTTGTTATATGCTTCGCACCATCTGTCAAATAATTCTCGGCTTGCTAAATTTTCGTTTTCGTACATATCTAAATAATACCCGCCTTCGTGCATCTGATGGTATAGATAGTACCTCTCACAGAGTTCTAAAATTGTTTTTCCAGATACAACAGCGTCAATACAATTTCTGCTATCAGTAAAAATCTTTAGACTATACATTAGAAATCTTCCTCTATTTTTTTGAGTTTATCTTGCTCTTGTTTGTATCTTAAAATGGCTCTGTAATTCCTGCCGTTCTCTCTTAATTCTTCAATCGTAAATTCTTTTGCAGGAATGCCAGCCGTAACAGCGTGAAGTTCTCTAGTTTTCAAATCGGAAGTCCAATATGCTAATGAACCTTCATCATACCAACTGAAGATGGTTTCATCTGAATCCATTGAGTTATTAGTTTCTAACCAAAATTGTTTATATTCCTCAAAAGTCATTTTCAATGTCCATAAGTTTAAGCTGTTCTTTAATCTCTTTTATTTCTCGCTCAATCTCAATTTGTTTTTCTTCTGACATCGGGTCAAGTCTAGCCCCAGTCATGTAATCTCTAGCTTCCAATCTGAGCTTGAGTGTTTCCAATCGTATTTGTAAAAGTTGTGCTAAAAAACTATCCATTAGAAATCCTCTTGTAATTTATCCAATCTTCGTTTTTGTTCATAAAACTTTCTATTTAAAGCAGCATTAGAATGTAGCAAATTTCGTGCTTCTTCCACTGACATATCTTTCCAGGCCTTTGTATGTGTAGTCCAAACATACTCTTTAGTTTGTTCATTATACTTGAATGTTGAAGGAACTAAATCCATAGAAGCTAAAATTTGTTCGTATGAATAACCTTCAGTACCATTTGGAAAGAAAATTTTAATATGTTCACTATATGTCATTAGAAATCCTTTTCCATTTTAATCAGTTTCAATTTCATTTCAATTTCTTTTTGCGAAGTTCCATTTCGTGAAAATATGGTTTTGCTCTTTCTTCGGTTTTTAAGCAGGACAAGTTCAAATCAAGAAAGAACAGTTCTTCTTCAAGTTCATCTTCAACTGGTCGCGGTTGTTCAACCCAAGTTATTTGTGGTCCTTTGCTATCCATTAGAAATCCTGCTCCATTTCGTATTGTCTAAGTTCTTCTTTTTCTTGCTTAATTTGAAGTTCAATTTTAGATTTTTCTTCAGGAGAATATGTTAGTGATAACTGTAACTGTAATCGTCTAATCTCCAGTTTACAGCATCGTATCATAAATTCTCTTATTTCTTCATTAGAAGTCATCATTTATTCTCAATAGTTTTTGTTCAATTTTCCAATGTTTAATTTCTGCTTCAATAGAGGCAATTTCGGCACTTGTCAATTTATCATCTTCATATACTGGATTTTTACTGCGGTCTAATTTTAGTCGCAAAGCTCTTATTTTACTATTAAGTAACTCAATTAGAAATTAAGTATATTCATCTTTCATAATAATAAAAATAAAAAAGACCACATATTTGACAATATGCGGTCATAATAAAATGTTTAAAGTTAAACTTTAAAATTCGTTCTTGAACATATAGAGCATAAAGACACCAGGAATTTCATCTGGAACTTGTTCAATATGTTGCCAAGTATAGATAGTAACTTCGCGGGCCTGATTCAAATAATTTCTGTTAAATTCATTCGCACCACCAACGAGCTTCAATGTTTCAGCAAACTGTTCCTGCAACTTCTTCATATCGTTCTGGTATTCAACGATTTGTTCAGTTATCGTAGGGTTCTTATTTGCGTCCAACTTGATTTCGCCCTGTTCATCACGATCTGCGTACTTGACTACCAATTCATTTGCCTTCTGCTTGTATTCAGCAAACTTTGGGTCTGTATCTGGGTTATACATTCCAGCAGCAATATCTTGATAGACCTTTTCAAGTGACTTAATGGTCTTCAATGCTGCGTATGTCAATTCAGCATCAATGCCATTCCCACTAATGTACTTGTTCAAAATTTCAAAGTACTGCTTGATTTCTAACTGAGTAAGTTGAACCTTCTTTTCTACAATGTTGTTCTTATGCATCTTATTTTTCCTTCTTAATATATGTTATATCCAAAATTCCGCTACAAGGAGTAAATGTAGCTTCGCCAAAATAAACTTTACCATTCATATAGTACATATCGCATCTGACAAACTTAAATTGTTTTGCGATTTTCTCAACATAAGGTATCATTTGTTTTAGAATTTCTTTTTGTTTACTATTTAGATCAGTTAAATCGCAATCACCACCGATAAACCAATCGTTCTGATTACCTTCTTTATCTACAAATGCGATATACTCTTCAAAGTTCTTTCCGCATTTTCTAGTTAAACCAACACCTTCTATCTTACCATTCTCGCACCAAAAGCTCCAATCCAAAGGCTTGTAAACCATAACTGGCTGAATGATATAACCTGGCTTTATCCACTTATACTGCATTTCCAAACCTGAAATGTAAGCATAGTTTGTTTGTAACCAACCATTCATACAATCCAAAACCATTTTATGACTGGTTTGGTTTGGGTGATACAACAAATTCCAACCACTACCGTGATTACACTTGATTATGTAAGTCCATTCCTTTGGTCTGGTATCAAGTTCAAACAAATAGGATTCATCAAATGTTTCACCATAAGTTTTTACTTCGTATGGTAAACAAATTTCTTGTAAACCAAGCTTTTTTAATTCATCATAAACACCAACTTTATCACTCCAGCGAGTTTTCAAGTTAATGTAAGCAACATCTGGGTGTTCAATATCTTCTAGTTTCCAATGACAAATTCTATCTACGATATTCTGTGGGTTATCTGGGTTAATGTTTGGATGTGCTTTCTTTATCCACTGACGAGCGAAAGCTCCCTTGTCGGGAGCATATCGGCAATCATCGTATTCACTTTTTATTTCGCCACGAAGCCACTTTTCTTTGTATTCGTTTATCATATTCCCATTAACTTCTTTGTTTCAAGCATAGTAAAATCAGGAATGTTATATCCACCGAAATACTTATTTGCTCTCACATCTCTGGCATACCACTGGTGGTCTACTGCGGCACTACCTCTGTCAATCTTCTTGTCCCAGTCATTTTCGGACTTAATATGGTAGTGATACAAACGCAAACAAGCATTATAATCAACGTCACCATAAGTAGTTTCACTAATGCCTTCGCCATTTACCAAAGACAATCTCTTTGCGTGTTCAACTGTATCAGCATAAACACTAGGGTCAAAACTCTCCTTATATATGACAGGAACATGTCCGCATTCTTCACCGACTTTTACAGTGAAATCGTATGTGTATTCTGGGTCATAAAGGACAATAGCCTTACCCTGAGAAGAAGTATCTGTTCTGCGATAGTAGTTAGAGTCAATGTAACTTGATTCATCTCTACCTTTAATAAGTTCGGAAGAACTCATAAGGATTTGTGGAACTAGAACGCAACCAGGAACACCCATATCGGTCTGCTTCTTCATTTGTTTAACAAGATAATCTTCCATTGGTTCGTAATACTTATTCTTGTACTGTGGGTCCTTAGATTCTACCATCTTCCAGTAGTCCAAGTAATACCAAAGGTATTCGTCATCGTCAATGAAAGCAACCAAGTCGCCCTTATTAAATCCATACTTATTTTCTGTTAGAATGTTACTGAACAATCTCCATTGGTCAGGCCAACCTTCAATCTTTTCGTATGTGTGCTGTGGGCGGTCTTTAAACCAAGTGCTAGAATCAAATTCAGATTCATTGTCAATTAAATGGATGGTATATCCGAGCTGGTCATAATAACGCAACCAGGTTAATGTATCACCCCAATTATATGCTTTTGTCAAACAGACTACGTGCTTTTTCATTATAACTCCTTTTCTAGTTTTTTCTCAAAACGATTTTTTAGTTCTAACCCTACTAAATTAGCAAAAGCCGTAAAATGTGTCAATCCATTTTCAAAAACTTTTGTATTAGTAATTGCTTCATTACATATTTCGTCCAAAGACCTTTTTAGAAACTTACATCTGTCCTGAATTATATCTTCAAACTCAGTATCTAAGTCCATTTTCTCACAAATGTAATCAAGAACATCAGACCAACGATAGCCTGAATGTTCTTTTAAGAAGTTTAATGCGTAATCGCAAACTTCGCCTTTGAATTTAGTCATCTGTTCCTTTGAACTGGTCATATAATTCTTCTAATGCGTTGAAAAGTTCTTCATTCGTTACATTGTTCAATTCCAACTGGTCAATGTAACTCTTCGCCATATTCATAATGTTAAATCGTTCAGTCTCAATCGTCAATTCAACATTTTCACCAACAGGTGGTTCATCGTTAAAAGTATTGACTGGATATGCTGGGAACAATCCATCCAATTCCTTAACCAAATCGTAAATTTGTTTGGTTTCGTCCTGTTTGTCAAATGGAATGTGTAAATCTACGACGTGACCTTTAACTCTAGTCTTATCTACATTCGGATAAGTGAAAACTTGGAACTTCATTGACTGATTGTTGTTGTGCCAGGTGTATTCTTCTGTGTCAGTATCTAAAATAAGATAACCGCGTTCCTGGTTTCTGTCAATTCGTGTAATTTGATACGGCGAACCCACATAAGTAATGGTCTTGCCGTCTACGGTTTCACGATTACTTCTTGTGTGATAATGACCAGTGAATGTATGGTCTATTTTATTCAAAACCTGACTCATTGTCAAGCCGTTTTCAGACATTCTACCGCCCATATCAAAGCCACAAATATCTAAATGAGCGAAAGCAAACTTATAATTCTTCAAAACAATCTGGTCAAAGTCAGTATAGTCAATTATCCAAGGCAACATCAAAGTAGATTTGCCATCGAACTCAATTTCAGTAGGTGTTTCGTAAACTGTTACATTTGGCAACAGGTCCAAACACTTAAGGCTATTGACTTCTGTGGTGGTTGTGTGGAACATATCGTGATTACCAACAATGACGTGAACATTGAAGTCCTTGAAAGTATCTTTGAACAAGTTAATCACAACATTTTCTGTTTGAACATTGACAGTCTGTCTAGTATCAAACACATCACCACAAACTACAATCGTGTCAATTCCCTTTTCCTTCAATTCAGGAACAAATTGACATTTGAAAAATCGTAGCTGTGATTCCTGGAAAACCAAATCTGACTTTTTAACACCAAAATGTAAATCTGCTATTATTGCTATTTTCATATAAACAAATATAATAAATTTTATTGAACTATTTTATTGGTTATGTTTTTTATGTTTTCATCAATCCTTGTTTTTATATACTCTTTAGTTTGTTCTAATTTTTTTCGCCAGTCAAATTCTTTTATTCGTATAAGTTTAATACCTACTCTATTACATATTCCATATTTCATTTTATCGTGTTTCCACACATCTTTTGCCTGTCTATTACCTATTTTATCGTCTGCTTTATAAAAACTTGGGTCTGTGTGCCAATATGTACCGTCAAATTCAAAAGCAAGTTTTATATCAGGCAAATATACATCTAGTTCTCTTGGTTTTATTGTAGTATAATCGTTTTCAATTATTATACCAGAATAAATGCTTTTTATGTAAGTTGCCATTTCTTTTTCAAGTCCACTACTTAAAGAATTCTTTGGTAGACAATTTAGACAAGGATTTAATTTATTATAAATTCTATGTGCTGTAATATAATGTTCTTGTACTCTATGTTCGCCACAACAAGTACAATCAAATGAATAAGTATCTTTGTCAATGTATTTTAAATTCTTTATTGTATCACAAGAATCCATTAGTTTATTGACTGCTCTATCTATCATTTTTTGTTTAGAAGTACCAATTTTATAGAACTGTTTTCTTCCATTAGGTGAATGAAAACAATTTGTAACACCCCAGTTGTCTAAACAAGTTTGTACTTTATGTTCTTTTACTTTAGTATCTTTACTTATACATTCTCTACAACAATGATGATTATAACCATAAGCCAAACTCCTGAATGTGGTGGGTTTACCACAAACAGGACATTTATCTTCATCTGGTTGTTTATAATAAGTATCGTAGTATTCCTTTGTTTCCATTTTATGTGTTCGTTTAATATGAACACCTAAAACTCTTATATTAACAAATGGAAGATTACATTTCTTACAAACTAAATCACACATTGTTTTGTTTTTAATTCTGAGAACAAACTCTTTTTATTTATTTCTATGTATTCATTCCAAGGAACTTGTATTTCTGATAATTTATGCGAAATAACATAAATTCCAAGTTCTTTATTTTGTTCAGTTACAATGTTATACAAAGTAGCAATAAATTGAGAAATACCATCTTGGTCTACACCTGAGTCAAGGATTTCGTCAATCATAAGGAACGAACAAGACCAGTTACTGATAATCTTACTGATGTCAAAGAATGACAACAAAATTGCCATATCTATACGGCTTCTTTCGCCACCAGAGAATTGGTTGTACTGTTGTTCAAATCTGCCTGTCTTAATGGTTTCGTTCATAAAGGAGTCAAATTCCAAAGTCACAGGCAATTCAAATTTCTGTAAGTAATGGTTAATCTTTCCATTCAAAATTGGGAGCAACTTCTTAAAGAAGTACATTCTCAATCCTTCGTCACCGAGAACATCAATTAGTTTGTTGTCAATTTCTATTTTGTGTGTAATTTCACTGATGTTCGTTTGGAGAATTTCAACCTTTTCGTTCAGTTCGTCAATCAACTTCTGCTGTTCGTCAAGAGTTAATTCGCACTTCTTGTTCTTTATTTCTTCAATCTTCTTTTTCAAATCTTCAATGGATTTTTCGTAAACACCCTTGTTAAAGATTTGTTCCTTAACTCGGTCTGTTATTTCGTTAATAATCTTTTGGTTTTCCAATGCTGCATTCTTTTTAGCATTGTATTCAGTTTCCAATTTCTTTAGATTTGGGATAGTGTCCTCATCAAGAACTTTTAGGTCAGCTTTTAATTTATCCAAATGTTCCTTTGCGTGACCTTCATCTAGCGTACTTCCGCAGATAGGGCACTCTGTGGCGTTCCCGATAGTTTTCAATGTTTTGGTTATCGTAGCCCTTTCGTGTTCAGCAACACCCAAGGACTTCGCAAGACTGGCGAACTCTGCATCGCTTGGGACTTCATATTTTCCTTTGAGCGATTCTATTTTATCTTCACCGAGTTTAATGTTCTTTACATTGTTCTTAATTTTTGTATCAAATTTAGAAATTTCATCTGACAATTTATCCAGTTCTTTTTTCTTGTTATCTTCAAACTGGTCAATGTAATTTCTAATCTTTTCAATGTTCGCCTGGTTGTCAGCAATTCGTCCATTGTAACCATCCAGTTCTGTTATCTTTAAACGCTGTTCGGACTTGTCAAGAGTATTACGCTTCTTGACTTCCTTACCCATTTCACTCAAAATGTCAATGTTGAAAATTGATTCAATCAAAGCTCGTTTATCACCAATGCTCATAGAGAGAAATGGTTTGTTGTTCGTAACAGCAATGCCGACAATGTTTTTGAACAAGCGCTCGTTAATACCAAGCAACTTGTCAATTTCACCCTGGTTCAATTTCTTTGAGGACAAAGCGTCAATGGACTGACCATTCTTTTTAAGTTCAAAAAGTGTTGGTTTCAATCCACGCATAATTTCGTATTCGTCATTACCGATTTGGAACGTCATATAGACTTCCAAGTTCTTGTCATTATACTTGTTTACCAACTGGTTCATTTTAATGTTGCGGAATGGCTTTCCGAACAAACAAAAATTGATGGCATCAAGGATAGTAGATTTTCCGCTACCATTCTGTGCCTTAATCAAATTCAAACCAGAATGAAAATCCAGTTCTGTAAAATTGTTTCCGGTAACTTAATATATTCTTAAACTTAATGGTTTTAAAATCAACAAACATTTATGTTCCTTTCTCGTTTATTCCAAATATAATAAAAATCCATCAGGTGGATGGATTTTATTTATTTTCTTAAACTTGGACTAAAAATCGCTTTCAATTTTCGCCAGTTTATTCTTATTCTCAATTATCTTATTTAGTTTATCACAAATAACCTTCATTTTCTTGTGTGGAGCATTTCTGTGTTTCAACAAGTATTCAAAAAATTCTTCGTCAACTTGTGAAACGGCAAGTTTTTCATCTACTTCAAAGCTTAATGTTGGTTCGTGTCTATTACAATGATAAACCTGTACATACAATTTATCAAATTTATAGTTTGGTCTATAATTGAACTGTAAGACAAATCTAAAGTTTCTACTATTATCCTTTCTAGGGAGATAAGTACCAATAGTCCAACCTGGATGATTGATACAGTTCTTTAAATCCCCATAGTAACAAGCACACTCATAATAAGTTACGAAATTATCTTTGTACTTTTCCCATAATTTGTTTAATGGTTCAGGTAAGCATTTAATTTCGTGTGGTGCACCTTTAGAAGTATTAGAAGTATAATTGTAGAAATTTTTAGATTTTTTCATTAGAAATTCGTGCTTACAATCTTTTTGTAGTCCAGATAATTTTTTATGACGAATCCCAAATTCTTCATATTGCTTAATGTTTCTGTAATGAAATTCAAGAAATACTTTTGCTGGTTAATTTCTCTCATTAACTTACAATACTCAGGATTTGCGTTAATTTGGGAGTCAATTTCCTTTGCGTTACCCCAACTATAACTATCGTCAAACTTATAGAATTTTACAAGGTGTCCGGTATTTTTCGGCTGCCTTAATTTCCATATCCTTAACGATATAAGTTTGGTTCGCATAGAGCTTCTGCCATTCCGAAATAAAGGTCGGAAGTAGATTATTTTTGTCAATAATCTCGCTCATCTTATCTGGCATTTTGAGTTCTTCAGTTGCTTTATCTTGAAGTACTTTGAATTCTTCTACTGTCATTTGTTAAATCCTTTTTCGTTTATTTTACCAATATAGCAAATTATTTATTTCTGTTAAACATACATACAAAAATTTAATTTATTTTGGAACTTATTGCAGTTTAAATAAAATAACTTTCTTTACAATAAATTAAATAATTTCTATATTTGGATTGAAAAAATATAAAGTCTCTGGTTACAGGAACGAACAGCAACTCAATGCGAGTATCGGCATGTCCAGAGCCATCGTAGGTGAAGTGTACCTACATTGAAGATGTAATCACTAACGATAAGCTCAAAAGTAGCATTTTGAGATATAGCCCGTCATTTGGCATAACTAAATGTAGCTGGAATACAGGATGACCGTTCCATAAGTTAGTTAGTAAGTCCCACAAGGTCTGATAGAATGATTGTCAACTGCATCAATTCTGTAAAAGACTCTTAAGTTCCAAGTTATGGGCTAAGAGTCTTTCCTGAAATCTAAGTCACTGCAAACAATCCATCAAAAAATTAACCTTCGTTAGAAGGTGTTTCCGAAGGAAACAAATAAAAACAATACTTCACTCAAAATTTATAAATACAATATAAATACAATATAGAATATAATAAGGAGCTTATATGTTATTAAAAGAAGCATTAGATTATTTAAAGACTAGAGGATTTATTACAGAAGATACAGATACACTTCAAGATGAATATGATAGTTTGGATAAAAACCATTCTTTCCCTTCTAAGCATGAATTTGATGTTCACAGTAGAATTCATAACAGTTCTGTGAAAGATAAGATTGGTAATGCTAAAACATTCAATATGATGAGTAACATAAAGACTTATGAAAAGCAATTTATTGCTAAGTTAAAAGAATTAGGTCTTACAATTACCGGTTCAAATCGTGATCTTGTAGACAAACGATTGACAAACTATGATATAGAAATTGAATACAAAGGTGAAACTGAAGAAGGTTTTGTTTGTTTGTATGTAGAAGATGGTGAACTATGGGTTAATTATGAATTGTTCAGTGGTATAAGCGGTAATGACCCATACGAAGAATTTATAAATGATACTTTGCCTTGGGAAATAAAAAATTTCAAAAAAGAAGTTGGTTAATGGAGAATAATATGGATTTGAATGAAGCCCAAAAATCCTTAATAAAGCCGGATACTTATTAGAAGATAAGTATATGGATGAGATGGATAAAGAACTAGACCAAACTTTGTTATTGAATAATATATTAGATGCAGTTAAAGACGCAGGATATAAGAAGTGTGGAATTAAGGAAGATAGTGTTTATGTTTGTCCTGTAGATGCGACAGAAAGATACTGTATTGTAATAGATAAAGATGATTTGTTCAAAGATACATTTTATTGTAAAATACTTGATAGAGAAAAGCACAAATATGCTGCAAAGTATTATTTTACTATTAAAGGCGATACATATAAGCGAAATGGTTTTGGTGAACCACCTGCATTTTATGGTAAACTAGAAGATATAGTTAGACCAGGTAAAGAATATATTGAAGATGCAATAAAACCTGGATTCTTTAAACGCATATTTGGTAAGAAGAAAGTACAAGAAAGTTACAAAAACGAAATACCAGATGATGTTATGGAACTTGCCGAAGAAGTTTTAAATCATTCTTTTTATGACTTAGATTGGGATGTTTACGAATTAGCTGAAATGGGTGAAGATTGGTTGAAAGACTATCTTCAAGAATTGAACGATAAAGAAATGCGAATAGCTTGTATGTAGGAGTTTATATGGAATTAAAAGAAGCATTATTGGATGAGCTTACTTAATGGCAGCATGATTCAAATAAAATAATTTAACGAAAAGGTCCCTTAATGGGACCTTTTCTCATATATAAGGTATGATATACTTCTTTAGAATACCACCTGGAAAGGGTGAAGATTATGAGTTTGATGGCGAACACGCAAATTGTTGTGCTGTCTGTAAGTATAATTGTAATACCTATGTTGAAACAAACGAATGTGGTGTTTATTATGACCCACCTTTAGATTGTGATAGCAAGGACGATTGTGAAAATTGGTATGAAACATTTATCAAACAGTATAAGAAATGTGATAGTCGCTGGGATTTAAGGAATCAGTGTTAATAAATATAGTATGCGTAAATTAAGAAGATTACCAAAACCAAGAGTTATAAGAAAGCCTATTAAGAAGACTGATGAAACACCAAAAATCGGTCCGATAGAAAGTGATTTTGAAGCAGAGTATCAAGCATTCATTCAAGAATTAAGAAATAAAAAGGAAAAGAATGAAAAGGTTACCGAGACCGAGACTACACAGGATATACAACCCGATAGACAATAGACCTGTCAATTCGGCATTTAACCCGTGGATGCTTGAAAAAGCAAATGAAACTTATACTTATTATTCCGGTCTGTCTGGTTTAAGTGCTACAAATTTAAGTGGGATTTGTAAAGATGGTTTGGAGTATAATAATTTTCGTTTGGGTTGTCCTAGTGCTGATATATCATATTCGGACCCAGGTTATGACCAGTACAGTGCTAGTGACTTATATCGTTTACAGAACCCAGATTTTAAAACAGATTGGGCAGCTAATTCTTCTATCTATCCAAGTGGTCGCCCATTATTAGTTAAGCGTATATTACATAACTATTTACTTTATCCGACTTACAATGTTGGAACATTTAGTGGATTGAATGGTGGTCAATATGTTCCTTCAGCACATATTCCATTTATACAATCGGCTAATTACTTTGCTACAATTTCGTCTTGTTACTGGGAAGAAATTATAGAAGCCGCTTATAATTCATTTAAAGATTCTTTGAAAGGACAAGAAGGCTCTAGTGCTATTAGTGGCAAATATGATGAAGATAGTTACGAAAGAAAACTTGTTGTAGACCAGATTCGTTCAAATCCAGGTGACTCAGTAAAGACAGAAAAGAAAGTTGAAAATAAAGAAACAGTAGTGTATAGCGAAACCTTAGAAGAGTTTGAAAAAGAATATCAGGCCTTCATAGAAATGCTAAAAGCACAAAAAGCTCAAAAGTCATAAATACTATAAAATTATAAAACAGTTAATTAAGAGGTGATATAATGATGAAAGGATTCCCTAGAAGAAGTTATTATGGTAAGAACCACGTTGCCCCAACTAGAGGTGGTACTGGTGGTACAGCTCCTGCTACAAAGAAGCAAATAAATTCTTTTGAAGAAGAATACCAGAAATTTATTGCTGATTTGAAGGCAAAGAAAGAAGCTGAAGCAAAGAAGGCCGAAGCTCCAGTTCTCACAGAAGAACCAAAGGTAGAAGCTGAAGTTATTCCTGAAACTGTAACAACAGTAGCTGAAGATGCTCCTGTTCTCAATGAAGAAACTCAGCCAAAGAAAACAAAAAAGAAAAAGGCAGAACCTGTAGACGAACCAACTATTGATGGTTTGGAGTAAGTTGTTTTTCATTTGTTTATCCTTTTACAGTGCTCATTTCGGTGGGCACTGTTTTTATAAATAAACCATTGAGGTGATTTTATGAAAAAATACAGTGTATTGATGTATAATTTCAATGATTACGAAATTATGCGAGAACCAAAAGAAGTTGACCCTGAATGTGAATACATTTATGTGACCGACAATCCAAAATACCAGGAACAAACAAAAGTTTGGAAGGTCATTGTAGATAAAGATTTGGACGGGCTTTCAGCTTTTGATAAATGTTATAGTGTTCGTTTCAATTTATTTAAATATGCTACAACTCCTGTCTGTATCTATTTGGATGGGTCAGTACAAATTTATAAGAAACTAACTAAATTATATAACGATTTCACTAATAGTGGTTGTGACTTAGGTTTGATAATTCACCCACTTAGATTTAGCATAACTAAAGAATATGACATTTGGGAACAGTGTAGAAAATATCCTACTGAACAGAAGCAGAAATGTTTAAAAGCAATGACTGCTATGGGATATGATTTCAATTACAAAGGTCTTTATGAAATGACTGTTAGAATTGTAAAGAATACTGACAGAAATAAAATGATAGACCAGGCCTGTTTTAATTTGTTGAAGAAATTAGGTACACAGGATAAAATAGAACGATTAGACCAAACAGCATATTCATTTTTAATGAACCATTTGTATAATGATACAAAGGTTTTCCCAATGAGTGAGCAGATTATTCATTCGGAATATATGAAATGGTGTTTACATAAGAAACCAAATATAAATCCTATACTTGCTAATACTGATAAGCGTAGTGAAGGGTTCTTATTTGATAAATTGGTAAAATTGTACAAAATCTTTGATACAGATTTTAAGAAATTACCAGTACCAACAGTTAAAAGAGATGCTATTATTAGTATGACTAGCTGGAAGAAACGAATCCACACAGTTCCATATACAATTTATAGTTTGTTGAAAAATTGTCCAGGTTATAAAATCGTTTTGACCTTATGTACTGAAGAATTCCCAAATAAAGAAAAAGATTTACCAAAAGATTTGTTAGATATGGCTAACAATGATTATGTTGAAATCCTTTGGGTAAAAGATAATACTTATACATTCAAGAAAATGTTACCAACAATGAAGAAATACCCAAATGTTCCAATTATAACGGCAGATGATGGAGTAAGGTATTACAGAAACTATGCTGAAGAATTATATCAAATATGGTTAGACAATCCAGAGAAGATTATTTCATATAATAACTGGAAACGAATGGGTATAACATTTGGTGGCGGTGGAAGTGGTATTTTGTTCCCACCTAACTGTTTCAAAGAATATACTTTGACACCAAAGATTATTGAAACAAAACACGATGATTTTTATTATGGTTGTTTAGCGAAGAATGCTGGAATTGACTGGTACATAATTAACGATGTTCCAAGAGATTCTAATTTTGAAAGTATTGACTCAGTATATTCTGTATCAAATAAATTCTATATAAACGAAAATGATTTATGTAAAGTTATTTTAAATGAATTGGGGATGAAATGATTACAGGTAAAAAAGAAATAAGTATAAATGCTGTGGGAAATGGCCCTATTATATTCACAACACCGATTAGTCAATTACCCGATTTGGTAAAGAACTACTTATGGCAGGGTTATTTTAATGTTGCTGGACAATCATACCCAGATTTGTCATTGAGATGTAAGTCAATAAAGCATAATCAAGGACAGAATGAATTTACTTTGACATTTGACGAATATCAGGATATGTATGCGACAAATACTTTACAAAGTATTTTCCAACAGAACTTACAATTTGATTTTACTTATAAATTATATGATAGTGCTGTACAGAATCCAATTTATAGCAAGACATATTATAATGTAATGATAACTGGTATAGATGAATTTGATTTAGACCAGGAATCTGACGGAAAAGTAAAAGTGACTGTTCATTGTAAATACTAAGTTCCATCACAAACAAAATTTATAAACTCGGCTATTGCTAATAGTCGGGTTTTTTGTTATATTGAATTTTATGGAAAAGAAATCACGAAATTTCAAGAAGTGGGAAAGGTTCTTAAAGAAAGATAAAGACCTTTCACCAGATATTGACATAAGTGTCTGCGCACAACTATTAGCGAACCAGGAAGAGTTTGAAAAAACAATTTTAGATGTCGCAAAAGAGAACTTTAATAAAAGGAGAAAAAATGCTAGACGCACTTCAGGCAAAAGAAATCGCAAAAACTAATTTTTCAGCATTGGAAAATGATTTGGAGTTAAACAATGAGTATTTTAAGCGCATATCAAATATGGTTGCTGAGCAAGCTAAAAGAAGCCAAACCTCAGTAGACATTCCATATTGTGAAGACCCACGATTTAATGACATTATGACTGTTCTCAAGTGGAAGGGTTATAAAATCAAACATTACAGATGTACTAATTGGTGTACAATTTATTATCAGGAACCTGAATACCAGGAACTTCAGTATGAACATTGTGCTAGTGCAATTAAAGACACAGGTTTAACAATGGGTGGTTATTTTTCATTGGAGTGGTAATGAAACACGATGACTAGAGAAGAATTTAAGAAATTAGAAGCTGCTGAATTAGACAAAATTGCTAAGGCTTGCCCTAATTATCAAGATTCAGATTCCCAAGATGCTTTAAATGCGAATTCAAGACTTGCTTATTTTTATTCTTGTATTGTAGATAAATTATTAAAAGAAAACGAAGAATTAAGACAGACAGTTGAACTTAAAAATAAATTGGATGGACTATTTAAATAAGGAAAATAATGCACGAAGATATAAAGAAAATGATGAAGAATGACCCTGACCCATATATCCGTTTAATGCACCAGGACATTCCAGGTGGAACTTGGACAGCATTAGTAATTTGTATGTTATTGTTTGGGTGGATTCCATTTGTAGCAATAATTTTTGGTTAAGGAGAATTATGAAGTATATAGAAACTGAAAAGAAGTTTTGGCGAGTATGGGAAAAAGACCCTGAATGGATGATGGTAAATAAGGCCGGCAGAGTAGTAAAAGTTGATGAATGTTACACTAAAGAAATGCTTGAAAAATAAATAGAAGATAACATTAGAGTTTTTCGTTATCTAGCAAAATATAGTGAATCAGCTAAATGGTTACAAGTTAATTCACCAGAAGAAATTCCAGATGATTTATTCCAAGTAGTTCCTTATGACGAACAGAAATGTATTGCTGATGGCATTATAGAAATTAAGACTGAAGAAGAATATAACAAAATCTTTTATCCAAGTGGAAAGGTAATTTAATGAAGATACCCAGCACATTCAAACCTGAGCAACTGATTTTCATTTACATTTGTGCGCTTCTATTTCTCATAGAAGTTGAGTATTTCTTCTGGATAGGACTTATCTACCTTGCTTGCCAGTTAATTGGTTTACAATTTACTTGTGGTGGTGCTACTATCATCGCAATTCTAGGCATTGTTCTTATAAACTTAATGAAAAAGAAATCAAGTGAAGAAGAAGACGAAGACGCAGATAGTGACGATTAAAAAAGTAGAATAATGAGATACCACGAATTATTAGGATTGCTTGACGATACGTTCGCCAAATACAGAAAAGAAGAAAATAGTCCGGATTCAAAATGGACTCCTTATTGCTATTATAAGAATTTGTCTGATACCAAAAATGATTATTCTGTATATGTTGGTTCTAAAGGACTTAGAGAAGAACTAATTGCTATTCTTGAACGTTGTGAAAATGAAGAAAATTTTAAGTTCACAGATAAGCAGTGGGAAGCATTAGCATTGACACTTGAAACAGCTAACACACAACATAACGATGATGGTGCTTGGACAGATATAATGTATAGAGCAAAGTATAATTTCATTGAAAGTGTTAAGGCTTTTCTTGATACACAGCATGTTAATTTACATTAAAGGAGATATATGCGAGATAAATTTACACCTGAATTTATTGACGAACTAGAAGAAAACGAAGTATTCGTATTTGGTTCAAATAAGGAAGGAAAACATATTGGTGGAGCTGCGGCCTTCGCTATGGATAATTTCGGAGCTGTGTGGGGTAAAGGCGAAGGTCTATATGGTCAGAGCTATGCGTTACCAACTATGGATGACGAAGACCCAAGTTGTATAAAACCTTATGCTGATCGTTTCATTCAATTTGCAAAGGACCACAGTGAATTGATATTCTATGTAACTCCAGTTGGTTGTGGAATTGCTGGATTTACACCAAAAGAAGTAGCACCATATTTTAAGGACGCATTGGATATGGATAATGTTATTCTACCAGAATCATTTGTGGAGATTTTACAATGAAACTTCAAATTGTAGAATATAATCGCGGACAAATAATTGGTTGTTCACAAGATACAGTTTGGTTTATCCAAGCAAAAGAACATGCTGGAGATAAATGGAAAATAATGTATTGGGATAATGATTATAAAATGCCTTGTGAATGTGAAGCTTATATTTCTTGCGGAGCATACTATACATTAGCCTTAGCTGAAAATGCATTTAATAAAATCGCAGAATATAAAACCAAATATCAACCAAAAGTAATAAAAGAAGTGGAGATTGACGATTGAGTAATTACAGAAAGACATTTTGGGTAGCTTGGAGTTATCCTATAAAGGGTTTGGAAAGAACAGCACACGAAATTGCTGATAAGTATCAAGTTGATTGTCGCATTGACACTGATGTGATAAAGACAGGTTGGTTCAGTAAGAAATATGAATACAACATTGTTTACAGTGGTGAAAAAGAAAATGTAGAAAAGGCATACGATGCCATTTATGAGTGTGCTGAAGATTTTCAAGCAAGACTTAATTCATTATAAGGAAAATTATATGACTAGCGAAGAATACGAAAAAGAAAAAGCAGAACTTGACAGAGAGTTTACATTTAGAAAAGGTAAACTAGCTGAAGAATACTTAAAGTTTCACGGTGTATTAGACGAAAATGGTTTACCAACAAAAACCAAATTAGAAGATATGAGTGTTGAAGCATTGAAAGCATATAAAGATAGATTGTACGATTTATTGAGTGCCATCAATGCTGAAATTATCAGAAAAGACCCTAAATCAAGATTTGGTGGTTTAATGATATGAAAATGAATGAAGAATTTGATGATTACGAAGATATAAAGAAAGCAGTTACAGAAGTCCAAAGATTACTTCGTGGCGCTGCTATATTGGGAATAATCGCTATTGCTATCATTGTATTTAAATTTGCGGTATAACTATGAATGAAATTTATGTTTTAATTTATCAACCACATACTACTATCTATCAGTTTTATCATACTGAAGAAGAAGCACAGAAAACATTAGAAGCATATAAAAAGAATCAGCCAAATTTATATGCGGTTGTAGAAAAATGGGATATGGTAAAATTTGCTAACTGGGTATCAAACGAATTATTTATTTTGGGCTATAAATGAAAGAAAATCAAATCTTAAAACTTATTAAAGAAAAATTAGATTACTATTATCTTAAAGCTGACTATTCACATCCAACAGTCGGTCACATGTTCATTACTGAAGGCTTACACATAATCGTAAATGACGATAAAGAACAGTGTAAGTGGGTTGAAATATACTCCTTTGATAAAGGACCAAAAATCTGTAAAGTATGTAAGGACGAAAAAACATTAGCCAAAGAACTAGATAAAGCACTGTTAGAATTTTACAAAATCAAGCACGAAAGAATCAATGAAGAAAATAAATCTAAACCTGTTCGCAGTTCATTCATAAATAAGCAGTTATACCGATTGTATTTGTTCGCATTTGATATGTGGGGCAAACGATTGAAGAAAGGCAAACGAGCAGGTATTTGGAAAACGATAATGGATGACGTTTGGGCTGACATTTATGACAGAACTGATATAGATGAACGCTGGAAAATTTACCAAGAATTAACACCAAAGAAGTGTAAATAAAATTTTACAAAACTTTACTATAAAACCCATTGACAAGCGCAGTGGGTTTTTCTATATTATAATCACAAACAAAAACCACCATTAACAAGGAGATAAAAATGAAGAAGTTTAAGATTACTGTTACTGCCGTTCGTGAATTCACGGTCCCGGATAACGCAACTGACGAAGAATACGATGAACTTAAGGCAGTCGCCATTATGGGTATGAATGAAGAAAAGATTACCCCGGAAAAGGTCAAGGTTGAACTGATTGATGCTCCGGATGAAATCAAGCAGAAGTATATTATCAACAAGGATTGCCAGGACTAAAATGAAAACTGGAACACGCTTATACATTAACATTACAAATCGTTGTAATACAACTTGCCCGTTTTGTTGTATGTATTCTGGTGAATCCAAATCAACGGAAATGCCATTTGAAACTTACAAGCAAATCATTGACGAGAACGATGGCGAATTTGAATTGCAGCTTGAAGGTGGCGAACCACTCCTGAACAGAAACATTTATTTGTTCATTGAGTATGCGATTAGCACACAGCGCTGTAAGAAGGTCATTGTTTTGTCTAACGGCATTGTTCTCAAGGACAACATTAAACGATTGGTAGAACTGCATAAGTGGTATAATGTTCCATTTGAAATTAAGGTTTCTGTAAATTATTGGTTGCTCAAAGTCAATAAGAACCATTTACAGAACATTGCTGACATTGTATTTGCGACAAATTACATTCCTGACTTTAACATTTATTTGAACACTCGCAAGCGTAAAGACGATGCTTGGATTGACGAAGAAATTGCGAAGTACGGACTGTCCAAAATCAACCATTCATTCTTCCTTCAAAGTTATGGAAAGATGACTGGAAACAAGAATTACGATGGTGTAACGATTGTACAGAACATTGAAAACTGGAAAGTTTATTCTGTGGATGGAAAATGTTTCGGTACAGATTTGGTCGCAAGGTCGGAACACGAAAAGGGCATTAAGTAATGAACACAATTAAGTTCGCACCATACAATGATTTTGTGACAGAGCAGCACGATGTAGAAAATGCGTCTGCTTACGAAGCAAATGTGTTTGGTTTCAATGGGAAGTTTTACAACCCGTGTAATTTAAATGTGTTCATTCAAAACAAGTGTCAAAACGATTGTGAGTTCTGTATTAACAAACGAAATGACAGGACTGACATTGACAATGAACTGTATTTCAAGAATTTAGAAGCAATTTTGGAAGGAATGAAAGCAGTTCATTTGGAAGCCACGATTACTGGTGGTGAACCAACATTGAATCCAGCACGAATTGTAGAAACAATTAGAATGTTGCGTAAGTTTGGTGTAAAAGAACGCACTGTTTCTACAACGGGTATTGGATTGATGAATTTGTATGAAAACAAGCCTGTTCTTCAGCATTTGATTGACAATGATTATGTTCATAACATTTCCATCAGCAGAATGGATATAACTGATACAGAAAATGCGAATGTTTTGAAGGGCAAGAACATAACGAATGAAGAACTTGCTAGAATTGCGTTTTATGCTAAGGTCAATGGTGTTCAGTTGAGAACTTCCACGAACATTATTGAAAATCATATTGACAGTTTAGAAAAGATTTTGAATTTTGTTGATTTCCAGTATACGAACAACATAGATAGTTGCTTGTTTAGAGAAGTCATCGCAAAGGATTTCATTTCTATTGCTCCGTTCCAGGAACAAATTAGGAATGACAAGAATTTTGTTTTTGATAGAGTAATTCACGGTATGTTTTATGACATTATCGTTTACATTTACAAGTCTCCAGTAACAAATCAGGAATACATTGTAAAATGTTACCAAACTAATGTGATTGACAAAACTGTGATTGGAACTTTATCGTATAATCAAGGAAAACTTAGAACAGGATTTAACGGAGAGGTACTATATGGCAATTAAAGTCGGTGCTGACAGAGAAATCGGGTGGAATCCGCAGTTGAGATTGGACCGCCAAAAGAACTATGACATTGGCAATTACGAAAGTACGCCTTTCACCTTTGAGGCGGGTAATTACAATGTTTACAAGAACTTCAATTTCAGTATCTTTATGACTGACTATTGTAATGCGGACTGTAAGTTCTGTGTTGCTCAGTTGCGATATGCGAATAAGGGTCTGATGTATAAGAAGGACAAGCTTGACGATAAAGAATGGCTCAAGCGTTGCCGAGAAATTCTTGAATTTATCCGTCCATTGAATCCGAGCATTTCTATTACTGGTGGTGAACCCACTCTCAGCAAGAACTTAATTCCAGTTCTTGAAATGGTGAAGGAATTGGATTTTAGAAAGCGAACAATTACTACGAATGGTTCGCAACTGTTCAATAAGGTCGGAAACAAGATGATTATAGACCATCTGATTGACAATGGGTGGAATCATTTGAATGTTTCCCGTCCTGCAATTAACAATGAACAGTCCAAACGAATTATGCGTTTCAATAACGAGGAAGGTTTCTGTTCTAACGAAATGATGAAGGAAATTTTCCGAATTACGAATGAATCTCCAATGAAGCACAGATTGTCTTGCTTGCTCTTGAAGGAATGTGTCAATTCCGTTCCGAAAATGAAGGAATACCTTGATACCTATTTGGATTTGGGCTGTAACAACTTCATTTTCCGAGAACTAATGGACTATGACAAGGACGCAATTAACTTTGAAAAGACTCAGTATTGCGTTGAGAACAAAGTAAGACTAAATGACATTTGGGCAGAGATTGACAAGTATCCTGAGTTTGAAAAGTATTTGAACATTCTCGGATATTACTACTATGTGGAAATCTACAAGTACAAGGGAGCCACAGTTGCTAGTGAATCTGCCAATATGGTTCAGCAGGGGATTGAAGTAGGCAAACATCAGAACCAGGTTTACGAAATGGTGTTTCATCCAAACGGAAACTTGTGTGCTTCGTGGGTTGATAGCGAAAGGATTTTGGATAGATATGTAAAGTAGTAACTTTCATAAATATAATAATCAACATTACAGGAGATTATTATATGAAATTGGAAGAAGCTACAAATTTTTTGAAATCCCAGGGCTTTTCACTCATTGATGAAGGTTCAGGTGTTTCTGTTCAGTCTGTTGTCCGTTATTTAATGGATAATTACGATTTACAGGAAGACACTGTCACTGTACAGGGAAACGAAATAGCTGTATTGTCAGGAAATGGTAAAGATGGTTTCTTGAAGGTAGTAACTGGAGACGATAATCAGGTTTACATTGAATTTCTTGATGACAATGGAATTAACAGTATCAAACCAGGTGCTTTGATTACCGATTTATCCGACATTGATGGTGCTTTAGCCTAATTTAAAACAAATTAAATCATAGGTCGCTCTATTGGGCGACCTTTTTTGTTTTTTGCATAAATACTATATGAAAATACAAGAAGCACAACAGATTTTGAGAAAGAATGGCTATATTGTTGAAAATGCAGATACAATATCATTTGAACAAGAAGCAAAAAACATTGTATATTCTTATGGTACAGATGAATACGGTCTTGACGTAGACAAGATTGTAAAAATCTTGGAAGACGCAAGTAAATTTAAATATGTTGATGAAGGAACAAACTTCGTTCACCAACAATTTACAAAAATAACTGGTTTAACTATGTGGGAAATTAATGAAGACGAAAAATTAGAAGCTGCACTTTATGATATGTGTAAGGCAGTTTATGATAATAATAGACAGCGTAAACCAGATGATAAATTAGGCGAAGCTAAAGAAATCCTAAAGAACAATGGCTACCTTGTAGAATCTACAAACAAAATAGAGATTGACTGTAGTAATTGGCACTGGGTCAAGTCAATGTCTAGTTATAACAACAATTACTATTACGATACTTTGAGTAATGATGAATTTTATCTTGAAGAATGCGATGAAGATTATGGAGATTATCTTTATTACGCCTGCGATAAATCAGGAAAGAAGATAAAATATCTAGGATATACAAACCGTGAAGGTAGTGTTGAAAATTGTGAAGGTAACCTTGTATTAGACCAAAGTATGCCTACATAAATAGATAGTATGGAAGAAAAAAAGTATATCGTATTTTTGAATGGACTTTTTTATATATAATGCAGGTATTAAATGATACCTGCTTTTCCATAATGTATTTGGGAACTTATGTAAAGGTGCTATAAATCCCAATTTAAGGTTAAATTATGATAAATGTAACAATAAATGTTGTATGTTTTATTACTGGAGCTGGAATAGTTGTTCTATTAGAAAAAATTATTCCTAGATTTTGGGATTTTCTATCACAAAAACACAAAGAAAAACACGATAAAATAAAACAAGAGATAGAAATTTATGACCTTATATTTAATAGAATACTGGCAACTGAACCAAATGAAGATTATATAGATAATTCACTATGCAGATTACAAGATGGTTCTATTATGCCAGCATTACACAGTGGAACTATGGAAGATATAAATGGTTTCGCAGATTTTGATGAAATTTTAGATATATTTTGTTCAAATCAAAATATATCAAATGATTTTGAATTTTTAAATCTTATACGAAAACGAAATGATTACAAACAAAATGGCATTACATTAAGAATAAAATTTAATGACATTAAACAAAAATGGAAACTTTACAGATAAAAGTTATATTGTTTTGATAATTATAAATAATGTATGAATGAAAGAGTGATTGTATCAATGACCAGTTATCCTGGTAGAATTTGTAATGTTGGAAAAGCAATTTTTTATTTGCTTACCAAACAAACTAGACAACCAGATGAAATTCATTTATGGTTGGCTGAACCTGAATTTAAAAATAGAGAAAAAGATTTACCGGCTGATTTAGCTGCTATGCTTAATCACGATAAAGTATTTCTACATTGGTTGCCTAAAAATACTTATTGTCATAAAAGACACGAAATTTTTAATATAGCAAAAGAAAATGATTGTATTTTTATTATTGACGATGATACTTATTATGCAGATAATTTGATTGAAACAGTAATGAAAGTACACGAACAACATCCTAATGCTGTTATTAGTTATAATAGAGCAAGTTGCCATAAATACCAAGGTAAACACATGCTTTATCCTGTATCACCATTAGGTGGGCCGTATGTTAATGTTGGTAGAATAAATGGTAATAGTATGTTCCCATTTAAAGTAATGCCAAAAGCTGTCTATGAAAAAGGTTATATTGAAACTAGAGATAAGTGCACACCTATTTGTGATGAAAGTTGGATAACACCTTGGTTAGTTTATTTTGATGTACCTATAATTTGGCTTAATTTTGGATGGGGTACAGAAATAAATCCTTCTAAAGTAAAAATGTGGCAGGGTTTAGTTTCACAGACACATAAAGTAGAAGCAAATGGACTTGAAAGAAGAGATAATTGGCTTGCTAATGTTCTTAATGCTTTCCCAAAAATAAAAGAAAAATACGAGAAGTTATTTAATTATGGCAAATGATAAAATTGATATAGTAATACCTTTTTTAAATCCTGAAAGTAAAACTTGGCAAGCAGAATTTGCCAAATATAAAGAACAAGAAGGAATCAAAGGGGCAAATCGTTTTCGTGATTGGGGGACAATGCGATATGTTCTTCGTGGTATTGAAACAAATTGTCCTTGGGTAAATAAAGTTCATTTAATTTTATTTGATGAAAGTATGGTTCCAGAATGGTTAGACACTACAAATCCAAAATTACATATATGTTACCATCGTGATTATATACCAGAAAAGTATTTACCAACATTTTCAAGTTCTGTAATTGAAATGTTTATTCATAAAATACCAGGACTAGCTGATAATTTCATTTATAGTTGCGATGATATGTTATTTGTAAAAACTATTCCAGAAGATTATTTCTTCAAGAATAATAAACCAGTTAGTCCTTTAGCTGGTGTATGGAATAATTATATAAAAGAAGTAGATGATTGGTGTAAAATAGAAAACAATAATTATCGTCTTGAAGCAAAAATTTTAGGTAAACTTATGCGTTGTAACCATCCACATTTTCAAATACCATTTAATAAAAATTTTATTGAATTTGTATGGAGTAAATTAAAAACTGAATTTGAAGAAGGTTTAAGTCATTCCAAAATGCGAAATAAATATGAAAATCAAATTTGGATTTTTGACGATTTTCAAAGATTAACAGGATTCGCCATAACTAATATAAACATTTTTGCTAATGCCAAGTATTATTGGTGTAACAACAGTGATTTTTCGTGTTTTAAAGGAAAAAACATAATTTGTTTTAATGATGTAGATTATATAAAAAATTATGAAGAATTAAAAAAGAATTTTATTAAATTTATGGAAAGTATTTTACCACAAAAATCAAGTTTTGAAAAATGACAATTTTAGAACGATTAAAACAGAAATATAGTAAAGAACAAGTTGAAAAGTTTTTAGATAAGTTAAATAACTGTGATAAAAATTTTCAACTTTTTAAACAACATATCTTATTAGCCGATTCTATAAATGAAGATAATTATTCATTTTTCAAGTCTTATGCTATTCCATTACTAAATAAACATTTTGATAAAGACAAGTATTTTCTATATGATATAGTTAATATAGTTTCATCTTTTGATTTTACTTTTAAGCAGTATAATACTTGTATAACATACGGAACATTTGATTTATTCCATATAGGACATTTGAAACTTTTAGAACGAATTAAAGGTATGTGTTCAAATTTAATTGTAGCTGTTTCTACTGATGAATTTAATGAACTAAAAGGAAAGAAGTGTGTAATTCCATACGAACAAAGAGCTGCAATCGTATCAGGAATTAAGTATGTTGATAAAGTAATTCCTGAAAATAATTGGGAACAAAAACTTACAGATGTGGAAAAATATAATGTAGACTGTTTTGTAATTGGTGCTGACTGGGAAGGAAAATTTGATTTTCTAAAAGAAAAATGCGAAGTAATTTATTTACCTCGCACTGATGGAATTTCTACTACTGAATTAAAAAATAAATTAAAAATTTAGAATTAAATCATTATAATTTTTTGCTAAATTCATACACGTCCCTATGGGACGTATTATTTTTTTAATTAAAATGTTAGAATTATTAGTTTGTATTTTTTCTGGGTTATCACATAACATAATTATTTTATAATTTGTTTCTATATTAGCAATTTCTTCTTGTTTATTCAATGTATAATCTGATTCTAATGCAGTTATAACAAATTTTGGATTTTCATTATTATTTAACATTCTTTTTAATCTTGAATTATATTTTTCAACAACATATTCCCAAATTTTATTACTCTCTACATTTACATCTTTAACTATTGTATTTTTTTCATTAACATTAAATCTATAATGAATATAATGTAAATCAATTTGATTATCTATTCTTATTTTAAAAATGAACATTGGTTGTTTTAATTCATTTTTAAACTGTTTTCTATAAAATTCAGTTCTATTATAATAATCTGATTTTAGTAAATCAAAATTTTTAAAATTTAATTTATCGTAATTTTTAATTAACTTAATTATATCATCAGATGTAATTATATTCCACATAAAAGGATTTTGGTATTCCATTTTATTTAATTGATATAATCTGGCACCTAAACAACTATTACAAATTATATTCATACTAATTTCACCATTTTTTCAAATTCAGTATTTCTTCCACCTTTATATTTACCAAGTTCACTTAGTCCATCATTTTTGGTTATATTAACGAATGTTTTATTATTTAAAAATTTATATTTTATACCCAATTTTGCAGCTAATATAGAAATAAATCTATCATCATTAGGATTTTTAATTAAAGTATTATAAAATGAAGTTAAAATAATTAAGGCTTTATTTTTAAAACAATATGGAGGATATAAAGTGCCATATCCACCACCACCTATTTTATATTTTGCGTCTTGAAATTGTTTTTGTGAGATTATTTTATTTTTTTCTTTGAACCAATTATCATACAGTTCCTGAGCGAAATTGCGAATGTATATACAGCCATCATCAGCAGAAATAATAGGTAATTCTCTATATTTATCTTGTGTAAAGAAAATCTTTTTAAACGAACGATAGTTCTTATACACCCATAGCAATTCAATAAGTTCATTATCCACGAACAACTTCAAATTATCAGGCAATTCATCCATCATTTTCGGAAATTCTTCTTCGCTCAATACCAATACTATATGAAAACCAGGACACTGTTTGATTAAACTAAACAATGTTTTTGATACTGTGTTGATTCTTGCAGTCCACGATGTTAAGCTGATGATGGCACGTTCGCCATTGTATTTCTTTCCGAAAGAAGGATATGGATTTGTATCACGATTGTATTCAGGATGTTCACTCATTTAATGACCTCTACATTATTTATGATTTACAAGAATTTGTATTGTAAATAAAAATTTACATTCAAATGAGTTGCCAAAAGTAATTCATTTTTTCTATTTTTAAATAATTAAATTTAAATAAGGAGTAATTATGGATTATATAACAATTATTGATTCTATACTTACAATGATAAACAAACATTGGCAAATTATTACGGCAATTATTTCAGGGGCATATATTCTTTTTAGTAAAATTCCATCAATCGTAAATTTTTTAGATAATCGTAAAAAAGAAAAAAGTGATGTTAAAAAAGTTAAACTTCAAAATTCATTTAATAACTGTGGATTTGATAATCATTTGTATGCTGGCACAGCAGAAGCCTATCATATAATTAGAAATATGAATAAACTTTTAAATATACAAAATATAAAGAGTTTTAATGAAAACTATACATCTAGTGATTGGGGAATTTTTGATAATGAACAGGAATGCTATCATTTTACATTTGAAGATACATTAACAAAATACTATGATTATTTTAAAACCGATGAATTAGGTAAAAGCTTTAAAGAATTAAGAAATTTATTAAATAATATGGAATTTGAATATATACAAAATAAAGAAAATATAAAAATGCAACAAATTAAAAACCCTAAAAAACTTAACAAAATAGTAGACTTAACTGCTAAAATTGTATCTACATTAAGAAATTATAAAAACGATTATAATTTAGATACGCATTTAAGAAACCCACAAAACACAACACATTAAATTTAGTATTCAAATGCCACCCTATTTTAAAGTTTAAATTCAAACATATTCATTTAATGAACCTATTGAAAAATGTGTTCATTTTTCTATTTTAGGATAGAAACTTTAAAATAAAGGGTATTAAAACTTAATGAAAAAAGTTATTGTTTGTTTAATCTTTTTAATTTCATTTTCAAATGCCATTCAATGTTATAATGGCAAAACCTATGTAGATATACCAGAATCTAAATTATCAGACATAGGATATACAAAATACAATATAACGCATAGCAATTTTGATTGTAAAATGGCTTATAAGCGTTATTTAAAAGTTAAAGAAATAGAACCAGTTAATGTTTCTTATGTAACAAAAGATGAAAAGAACGAAATAGAAGAAGAACATAGTAAAATAGGTTTTTATTTATGTTTATTGGTTATAATTGTTGGTGTAATTTGGTTATTAAAAAATGTAATTAAAGATGAACCACAAGATGAATGGTATTCGGTTACTCAAAAAGAACAAATTAAACCGAAAAATGTTGTTAAAACAGAACCTTCTAAGTCATGGGATGATTTATCAAAAGAATTTAGTGAAAATTTAAGAAAGATAGAGCAAGAAAGACTGAAAAATGACTATCCTGTTAAATCAGTACAAAAAATTAATAAAACTTATGAAGAACTTTTAACAAAACAAGAATGGTATAATTTTAGAAAAAAAGTAATATATGATAAAGGTGGTTATGTTTGTGAATTTTGTAAGAAAAAACATAATTTACAAGTACATCATAAATTATATTATAAAAAACCAGATAAAGAAAAGATAGAACCTTGGTTATATAATATGGATGAAGTTTTATTGCTTTGTGATGATTGCCATAAATCAGTACATAAAAAGAATAAGATAAAAGTTTATTATATTTCTTATGCTGATTATGATAAAAGAAAAGTTGATTTTTATAATCAAAATTAGAAATGTAACCAAAAATTTACACAATTTTATTTGACAAAATTGCTTAAATTTTGATAAATTTGAACTATCTAAAAACAATTAACAAAGGAAAATAAATTCTTATGTTATGGATAATTTTAATTGTTTTAATCATTGTTGGTGCATGTACAAATAACTATACACCCTTAAAAGTTTTTGGCAAAATTGTGGCATGGTTCTTTGGAATTATATTGGCGATTTGTTTAGTAGCTATTATTATTCCAAAGGTTTTAGAAGCAAATAATAAGAAAGAACAAGAAGCCTATTTGGAAAAAGTCAAACAGACACCATTGATACAATGGGCTTGTGATTCTGATGGCTACCAGCTATATTTAGGGGAACGTCCTAAGTATGTTTATCAATGTTCAACAGGAAAGTTGATTGCAGATTTATCGCTTAATGGTTACACATGCTATCCATCATATAAAACTGTAAATCATTGGAAATATTGTGAACATAAAGCAAATCTAAGTAATTCTAAGTATAATAATCTATTAGGAAACTAAAAAACTTGAAGAAGCATTATTTTGAATCTTCAAGAATAAAACCAGCTTTATTTAGAATTTCTTTTGCTTCATCTATCTTCATAGATTCTTTTATGTGCTTAAATTTTTGTATGTCCTTTAGATGTTTTTCTGCTTCTTCTTTGGTCTTATGTGAACTAATGATATGACCATCTTTATGTGAAACAATCACCCATTCCGCACTTTCACCTTTGGAATTTTTATGTCCTTTTTGATACCTTACCATATACTACCTATTAAATAAAATTTTTCTAATATATTTATTATATGTAACCAAAAATTTACACAATTTAACGCAGTTCTCATTGACACTGCTAAATTCTCTATCAAGTTCTAATAATGTAAACAAAAATTTACATAATTATTTAATTTTTCCATTGACAACTGTATATATTTTTATTATATTTACTTATGTAAAAGAAAGAAACAATTAGCCAAACGAGGTACAACTATGAAAAAACTCATTCTTTCTATGATTTTCGCTACAATGTTTATTGCTTGTGGTGACAATGGTATGTCAGCTGAACCGGAATATGATTACACACCTCAAAAGGTTTATTCAAGTTCTTCGGTTCATAATCCAATTTATAGTAGCAGTGCTACTAAAATCATAATTCAATCAAGTTCAAGTATTAACATTATTCAGCGTCCTAGCTCTTCTAGTGTTTCATTGTCTTTGGAAGAAATTTGTGATATGGCAGCAGCAAATGTTCTTAATGCGAATAACATTTCTTCCAAGGCACAGGCTTGTAATGATTATGAATATTATTTGGCTAATATTGTTGGTATGACCAAGAATGACTTGAACTATTGTATGGCTTTTGAAACTTGTGATAATGTAAAGGAACAGCAGGCTTGTGATATGGGAGCATATGATAGTGGGTTTAGTGAAGAATATCTTCGTTCATTGTGTGCTAAGTATCAAGCACAAGGTAATTATGCATTCCAAAATTGTTCTTGCTCGGCTATAACAAAGTCAACTAATAAAAATGTTTCTAAATGTAATACAACTTGTGCATCTAATATTCGTAGTCAAGCAGCAGCAAATGGTAATGGTCGTTCTACATCTACAGCAATACGAATTGAACAAGAATGTGGTTGTACTTGTACAGATAATAACCCTTTAAATTGCCGATAAACTAAACTAGAAACAACAAAAGAGGTAACATTATGGATATTAAAAAGCTCAAAGAAGAACTAGCAAAGATGCCGAAATATGGTTTCAAGGGTAATATGTTCGTTGGCAAGCCTAAGCCACTTCCGTTGAAATATGGAAAACCCAACACCCAAATGATTAAGCGTTTGGCAAAGAAATTGGGAATTACTGGTGAAACCTTTATCAATGGGAGAACAACTAATGTCTTGTAGAAGCACTATGGCAAATTTCGCAAAACCGAATGAAATCAAATACAATATTAAGAACATTGTTGAACCTTGGGTCGGCAAAGAAATTGCAAAGAAGTTTGATGAAACTTTTTTAAAGAATAAGTAAACAATATTTTACATATTTAAACTTAACTGTTTATTGACAAATAGACAGTTTTTTCTATATTTAAACTTAGAAAACAACAAAACAAAAGAGGTAACAATGATTAACATCACTAACCTTTACAATCTTTCCAACTACAATGAACAGTTTGATAAGTTCCTTAAAGATGTGGAATCTTGTAAGTTATTGTGTATATCAGCATTTAACCTTACGAATTACTGGATAAAAGAAACCTATGAGATTTTTGAAAAGGTTCATATTGAAAATTGGGTAAAGCCTGTTATCTTAATTAACAACGAAATGTTTAACAAGTCTATGAACCCTGATGTTAAGCATTTGCCTGATGTTGGTTTGAATGGCTTGAAATTCTTGACTATTCCGCCAAAAGATGATAATGATAAGCTGAATATCCTTAAATACATTGAAAGAATGCAGCCAATTATGAAGAATTACAAAATTGCTATGAAAAAATTAAAGAAAACACTTGTCATTTATTAAAATATTTTCTATATTAAACTTAGAAATATTAACAAAGAGGTAACAATATGGAACAAGTTAAAACTTATGAAGAAAAAATGAAGTATCTAAGCTCCTATAATTGTGCAATCACTGAAATTATTTATGATATGCTCAAGTTGGCTCGGGAGTTTGACCGAGAAAATGTTGCTTATAACATTATAAATGTTCATCGTGATGAAATCAAGGAATATTGGAAAAAGAAAGAAGATTATAAGGTAGTTGCTGAACGAATTTTCAAGAAATACTACGAAGCCAATAAGTATGTAATTGACTACTATCCTCAGAAGGTAGAAAACCCAAAAGTGGGTGATTTGGTGATGGCAAGAAATGGCATTCCGCATACAGATGATGTTTATGCAATCGGTAAGATTGCAAGAATTAGACACACTATTACTAATGGTGATGTTTATTGGTTGGAAGGTTCTTACTCCTACTTTACTTGTATTGTAAAGCCAAATACCCAGTACAAGCACTTGAACACTAGTGATTGTGATGAACTCTTAAACCTTGTAAGCAAATACATTGAAGATGAATTTGATAAGGGCTTTACTTATAAAACTATGGATAAGGAAAAGCTTAGAGAAAAGTTCAATGAAATTTATGAAACCCTTCGCAATAAGGAGAAACACTAATGACCTCACAATTTTTCTATTTGTCCGCAACACAGAAGGTTGAAGAAGAAAAGCGAATCAAGTTCACACAAGAACGTATTAAGCTGGTAAAGGATTGGCTCCAGGAAAAGATTGTGAACAAGTTCACTGAAAACGATTTTGATTGTCGTTCTTATTTGTCAGATTTTGGTGTCAGTCGGAAGGTAGTTAATACTAAAATCGTGATTGACAAAGATTGTAACGTTACGAAGCAGTACAAGATTGACACCAATTATTTTACTAAGGTAACTGATGAATTTTGTACGAATAACCGTTGTAAGATTGACAAGATGGATTTCATTTACTTGCTCATTCTTACATTCAGGGATAATGAAATTTCTGTTAGTCCGGTACTTGGAACACTAGCATTTGAACTGGGGGTATAAATGAAAAAGTGGTGGAAGAATTTTATTGACTCAGACGCAAGCGCTACTGTGTTTATCGTTTTGGTGTTTGTTGTGACGTTCGCAGTTGTGTATTTCGGTATGAGTTACGGAAACGGAAATACTGAAAATTTATTTCCCGCTTTCTTCTTTAAATTTTGCTATGACATTTTCGTCAGTTGCAGCCGCAGTTGCCGGACAACCTTGGTCCTGATATTTGGCTAAAAATCTAAACATATAATTGAGCATTATTCCAGTTACTTCTTCAACAGAAAGTTTATTATTTTTGGCGAATAATTTAGCAACATTTTTGATATAGTCTTCAGTTCCCTGATTAGCCATATAGCGACCCATTTTTGCTAAATCGGCTTTATACTTATCGTCAGCAGAATCTTCCAAAATAAATCCGTTTTTGTTTAAAATTTCTTTAGCTTCTTTGATTTCCATTGTAAATCTCCTTATAATGTATTTATAATTTTCCATACTTTGACAGTACTGTGCGTTTCCTGCCATTCTCTCGGTAAAATGATATAGCCCTAGCATCGGACACTATTCTGGTCTCCTTGCCACGTTTCCTGGTCAGTGTTATGTAAATAATTATTTACATTAAAACGAAAAATTCTTATTGACAATGGAACTGTAATTTACTATATTATAATCAAACAATAAAAGAGGTAACAATATGGCAAGTGTAAAAATTCAAGTCCCAATGTTTAAGGGAATTAACATTTCGGGTGTAGAAGTTGTGGGTCAACTTATCGTTGTTGGTGATACTGCTTGTATCGTTCCACTGAATGACCCGAACGATTGGAGAAAAGACTATTTGACATTTGATGGTCATCATCTGAGACAGGGTGAATACGATTCTGCGTTGTGGATTCGGGACCCGTCCACCATTCAACCCGCTGGTCATGTAGAAGTGGAGGTATGCTAATGGAACTCAAGGAATTTAACCAAACGATTGAACATCTGCGCCAGTTCTTTGATGCTTGTGTTTTTGAACTTCGTACAAAGAATATGGAAACAGAAACCATCTTGACAGTTAAGGACGAAAAGTCTAATGCTGATTTGGTTGAAATTCATTTTACGAATAACATAAACATTAACTCCCATAATGGTTATGATTCTTTGGACCTGTTCGTTTCTTATGACTGGTCCAGGTATGACGAAAACGATTTGAGTCAGGCCGAACTTTCTGCTGTGAAGGCAATTATCAAAATGTTCAGGAACAAGTAAATGCGACGTGAAGAAAAAATTGAACTTATCCTAAAAATTCTTGGGAATAATGGATGGACAATTTCACAGGAAGATAAGGACAAACTTTACAACCGTAAAGGAAAGATTAACTCACATCTGAACGGACATTATGACCTGGGTAAGAAAAATCTTTGTAAAGAGAAAGATTATATTTGGTTTGAAGGTGATGATTTAGTTATTGACATTGTAGGTGATGAATGGCAAATTGTAGTAACTCTATATGGCAGCGGAAGTGGTTACCTTATTATTCCAATTCTTTATCACACATTTACAGAACCAAACAAAATAAATTTTGGTTGTACTGATTATTATGTGGATTTGATACACTACAATACTGAAGAAGAAATTGCTGATGTTATTGCTCAGTGTGAAGAAAAGATTAACCAGGTAAAATTCAAGGTCAAAGAATACGAAACCAAAATAAGAGAACAGAAAATGAAAAAGGACTTTTAATGCGAGAATTGATGCCAAAAAAAGAATACAATTTATATCAGAAGAAGATTGGTGAACTCTGTTTGCAGATGGGTTTGAAAGAAAAACGAACTAGCGATTCCATTGAGTATCGTACTGAACTAGAAACCAATTTTGTATTCGGCGAAGTAATTAGAATGTTTGACTATGATGAACACTATTACAGCGCAGTTGTCTTTTTCAATAAGTTAATTCGTTCAAATAGCATTTATTCCGAAGATTACAAATACATTTTTGAAAATTGCCACACAGAACTTCCATTTGAAACTGATGACAATACAATTTCATTTAGTGAGCCACTTGATAAGGTTTTAGACAAAGTAAAATACATTGTTAGTAATGCTATTAAGCAGCGCAAAGAATTGGATGTTGCAGTAAAATTGGAAGGAATTAAGGAAGATTTCAAATGATTAGTAAAAAATTATTTCACGAAATTTGTCAGAGAAATGGATTGGTTCAATGCGGGCCAATGAATGAATACAAGTTTCCTGCTTGGAATAATAAATTTGGTGGAAGCATTGTTGCGACCTGGTTTAAAACAGAATTGGTTACAGTTTATGTACTTAACCAGCATGACCTAAATGGAGTAAAGCAGTGGGTTCAGGAGCCGTGTTACAGAATTGAAGACCCTGAAGAATGTGAAGCACGAATAAAAGATACCTATATAACGGCAAAGAAACTCTGTCAGGAATTTAAACTTAAATCTATCCGTAGGGATTTTGACTAATGCTGAATGAATACTATTATATGACTGAGAATGTTGTTATGGGATATGGTAATAACTGTATCGTTTTATTGCACGGTTGTAATGGTAATGATGACACAATTTGTCATTGTTCACAACTTAAAAAATACAATGCTTATCCGAATATGACAATGTATAATTTGTTCAAAGACCAGATGGATTTGAATTGTGGACTATATCAAAAATCCAGGAGAAAAGAACCTTTTTATCTGGTTGGTGGCATTATAGATTTGGATAAGTTTAGTATTGTTCCAATTAACGATGGTGCGAGATTAGAACCTGATACTCATTATGTTGTAACAACTGGGAATGACAAATTTAAGATAGTTTTGTCAAATGAAGATGGCACACTCAGTTGTCCTGGGGTTAAAGCGTATCTTCCAATTTTGAGTAGAGATATAGCAAGTAAGATTTTTGTAAAATACCATAAATTAGAACGCAAACTAGAAAAAATGAAGAAGGATTTTGAATGATAATAGGCGATTTTGTAACACTAGAAGGTTTCCAGGAAGAAATGCTGGGCTGGTTGAAAGATGTTCAGGAAAAATGTACACCAGATGGTTGCTGGTGGAATAGACAGAAAAATAAACCAGATATTGCTGGATTCTATTTTAAAATTTTTTATGACCCAGGTGTTCACGATTGGTTGCTTGACGATTGTGGAGTTTATTCTTCAAACCAGCATTATGGTTCTCGTAAGAAAACAAACCATACATTCATAATTAAAGGAATAGATTGGACTGAAGAAACAATGAAAAAAGAAATGGCTCGTCAGTATAAAGAATTCCAAGTTAAATCAAAATTGGTTAAACTTGAAGGAGACTTTGAATAATGTTTAAGATTATTGTTTACGCAGATGGAATGGAATGCACCAGATTTGAAGGTGATAACTTGTATGACCTTGTTCTTAAATTGAACATTTACAAAGAGAAACACTGTGCCTTTACACACGCATTTATGTTGTTCCAAAATGATAAACAACCTACTGATGCTGTATGGAGAGAATACCACGATATGTTGTACAAACTAATTCCAGTTGCTAGAAAGATGGTTGCTATGGGAGAAGATTTTTAATGATAACTCTAGCACAATTTTACACGATTGCCAAACGCTGTGGATATGAAGTATACACAGATGACAATACGTTCTATCATTTGTATTACAGAAATGACCCGAAAATGGCTAAACAAATGGGCCGTTATTTTGATGCTTCGTATTCACCAAAAGAAGTTAATTTGTATGAGCCAGTTTCTTATACTTATTTCACGCCTGACACTTGCCACTCAAAAGAGTATGATGACCAAAAGGAATTTGAAAAAGATTTACTGAAAAATACATTTACAATGAAAAAATACTTTTTCAAGTATTACGAAAGACTAAACACCAGAACAATATGATTACAAAAGAACAATTTTACAAAGTTTGTACTAGACTCGGGTTCAAAGTTTTTAAAGATTATCCATATAAAGATTTCTACAAAGTCTTTTATGAAGATAATAAAGAAAACATTAACTTTACATTGGCTCGTTTGATTGTGTTTGTAACTGGGAATGAAGTGACTCTGTTTAAACCAGTGAAGTATTCATTTTTAGCACCCTGTACTTGCACAACAGATATAACATATTCAGACATTAAAGAATTTGAAAAAGACTTAATGGAAAATTACTTTACATTGAGAAAGTACTGGTTTGAGTACAATATGAACACACACTCAATTATTTAAAGTCTCTGTATGTTTTCCCGTTATCCAAAGACATTAAGTATTTCTTGCGAGTTTTATTTATACTGTCAATAATGCCTTGGTCGGAAAAGACCTTTTCCCAGTCATTACCCAAATGAATCCACTCGGATCTAGTAGCTGGATTGTATTCATAGATAACTTGTCCAAAATCAACCTGACCTGCTTTGTCTAACTCAATGATTTTAGCTGCTATATCCTTCAATTTCAAAGAACAGTTCTTGATATAAACATCTGCTGCTCCAATACAAGGTTTACACATTAACTGAAGCCCGCAGAAATGGTCGGAAGTTTTACTTGGGTTATAACCTTTCTTTACGAGTTTATCATAGTCAGATTGTGTACGAACACCACTAGAAATGCCGACACTGACATTCTTGTTTTGGTCTACTTTGAACTGTTGGAGATAATCACGAACTTTCTGTAAGTTATAGGCGAGTAATTGAACAAGCGCAATTTGATATGGAGTCAAATCAGTACTTGTAAATTCGGATAACTTGAAATTTTGTGTAAGCTTAAAATCAGTCATATTTTTTCCTTATACATATTGAACAATTTAACAATTTTACTATATTTATTAAATTATGAATACAAATGAACTTAAAGATTTTATATTTGCCACTTATCCTTCCTATTTCGCAGTAGAAGGGACTAATGAGCAAAGATTTGAAATAGTGCTGAACAAAGCCCTATTTCCAAAGGACATTTATATAGCAAATGATACTATCTTAAATGTGTATGGAACAGAAGGGTCTGTATCTGTTTATGACTTGATTTCACTAGAAGGACTTGAAAATGATGGACTTGGACTTCCATTCATTGAAACTTATAAGTCAAGAAATTTGGATTTGAAAACATTGAATGAATTTATGCTGCGACTTATAATGGACTTTGTAGTAAATCGTTTGCTTGTAATACAAAAACAAATTAAAGACTTTATAGCAGAGATGAAGTTAGAAAGTATTAAAGAGGATTTTAAATGAAGTGTTTAGTTTTAAGTGATATACATCCTGATATGTGGCTTGGCTGTTGTGATAAATCTTACAAAGAATCAAGCATAGACCCACCTGAAGAACTTGTTATGAAAACAATGGATTGGATGTGGGATTTTCAGAGCATTCCTTCAACTCCTGCGATTTTGATTTCAGGAGATATAGCAAACGATTACTTGACATTCACAAGAGTAATCAAGTGGCTCTCACAGAAATACGAACAAGTTTATTTCACACTTGGAAACCACGATTTGATTGTCCGTGGTGCTACGATGTCTAAGTCTAATTTACAATTCCATACTTCCGAACAAAAGATACAGAAAATGCAGGAATACTGTATGAAGTTCCCAAATGTTCATTTGTTAGAAGGAAACATTGTAAATGGGATTGGTGGCACAATGATGACTACTGATTTGAAGTGTGAAGCAAGACCTGGACTAGATTATGATTTCAAGTGGAAGATTGACTGGTTTGACGGTAGACATTGGAAGGTCAAAAAGAAAGCATCCGAAATTTGGACTGATTATGAAGCTAAAATGTACAACATAATCGCACAAAATCCAAAGGTTATTGCTTGTCATTTCGCACCGATTGAAGTTGGAATAAGTTTTGAGTTTAGAAACCATCCAACAAATACATTCTTCTATTTTAATGGCAGTCCATTCTTTAACAAGATAACACAGGACACAATTTGGACCTGCGGACATATCCATAATAGAAAGATTTGCGAATTTGAAAACGATGCTGGAAAGAAGATAAAAATTTTGTGTAACCCTTATGGATATCCTGGTGAAGGAGACCCATACACAGATGTTAGTGTAGTAAAGGACGGAAAGTGGGAAAGGGAACAAATCAAAACCACCCACAGTGACTATATCATTGACATTTAAGTTCACAAAAATACACTTTCTTTTCTAAATAATAAAATTTATTCTAAATTTACAATAAAGGAGAAAAATATGATAGAAATAATTGCAGGAGCAATAGAGTTAGGACTATTCATTTATATGTTCTTTCTCGTTTGCCGAAACAACACACGAATTCAAGCACTACAAAAAGACTGTGTAGAACTTGAAAAGAAAATCACAAAACTAACAAAAGACACAAAGAAGAATCACGAAGAACTTATGAACTCATTTGACGATAAGTCCATCACGATTGCTGAAGGTGTAACTGACATCATTGAAACATTGGAAGATTTTGAAGTTCCATACAATGATGTTGGTAAAGTAATTGACGAAAAGAATTTGCCAAATTACAAGATTACCTTCAACAATGATAATGAGATTTTGCTTTCTTATGATTTCCAAACTGTAACATTGACTACACCAACAGAAAGCACAAAGTTCAATGATTGGTCTGAGTTCAAGAATGAACTTATAAATGTGTTGAGTTTGATTAAGTGCCCAGAACCAGAAGAAACTGATGGACAGACTGACGAATCAACAGATGTTCCTGAAGAAGAACCTGGTGAAGACACAACTGAGACCTAAGTACAAATAAAATAATAAAAAATGAGAACTGGGACATCACTCCCAGTTCTTTTTCTATATTATACATATTATCATAGGTGAATTTATGAAAAATACATTATTAGTTAATTTGTATGCAGGTCCTGGTGCTGGTAAATCTACTGGTGCCGCTTATATTTTCGCAAAATTGAAAATGGCAGGTGTTGATTGTGAGTATGTTTCCGAATATGCCAAAGATAGAGTTTGGCAAGAAGACCAATTCCCATTACAACACTGTCAACTTTATGTTACCGGTAAACAATGTTTGAAGATTTATCGTTTGTTAGGAAAAGTGGATGTAATCGTCACCGATAGTCCAATAGCAGTTGGTGCGATGTACACAACCGAGAAACCATATCAAGATGTTTGTTTGTATGAAGCAAAGAAGTATAAACCAACATTCAATATCTTTGTAAATCGTTTTAAGAAATACAACCCAAATGGCAGAAATCAAACTGAAGAAGAAGCCAAAGAAATTGATAAACGAATTAAAAATTTCTTGACAGAAAACGAAATACCATTTACCGAAGCAAATGGGACTGAAGAAGGTTATAATGCCATAGTCAAAGATATAATTGAAAGATTAGGTAAATAATGGGTGCTGCAATTTCAGCAATGACTGTGAGTACAATGGCTATGAATAATTCAGGTATTTCACCTGAAATTAAAATTGCGTTTTGTATTGTATCATTACTAATAATGGTGTTTGGACTAATCTTCATTTGGTACGATGAATTTTTACCATTTAAAAATAAAAACAAAATAAACAGCCAAAAATTGACAAGAAAGCTTGGAAAAAATATATAAAGACTTTAGAAAAATTGTCTAAAAGTAAAAAGTAAGGATAGATATGGCAGATATAAGCATTAAAAAATTAAACGAAAGTTTCATTGAAATTTCCGCTCCTGAAGACATTACATACAACATATATGCTCGTTATTCCGAGTATGTATCTGGTTACCAATTCCAGCCACGCTTCAAAATGAGAGTTTGGGATGGTAAACACCATTCATTCAATATGCGTTCAGGTGTACTCCCTATTGGTCTTGCGAAAGACTTGATTTTGTGGGCAACAAATCAGGGAACAACATTTGAACTTGAACGGATTTAGAGATGCCGAATTTCTTGAACAGTTAGACGAAAAAGAATATACCGAAATGATAAAGGACAATATGAAAAATGCTCCTTTTGAAATTCGTGATTATCAAGATAAAGCAGTTCGTGCCGCATTGAAATACCATAAGGGCATTTTGCTTTCTTGTACCTCTAGTGGTAAGTCTTTAATGATTTACAACGCAGTCCGTTGTATTAGAAAGAAAGATTACAACCATATACTTTTGATTGTTCCGAACATTATGCTTGTAGACCAGATGTATGATGACTTTAAGGACTATGGTTATGACAACATAGATGACGAAGTAGAAAGATTGGGTGGCGGTCACGAAGCTACATTTGACAAACCTGTTCTCATATCTACCTGGCAGAGTTTACAGAATAAAGACGCTGAGTTCTTTGAAAAATATAGTGCTGTGTTCGTAGATGAAGTTCACGGTGTAAAAGCAAATGTTATGACTAAACTAATGAAATGGTGTGTCAATGCTTATTACAAGATTGGTACAACTGGTACACTTCCTAATGATAAATGCGATTTGTTACAAATTAGAGAAGTCGTTGGTGATGTCATATTTGAATTGAAGTCTAAAGAACTAATTGATGCTGGTGTATTGACAAAGATTAAGATTGCGAACATTATCGCAAAATACCCTGCTGAATTTATCAAGAAGAATAAGGGTAGAAGCTATCCTGAAGAAGTGAAAATGGTAGAAGAATACCAGGACCGAAATAAGGTGTTGGAACTTATTCTATCACACACAGACCCTAGCCATAACATTCTAATTCTTATGAACCACTTGAAACACGTCAAACTAATTCAAGAATGGTTGGAAGAAAAGTATCCTGACAAGAAGGTTTCTGTAATCACCGGTGCTGTTAGTGGTTCGGAACGTAGCCAAATTCGTACAGGTATTGAGAATGAAGATGGTACTATATTGCTTGCTACTTATGCGACTATGAGTACTGGTGTTAATATGCCAAAGCTCCACGATGTTATTTTGTATGCTAATAGTAAGTCCAAAATCAAGGTTCTTCAGTCTATTGGACGTGGATTGCGTAAGCACAAAACAAAGAACCAGATTATTTTGTATGATGTGATTGACGATTTGACCTACCAGACATCTAGAGGTAGATTGGTAGAGAATTACTTGATTAAGCACTGGAAAGAACGAATGAACTATTACAAGGAGCAAGAATTCCCGGTAATCAATACCTCAATTAACATATAGTGGCTATAAATATATTACTATGGCAGTAGAGAATGATATAAGTAAAATCACTGTATGTACGATTGATTGTAACCCTGAAAACCCAGATGATAATGGTAAGTTATATGACTTGCGTGAAACAGCAGAATATGACAAACCATTTTCAGTTGAAGGTTATAATGAAAATGTTTATCTTGCTTCGTATAACAATAACATAATATACAGTCTAACAAAGAATTTACCATTAAATTATGAAACTGATGATTTCAAAAACTTAGAAAATGGTAGTGTATACAGTCGTTTCGTGATGGATGTTCACGGCGAATATATTTTCAGTAAAAAACTTTTGACACAGTATGGTATTGGTTTTATTTTAAGTGATTGGCTTGAAAAGAAAACCGAAAATGGTGTTACTAAAGTATGGGTTCATTTCAAGACTGAATATATGGGTAACTGGTGTCCTAATGCTGGCGAAATTTGGGATGACGAGTTATATTCATTCTACAATTTAAAAAACTATGAATACACAGTTGGTGGTGTATCAAAAAATGTTTTGTATGATTTGGTAGATGAAGGCAATAGTGAAGTTGATTCGTGCGAAGAGTTCCTAAAGAAATATGGAAAATACGAAAACATAACTTATGAAAACCCATTTCCAGATGCTATTAACACAAAGAACTGGCGTAAATTCTTATTAAGTAGAAGATTCCCAGGTGTTAAGTTACAAAAATTTGATTACAATTTAGAATCAGTAACAGAAGAAGGACAAACAACATATAAGATTGTTATTACAAATGGTAATAACGATAATTGTTTGTCAGAGGCTGGAATAGGTCCTAATGGTACTAATTTAACATTCATTTATCCACATTATGTTGGTGCTGAACACAGAACTCCTACTTATGTTTTCATAAGATATAAATTTAATGATTTCCACGCTGCTTTAAATGCTGCAACCACATCAGGTGTAGCACATCAGTTAGTTAAGTTAGAATTATTGACATATTGGGAAACAGCACAAGGTGGAACAACTTATATGTTCTACTATCCTGGTTTACCATCTGCTACCCCTAACTTATATAATGAATCAAATGATGCCACAAAATATAATGACATTGTTTCGCATACTGCCGTTACCGAAAATGGTAGTTTCGTAGTAAGAGAACAGAAATATACTTATTTCCAAGTTCAAATGGATGACATTACTCCAATTCATGCTGTAACAGAAACTACATTATGGAGTTATAAAGATTTTTCAAGATACTCAAAGGCAACTAATGTATTTTCTATCGTTAATAAGAATATAACTTCTGTTCCTTCAGCTGATGAAATTTTAAATAAAGAATTGGAAGAAAATAAGTTAAAATACCAAACTCCAACAGAATACTATGCTAATTCATTAACCACTTTTAATGAAAATGTTGAAAATGCATTTGCAGACATTGGTGAAGATCGAAATTGGTTTTGGGTAGATACTATTAAGAACTGGTGTATATATATTGAAAAAGATGGCATATTACAACTAATGTGCTGGAATGGCATAGATGGTTGGGATTCTGTATTTGATATAATGGTTGCTAGAAATGCAGCTAATCTATATTATTTGGCAAGAAAGTATTTGTATTCACCATATTTCTTTATGGACGGAATAGCTTATCCAAATGACAGATGGGGATGTTTCGTCCCTATCCGTTATCCAAATGGTGTAATAGCACAAATCTATTATAGAACTTTGATTTTGACTGGTGACACGAATGTAAAGAACTACAATAATAAGTTCCAAAATTTACACGATACAAAGATTTACCAAACTGGTGAAAGAAGTGAAATTTCAAATACAGGTCTAGGTGCTAGAACGACTCAAGCAGGAACTCCAATTCCAGTAGATTCAACTAGACAAGCTGTTTTCGGTGTTCCTACACAGTATTGTCCTGTATTGTTTAAACAAACTAATGGCAATATAGCATTGAGTTATACTTATTATGTTGTTGGTAATGGCTATGGTGTTAATACAGAAACAAACCCATTCCATATTATATCCCCAACTGTAGCAAATGAAAGATGTAGAGATATATTCGGTGCCGGTGATGACAAAACGATTGACAAAGACTGGAAACGATACTTTACATTAGATTTCACTGAAGAAAGAAGTAGTGAAATTCGCTCAAGTAATGATGATACAATTTATGGTGCTGCTAGTTTGACATTTAATGTTGCGGAAAAGAAAATAAATAGTATAACAATAGCGGCTAACAGACCAAACCCAGGAACTAATAATAAAGATAGACAAGATTATATTGAAAGATGGGATAAGTAATGAGTTCATTTGTATTTAATGATTTTAAGAAAAGATACTTGAATGGAGAAGTTCCAAGTGCAGACCACTGGACTTTTATTCCAGTTAATGAATCTTTTAAAACAGATTTTGAATTTAATGATATTCGTTTAGACCATTATAGAAGTTTAAGTGACTTTAGAGATGTATCAAATAGTAAAAAAGAAAAAGACCAAAATATGTTTACTTATTCTGGTACAGAAGATAAAACAAGTAATGGTAAAGCTGATTATGTAAATGTAACTGGAGATAATTTTAAATTACAAGGTACTACATTATATAGTGGCAGTAAGGTTACATACAAATGGACTAAAGTAATTGAAGACCAGGAATTTAACAATAAACCACTTTATGTAACTACTGAAAACTATGAAACATTCTTGGAATTCTATAAAGAGTCTGTTAAAGATAACCCATACATTCCGACATATTTAAGTCGTGGTGGTTTCTATTTCATTCGTTCTAAAGATGAACTTGAATGGTTCGCAGATCGTAGTAATTACAATAATACTATCATCGGTGTTATCGGCGATAATTTGGAAGGTGTAATTAACAAACCTATTGGTGTTAATGAAGATAAACCTTTTAATGGTATATTAGATGGAAACTATTATACACTTGATATTTCAATTAAAGCACAAAGTACTGACAACGGTGTTGTTGGTATTCTCGGCCCATTTGGTATAGTTAGAAACTTCAAACTAATTAACAGTAAGAATGTTAATAGTATTACTTGTGAAAAAGGTATTACATTATCTCACATTAAGAATGACGGACGAGATGTTAACTGTGGTTTGTTGGTTGGTAGAAACTATGGCTTAATTGAAAACATTGATGCTAAAAATTTGGGCAACTTTAACATTTTTGGTTGTGTACCAAGTGTCTATTCTGTAACTAACAAGTCTGATGATTATAAGTGGAATGAAACTGAGAATTTCGTTAGAAAGAAATTTGACGAAAACAACGAAAACTTTATGTATCTAAATTCATTCTGTATAAACTCTCCAGGTAACATTTGTCCTTATGTTGGTTATTTCAATGAAGGTAAATTTGCTGATGATGCCTGTGGCTTAATGACTGATTTGAAAATTACCACTATTGGCGATGGTGGTTTTGGTATGAACTATATTGAAGACTACTTTGCTAACTGGGGTCAAAAATTGACTGCTACACAGGGTATGGTAGATAATGGTTTTGATTTATCTTTTTATGTGACATATTACGGTTCAAAGCAAAGTCCATATAACCCAGATCAAATTGCAGTTTGGTATAGACCTCTCGGAAACTATTATGTAAATGGTTATGCTGATACAGCATATAAGTCTACATATATTGAACGTGTATCAGCTGACTATGATTTAACATTCAGTTCTATTTTAACAAATAAGGCATTAAAGACTTATTTGAAGAACCCATTGTATTACGGATTTGATAATTTCGGATTTTATACTGTTCGTGGTGTTGGTAAATATGAAACAAAAATTTCATCTTGGATTGAAAACTACAACAGTAACCTTTGTCAAAAAGCATTAGGAACTGCGTATAGTATGAATTCTGCATTAGCACCAAGTTATGAAACTACAAGATGTTCAATGAGAATGCACCCTCAAGCAAGAGCTGCATATAATGTTGGTATCATTATTGGTTCTAACTATGGTACAGCTAATAACATACAAATTAGTGCTATTGTAAAGAACACCAGTAACTTCGTTGGTTTCATTGGTGGACTTGCTGGTAAACAGTCTTATGGTCAGGTAAACAATGTAATCGTTTCTATGGATAACGAACTTGTTTATGATTTAGGTAGCCAACCTGAATATGGAGATATAGTTTATTATAAACAAACTCCAGTATTCCCAGATGTTATTAAGAATTACATACAAGGTAAATTAAATGATTCTGTTGGTAAGAACAATTTAATCAACTGGTATTGTAAGCCCTGGTATGACGAAAACCGAGACGATGCTAATACACTCCCATATACTTGTAACACTGCACAGACAGTTACTGACGATGTTATTTCTTATAAATTAAGACCTATTTTCATTGTCGGTGGTTTGTTCGGTAGATATGTTCCAAGTTATGGTTCTAATTCTAATTATTCTACATTAAAGACATTTGTTAATAATTCTACGGTATTGTATAAGGATAACTACAGTACAACTAATGAAGAATTTAAACGAGCTGAAAATGCTTTTGGTGTTCTTGTTGGTAAAGTAGATTATGCTACGAACTCATACAATTTCTATTATGAAGCCGGTATGGCTTGTAATAATTGTGAATTTTCTGCTTTGAGCTTCGTCGGTGAGCCATATAAAGTATATGGTAACTATTTTGATGGTAAAGAATGGACTCCAGTAGGGATTGACCAGGGTAATGGTACTTCCGCATTAGACCAAGCACATTCAGTAAATCATTATGTTGGTGTTTATGAATTGAAGTATAATACAATAGACCCTGTTGTTTATACTGTTAATGGCTCACTAACTTCTAAACCAGATGGTTCATATTATTATACCTACTTAGATACAGCATATAGTCCTCCACAACCAAATACTGCAACTGGTTATTTCCCCAAAGATAAAAGGTCTTTGAGTGAACAAGGAATTTATTGGGCAGCAGACTATCCAATAGATTTATCTTCACATAACGGAGGTATGATTAAATCGCACAATATGTTTGGATTCGTTTATGCTGATGACCCTGATTTAACATTGTCAGATGGTAATAGATGGGACGTTTTGCATAAGTATTACAATGCACCTAACTATGACCCTACTGCGTTTAATGGTGGTTATAACAAACGAAATATGGCTTCTAAACTTATAGCATTGAATAATTGTTATTCTAACATTGACAACTGGATTCAACTTTATGACGATTATATGAACCAATGGAACTATATGAAGATTCCAGATGTATATGCAGGTAAAACTGCTTTTGATGCTAATGAAATTTATATTATTCAAAAGTATTGGAATAGAAATAGAACAAAGTATAATGGCTATCAAAATAATGGTGAAAGACTTTCCGCTAATGGTATATTGAGTTGGGACCCTGCTTCTGCTGCACTTTATACAAGTGCTATACCAGGAACAGACATTCAAGTAAGTAGCTTATATATTGAAGGTTTAATCAGTACACAAATTAACCCTTATGTTTCATTAGCCACACAAAATACTTATGATGGTTATACTACTGTTCAGTATAATCACTACGCTTGGTATACTGGTACAAATGATGTTACTTATGCTTTGAATCAACATACTTTCTCTGCTTTTGAAGTCAATGGTTTGTATGATTTCGCTAATGTTTACAATAACCCACGAAAATATGAAAAGAACTTATTGACTCATTACAATATGGCTTGGAATGTTTCTTTTGACAGAGATATAGTTTGGTATGACCGAATTCCTTATTTCCCACCAAGACAAACTGACGATACTTACTACTATTATACTTACAATACAACATTATCGGAACCTAACAAAATCAACAGTAATTTTAATACATTGACTGATGCTTTTGCGTTCACATTACCAATAACATTTACTGCTGAAAATGATAGATTCGGTTATTCAACACCTATTGTTGGTGAAAATGCTGCAACAAATGATTACATTACTATTGGTCAGTATTTCAGTCCAGCTGAAATTAGAAATAACATTGAAAAGTCTATTCATAAAGACGATAAAGGTTATAAGTACTTCACAACAACCAGTGTTTCTTCTAATGAAAACTTTGGTGGCTTGTTGGTAGTAGATAGTTCAGGCCGAAATGTTATGTTTATGGATAACGAAACAAATATGCCTATTACTGGTAATTCTGTTGCTTTCAAAGCAGTAGGATTGACAAACATAAATAAAGTTAGAGATAATAAATTGGTATTGAGTGTTTAATGTCTTGGTCAGGTCATAAAGAATGTATATTTAATGCTTTTAAGTATTCGCTCGGCATGGGCGAACTCAAAGGTCTTGATTACGGCAAGTTAAAAATTAACATTACTGATGTGAACTTCTATGATACTAACTTTAGAAGAATGAAAGGACTTAAGGATGAACGAACAACTACTGATAAGAATTTAGACTATAATAAAATTAGACTTGGTGATTTGAAAGGAGCATACAAGTGGAATGTTTACGATAATAGTGGAAAATTGATTGCTGAAAAAGGACTAAGTACACATATCGTTACAACTAAATTAACATTACAAAATGCTATAACAGATTCATTCAATAAAGATACTGGATATACATCCGAAGCATCTTATGAACAAATGATAAACATTCCAGCTTCAGCTAAAATTTTTTCTTACGATAATAACAATTCCTGGGTAACAGGAGATTTGGATTGGTCTATAACAGCACCTTCAAATACATCTACAATGGAATACTTCAAGAATGAATATAATTTTAATTCAGGTTATAATAAAACAGAATACCAGTCTTATGGATTGGATGTAAACAAACTTGAAGAGAGTGTAGTTAGATTGTCTGCTGATTCATTTATTATGGATGACCGATACATTGGAACTAATACTGTTGCTATGGACTATGGAGCAGCTGGTGTATTGTTGACTTATGAAGATGAAGAAAGAGGTCTCACAGGAAAGAACGAACTACCAGTAGCATTTTATGATTTTGGAAAAACATTACATTCAAATTATAACTTCTTACAAATTGACTGGCACGAAGACGGAATTATAAAGGCGGAATAATGGCAGGCACAGTAAATACAAACATTACAGCATATACGTGGTTATGTTCAACAATGCCTAAAACAAATGACTGGGATTGTTATTCGTCAGCTGGTAACATTGTAACAGAAGACGAAGGTCATCAAGCTGAAGCATACACAACCGAAGCCTATGGTACATTCGGTCTTCAGGTAGTTTATTATAAAGTATCCGAGAATTTGGAGAGAGATAAAATTTTGGGTGAAGACCAATTACAGGTAGTCCAAAGAGCTTTCAATATAGTAATGTATACTGAACAACTACCTCCAAATGTTCGCACATACCAATTACAAGGTATTTGGGGTGAAGATGTTATAACCTGTTTCGTGGGAGTAACAGCATTCAAATACTGGAGTACTTATGGTGGAAAGGACAGAAATACACCAAAGGTTTATGACGATTTTCAACCTAGAATTGGTGATGTTGTGTATTTGCCACAGAATGATACTTTCTACGAAATTAGAGATGTCAAATACTATCAGGAAGCATTTGGACTAATGAGCCATACTTACACATTGACATTGAGAGTTTATAAGGACACAAAACTAACAATAGATTTCCGAAATGAAACCATCAGTGACAAGAACGATCCGATTTACAATGTTGCTACCAGTGATTTCCCTGAACAATATCAGATAAATGACCCATTGAAAAAGAATGATTTGTTGGAGGAAGAAAATCTAGTTAAATCTGACAATGTAAATCACATGGATGTCATTTACCACAAAGAAGACGAAGGCCGACCTAGAATAGACCCGTTTGATGGTTGGTAAACAAAAATTTACACACTTTGTAAACATAATTTTACACAAATCTACAGTTCGCTCATTGACAAAATGGGCGAATTTTTCTATATTATAAACATAAAACGAAAGAGGTAACAAAATGAATACTGCTGAATATATCAAATGGTTTTTTGAAAATAAGGTTGCTGGTGAACAAGATCCAGTTCAGGGTATTTTTAACTATACTGTTGGTGGTTATTCATTCACTACTAAACGCACAAAATCTGGTCATTTGTCGCTTTATGATGTGACTGATGGTAAGGTATGTATTGCTACCCGTATTTACGATGACTATGGGGCAATAGAAGATTCTATCTACGTCTACCTTTATAAGAAATTGGGTATTACAAAATGAAAATGACTAAACGATTTGAAAAGAAACTCAAAGCCCTAGCGGACAAAATGGGTTTAGATACCAATTTTGACTGGGATTTGGGGTGGTTTGATTTTCTGTCAAAGGATTTAATCAAGCTCGGCTGTGTTCGTTTTTATGGATATGGAATGAACACAAAGCGGCAGTTACAGATTTATGTAGCAACAGCATACACAAAAATTTGTTATTACGAAAATAACTCAAAATGGAATGGTTATGGCTGGTCTGCTCAACAGAATCCTCTCCATATTTGGGACCAGGCAACACCTGGACATATTAAACCTGCTGAAGATGGAACAACTCACGAAACACTAATTTTCAATGACGAAAACGAACCAACTGAAGAAATAATTTTAGGATTTCTTGAAGTTAGTTTTACTCATTGTATGAGAGCCAGGTTTTTGGAAAAAGAAAAAGAAAGACTTAAATCTATGCGGGAGGATTTTTAATGACAAATGAATTATTGAAAGAAGCAATTTATGCTGTTGCGTTGAGAGATAAACTCAACAAGTATCCGTATGGTAGTTTTGCTCAGTTGTATCACAATTACATTAAGAGCTTAGAGCCAAAGTGTGATAAAACATTTCTGTTCTATCATTTATGTGTTGAAGTTGCTAGAACAAAAGGCGAAAAATGGACTAGAATTATTGGTGCTACATATCCTGACCTCAGAGAAACATATTGTAAGATTGTTGAATATATCCCTTTTCCAGAGGACTATATTCAGAGCCAATGGAATAAAGAAGAAACTATTGAACATTTTAAGAAATTAGATGTTTCTCATTGTATAAATGGAAAGTACTTTTGTCCTGTTCATGACTTAGATTACAATGGAGAAGAATTTTGCGACATTCTAAGGAAAATGTCTGAGTATAGTCAAATTGACTTTACGAAGGAATTGGAACAAATTAAACTTGACCGAATTAAAGAGGATTTCTAATGAACCACTACTATGAACAGTATTGTCAAATCGCAAAAGATTTTGGGCTAGATAGAAAAGCATATTATCTTTGTACTTTGCCTGGAATCCATCCGTCAGATTGCGTTATGAAATATGATGGACAGAAACATAGGATTTATTGTGCTGATCATTTGGGCTTTGGTTGTGGTTACATTTGTTGTTTCGGATTGGAAGAACTGAGACCAAAACTAGCGAGAGAACGAATTGCGAAATTGGTTGAACAGTACAAGCAGCTGAATTTACAAAAGAAATTGAACAAAATGAGGGAAGATTTCTAATGGCATTTATTGAAGTAAACATTTTAGATAAAGTAATTTCTGCTTTTGAAAAACGCGGTTGTGAACTTGATGGTGGTAAAATTACTGCCCATACAATTAACGATGGCATTCTTGATATGACAAATCTTAAGTATCATTGTTTCAACATTACTGTCTATTCTAGCAGTGCTGAAGCCGACCAGTGGGTTTGCTATATTGCTATTGCTAATACTGTAGCTGATGAAGGTATTGGTATGGATTGGAAAAATGAATATGACGATAAGTACGAAGAAATTGTGGATAATTTAATGTTGGATATGAAACGAATGGAACAAGAAAACAAACTGAACGCAATTAAGAAGGATTTCAATGACTAGAGAAGAGTATTTTGAGATTCACAATAAGTATCATTTGCGTTTAACTGGTCATCAGATATGGATCGGTTATTTGTATCATATCGCAAATTTAGAAGCTATCACAAAGGAAGATTATAGAATTATTTACTTTAATCAGGGCAAAAGAGAACCGAGCAAAGAAGTATTTGAAAAATTTGTACAGAAATATGTACTGATAGTTAAAGAGAACGAAGTTACTGAACGAATTAACAAAATGAAAGGAGACTTTGAATGACATTTGAAGAATTTGAAATTAAATTTTCGGAACTTGTAGCCAAATATGGTTTTGTAAAGGACACTTGGCATTATGGCTGGAAACCTGATAAGGACTATTATGTGAACCGAACAGAATTACCTGGTAAGCCAGACGCATTTGTAAGTTATTATTATAACCCAAAGAGTAAGAAGAAGTTGTATGTAGATTTCAATTCTGTGTTATACTATATCGCACCAACTGGAATGGATTCTTTCACTTCTAAGGACCATAGTTTGGTTTATAAGGATTGCGACCAATTCAAGTGGGATAATTTTGAACGCTGGCTCAACTGTCAAAGTGAGACAATTTCAACTGCTCGCAGATTGAGTAAAGAAAAGAAAGAAAAAAAGAAACTCAAAGAACTCAAAAAGGATTTCTAATGAAGAAAAAACATTTTGATTTTGTAGTTGAAAAATTCAATTTGAAAATTGATGACTATAACAATGTTTACTTTAAAGACAGATGTATCGGCACACTAAACAACTGGTCTGATGACTGTTATTTGGTTGGTGTTCTTGACAAAGAAGATAACATTGTGGACAAAGGTGCTTTTATGGACTATTTGCGAATAAAAGAAATGAAGTTCAAGAAGCTAGAAGTTGAAGAAAGATTAAAGAAGTTGAAAGGAGACTTCAAATGAACTATCAGGAATTTTATGATGGAATGAACGAATTTGCCGACCTGATGGGTCTTGGAATTAGACACACAAAAGAAGATGTGTTTGTCTATATTAACTTGTTCCCATTGGAAATTGAATTTGGCAAATATCCAGGTCGCCAGGAAGATTTTAAGCGCCTTTGGGTATTTGTTAGTGTTCGTTTCACTCAGCCGAATTTTCACGAAATCGGCTATGTGGATAGAAACTTGGAATGGCATTACAAGGAATTTAATGACAATGTAATTCCTGAACGAATACTTGATGCGATTAAGAACAATTACGCTGATGCTCTTGTTGCTATTAAGTCAATTCCACTACAAAAGAAACTTGAAAGCATTAAGAAGGATTTTTAATGACAAATGAAGAACAGAACTGGTACACATTTGCTTGTAAATTAAATTCCTATCTGATTGACAAAGGGTATAAAATGGAATACTCTAATAATTGTCGGCAGTATTGTTTGGGTAATGTACCTCATTTTATGATAAACTATGATGAACAGTTCATTCATTTTACTCAAGATTTATATTCAATGTGGTATAGAATGAGGTTTGATAATAAACTAATAAAAGGAGATTATGCTCCTGATTTTGATTTACTTGCTCGTTTTGCAGACGAAATGTTAATTGAATATAAGCAACGAATATATGTGAACAAACTATTGAGGATCCAAAATGACTTTTGAGGAATTTATGCTAGAACTTGGTAAAGAATGGCCGACACCACTGTTATGTGTTGCGATTTTAATTGGACTCAGTATGTTTCTGTTAAGAATGAAAACCAAAATGACTGAGGTTAAAGACGCTGACGGAAAGAAAATCCAAGAACAACTGCGAGAACTATTAGAGAAATATGGTAATAATGATTTTGTATGTTTTGATGGTTTCACTCCTTGGGTAACGATTGGGCAACAGTTTGTTGTTAGAATTGAGTCACAGGGGTATGCGTTTTTAACTGAGTATTTGTTTAGACCCAGATTCAAATATGCTCTAGTGTATTATTACAGAAACAGGGGCAAGGGACAGAAAATCGGCGTTTATACAGACCTGGAAAAATTGGTTCACGATTATGTTAAAGTCAAGAAGGATTTTCAGGTAAAAGAAAAGTTACAGAAGATGGATGAAGATTTCTAGTTTTGTAAACATTATTTTACACAATTTTACAATAAATCCATTGACAATATCGGTGGATTTTTCTATATTTTACTTGTAAAAGAAAAAGAGGTTAAATATGAGCAATAAAACACGAATTTCCGAACTTGAAAAAGAAATCAAGAAGAACCAGGAACTCTATTACAACAATAAGCCGGTCATTTCCGATATGGAATTTGATGCCCTGGTGGATGAACTCTCCAAACTTGACCCGGAAAATCCGCTGCTCACAACTGTGGTTGGTTCTGACCACACAGAAGGTTTCAAGAAAGTTACCCACAACATTGTTATGGGTTCTCAGTCAAAAGCAAATACGGAACCGGAAATGAACGCCTGGATCCGCACGATTGACCCGTCTATGGTGCTTGGCTCCTTCAAGATGGATGGCAATTCTGTTTGCTTGACTTACAAGAATGGTAAATTGGTGCGTGCTGCGTCCCGTGGTGATGGTTACACTGGTGATGACATTACAGAAAATGTGAAGAAGATGAATTTCGTCCCGCAGAAGTTGGTGGATAATTTCACCGGTGATGTCCGTGGCGAAGTGTTGCTCTCTCGCAAAAACAAGAAGAAGTATTTCCCTGAATTTAAGAACTGCCGTAATGGTGCTAGTGGTGTTATGAAGCATCTGGATGGCGCTGGTTGTGAACATTTGGACGTTGTTTGTTATGACGCTCAATACTATTCCAAGACTGAAGAATTTGGAACGCAACAGAATCTCGTTTCTTTCCTTGAACGCAACGGCTTTAAGGCTGCGGAATACCGCTTTTTCAAGAATCTTACTGGTAAGACTGCTATGGACTACCTGAAAGAAGTGTTTGACGATTTTGATAATCTTGAATATGACATTGACGGCATTGTTTGGAAGCAGAACTCCATTGACATGAACGATATGCGAACAAACGAACGTCCGAAGACCAACATCGCCCTCAAGCCGGCTAAGGTTTTCAAAGAAACGATTTTGGAAAACATTGAATGGCAGGTCCGAAACGGAACACTCACTCCTGTTGCTATCCTCAAGCCGGTTGAACTTCAGGGAGCCACGATTAGCCGAGCATCTCTCTGTAACATCGCTTGTTTGGAACAGATGGGAATTGAAATCGGACACAAGGTAATGATTTGCCGCTGTGGTATGATTATTCCGAAGATTATCAAGGACATTAACACTGGCAAGTATGCCGAAGGTTACGAACTTTAATTCAGGATAACACAAATGTTTAGTTCAGTAAAAGATTGGAAAGATTATATCAAACAAACTCTCAAGTCCACAAAGGCAACTACGGCTCCTTCACAGGCCTGTATCTATCGTGTTCACCAGGGAAATTTTCAACCGGTCGGAAACACTCACACAAATGGTCCTGGTGGTTTGGGAACTGTGATTTGGAAAAATGGAATTCCGAACAACCCACAGCACGAACTGCACAAAAATCCAAAGTTGAAGTACATTTCGTTCTACCTTGGTTATTCGGACGATGTTATTGGTAAAGGAATTGTAGTTTATCTACATTTTGCTTATGACCCAACGCAGATTTACGATGTCGGTATGGAACTGACTTATGATGTTAGTGATAAATTCACCGGCTATGCTTCTAATCAGGAAATTCAAAATTATTTATTCCAGGTGTTCTAATGTACAAACTAACATTCCCAGCACATGAACCACAAACATTTAGTTCATTGGACGCAGCTGCCGAATTTATGTGTACTGTTCCTTATGGATTTATCAGTTGTACTGATGAAAATGACGATGACGTTTCTGTTCAATTATGTAGACTGATTTCAAAGAAACTGAATAACAATTCTAGACTTAAAAAACTTAAAGAGGACTTCTAATGAAAGCAATTTACGCCGGTTCATTCAACCCACTTCACGCTGGACACATTGACATTCTTAAAAGGGCAATCAAGCTATTTGGTGATGTTACTTTGGTATTAGCAGTTAACCCTGGAAAGACTTACATTTCGGCAGAAAGACGAAAAGAAACTTACGAATGGCTTTTCAGTGAAATCGGACTGAATGTAAAGATTGAAATTCTCTCCGCATATAAGTTTCTCGCAGATTATTGCGCTGAAAATGGTGTAACTCACATTGTTAAGGGTCTCAGGAACGGAACTGACCTTGATAGTGAAATGGCACAGGAATGGTACACGAAGGGACTTAACCCAAATGTAGAAACTGTATATTTCACAACAGATAATACTTTGCGTTTTCTGTCTTCGTCCAGCATAAAGGCTTTCGCCAAAATGGATAAAGAAGGTTTCATTAACTATATGAAAAAAGTAAACAAAATTGAAGGAGCAAAAGACACAGTTGTAGAAACATATCTTGACTGGGTATGGAGGAATGTGCAGTGAATGAATCAATACAAAGTATAAGAAATGATTTTGATAAAGCCCGTAAGAATATGGACTTTATGGAAAAGGGACTTCAGTTCGTAGAATCATATTTTACGGACAAGAATTTTCCTGGATGGTGTTGGCGAATTTACACCCGTGGAACATTACAAAACAAACCTTATTTTGAAATTCAAGGAAATTCTCACATTCCAAGTATGAACTGTACACAGTACGCAACAATTTGTTTGAAATATAACTGTTGCAATAAAACTGGATCAGTGCTAGTCATTCAAGACCTTGCTCCTGAAATGAATGCTTGGGCTTTGGAATGGAATGAAAAACAAGCATACTGTAAAGAAATGGATCCGATTTTCCAATCATTTGAAGGAATGAAGTTCAAAAATCCTGATCCGTTTATTCCGCAACTTGCTAAAATTCTTACTGACATTAAGAAAAAAGAAGATGTCAATAATGGAGCAATTCAATTAAAATCATTACTCAAACAAATTCAACTTAAAAAGGACTTCTAAATGGCACACGAAAAAATCTTTAAAACTGTGGAAGAAGCCCAGAAGTTTATTCAACCCTGGATTGACAAGGTTTCAGCTGATTTGGGCTGTGGTGTTGAACCATACAGTTACAATGACGGCTATTACATGTCTGGTGGGCAAAATGTTGGCGACTGGTTTTATGGTGCGAATTTAAAGTATCTCGGCTATCAGATAGGTACTATAATGATGCAGTACCAGTATGGTTATGATAGGGACACTAAAGAATCGTGGAAATATGACCCGTATGTTCAGTTATCATTACAAACAAAGGTAACCTTTGAAATGAAGTCCATATTCACTAAAACCAATATGCGACACGATGTAAACATTAAACTGAATGTTAGCCGACAGATGTCTACATCAGATAAAGATTACAAGAAGTTCATTGACTGGGCAAAGCTCATTATGAAACAACTAAAGACTGCGGAAGCTAAAAAGCGAAAGTTCCAAGCTGATGTGGACTTTGAATAAGGAGCAACTATGACAAATAAAGAGAAACAAGAAAAGATAGAACAAATTAACGCAAAGTTCCGTTCTCTTATGGAGCCGTATGCGGATCAACTTAGGAATACTGGACTTATCGTAGAGTGGTTCCCTGATGAAGATTATCCAGATTGTTCATCATTTTCTTGCTGTCTAAGTAAAAACGAAATGGACGAAGGCGATGAGTTTATAGGTGTTTGTATAAATGCTCCTGAAATGGATTGGGAACATCCTGAAAAATATGATTTGGAAAATACACTCCAGCAATTTATTTCAGTGTTGAAAGTAAAATTCGTGAAATCAAAGATACTTCAATTACCAAAACTGGTATCAAGATTAAAACGAAGTATGAATTTAAGGGCAGTAAAGAATACAAAGAAAAGGATTTTAACACTGTCCTTGAATGGGCGAAATATGTTGTACAGAAAGTAAAGAACCTTAAGCAACAAGAAAAGATAGATAAAATGCAGGCGGATTTCTAATGGCTTCACCATTTAAAACAAAAGTAGCAATGCTGGACATTATCAAAAAGTTTGCCAATGAACTTGTACAAATTGGCTTTGTGGTTGATGTTCCTCGTTTAAATAACGATGAAGGTAGGCATACATTCTACATAGATAATGAATTTGTTGGTGACATTTTCTTTCATTATCAGAAAGAAAATAGAAGTATGCGCCGCATTGTTGCTAGATTTAATTACACAGTTAAAATCTATCATAACATATCTTACCACGCAGATAAAGTTGAAGAACAATATGCACTTAAACTGCGTGATAATGTATCACGATATGTAACTGAAGATACAGTTGACATTCTGTATGACATTAAGAATATGATAAAAGATGTTTACAGGAACTATAAGAAAGCTCAAAATAAAATAAAAGAATTGAAAATGAACGGTGATTTTTCCTAATAGAGGTTGACAAATTTATAGATTTTTACTATATTGTTGACCGCTATGAAAAAGATAATTCTATTAACAATTCTATTATTCTCGCTCGGGTTTTCTAGTAAAACTGAGAGCAATTTCGCCGACCTTTATTACATTTCTAAGGGTTCGGAAATCATCCAATCTGTAAACAAGAACATTACAAAAAAAGAAGCATTTCAGATTAGTACTGTTGCGTATGAAGAATCTGAAAAATACGATATAGATTTTCATTTTACATTGGGGATAATGACAACAGAAAGTCGCTTCAATGTAAATGCGAAATCTTATTGTGGTGCTGTCGGCCTGATGCAACTAATGCCGAAAACTGCTAAATATATCGCTGAGAAATACGATATAGATTATAAGAACTTGTATGATATAGAATCAAACATTCAGATTGGTGTTGCGTATCTGTATCATTTGAAAAACAAGTTCGGCAGTTACGAATTAACTGCAGCTGGTTACAATGGTGGAAGTGGCGGTGCTAAAAAGTATCACGAATATATGATTGGAAAACGCAAAGCAGACGAAATTCATAATCAAACTTTAAATTATGTTCCTAAAGTAATGGGCTATGTTTATGACTACCGAAAACTCACAAAAATCTAAAAAATATGTTGTTACAAAACTGTTTGCTCCTGGTGAAACACCATTAGGACAACTGGTTGAAAAACAACTGTGCCGTTGCGATACATTAGAAGAATGTGCAAAGTTTATTTTAGATAATAATGAATACTGGTATAATTGCCGATATGGTAAACAGGACCTGCGTCAAGAACTTTGTGATTTGATTATAAAGATTAGAAATCTACAAAAACGCAGTAATTCATTGGAATCCGATTTTTCGTAAACAAAATTTTACATACTTATCCACAAAAACCATTGACAAGGTCGGTGGTTTTTTCTATATTAAACTTGAACAATTAACAAAGAGAGGTATAAACTATGGCACAGTATTCACACGATGAACAAATGGAATTTCTTTACGAATTTGCGAAGAATTATCAGCACTACGTTCCTGATAGCAAGGACAATATGAGGGCTAGTGATTGTTTGAAGAAGCCCAATACTCTCCGAGCTGCTCAGGCTCAGTTGAAGTTGATTCGTGACCGTTCCAAGTTCTATCGCAGGCTGAAGGCATTTCTCCAGCACGGCATTAAGATTTACTCATTTGAGGGAACTCAGTGGGAAGAATTGGAAAGTGACGAATTACGCCAGTGGCTCAAGTTGGCGGTAGATGTCTATGCGGGTTCTAGTTCGCAGGCTGTTAAGGACCAAGAAATCACGAAGCTCGCCGGTGCGATTACGATGTAAATTTAAGGAAACAAATGCTAAATCTAAAAGAATACATTGACGGCATTAGGCCGTTATTGAATGTCCCGTTTGACTATACGCCAAACTGCTATTATGGCGGTTCTTACGATATGAGAGTTAGGTTCCAGATACAAATGGCTCAACTCCCTAAATCGTTTGACTTCGCACGTACTGTTATCCACCCGGACAGTTTTCTTTTTGATTGTTCGTTCACATTAACCGAACATGAAACGGACCCTAGCCACGTTTCCTGCCAAATACTGTATTGGTTTTTGCGTGATTATCTGATTGATTCTCAGTATCAGTTCCGAGATTTAATGGACCGAATGAATGAAAACAAATTTTTACCAGATAATCAAAAGAAATTCCTGGATAGAAATATGTTTATTCAACAGAAGTCCGAAGTTTTCCCATTGACAGAGATTGTAACTAAATTTAAACAATATCTGGATATTTTGAGAAAGCAGTATTACGGAATTTTACATATTGCTGAAGAACCAATTTATAAGCAGTATTACAAAGAAATTACGGCTTTAGAAAATAAAATTGACGAAATCAACAGACAGAAACGAGAACTGATAGATAAAATGAGTAAACAAATTCAAAAGGACATTAAAATCTACAAAGAATTTGAGATGTAAAATTCTTTTTACAATTATTTTCTAAATCGTCATTGACAAGGTGGCGATTTTTTTCTATATTTAACTTGTAAATTAAAAAAGAGGTATCTTTATGAACGCAATTAAAACTCTCGCCAAACTTCATAATTGGAATGTTCCGACTGTTTGCCCGATTTGTGGTGGTGAATTGGAACTGTCCGATAATCATTGTCAGCTCAAATGTGTAAACGATTTCTGTCAGAGCAAGACCGCCGGTCGCATTAACAAATGGACTGGAATTTTGGATGTGAAGGAATTTGGTTTGAGAACGATTAACCTGCTAATTGACAACGGTGTGGTTGATTCAATTTCGTCCCTCTACAAAATGGACCTGAACAAGATTGCGAAAATTGAAGGAATGGGTAAGCGCTCGGCAGAGAAAATGAAGAAGGAATTGGATGCCCACAAGGAAATGACGTTGGCGAAGTTTATCGCGGGATACAATATTGAGGGTATCGGTGAGAAGGTCATTGAGAACATTATTAAATTCTACAATTTCAAAACACTCAGCGATTTTTATGGCTCTACCTCTTCACAGCGTTTTGTGTGTGATGGTGTGGGTGATGTGATTAGCACGAAGTTGGCGGAAGGTTTGAAGGCCCTGAAGAGTGATATGGAAAAGACACTCCAGTTCGTAACGATTAAGAACGCAGCTCCGAAGAAGGTGGTTGCTGGTGGTTCGTTGGGTGGTAAATCTTTCTGTTTCACCGGTGCTGCTAGTATGCCGCGAAAGAAGCTTTGGGAACTGGTTGAAAAGAATGGTGGTGTGGTTCACGAAGGTATCAAGAAGGACACTGACTACTTGGTTCTCGCAGATGTGAATAGCACATCGGGTAAGGCCAAAGCTGCTCGTAAGCAGGGTATCACTCTCCTGAGCGAAGCAGATTTTGTCAAAATGTGCGGAGTGTAAATGGTTGATTACGATTTTTACACGAAACAAGCGAAAATGTTAAATCTAAAAATGTATGATTTAACTGGTGATTGTTATTACATTGGAACAGCTAAACCTGAAACAGAATTGATGCGATATAATGTTTTTTCCAAAACTGTAACAATGTGGCCGAGAGTGTATTATTGTAACATTGGTAAAGAAATTAGAACTGAATCGGAAAACATTGTTATTTCAACGAATGAAGAACTTGAAGAACAGTGTACTCAAATTCAGATGAATTTAAAGCAAGTCAAAATGGAACTTCGTTTGTCTAAAATGAAAAAGGATTTTTAATGTTCAAGAAAGCAGAAATTGTAAATGTTCAACTGGAAGATGCAGTTCCTGAAACTTCATTTCTCCATTCCAAATACTGGACGAAGTATGGTGGGAATTATCGCTTACAGTTGACTGCTCACAATTTTCTAGAAGCGTATTCTACTACTCATACAGAATTTGAACTGCAATATCCTGGTTTCTGTGACCTGTGTGATGAAAAAGATACAATTTGGGTTAATTTCTACCAATACGTTGAAATAAAAGGATATGAATTTAAACTTCCTGCGCCTGTGCTGAATTGGGGAATTCGCCCAAGTTCATCTGGTTTAATTACAGATAATTATTTTAATGTGTTCAACATAGATAAACCAAAAAAAGAACACATTTATGAATATATTGATTACTATAAGAAGCACAAAAATCCGCTTCCGTATGGAACTGATTATCAAGATTACTTCCATAAAGAAGTCCGAACAAACCAAATTTGGATTGAAGATTTGAGTGATTTTGATAAAGTAATTGAAGTAATTCGTCCGTATGCTAAACAACAGAAGGAAGAACTTTTCAAATATGCTGCTATGTTTAATGTATTGGAAGAAACACAATATACAGAAAAGATGGAAGCATACAAAAAGCAAATCGCTGATTTGAACAAAATGAGAAATGATTTTACTGATAAGACAGTAGAAACCATTTTAAAACAAATTAACTTACAAGGAGATTTTTAATATGTTTACGCCGGAACAAGTAGCACAAGTACAGAAAGCAAACGAATTTATCAAGTCAAATTTACCACAAGTAAAGACAGTTCATCCGACCTTTGAAAAGAAGCGTTTAGTTTGTCTAATCAAAATGAAGGATTTGGATTGTGAAGTTGCTGAACGTGTGAAGAAGGAAATTCATAAAGACCGGACATTTCTTTATGTAAAATTCTTGAAGGACTTCAGTATTGAATGTTCTTATAACAAGATTGATTTTGCGAAGTTGCCAAAGACTGAACCGTGTGGCAGTTATTTCATTACTGACAGAATGTTGAGTCTAGCTGAAATTGAAGATGAAGAAACTGATGTGGCTACTCTGAAGAAGGGTTTCAACGCAGTTATTCAAGAACTTGCGGCAGTTGACCAGATCATCAATTCTCCTGATTTGGTTAATTATAAAAATGAAATTGACAATACCTATGAAGAAGAACGCAAACTCAAAGCACAGCTCAAAGCTCTTGAAGAAAAGAGAACACTTCTTTACAGAAAGAAAAATGATTGTTACAAGAAAATCATCAGTATGGCAGAGGATTTTTAATGACTATGGATTCTCTAAAACAGTTATGTGATAGTATAAATGTTACTTTTAATGGTAACCTTCTATTCTATCACAAGGAAATTGTTGGAAGATACTATCACAATGATAAAGATGAACTTGTATGTGATGTTATTTCTATTGGTACACCTTATCCGATTGAAGATATTAACGATGAAAATGAAATAATGAACTGTATTGTTCAAGTAATAAAGTATTTTAAAAAACTAGAAAACGAAAAAAGAATAAAAAGGATGGAAAATGATTTTTAAGGTGTTTGAGAAATTTGGGATTGACCTACAACAGCATTGTTCAGGCGACTTTGGTGATTTTAAAACATACGAATTAAACCTTGGCGATTTTGATGCGCTGAAATATGCGGAAAATGTAGACTGGGGCTGTATGAGAGTAATTTACAGTAAAGGTTTATATTCCATTATGGGGTATATTCCGACCATTAACTTCAATGGCATAAAGACAATGCTAATAACTTATACGAATACAAATGTACTTCGTTACGGGCAAAATGTTAGGACAGTTAAAATAATTGAAGATAAACAAATTACAGAAAAGAATTTTGACAGAGTTGTTGCGAATGTAAAACATTTCCTGGATAAGTTTGACGAACAAGAAGTTAAAATCCAACAGTTCTTAAGTTCATTGAACCTGGACGATTTTAGGGAGACAGTTGTAACATTGACAAATGAAATTAAAGAAAAAATGACTGCGCTTGATGAATACAAAGAAAAATTTTACAAGAATGTTAAATCACAACTTTCTGTAACGAAGGATTTTGAATGAAGAATGAATTAGACGAACCATCAATGTTACCTGAATACAAGAAAGTATTAGATACATTTGGTTTGAAACATACTGGTAATGGATGTTATAGCTGGAATGGGTACTGGCTAGTATCTTACTATGGTGATAAAGATTTCTGTATGTGGGCAGTTATGAGGGGTGTTAGAAAGGAGTGGATGAAAAGCGACCCGTTTATTTCATTGGGTGGTTGCGAATGTATGAGTCCTGAAGAACTGCAAGAACGAATTAGTAACATAATAAGACAGTACAACCAAGCTAAAGAAGAAATTAAACTGGACAATATACAGAAGGATTTCAAATGAGAAAAGACATTAAAGCCTTTTTAGAACAAAATAACTTTGTTTATGAAAACAGAGATTTCACTGAATATGTTCCAGGGAATTCATATTACAACTCACTAGGTTGTTGGGTTTCGGAATATCATCAGATATTTTACAGACAGTATAAGTATTTCCAAGTTATGTTATTTGTGGCGCCGCATTATGACAAGCGTTTTCCACCACACAAAAAACGAGGTTATAAATTCAGTCACTATCTGACTAAACAAGAGCAAATTGATTCTTACATTTATACAGACTGCGTATATTTCAAAATGCGAAACATTGAATTAGATTACGGGAAACAAGCAAATCAAACTGATTCGTATTCTACCCCGTTGCGTTGTTTAACTAATAATATGAACACATATCAGGGTATAAGTAAAATGCGAAAACTGCACAAAAAAATTTGCCCAACAAAATTTAAGGGCAACTGGAAAAATATGAGTATTCCGCAATTAAAGAAAATGATTACAGAATTTGAAACTTACGATCTGGCATTAGAAAAAGCAATAAAAGAAAGAAAAATGTTTGCTAAAGTTAACAAAATCAGTGAAGACTTTGTGTAAATTTCTTTTTACATAAAATTCATTGACAAACTTTATTTTATTTTCTATATTACTATTAAACAACAACAAGAGGTACAAATGAAAGTTTTTGAAATTCAGCATCCTAACAATAACAAGTCATTGGTTACCGTTAAGAACATTGAAGGTGTTTCGGATGTAACGAAATCCGAAAATTTTGAATATGCCGGTGATTTACACGAAAGAACGGAACAATCGTTTAAAATCTATATGAAATCTGGTGCGGACTACACTATTAAATCTTTTGATAAGATTTTTTCGCTTTCGGATTCTCATAGAAATGGTAAATGGGAAATCGTCAGACACGAAATTCCATTTGAAGAATTTTACACTGAAATTGCTATCGCACTAATTCAACAGGACTAATAAGGAGACAAACAAATGAAAAAGAAGACTGACTATTGGACTGAATACGAAAAGCAGGTTGCAGAATGGTTTGCATCTGGTGATTGTAATTATGCCCATAAGGCTATGGAAAAGGCCAAGGACCAACAGAAGCTTTGGAAATCTCAAATAAAGTATGAAATCGTTGGTAATAAATGGGACCCGTGGAATCAAGCAGGTGTTCCTTGGGAAACTTGGAACAATATGTTTATGGAAAATATGGACCCGGAGAAGCGCAAGAGGTTAATTGACACTATTAACGAGTCCAGAGCAGATGACCCGGATTGGATTTATTTTAAGAATCGTTTGAACAATCTTTAAGGACGAACCGAAAAAGGTATAAGTATTAACTTTTAGTAAACAATTTTTTACATAAAATTGGTAAAAATCCATTGACAAGCACTGTATAATTTTCTATATTATTGACAAATCAAAAAAGAGGTATAAAAACTATGGCAAAGAACACAAAGAACACCAAGAAGACCACGAAGAAGACTGTTAAGACCACCGCAAAGAAGGTTCCCCATCTTAAGGTTCACGATGGCGCTGACTTTTTCTATCACAAGCACATCATCAATTTCTTAACTGAAACTGACCTCTACAAATTCACCCAGCAGCAGTTCTATCTCCACGTTCGCCCGAATGACCGAGCCAAATGGGAATTTAAGTGCCGCACTAAGGGTGTAAATCTCGCTCCTCTCTGTAAGAGAATTAACGAGGAATTGGATTGGTTGTGTACTTTGAAGTTCCAACAGTTTGAATTGGACTGGTTTAAGAAGCAGAATTATTTTGCTCACGATTATGTTGAGTTCCTTGAAGATTTCCAACTGAAGCGTCGCCACATCAAGTGCTATACCGACAAGAAGAACACTACTTTGTTCGTAGAAGCCGAAGGTTCCCAGAAGAATGTTTCTCCGTTTGAAATTTATGTTCTCCATATTGTCCAGGCTCTTTGGATGGCAGATGAAGAACTTGATTGGGATAAGGCGAAGACAAATCTTGACAATGAAATTGCCAAGGTGAACGCAGCAACCAGAGCTGGTATCAAGTTCACGATTTCCGATTTTTCTGTCCGTCGCACGATTTCTAGCGAATGGGAAGATTATATGGTCGGCCGTATGCTTGCTATGTGTCCGGCATTTGTGGGAACTAGCAACGTGTATCTCGCCATCAAGCACAACTGCACGGCTATTGGCACCTTCGCTCACGAATTGGATGCTACCTATCAGGGCCTTTCGGATGTGACGATTGCGAATGCTCAGAAACAGAAGCTCACCGATTGGGCAAATGAATATGACGGCAAGCTGGGCATCGCTCTCTCCGACAACTATGGTTTCAAGAGCTTCTTGAATGACTTTGGTCTGAAATTTGCGAAGCTCTTTGATGGCTGCCGTCACGATAGCGGCGACCCGATTCGTTGGGGTGAAATGCTGATTGCCCACTATAAGAAGTTGGGCATTGACCCGACCACGAAAGTTGCTTGCTGGTCTGACTCGCTTGACATTGACAAGGCTCTCGCCATCGCAAAGCACTTCAATGGTCGCATCAAGATTGCTTTCGGCATTGGTACGTATCTCGGCGCCACTGTCTGTGGAACAAAGAAGAAGCCACTCTCTATGGTTATGAAGGTGGTGGAAGTGAATGGTAAGCCAGCCGTAAAGCTCTCGGATAGCATCGGCAAGACAATGTGCCACGATGAAGGTTACATTGAATATGTGAAGACTGTCCACAACTACAAGTCCATTGACGATATGACTGTGGATGAAATCAAGCTGATGCTTCCTGCTTTCCAGGATGTCAAACTCAGCGACATCTACACGCCTGTTGGCGCCTAGTTTAAACTACTACGGCGGTCCGAAATGACCGCCACTTTTTTGTATAAAGGAACAAATGATGGATAAACTAAAAAACAATGCCTTTGATAATTTAGTCACTGAACTACGAAAGAAAAGTTTCAAAGGTTCACTGATAGATTTTACTGCGACTAAGGACACTGGTCATGGTTACAGGTGTGCACACGAAATTGAAGTTTTATTTAAGCGCCAACCTGCTTTCCGAGATTTGGACCCGAATTACAAAAGGGAATTAAATGGCAAGATAGAAATTGAAATTGACTGTGATTGCTACACTATTAAATGTGAATACCCGTCATCACTTCTATTATCTGTAATTGACGAAGTTCGTAATGCTCACTACAGGCACGAAAGGTGGAATGAACCACTCCAGTCTTTCGGGTGTGGATATAGTAATTACAAACGAATTACCAAAACTTTACAGACTGCACAGTCCGTTTTGAAATGGTTTGATAAATTCCTTGACCTCGGTTATAATTCAGTTATTGAAGGCCGAGCTTGGTGGGTTTCCGAACCAGTTCAAGATGATGTAAAGAATTATTTGGAAAGTCAAAAAATCAGATCCGAATACGATTCACAAATTGGTGTATTGCAAAGTAAGAAAGACAAAGAAGAAACTCGTTTTAGTGAATACGATAGAAAGTATCGTGATAACTTTGTAAGAGTAAGAACTGCCAAATCCGATTTCTAAAGGAGACAACTATGTTTTTCAAGAAGAAAACAATTCCAGTAGAACCACAGTACATCACCAAGGACAATAAACTTGTTGGTGTGAAAATGGGCGAAAAGGAATACAGAATTGCCGCCTATGACTTAATGATGTCTAATAGTCCAGGACAGAAATCTATTTATCTGTTTGATAAGTTCGGACAGAAAGTAGCCTGGGACATTAAATCATTTGAAGAACTGGACGATATGTTGCGAAGTAATTTTCAGGGATAAAATTTTGTCCTGCTGACTCTTTCGTAACTAATTTGTCTATAAATAGACTAAAGGAAAATTTGATTATGAAAGAATTAAGTTGTGGTTTTATTATTATTAACAGGAAAAATCCAAAACAAATTTTGGCTTGCCAGCCAAATGGTCGCAGACCAAATACTCCTGGTAACTATGACATTCCGAAGGGTCACCGTGAAAATGGTGAAACAACTTTGGAGACAGCTATCAGAGAGTTAAAAGAAGAAACTGGTTTCACTATTACAGACGAAAAGATTTTTGATTGTGGTTTGTTCCAGTATCTTAAAAATAAAGATTTGTATGTGTACCTAATGTTTGTGGATTGTGATATACACGAACTGTACTGTGATAGTAAGTTTGAGTTACACGGCAAAATGGTAAATGAAATTGTTGGTTACAAATGGACTGATGATTTTCGTTTGTTCTATAAGTCTCTCCAACCTATTATTCAGGAATGTTTAGAACACTATGACGAAGGATATTATGAAGAAATTAATTAAGATTACTCTCGGTGTGTTAGGACTTACTGCCGTTGGTTTTTTAGTCAGACAAGAAAAGCGCAGATTGAAAAATCTTAGACGTAACATTGATGAACTGAACCGAAAGCAGCCACCCAAAGCACCCAAATAAAATTTAACCAGAAAAATCTATTGACAAGCTCAATAGATTTTTATATTTTATGACTATGAAACTAACAAATATAGAACCTGAAAAAATAAATCAACTACAGTTTGAAATCGCTCAAAAAGTACTGAACGATTGGTTAGACGCCAGTGGTTTTGATATAGTTACAGAACTGTATCTAACAAAATTCAAATCTAATTACATTACCTGGGAAGGTAGAATGAAGTTTTTGAAAGAACCTTGGCTCTCCAAATTTAAGACTATTCCGCAGTTACAAAATGAAGGAGATTTGGACGTGGAATTAGTCCAGATACAATTTGTACGAATTGATAAAGGTTGGTATTTTGACTTATCAGGTAGTTGGTTTCATTATTGGGAACTGTCTTGCCAGTGTTATGATTGGTTTAGAACTGGTGAGAAAAATCAGTATGATGTGTTCAATAATAGAGTTATGAACTGCGAGAAAAAGTCCCTTCAAGAATGGTTTATGAAGTTTGATGAATATATGGAAAAATCTTTATTGAATTTCCGTAAAGGTTTCTCTATTGTGTTCAACAAAGAACTTGAAAAGGATATGGAAGAAATTAAGAAACTGAATGAAAAACTTAAAGAATTGAATGAAGAAAAACAGAAACTGTACAAGCGTGGTGTCGCAAAAATGGAAAAAATGTTTGCTATGGCAGAAGATTTTTAGTCCTTTGTAAACATAATTTTACATATTTTTACATTTTTTTATTGACGAACTGCGTAAATTTTTCTATATTATACTTAGAAAACAACAAAAGAGGTATTCTATGATTTACTACTATGGCGGCTCCTTTGACCCTGTAACTCTCGCTCACATTGAACTGTTTAAGGCTATTGCTAAGCAGCTGCGTAAAAATGACACACTCCTGATTGGTGTTGCGAACAATGACGAAAAGAATTATAAGGCGCCGATTGGCGACCGAATGGTTATGGTACAGAAGTTGGTTGAAACCAAGCTCAAGAATACCCAGGTCCGAGTCATCCGTCAGGACACACGAACATACAAGTTCTTGCAGGACTACCAGCTACAGTGTGGCAAAACTGATTTCACAATTTGCGTGGGTGAAGACGAATGGAAGTCCCTCTGTGATGGAAAGTGGGTAAACTGGGATTTGCTTTTAAAGCAGTATGAATTTATCGTTTTCAACCGAGACGAATCCGAAGAAATTGTACTTCCGGCACAAATTAACCCGAATGTTTCTTTCTTGTCTGCTGGAGATACCAGTGGTATTTCTTCTTCGGCAACGAGAGAAATTCTGTTCCGCGACCCGGATTGTCATTACGAACAAGTTAAGAATTTGGTAACTCACCAGACCTTCCGTTACATTAAGGAACACGAACTCTATTTCCAAAATGGTCCTGACTATGAAAAGAAGGAAAAGCAGTTCCTTGCGGAGTATGCTATCAAGAAGGCCCAGAATGGTTGGGGTGAACCTAGTGTTACGACCGATACAGTTGCGTACAATGGTGAGCAAGTACTGTTGATTAGGCGTGGCAATTTCCCATACAAAAATAGTTGGTGCTTGCCGGGTGGTTTCTTTGAAAAGGATGACGAAGATTTGAACTATGGCGCAGCTAGAGAATTGCGTGAAGAAACAGGTTTGGATTTGGATCCGACGAAGTTTGAACAAATTAAGACATACGGCCACAATTTTGACCCTCGTATGAAGATTGTTGATACGGCATTTTCTGTTCGTGTTCCGAAGGCCCAAATGAGTAAGGCTGCTGGTGCGGACGATGCTGCTGAAGCTCGTTGGTTTGATTTGAACAATTTGCCGAAGCTCGGTTTCCATCACGAACAAATTATTAAGGATTTTCTCAAAAAGCGAGCTGACTAATGACCTTTGATGAAATCGTTATGACTGCTGCGGAAATGCAGTGTTTGATTGTTCCTGATAGAGATGGAAGAAACTACACTCTATACTCCGAAATGGAAGGGAATGACAATAATTCAGTCTGTTGGATTTACCCAAATACGTTTAATGGAATAGGTTCAGTTTCTTCTACGTATCATTTTCCACAGGTAGATGGTTTTGAAAATTTCACCAAAGAAGAACTGATTGCTAGGATTGGTTATATCCGAAACCTTCATAAAGAACGATACATTGAAAAGCGACTTGAAAAGATGCAGGAAGATTTCTAATGGGATATACAGAAGAAGAAAAAGCACTATTTAAACAGTATGGTGACTATATGAAGTCAGCTGGGTTTTATTCTGTTGGTGCTGATGTTAACTGTTGGCGATTCAAATATGGCGAAAATGCTAACGATACATTTTGGATAGTTGATTTATACTGCGAAGGAGAGTTTAGTCCACGTGTCTATCAGTTTAAATGGGAATTTGATGGAATAAATGACCCAACACTTATAGTAATAAATGAAGGGGTTCATAATGCGTATTACAAACCAAAGGACTTTGACGAATTTAAAAAGCGAATTGACGAAACAGTATCAAAGTTTGGCGAATACAAAAAGTATAAAAAGCAACTAATTGAAAACAAACGATTACGAAAAATTCAGGCGGATTTCTAATGACTGAAGCTGAGATGATTGTATTGTTTAATAAACTGGATTGCGTTCTAGTTCCAGGACAACATTTGACAGAAGTCTATACAATGGAAGATGAAACTGCGTTGTGTGTTATCGCAAGCCGTTTCAGTATGGTTTGTTTCTATGACGAAAATTTACCATTTAGCAAAGTAACTCCTGAGATTATTAAAGAGAAAATTGAATTTTTTAAAGTCAGGGATAAAATGGCAGCTATTCAAGAAAGAATTATAAAAGCACAAGAGGATTTCAACTGATGGAAGATATTTTTAACAAATTAGCAATAGAATTTGGATTGACAGTTTCTGTTGATAGAAAAGGCGAAAAGTACGGAAAACTACCTGGTTTTGCGGGATTTTTGATTGCGTTGGTGCCGACACACGATTATATTATGGTGGCAAAGGAAGTTTCCAAAACTGACGAAGGCGAATGTTTCTATTTTGGTGCGAATGGTTATAACGATTATGACACCGCAAAAGCAGCAGTTTCCGAAATGATTTTAAAAGCAAAAGAAATGAATGTAAACAAAAAGATACAAAACTTGGAAACAGATTTCAAGTGTAAACAAAATTTTACATAAAATTGACTATTTTTTATTGACATTCCTCTCAATTTTTTCTATATTATATGGTGTAAACGAGAGGTAATAAATGACAAGAGAATTTTTCGTAATCAAGAATCAAAAGGGACAACTGGTTCAAAATTGGACTTTCGCTCCAAATGCGTTTATTACTTTCTGCAGGACCCCGGAATGGGCTATGAAATTTGAAACAAAAGAACAGGCCGAAAAGCGACTGGACTATTTCGCAAAGAATAAGTTCAAGAATGCGTTCGGCTTAAAAATTACCAAAATCCAAGAAAACAAATTCTATAAGGAGATTAAATAATGGAACTTGAACTTGACGAAAACAAAATCCAGTACGTCGTAATTGATGCCCAGCCCGACTTTATTGACGGCTCGTTGGGTAATGCCAATTTCAAGGCAAAGCTGGGCTATATTGCTGATAAGATTCGTGATGCAAAGCGCCCGGTGATTTTTACACAGGACACACACGATGAAAATTATGCGAACACTCTTGAAGGCAAGAAGCTCCCAGTTCCGCATTGTATCAAGGGAACTCCGGGTCATAAGGTCGCATCTGAACTAACCAATGTTCTCACGAAGACCCCGATTTTCATTGAAAAGAACACATTTGGTTTCACTGGTTGGAAGGAAATCCTTGGAACGGCTGATGACATTGATGTGATTTACATTATGGGAACTGTGAACCCGATTTGTCCGGTCGCAAATGCTATCGGTCTCCGAGCACTTTATCCGAACAAGCGAATTATTGTGGACTATGCTGGTTGTGGTTTTATGGCAGACGATAAGGGTGACGAAACCTTCTGCCGAGCAGCTACGAAGTATGTTCTCAATATGCAGCAGATTGACGTCATCAATGACTAACCACTAACAACAAACTAATAAGGAAAAACAACTATGGAAAATACTGAACTCAATGAAAAGCTTCGTACACAGGCCGTTGAATGGATCCGCGACTATATGAAATCTACTGGTGGACGAAAGGCCGTCATTGGTATTTCGGGTGGTAAGGATTCCACTGTGGCAGCTGCTCTATGTGTTGAAGCTCTCGGAAAAGAAAACGTCATTGGTGTAATGATGCCAAATGGTGTTCAGTCCGACATTAAGGACTCTGAAAAGATTATTGACTTCCTGGGAATTAAGGGTTTGGTTGTAAACATTCAGTACGCATACTTGAACCTGGTGAACCAGATTAACGAAAAGAACATTTCTAGCCAGGCGCAGATCAATATGCCACCGCGTTTGAGAATGACTGTTCTCTATGGTGTTGCCCAGAACATTGGTGGACGTGTTGTGAACACTTGTAATCTTTCGGAAGATACTGTTGGTTATGCTACCCTTTATGGTGACAGTGCCGGCGACTTCAGCCCTCTCGCTCGTCTGACAACTGAAGAAATTGTTGGCATTGGTGATGCCCTTGGCCTTCCGCATGACCTTGTTCACAAAACCCCGAGTGATGGTCTGTGTGGTTTGACCGATGAAGATAATCTCGGTTTCACTTATCACGAAATTAACGAACTTGTTCGTAATGGTGTGAAGGGTCCGCACTATGACGAAATTATCAAGAAGTACAAGGCAAACAAGTTCAAGACTGATATTATTCGTATTCCAGCTTTTGAACCGACAAACCCGATTCTTCCTAACTACATTCACGAACTTGATAACGCAGGAGCAATCTAATGCAAATTAAAGACTTTATTGACATTTCAACAAAAGCAGGTTGTAAGATTGGAAGTAAAACAGACTTCCGTAATAACAGCACAATTTACACAGTTGAATACAACGGTAGGACTTATGCTACGGCTAAATGGTTTGAGTCAGACAAGAAAATGTCTGTGACATTTAGGGATGAGTATCTCAAGTGGTATCAGACCATCTTTATTTCACAGTATGGTTGGATTGAAAAGAAATCTGACTATGCTGAAAAATTGGCAAGGGTCATCAAACAAAATAACAAGGAGTAATAAAATGAAGAAGTCAAATACTGTTCCCGCTACTAATGAACGATTTGCAGTTGTATGGAATTGGGAATCTGATATTAAGATTCTTTTCGTAGAAAATACACTTGACGAAGCTATCGCAAAGTTCAAGAAGAAGTTGAAGCCATTCCTTAAAGACAATGAAGGAATTGAAGGTAAATTTGATATGGAAACCTACATTAAGGAACACCAAGACCAATGTTCCGAAAGTCGCCAGGGTGGAAAAATTCCTTATATGTTTGATTATAACGATGGCGAAATGATTACCATCATTCAAAAGATTAAGGTCTAAAGGAGAAATAAACTATGGGGCTTTCTTCACTCAGTTGGCTTGTATTGGCGGGTAGTGTGTCACAGCATTGGTATCGCATTTATCCTTATGGCAGTTATCGCATTTATCATTGGCGGTTTGTTTGTGATAAACTTCTTTGATACTGGTGATAAAGAAAAACAGCAATTCAGTCATCGTGCTGGTATTATTGCGTGGGTGTTCACTCTCGTTTTCGCCACGATTGGTGCTTTAATGCCGAGTGAGAAGGCCGTTTATATGGTTGCTGGTATTGAATTGGTGAACCAGTTCAGTAAGACAGAAACTGCTAAGGAACTCGGTGATAGCGGGATGTCTATCGTTAAAGACATTACTCAGATTATCCACAATTACACTATTGACGATGACCGTGACAGGAGAAGATAATTATGGATAAGAAAACTGCTATTAAGCAAATTACCAAAATGGCAAAAAGCGACCCACAGAAATATGACCTGTCAAAGCTCAATGATGCCATTGAAATGATTAACAACGCAAAGGACGTAGATGCTCTTTTGATTTTGGGTAAACCACAGGATGCTATTCTCCGTCCTAATTTGTATAATTTCGCCCAAGACGAAGTTGACAAAATGAGAGAAGCCATTGAAAATGCAGGATTTGCAGTCAAAGAAGTTCAACGAATGAAACAGGACGAAAACGGCCGAGACGATTATGCATTTGTTCTAAAAGACGAAGATAAGAAGGTTGTTTGGATTTGTAAAATGCGTCCAATGTGGAATGATGGTGATTATAACCTTCTCGCAGTTGGTTTGAATTTCCCTGCATTGTCATTCCAGACTATGGATGAACTTATTGAAAAGACAGTTAGTATGCTTAAAAGGAATGATTAAAATGAAGAAGTTAATGATTAGTTTGGCAATTCTCGCATCCGTCGCATTTGCTGCTGACAAGACTGTGTTTGACATTTGTAATGACAAAACTTGTTACACACAAATTCTTGAAAATGTAAAGAGCTGGGAATGGAAAACAGATAATGCTGGCAATAAATTTGTTCGCATTTATTTCTATGACAAAAAGGTTCTTGACATTACTGGACGAGAACTAACAGTTAAAAAGAGAAAGTAATGATTGATAGAGAAATAATTGGAGGACGGTACTGATATGGCTTATCCACGTAAGAAAATGACTATGGACGATGCTATTAAGATAGCAAAGAAGAACGGTTACAAAATTCAGGGCAAAGCAAAACAGAAGCTCCCATCATTGTTGGGACCTGTATATGAACTCTTTGAAGGCAGAGAGTCAATGTTCAGGCGTATCATTAAGGACCTGAATTTCAAAGTAACAAAGCGCGGTGATTTCACTAGCGGTAATTTCTGTGACGAAGTTCACGATAACAAAGAAATTACTATGATTATGATGAAGACTGAACCGTGTTTCTTCGGTCTGTTCAAGAATACAGAAGTATATATGCCAGCGGGATTTGAAGTCCGTCAAGGCGAATCTGAATACTACATTCACCACACAAAGAAGGACAACATTAAAATTACAACCTTCTCTCAGGGCGAAAAGCAGTTGAAGAAGTTGCTTAAGGACTATAAGAGATGCTTGGACGAACTGAAGATTAAGGAACTACAAGCGGATTTCTAAAATGGATTTAGTTGATATACTCGGCAATACTTTTGATTATTTGTTAGAACTTCCTAACAGAGTTAAGAAGTGTGTTCACGAACAAGTTACACACGAAGGAAGGAATAATCTAATTGAATACAAACGAAAGAAAGCCATTATAGACAAACTAAAAGAAAAGTACTGTTTGACTGGTATGGATAGTGAGTCATGGTGCAACATTGAGCTTGAATTCCAAGATAAAAAATGGTGTGTAATTTATTGCGAAAATGCATCTTCCAATATGGATGACCATCATTTCAGTTATATTCCTGATTTTCATTGGAAATGGCCTGAACCAACTGACCCAAATTCACGCTGGGCATATTTACCAAAAGATTGTCCAGACGATTATTATTTAACTTGGGATAACCCAGTACCAATTAGAGAAGATGCTACATTTGAAGAAGTAGAAGCAATTTTACTTCGTTTAATGGAACGATTTAAAGAACTCAAATCTGAATACAAAGAAAAGAAAGCAGCAGATGATTTTGACCCAACTGCCGCCTTGTTTGAAAGTCTTAAATCACATTATCATTTAATAGAACCTGAAAAATCTATAAATGCTACCAGATATGCTTACTCACCTGACATTAGATATTTCGTGATTTCGTATTGTAAAGCACGAAACAAAATTTATGTTCCGTCTGGTCTGGAACAACAGGAAATAGTTTTGGGTGGTCTGGAAACATTTACATTACCCGATTGTTGGGAAATGAAGTGTAATGAAGAAACTATATCTGCTACCACATTTGACGAATACAAAAAGTATCTTGATGGTATATTGAAACAGTACAAGAACCTAGAACAAAGTAAATGGGAAAAATATGAACTATGACCGATGAAGAAGTATTTGCCGAAAAAGAACTTAGAGAATGGGTATTAGACGATGTAATGAAGTGGCCTGAATGGCACGGTCTACAAAGTTTTTCAAACTATGAACCTGGATTTTTATTTAATACAAAATCAGGAGATTATAGTGTAACTAAATCTGTTGCATTAAGTGAGCATTTGCCTTCTACATATATTTTTACTTGTAGTAGATTGTCATTTAATGAAGCAGACCCTTACTATGCTGATATTATACCGTTCCATTGGAGATTGAACAATGTTAAACAAATCTATCAACTTGAATCTACAGTTGGTGAATCCAATAATTTTAAGAAGTTAATTACTGATAAAGATATTGTTCCTGTTTGCAAAGTTAAAATGAAAGAAATCGCAAAAGATTTTGACAAATACTATAAGTTCATACTCAGTCATGAAGATAAATTTGTAGAATGGAATAATATGCTTCTTGAAGCTAGAAAATTCTATGCTAAAATCCAAAAGAACTTTAATGCGGAGTTAAGAGCGAATGGATATTTTAAGTGATATAATAGATTTTTTATTTAACCGCAAGAAAAAACAAAATGAAGAAATCCGAACTGCGATGGAAAAAATTACTCCATACAAGTTTTTTCAAGAATTAGCTGATTATGCTCAGTCATTAGGTTTCGCAGTCGCAGAAGGTATTAGAGATAGTGGTTTTTCTTTAGAAGAACCAAACTATGCTGCACATGGTATACAGTTTAGAATGTATGGAATGATTGTAGCAGTTGGTTTAAATACTATATTGACTGATCGTTATACTGCAGGAATCTATTTTACAAGTGGTAAAGAAAGTGGTGGATTTTCAGGACAATTCACAATTACTACTTTAAAAAAGTGTAAAGAAGATTTAGATAAATTAGTAGTCAGACTAAAAGAAAATCATCAACAAATTAAATTAGATAGCATTAACGAAGATTTTGTATGACATTAGACGATTTTTTCCAACAGTTACACGATTTTGGTACTTCAATGAATTTGAATGCAGATGAATTGTATAGTGAACATTCACTTCAGTCCAAAATAAATCAAAATAAAGACTTCAAACCAGATTATGTAAAGAACGGAATTGAACTTGATAACAAAGATTGCTATATAGTTTTTATTGCAGTCTATCAACGAGAAGAAAACCAAGTCCGATATATGAACTGTGAACAACAATTAAGACTTTGTCAAGTAGACGAAGTAGGATTGGAACTGTGTAAACAGAGTATTATGGATGGTATCAGAATACGAAAAGAAGACCAGAACCAATGCCGATTAGATAAAATTAACGATGATTTTTAAGTTCAACTTGAAACAAAATTGGTAAATGACATATAGCCAAATGTGCTTTAAATTACTATATTAAAATCAAACAATTAACAATGGAGATTAAAAACTTATGGATATTAAAAACTATATTGACTTTCTTTCACAGAATAAGACAGAACGTGAATGTGTAGCATTTGCGGAACGTGAACTTCGTAATCACGGTTTCAAGTCTAATAAAGAATTTGCTGATTTGCAGAGCGGCGACAAGGTCTATTACAAGAATAAGGACAAGAATATCGCTGCTTTTATCATTGGTAAGCAAGGTATTCGTGAAAAGGGTTTGAATTTACTCGGTGCTCATATTGACTCCCCACGATTGGATGTAAAGACACAGCCGCTTTACGAAGATACTGGTATGGGTTATTTTGACCTTCAGTATTATGGTGGCATTAAGAAGTACCAGTGGACTGCTCGTCCTCTCGCAATTCACGGTGTAGTTTGTAAGCTTGACGGAACAAAAATTCCAGTAAAGCTTGGCGATACTGGTAGTGGTTACACATTCTGTATCACTGACCTTCTTCCGCATTTGGATAAGACCCAAGCTGACCGAAAGGCTAGTGAAACTATCAAGGGCGAAAAGTTGGATTTGCTTTTGGGAACTGTAAAGATTGAAAAGGGTGAAGACGAAGAAGACGAAAAGGACCCGGTCAAGGCAAACATTCTCAAAATTCTTAAGGACCAATACAACATTGACGAAGACGATTTTCTTTCTGCTGAATTTGAAGTAGTTCCAGCGGGTGATGCTACTTTCGTTGGTCTTGACAAATCTATGGTTGGTGGATATGGTCAGGATGACAGAGTTTGTGCTTGGACTTCTCTTATGGCTCTCATTGATGTAGCCGACGAAAATGAAGTTCCTGAACGCACCAGTGGTTGTGTTCTTGTGGATAAGGAAGAAGTTGGTTCAATTTGTGCTACTGGTTCCGAATCCCGTTGGTTGGAAGATGTACTCGCAGATGTTACTGCACAACCTGACCACGTAGAATTTGGTCGCATTTTGGCAAACACTAATATGCTCAGCTCCGATGTGTCTGCCGCTTATGACCCGCTCTATGGTGAAGTTTCTAACAAGGAAATGACCTGTAAGCTTGGTGGTGGTTTTATGCTTTCCAAGTATAATGGTGGTCGCGGTAAGGGTGGTGGCGCAGATGCTAACCCGGAATTTATCGCTGCCGTTCGTAAGACATTGAACGATGCTGGCACAAAGTATCAGTTTGATACTATGGGTAAGGTAGACGTTGGTGGTGGTGGCACGATTGCTTCTATCGTCTGCCGTTTGAACATCAATGTTATGGACGCTGGTGTTCCAGTGCTCAATATGCACAGTCCAATGGAAATCACCCACGTAGATGACATTACCAATACTTACGAAGGTTATAAGGCTTTCTTGAAGTCCGACCTTACGATTTTTGACTAACTGAAAACTCGGCATATACATACCTTATATGAAATGGTTATTTTCTTAAGTTTAAAATTTTGAAAATAATTATTTCATTTGATTTAATTTGTTATATTTGGAATATAAATAAAACAAAATTGTTAAACCAATATATTGAGGTGAAAATATGCAAGATTACGAAGTTATTGAAGGTGAAGACATCCTTTCAAATAGTTTGAGAGCCATTAAGCAGTACATTCCACGCAAGTTGGATGAAGCTATTAAGCACGCTCCCACAGGAGATAAGTCTACCCCACAATATCAGTTGAACGCCGCATTTAATGAAGGTTATAAGAAGGCCCTTGAGGACCTCGCAACATTCATTAAAGCTATGGGTGTCTAATAACATTTGTTTGACTTAGCCCACTGTCAAACGAGGCATAATACACGAACGTGGTTATGTTTAAATTTTAGTGGGCATTGTGATACTGAATTCAGATCACAGAGGTTAAAAAATGATTAACACAAATAACATTTTTGGAAATCCACTTGAAGCTATGACGCAGCTTGAACAGGCTATGAATGGAATGTTCGGCGGTACGAAAGAAGCTCCAGTCATCAACACAAAGATTGATTTTCCGATTGACATTTATACTGAAGCAGACGGCACATTAGTATTTGAAGTCGCTGTGGTTGGTATGGGTGCTGACGAAGTCAAGGTTACTGTAAAGAAGGAAAATGGTAGAAATACTCTTGCCATTAAGGCTCAACCAAAAGAATTGAGTGACGAAGACAAGAAGGCCATTGAAACTCGCAATTACGAAGGTGGAATTAAGAAGATTAAGAAGGCTACAAAGCTTGAATTTTCTCGCTTGATTCCAATGAACTTTGATGTTGAAAAGACAACAAAGACAGTTGAAAATGGTCTTTTGACTATTCGTATTCCTGTTAAGGAAGAAGAAAAGCCAGTTGAAATTGAAATTTAGTAATTAAGATTGGAACAAATTAACATAGGGTAACCCCGAGTTACCCTATATTTTTTATGGATTGAGAAAATGGCAAAACAAATTAAATTTGATACAAACGCAAGAGAAAAGTTATTGAATGGTGTAAACCAGTTGGCAGATGCAGTTAAATCTACATTAGGACCTGCGGGTAAGAATGTAATGATTGACACTGGTGCTGGTGCTCCAACAGTAACGAAAGATGGTGTTACAGTTGCTAAGTCAATAGATTTAGAAGACCCATTTGAAAATCTCGGCGCCCAAATGTGTAAGCAGGTCGCATCAAAGACAAATGACATCGCTGGTGACGGTACTACTACTGCTACTGTTCTCGCTCAGGCTATTGCTAGAGAAGGACTTAAGAATGTGGCAGCTGGTGCTAACCCGATGGAATTGAAAGCAGGTATTGACAAGGCCGTTAAGGACATTACCAATAACCTTGACCAGCTCGCACAAAAGATTGAAGGCAAGAAGTCTATTGCCCAAATCGCAACCATCTCAGCAAACAACGATAAAGAAATCGGTGAGTTGATTGCTGATGCTATGGAAAAAGTTGGTGAAGATGGTGTAATCACGATTGAAGATAGTAAGACCGCCGAAACTACGCTTGACGCAGTTGTTGGTATGCAGTTTGACCGTGGTTATTGTTCTCCATACTTTGTTACAAATTCCGACAATATGAGCTGTGTGTTAGAAGACCCATACATTCTTCTTTATGACAAGAAGATTAGTGCTATGGCAGACATTCTCCCTCATTTGGAATTTGCTGCTAGTCATAACAAGCCATTGGTCATCGTAGCTGAAGACGTTGATGGTGAAGCTTTGTCTGCTCTTATTTTGAACAAAATGAGAGGTGCCATTAAGGTTTGTGCTATCCGTGCTCCTGGTTATGGTGAAAGCAGAAACGATAATCTCTCTGACATCGCAGTAATGACTGGCGGAACACTAATTGAAGAAGTAACAGGTGTTAAACTTTCCGAAGTTGACCCAGCTGCTTATCTCGGTTCCGCAAAGAACATTACTATTACTGCTAACACAACCACGATTGTTGAAGGTGCTGGTAAGAAAGAACTCATTGATGCCCGTATTGCGACATTGAAGAATTCTATCACTCCTGAAACCAATTCTTACGAAAAGGCCAAGTTGCAGTCTCGTATTGCTAAGTTGGTTGGTGGTGTTGCTGTAATTCGTGTTGGTGCTGCTACCGAAGTAGAAATGAAAGAAAAGAAGGACAGAGTTGATGATGCTCTACACGCAACCAAAGCTGCAGTTGCCGAAGGTATTGTAGCTGGTGGTGGTATTGCTCTCCTTCGTGCTTCTAAGGGTCTTTCATTGAATTCTGCCAATGACGAAAAGACTGGTTATTCCATTGTCTTGAAGGCCATTGAAGAACCACTTCGTCAAATCGTTACAAACGCTGGTCTTGAAGCTAGTGTTGTTGTAAACAAAGTAAAAGAAATGGAAGGCAATAAGGGTTTCAATGCCAAGATTGGTGAATACCAGGACTTGGTTGCGAACGGTGTGATTGACCCAGTTCTCGTTACGAAAACTGCGTTGAAGAATGCTGCTTCTATTGCTGGTTTGATTTTGACAACAGAATGTGTTATCACTAACATTCCAGAGAAGAAGGCCGAAACTCCAACTTTCCAAATGCCAATGATGTAAACTAAGTTTTACATTAAACAAAATATAAAATCCTGTGGTCTAAATCCGCAGGATTTTTCTATATTTAAATGGAACTAAAGGAGCTTTTATGAAACTAACTGTTGAAAATGCGGTTGAGATTGCGAAAAAATATAACTTCGCTTATGACGAAGATTTAGGGGAAATTGTTATTCCTAGTAATATATGGATTGATGATGACGATTTGGGTTTTATGCGACTTGAAACTGGTATTGATGGTCTTGAATTTAATTGTGCTTATGAATTTGGAATTACAGCACTGAAAAGTGGCAAATTTGGGTTTCATACTTCTACATTTAGGAACATTACAACAACAGAAGAATTTGAAGAAAACATTAAAAACTTTTTGTATTTAATTGAATTAGCAAAACCACTTGAAAAGAAATATGCCGAACAAGTTAAACTGAATAAGATTAGTGGAGATTTCTAATGGTTGAAAATCCTGTAGCAGAACAAAGATTACGAACAATGTGTATGAACTGGTGTTTCTTACAGGACCACACATTTTTATCTAAGTTGGATTTGAACGGCTATAAGAAAATGCGATTTGATTTATACAAGAAACTAATTAGTCATCCACAGTATGAAACATTAGTTAAACCGGCTTTTGAAGAATTTAAAAAATCTGATGGTTGTGAAAAAGCATTCAACAAATGCCAAACATTTGTGTTTAAACTAATGGATTTGATTAGCAGAGAAGATAAAATTGTTGAGGATTTTTAATGCTCACACCTTACGAAGCTATTGATGTTGTTCGTAAACTATCTGGGTTTATGTATTTTGACTTAGACGGGTTTCTTCCGACTGACCCTACTTTGTTTGCTATTACTTTACATGACCCAGATTTTTATGCAAGTGCTACTGTAATTGAGTATCAGTTTGATAAAACAACAAATGATTTAACTCAATGCCACAGCAGAAAAATTTTTAATTTATTCTTTGTTTTACACGATAAAATCTATTCTAGTTTTAATCCCGAAGAAATTACGATAAATAATAAAGATGATTTAGAAAAGTTTTTATTAGACATTAAATATAAATTAAAACTTGCTAAAGAAGAATTGAGATTGTCTAGACTTAAAAAGGATTTTGAATGATTACAGTTGATGAATTTAAAAAGTTAGCGGCTGATACAGGTTTAATGTTTTGGGAAAACGAAGCATTATTTTATAAGAGAGAAACAACCTATTATCTAAGTTATCCAATGCCAATGTTTAGAGAGAATTGTGAAGATGATGAAGATTACAAAATGAAAAGTGCTGTAATCAGTTTAGCACCATACAAAGACCCACCTGAAATTTATATTTATGGTAATATACTTTACGATTTTGACCATTTTGATAAACTGGTTGAAGGTAAAGAAATTTACTGTTACAATATGATTTCTGCTTTGGAATACGATGACGGACTACAATGGAACAATAAAACCTATGAAGAAATTAGGGACGAAGTTCTAAAAGTAAAGAAAATGATTTTTGATAAACAACAGGAAATAAATCTTGAAAAAATAAAAGGAGATTTCTAAAATGTTAAAATCCCATTTTTGCCATACCAGAGAAGAAGTTGCCCGTTACATTAACGAACAGAAAATTAAACGAGAACAAATCCAAAGTATTATTTGGATGGACAGTCAAAAAGGTTTCGCTGTGTTTTATTGGGAAAATACCCAATTATTGAACGAATAATGTAAAGAAAATTTTACAATTTTTTCCACAGTTCCCATTGACAAACAATGGGAATTTTTCTATATTTACTTATGTAAACGATAAAACAAGAGGTAACAATATGAATCCTTACTATGTAACTCGCTGCTGGAACAATGAACTCAAGAAATGTGTGTATAAGGTTTTGGAACGTCGTTGGTTCCAGCTCGCTCGTTATCTCATTAGCATTGGTTCTTTATCTGACCAAGCCGCTGAAGAATATGAGAACAATGGCTACAAGTTGGAACGTCTGCCTCGTGAAGAACGAATTGTAAAATCCAAGCGTGAAGCTATGATGAACAACGCATTTGGTTTGGGTTACGCAGATGGTTTTATGTCAAAGACCTGGGCTATGTTCCTACACGATGGATTTATCCAGCCCCGCGACGGATGGGAACGTTCCTTCTGTTATCGTTGGGATGGTGGTAAAACATATTATGAAAGAGCACTGGGCAAGCATGGCTACGTACTGAAAGCCTATGGCGTTCGTAAGTATGTGAATGCTCTCAAAAATCTTTCGGAATACAGAAAGCAGGCCGAAATTCGCTGTGCCAAGAAGAATGGCATTGAATTTAAGGAATCCACTATCTTTTCTGAATGTTAATAAATTTTTACAAGGAGAAAGAATGAAAAACTTTACAAATAAGCAGTTGAAAGACATTGAAAAAACTGTTCGTGAACAATTACTTGCTATTGTAGGCAAAGCTTATGAATTTGGCTGGGGTGATTATCTTTCAGGTGAAGATGGTGAATTGGAAGGAATTTTGCCAAAGAAAATTGAAACTAAAATTGAATCTATTGACGTTCCTCGCCATCGTGATGGTGAATGGGGTGAAGATATGGATGTAAATTTGGTAACTGGACAAACTATCACAATTAAACTAAGTGATTTAGAACGTGGTATGTGTAAGGCTCATTATGCTTACAGATACATAGAAAATGTTTTTTCGCATCAATGTAACTAAATTTTTACACAATTTTACAATTTTTTCATTGACGAACTGAAGAAATATAACTATATTTTCTTTAGAAACAAACAACAAAAGAGGTTTAATAATGGTTGATAATTTTGCTCTCATTGAACAATATATGGCAAAGCAGGCTCTCACTTGGAAAGAAGGCGATTGCTACTATGTTCAGTTGCTCCGTCGCCAGGCGGATGACCCGATGATTGGTGGTGTGAAAGACAAGAAGTATCACGGCAATATGCACAGCCGCTCTATCAAGGACTATCTCATAAAGTCAGTTGACCATCTTGAAGATGTCAAGCAGCAGATTATTGAATTTTGTAAGCTTGAAAATGTGCGTGCGTACATTCGCCTGAACAAGCGAAACTATAAGAACATCGCACTTCAAATGATGAAACACATCGCTGAACAAGCTGCTAGTGGTGAAACTTACTCTAGTCCGTTCCACCTCGTTTCGTCTGCTTGTGGTGAATGTTGCCAAGCTGGTGAAGATAAGACTTGGATTGTGGACCTGGATAAGGAATACCTTCCGTATGAAAAGGAAATCATTGATATGATTTGTCAGTGTATGCCAATTTCCGCAAAACTCCAGGAAATCTATGATACCACCAATGCTGAAATTCATAGCACTGGAAACCCGTGTGGTGTGTCAATGGATGAAATCAAGCAGAAGTATGTGGCTGAAAACTTCTTCATTGTGCCGACCAAGAGCGGAAAGCACATCGTGTGTAAACCGTTCAACAGGGATACATTTAGCCATGTGCCGAATGCTGATGCTATCGCAAAGGCAAAGAAAGAAGGCAAAGAACCGAAAATGGGTCTCTGGGAACAGTTCTGTAAGTCTCGCGGCATTGAACTGAAGTGTATGGACATCCATAAGGACAACCCGACTATCCTGTATGTCCCTGACATGCAGTAGGAGGACCTGATGTCTATCTATGACCGCGATTATATGAAAAACAGAAAGCCGAGCGAGCCGCGTCACAGTGAGCCTCGCAGGCCTTTCTTTGAATCAGATGACGATGACGATACTGACTATTATCTTGTTCAAATGCCGAAAGGTCTCGGACACGATTTATGGAAGATTGGAGTTATCGCATTTGTTCTTTTTGTGTTGCTTTGTTGTCCGTGTTTGGCAGTTTTGTTTGTTCCTATTTTTCTCGCAATTTTACTTTGGAAAACTCTTTAATGACTGAAGAACAATTAAAAACATTTTTGCTTGCCGAACTAAAACCATTTGTTGATAAAGTATTCTGGGACTCAGATGGTATTTGGGCATCTGGAAAAAACAGTACATATCTCGCATATTACAAGCGTGATGTTTCTATTGCTAAACCAGGTCTGTATATCGCAAAATTCGTTAGTGACGATGGAGCAGTTGTTGATGAGAAAGGAGCATTGTATTGGGGTTCCTGGCCTGAAGAATTGAAAGTCATTCTAGATAACGATGACGAAATTCGCAGGAGAGTTTACAACATTATCAAACGGATGAAAGAAATTGAGAACAACAAAAGAATGAAGAATATACAGAAGGATTTTTAATGTGTAAGAAAACCAGTAATGTTCCAGATAAAGTAATTAGTTTGGGCAAAACCCTAATAGAGTTTGCTAAACAGTGCGATTATATCTATTCCGAAATTAGCAACATTTATACTTATGGACTGGACATTGTGTCTAGACAGTTTATACTTGGTGATAAATATGCTTCTATTTTTAGTTTAGAACAAGTCGGAAAACACAACTGGAAAATAAGTTATTGGAATTCATATAAAGACGAAGATCTATCTTATCATTATTTCAAAGATAATGAAATGGACTATAATAAAGAAGTTTCTCGCTGGACAAAATATATTCAAAATTTTAGCAAAAAGATGAAGAAAAAATCTATATTTGAGAGAGAACAGAAAATAAAGGAAGACTTCTAATGAAACCACTTTACATTTACAGAAAGAATAAAGAAATGAATTGTGTGACAGCTATGATTGGAGCTGAAGTCCGAAATGCTATTCAAAACTGGCGTAAAGCAAACAAACTCCCACTGGATTTTCACGTTCCGACCTTGTGTGTTTACTATACAAAAGAAATTATGAAAACGGCTTTGATTGAAGGTGTAACTGACGCAAATCCAAAGAACCCGCATTTGTTTGAATTGTGCTTGGTTGATAATGTGGAATTTGTCAGTCCCAGAGATGAACTTGGTTTTTCAAAAACACAAGAAGAACGATGGAAGGATTTTTTGGACTTTGATAAACACGATTTAATCTTTTGGAGTCCACTTGGCGGGTCCATTGGTGTGTGCGATTGTCTAAAGGGAAATTCTCGCATTGTTCAGTTCCCAGTAGACAATGCTGTAAGATTTGAACGATTTAACCACTACGTGTAATTATGACAAAAGAAGAACTGAGAGATTATTGTTATTCCATTGGGTTGATTGACACCAAGTTCCCTATGTGGGCTGAATCTAACTACACTAAGGGATATAGATTCCCAAATGAATTTGTGAACTCAATGGATTTTATTGCTGCGTGGGATGAAGATAAACAGTGTGTTGTTGTAGCCAAATGTTGTGTAATTAACGAAGCATTCGTATATGAAGGACCGATTCGTATGGATGGCGCTGTAGCACTTTATAATGACGAAGAAATTAAATCTCACATAAACTATTTAATCACATCGGTTCAAGAAAACATTAAGTTTCTTAAATGGCGACAGATGAAAAAGAAAATTAAGAAAATGGAAGGAGATTTTGAATGAGTTTAGACCAATTTATGCTCTGGCGTTTTAGAATGCTTGAAGGTGTTCTGGACGGAATAAAATCTTGGAATCTGAATGAGTGTGTATTCAATGATGGCAGTAAGATTACTTACGATGTCAAGAATGAACTAATCACGATTGAAACGCCGAAGAAAAGCGACATTATGCTGTTCGCAAATGTAACTAAAGAAAAGCTTGCCGAATTTGGATTTAAAGAAAGAGGTCCTGAAACCAGACATGCTGCCTCTTACGATAAGGGAAATTATACTTTCCAATACAAGTAACTAATAAGGAGAAAAACTATGACATACGCAGTTATTTTTACCCGTAACGATGGTTGGACTGGTGTAACCACGATTGAAGCTATGAAGCCAACCTATGACGAAGCTATGGTTGAAGCAGAAAAGCAAGTAAAAGACATTATGAAAACCCAACACATTAAGGGCTCAGTTCAAGATAACATTAAGAATGGAAACATTGAATTTGAAGATTCCGATTTCTTTGATAATAGAATTAAGGCAAACTTTGTTTTCCCAAAAAGCAAGCTTGAAGTTCTCATTCAGGAGCTTCCGTAATGAAACACTATTACGATAAGGATAATAAAGAACTCAACCGATATGTAATCACAGTTCCTATTGAAGGTGAATTGTGGTACTTTAAGAGATATGCGAAAACAGAAAAGGAAGCAAAAGCAGATTTCCTTCCATTTCTTTATATGGCATACAAATTATTTGTTAAACCTGAAGATGTAACTGTAACTGAAGACCCAAGTTTCCCGATGGCATACAATGGATAAAATCAGACCAATTTATATTATAACCGGCTTAATGGGTAGTGGAAAATCTACTGTGGCTAATTTCTTCAAATTAAGACATTTTGAAGTTCTTAATATGGATGAAATTTCTAAGGACATTATGCTCACTGACTCTGATATGAAAGTAGCACTGATTTCCGCATTTGGTAAATATGTGATTAACGAAGATGCTTCCTATAACATAGATTATATCAAAGGTGTTTATTTTGATCCGCTATTTGATACTCAGCGAGAACAGTTTGAACACGATTTGGATATAAAAATCAGAGACATTTTCAACAAACCAAATAAGTATTTTGATGTAGAAAAAGAAGGTGTGCCACTGATTATGGAAATTCCTTCTTTTAATCTGAATAGATTTGAAAGACTTTATCACTGCTTTTTCACTGAAATTAAGTATGTGATAAATGTAAGTGCCAATTATAAGGACAGAATGGATAGAGTACATAAGCGTGGATTGACTGATGAAGAAATTTCTAATCGCAACAGACTTCAAACTGATTACAGTTATCCACAAAATCAACCTGATATAGTTGGTGATAAATTCTGTAATATAGATAATGTAGGCTCGGTAGAAGAACTCTATGACAATGTAACTAAACTGATGGAACAACCAGATTTCTTTGACGAAAAGACCAAAGACAAAATCTTTGACGATTATATGAGTACTAAACCGAGTTATATAAGAGCGAATATGAAATGTTATGTTTATTACAATTCTACAGGTTGTGGCAGTTGCCAATGCCCTTGTAAGAGTTCGGATAAACATTTTGAAGAAACTGTTAAATCCAGATTGAAGGTAAAAGATGATTAATTTCTTGTGTAATTTGTTTATGTTGTTTTTCACAGTTCTAATGACAATACTAATGTTGCCAGTTTGCTTGGTGATTATGTTCATTGACTTAATCTGTGGTATTTTTATAAGTTCTGATGATGACGAATAATTAAAAACTTACAAAAAATCTATTGTTTTTTTCACGAAATTTACTATATTAAATAGAAAAGAAAGGAACTATATGGAAGATATACTCGGCAGAGAAAATGTAAATTTCTCCATTGTTAAGCCTGAAGAACAGGACGAACGTGCGAAGAAATTTAAAGAACAGAGAATGACAAGAGGTTTTGACGATTCCGAAACCTGGAATTTGGATATAACGATTGCAAAATTTCTTGTCCCTCGTTTGAAGGCATTTAAGGAATGTGAAAATGGTTTTCCATCCCGTCTAACAGAAAAGAAGTGGGATAAAATCCTTGACGAAATGATTGAAGGATTTGAACTACACTGCACTAAAGACGAATGGGAATTTGAACAGGACCTTAATGCCAGAAACGAAAAGTTCGCAAAGGTCAATAAGGCATTAAAACATTTTTCTAAATACTTTCACGATTTATGGTGGTAATTTAACATATAAACTAATAAGGAGATAAATATGACTCAAGATGATTTGGAACTAATGCTCGGTAAGGACGAAAAGGTCGCAGAACAGATTAAGGACTATCTGCGTAAACATCTTTCGGACCTCTCAAAAGACACCGGGATGACCAAGAGCGAACTTGATGATTACATTGAAAGATTGATGGTGGCATAATATGAATGTGGATAAAGTAGCAAAAATTATCGGTGAGTATTTAACCTGTGTATTGAGCTTAGCTTTATTCACATTTTTGTTCAGCATTCCTTTGGAATGGTGGAGTTTTCTAATTTACTCCGTCCTTTTATTTGGATTTGTTAAACTTTCTGTATGGGCAAGTGAACGATGAGATACACGATTAAATTTGATTTTCCGACTGGTCCAGCATATCCGAGAGTGGGTGGTGGCTTTGATAATGAAATTTCAAAAGACACTCGCACTTGGGATGACGCAGTTATTGCGGCTAGATTTGCTGAAGATATGTGCGGAAAATATGGATATACAGTATTACCGGTAGAAGATAATGATAGTTCTAGAAGTTAAATTTGTTTCTAATGAAAATGATTTTGTTAGTATGAGCGCAGATGTTCTTGGTAAAACAAGAGATATGCAAGCTCTTGCTGAAGAAAAAGAATTTGAAGATACGATTATCCCAGTTGCTATGAACCAAATTAACGAACTGTATAACAATGTTAGTCTGGCGAACAATGAAAACCTATGTATAGATATGATGAATGTTTTGGTTGCCAGAGCCAAAAAATTTAATTATATTTTAAAGAGATTAGGACAAAACGATAAATACCCTGGTGTTTATCAGTTAGAATTTGGAAAAGCAAATGATAGCAGATTTATGGGAAACAATAAAGAAATCGGCAAAAAAGTATAAGGAGAATGATGCTTATTTAGCTTACGATGTGAACGCAAATGAAGTTTCTGTATGGAAAGAAGGATATGAAGAAATTTGTTATTACAGAGTAAATCTAAATCAGCTCATTGACCTTGGATTTGATTACGATGTCTTGGCGAACCTAGTGTTTTTGAACTTTATGAATAGTAAGGACTTATATGAAAAAGCAGACCATTGAGTTTATGGCGAAAATGAAGAACTTTGAAATCAAGCGTAAGCTTGAAGAATCTGAAGAAGATACTCTGAAAAGATACCATAAAACCAAGTTGAATATGTGTTATGATTACTTGAAGTTGTTAATTAGTATGAACAACGGCAGCGACAATTTGAAGGAAGATTACACAGAAATTAAGAAACTCACAACTGAATTTGAACAAGATTTTTTGAGATGGAAAAAAGATGCGAAAACTCATTGACATTTTTAAAGGCCTACTTAATTATTTAAATCCATTCAATGCGAAATTTCTACAGTCCGATTGGTTGAAAGAAAAAGAACTGTTTGACAGAAATTATCATCATTATGTGTTGACTGAACATTGTAGAACACGAATGAAAGAAAGACGAATAATTTACAGAGATTTGAACCTTGCTTTTAAGTATGGTAAACTCATTGGAAATCAAATCCTGTTAGACATTAGCCATATTCCAGATGAATGCTTTCAGGGACTAACGAACCAACAGGTTAAACATATTTTGGGTCATTTGCCGCTTGTCATTACTATTAAGCCCGGCACAAAGATTATTACAACTGTGTATAAGGGTAATAATACTTTGCGTGATAAAGATGACATTAAAATGTTAAACGAAATTTACAAATCTATGGAGAAATAGGATGTCAGTAATTGCCAGGACTTTGCTCATAAGCGTGTTTTTACTTATGTTGATTGGTTGTAATGATAGCACCTCAACTGCCCCAGATTGTTCAAGTACTGGCGATTCCTTGGTTGTATGTGGTGATAGCCAATATAAGGTGTACTAATATGAAAAAGATACAGATTCTCCCGAAATATAAGTTTGATTATTTTATGCAGCAGAATGGCTGGAATGATTTGAACATTCCGTCTGATACAGCATTCATTTCTATTTGTTGTAAGAAGAACATAAAAGAAAATTATTTGAGAGATTTCAAGCATAGAGAAGACTTTCATTGGTTTAAACGAAACCACCCTAATGTTCTCAATGTGGATTTTGACGATGTGATTCAACCCGAAATTGAAACCAGGTGGGGTATGGCTTATGGGATTGACGATTACACAGCTAAAGAAATTATACAGTTTGCCTTAGACAATATGGAAAGGGACACACTAATGATTCATTGTATGGCAGGTAAAAGCAGAAGTGTAGCTGTCGGCAAAGCATTGAGTGAATTATTGGATTGTAAATTCACTTGTTTTTATGGCACAGACAATATGAATGAATTTGTTTACAAGAAAATAAAGGACAATATATGATTTGTATGGAAGAACTAACTGCGACAATTAAAAGACTTCAACTATTGAAAGATAATACAGATAGTCCTGAAGAAATTGTGTCAACTGATTTAATGATTACTAACCTTACCAATTTGGCTAGACAGTTCGGTATGTTACTAGATTCTCCTGACTTTAAACAAATGGTAGAAGAATACAAGATAAATTCAAAAATAAAGGATGATTAAGATTATAGACAACATAACAGTTATTCTTTGGAGATGGACACACCGAATTAAAAGGACAAATTTGATTCACGGCCATCAGTTAACAACTAAAATTTACGCACCTCAATGGTGGTTTATTTGGTGGCATTATTACTGGTATGACATTGGTTATCAAGCAGTTGCTCCTGAAACATTTGACACAATGGCGGCAGCTTATGATTTCGTAACTCCCTATTGGATGCCTGAAAAAGAATGTAAACTAGAATTTTACAAAAAGCAGGACGAACTTAACAAAAAGTTAGACGATGCTAATACAGATTTCTAATTTGTAAATTTAATTTTACAAACTTCTCTAAAAATCTCATTGACAAACAATGAGATTTTTTCTATATTATTAGCAAACAAGAGGTTTCACTATGGATTTAAATACATTTCTTCCCATCGCAAAGAAGTTTGGCTTGATTATAAACAAATGCCATAACGGAAGTGTGGAATTTTATCTGGACAAACACAAATACAATACTCCATATAACGGCTGGGTTTGTACTTATTTCAAGAAGTCAAATGAAATGGGTAGCCCCAGAATGAAAGTCCGTAAATTGGGATATGATGAAAATGCATTTGATTTGTGCTGGGGTTCAGATATAAATTTGAGAAATGATTTGATTTTTGATAATCCCAAATATGTAGAAAAGGCTCTGACAGAAATGTTTAAGAGATTGGAAAAATTCAAAAGGAGATAACAAAATGGATTGGCTTAAGGCTCAACAAATTAGAACAGGTATTCCACAAAACGCAACAGTCGCAGATTTGATTGCGATTTTACAGAAACTCCCGCAAAATTGGCCTGTAGTAAACGCAGACGAAGGACCATTGTGTGAGATTGTGGTCGCAACTGACGGACGGGATAAACAGGTACAAGTTTACTAAGGACAGAAAATGACATATACTTTATATTTGGCTCTACTAATTCCAATTTTCTGCGGGGCGCTTGCGTGTTTCGTTGGTGCGATTTTATCGGCCACATTTGGAGATGATAAAGCACAAGAAAATTCCTTTGTGTATGGTTATGCTGGGATTGGACTTGTCGTAACTGGGTTTATGATTGTTATTCTTTCACCTGACCGACCGACAATAATTGAGAACAGTTACTACAAAATTCTCAATTCTCGCCCGGAATGTGTGAAGGATGTAGTGAATAACGATTTTACAAATGTTTCATTGGATTGTGCTGAAAAATACATTAACTACAGGACAGATTCTTTGAGCATAGCAAAAGATTATTTTGAAATCAAAGAACAGATTTTGAATAAATTGAAGGAGACAAAGTGAAGAAAATAATTTTAGCAACGGCAGTTGCTCTCATTAGTTGTGGTGGTGAAACTACATCACCGCCAAAGTGCGAACCAGTGGATTTGACATTTGAAGATATTTCATGTGTTCCAGGTCCGAACTGTAAATACGGAACATACGCAACTGATTGGTTGAATGGGGCTTGCATAAAAGCAAAACTTGGTAGCGGTCGTGATTGCGACAGTTATCGTCTAAATTACATATTAACTATTAACGAATGCGAGGAATAAAAATGCAAAATGCTATTAAGAAGTATTTCTGTTTAACTCTCCCCATTTGCCTTCTTGGGTGTTTCTTAATGATTTTACTTGAGAAGATGTGGGAAACCAACTTCGGTCTTATCCCATTCTTTATTTGGGGTTTTCTAAGTTCTTACATTTCCGAAGGTGTAAACAACAAGCTTAATTTGTTCCCAAATGAATGAAACGATTTTTACAGAAATTTGCACTAAACACGGGTTCAAAGTTGAAAAAGAAATTGCCCCGTGGAATGCTGGTGGTGATTGGTATGTTGCTTATATTCCAAGCGACAAATTCAATGTAGCCGTTGCAGCTTATGACCCGGAAGATGCGAATGTTGCCACAATTTGTGTAACATTGAAAAAGGTAAATCTTCCAGTCAAACTTAAAGTTGCTAATACAAATGATGTAAAAACTGTGGAAGAATTGGAACAAGCTTGTAAGGAATTAAATGTAGAATACAAGAAAATGATAGAACAAATTAAACTAGAACAAATTAACAAAGATTTCTAAGGAGAACAAAATGCTTACATCATCTACGATTGACTATATGCCAAAAATCCTGAAATCATTTAGAAAGTACATTGAGAAATACGATTGTACTTATATGGTTGTGAAGAATGACGTATTTCCTGGTGGGATTGGTTATTCTGTAACTTTCTTTCACGCAGGTAGTGGTATGCCATATCTGATGGTTGCTCAGCACGATAAAAGTAAGTACGCAACTATCTATGTGAACAAGTACGCAGATAACTGGTTTAGAGGCGATTGTAAGTATCGTGATGATTGCGACATTTCAAACAACATAACTGAATTTATTAAGGCCATTCGTGAATGTGCCATTACAGGAGAACAGAAATGATTGACAATTACGATTATCCACTTCACGATGAAGAACACGAAATTTTGCCGAGTGGAATGAAACTGAAGCAGTCATGTCCTGTATGCGAAAAAGGAGCTTCACTAATAAATCAGTTCGGTTATCGTGTTTACATATTGAATAAGAAGCTCTGTTTGGAAGGACCAAATGGAATTTGTTGTTCTGATACATTAACAACTTGTCCAAAATGCGGGAGAAGACTATGAAAGAATACTTGTGGGAAGTAGTAAAGAATACTGGAATGTTTATTGTTGATATTTCAGTAATCATTCTGTATGTTGTTGGATTGGTTCTTTCAGTTTGTATTGCGTTACTACCACTGTTTGTAGCAATTTATCTAAACGATTGTATGGGATTTGATAAGTGGACAGTTTTTATTCCTAGTTTGATTATAACTATCCCGTGGGCAGTTGCGTGGTTTACATTACTTTCAAAAATTGATGATAAATTTAGACTGGGTATATTCTAATGGCAAAACAGGACATTTCAAAAGAGCAATTCATTCAAATCTGTACTGAGTATGGATTTGAAGTAAAGGAACTATCAGAACCTTGGAGAACAAACGGAACTTGGTATTTAGCATTTATTCCACATTATGACGCAGCCATTGCTGGTTATGTGCCAGAAGACAATGAAACAAATGTTTGTGTTCAGTTAGATTGTTTGTATGATGGTCCTGTTTATTTTCAAACTAGAAAAACTTGCCAACCTACTGATGTACAAAGATTTAAATACTTTTTGGGAGAAGTAAATAGGATAGTTAAAAATCATATTGTAAATATGAGAATTAGCAAAATGCAAGAGGAGGATTTTGGATGAGATGGTTAGAAGATAAAATCTATACAAATGATATGCTGGAAACGATTGACAAAGAAAATTTTCCTTTGACATACAGAATGTGTAGCAAGAACAAGTTTGATACTGGTTCTATTATTGTTCGTAAACTGATTGACCAGGAAATTGACCATCCCATCTGGATTGCGATTTATGAAGAAAGAAAGCCACAACAGTTCCATATCTACTCATTAGAAGTTTATAAAAGTTATCAGTTACAAGATTATGGAAGAAGGGCATTGACAAAGTTCAAAGAAAATGCTAATTTAATAACACTATGTAGTCTACCGGAAACAAAGGTATTCTACGAAAAACTCGGTTTCAAAGAAGCAGACGATAGTGGACTTCGTTTGATTTGGAGAAAAAACTTTGGGAGAAAAAACAAATGAAAACAACAATTCAAAAGGCAACTTATACTGGAAAGAAAACTGGCGTTCTGTTGGAAGTAGAATCTGCCAATTTTTACAATGACGGCATTAACAACCCGAACATTACAGTTGAGGGTACGGCACCGTGTCGGAACAAACGCAGAATTACTCTCACACTAAATGCACCACTTCAACAGTCACAAAGAAGAAGTGATTTGTCAAATTTTTTATCTTTTAATTGTGGTTCTTTTGGTATGAGTTTCGCAACATTTCTTAATGAAGATAAATTCAAGAAGTATGGTGTTTACATTGACGGAAGTTTCTACAAAGTAGCAACATTGGATGATTTGCTTGTTGTCAAGAAGGCTATGGGTATCTAATGGAAATCGTAATTATAACTGTAGCTGTATTTGCTTTAATTGGTTACATTGTTGGTAAAATCATAGACCACTGTTGTAAGCACGAATGGGAAATCATCAATACAGTTCGTGTAGATACTGGTGGTGAATGCGACTATGACCGCGTTTATCTTCAATGCAAGAAATGTGGAAAAGTTAAATTAACGAGTATGAAATGATACGTTGGGTTATTACAAAGCACAAATATAATGATTATCTGTATATGTTTGACCTTAGAGATTTTTGTGTCAAGCAGAT
>Ga0256405_10000685_pt1 | contig 106958 bp, 94 predicted proteins | sample RumenRJG_02DNA_FD_189096 | JGI IMG/M metagenome (GOLD analysis project Ga0256405, IMG submission 189096) | Bovine rumen microbial communities from Lethbridge, Alberta, Canada - RJG_02 | ecosystem: Host-associated > Mammals > Digestive system > Stomach > Rumen | place: Canada: Alberta...
AGATCGGTGCTAAATGATAATTTAGAAACCATTCTCGCAACACGATTCTCTCAAATGAGAAATAATGCAGGTTCACGAGATACTATCTGCTTAGAAAAACTTATAAACTTCGGAAACGGTAAAGCTCGCCCTTCTTCTGTCGGTAATATCCCTGTATACGGCGGAAATGGAGTCCTATCATACACAGACTGTTATAACGCAGAAAATGTTGTGCTTATTGGCCGAGTAGGCGCTTATTGTGGAAGTGTGTATATTGAAGAACAACAGTGCTGGGTAAGTGATAACGCAATTGTAGCAAAATCAAAGATAACAAATGATGAGTTTTTTGATTATTTCCTTCTTAAAGGGTTTAATTTGTACGACCACCATGTTGGTACTGGTCAACAGCTACTAACACAAGGTATTCTGAATTCACTTGAATGCCCTTCTTATAATAAGGAAGAAATGGAGTCATTTAACAAAGAAGCGAAACCGCTGTTTTCTATAATAAATATCAATAATAGAGAGATTCGTATGCTCAACAAAACAGCGCCTATGCTTCTATCTCGTCTATCATATTAAGCCGCTAAATTATCATTTTACAGTATTCTCATAGAGTATATTTAATGGAGTATATTTATATATGAAAGAAAAGTTTAATAAAATAAAACGTGCGATTTCTGAATCTGTAAGCGCTCCGATCGGTGTATATCTTGTTATACTTATCATAGCGATAATTCTCCTGATAGCTGGGTATTGCTTCTGCGATAGTAACTCACCAGAAGGCGAGATTGCTAAAAATGTTGGTTTTAGTCTCCTTGCTACTTTTATCGCATCTTTGTTTACTGATATGAGTACAACAAGTAAGCAACATAAAAACGATAAGCTCATAGTTGATAGATTGCTTCTTGATTTAAAAGTCGAAAGCGAGGATATCCTATCTGAATTAATGCTTGCAACGCAGGAATGTTTCGGCATTGATGAGGAAAAACGGACATACTCTGAATGGACAGAAATGCTATTCGGCGGCAAGGAGTTGTCTGAAAAGAATACATCTGAAATCAGATACTATATTCAAAAAATATCTGATGTTAAACTTGCTGCTCAAAAAGCAAGTGAAATATGCAAATTGTATTATAACAATAGTTTTGTAGATGAACCATTGGAAAAGAGATTGAAAAAAATAGTGTCTTTGTGTCAAAGTGTCGAAGCAAGATGCAATAGCAAGCACTACAGACGTTGCATTAGTATGCTGAACCTATTAAAAAAGACTATTGTGGAGCAATTTCCAGAATTGGCAGAACAGTTCAATAGTAAGTATAATCATGACGATCTGTCAATGTGGGAATGATCCAATTATTAGGGGGGATTGAGTTGGTAAACTTCAACGAACACGCCTTAGAAATGTCCATTATGGAGCTTTTCCAAGACGAGGAATACACCTACATAAACGGAAAAAGTATTATCAGGGATATGTCTGATGTCCTTCTTGCCGATGACCTGCGGAAATATTTGCATGACCGTTATTCTTCCGAAGGCATCACCGACAGCGAGATTGACGGAATCATTCTCAATCTCCGCAGTATTTCTGGAACTATATATGAAGCAAACAAAGCGGTATATAAGCTCCTGTGTGACGGTTTTATCCTTAACCGTGAGGACAGATCACAGAAAGACCTGTATATCAGCCTTATCGACTTTGAAGCACCTGAGAAGAATATATTCAAGATCGTTAATCAGTTTGAGATTTCCGGCATGAATAATCAGACACGCATACCTGATGCCATTATCTTTATAAACGGTATCCCTGTTGTAGTGTTTGAATTCAAAAGTGCTGTCCGTGAAGATACCACAATTATGGACGCATATACTCAATTGACTGTTCGCTACCGCAGAGATATACCTGAACTGTTCAAGTATAATGCCTTTGTGGTTATCAGTGACGGTGCAAATAATAAGTATGGTTCTTTCTTTTCATCGTATGATTTCTTTTATGCATGGAGAAAAATCGAATCGTCGGATACGGAGCTTGACGGCATCAACTCCTTGCTGACAATGGTAAAGGGTATGTTCCGAAAAGATCGCCTGTTGGCTGTAATCAAAGACTTTGTATACTTCCCCGATAACTCAGATAGAGATGTGAAGATAGTATGTCGATATCCGCAGTTCTTTGCTGCTACCAAGCTACTTGAAAACATCAAGGCACATCTGCGCCCCGACGGTGACGGAAAGGGCGGTACCTACTTTGGAGCAACAGGCTGCGGCAAGAGCTATACAATGCTGTTCCTTACTCGTATGCTGATGAAATCAAAATCCCTGCATAGCCCTACCATTATTGTGATCACAGATCGCACTGACCTGGACGATCAGCTTTCCAAGCAGTTCTTATCTTCAAAACGATATATCGGTGATGATACAGTTGTCAGCATAGAATCCCGTGAAAAGCTCCGAGAGGAATTGCAGGGCAGAACAAGCGGCGGTGTATATCTTACAACAATTCAAAAGTTCACCGAGGACATTAAATTGCTGACCGACCGCAGTAATGTGATTTGTATATCTGATGAAGCACACAGAAGTCAGGTCAGTCTTGACCAGAAGTTAAGGATCACTACTGAGGGAGTAAACAGAACTTATGGCTTTGCAAAATATCTTCATGACTCCCTGCCTAATGCTACTTATGTAGGCTTCACTGGAACGCCTATTGATGCTACAATAGAGGTCTTCGGTGCTGTTGTGGATTCCTATACCATGACAGAAGCTGTTGAGGACGGTATCACTGTAAATCTTGTATATGATGGACGTGCAGCTAAGGTAACTCTCAATCAGGCAAAAGTTCAGGAAATAGAGGATTATTACGATCAGTGTGCTGAGGAAGGCTCTAATGAACACCAGATAGAAGAAAGCAAAAAGGCAGTTGCAAAACTTGATGTTATCATCGGTGATCCTGATCGTCTCCGCGCTGTTGCAGAAGATTTTATCAATCACTATGAGACCCGTGTTGCAGAGAGCGCTACTGTAGCAGGAAAAGCTATGTTCGTATGCTCCAACAGGCATATTGCATATCGTTTCTATAAAATAATAAAAGAGCTTCGACCTGAATGGACTGAAAAGAAGCTATGTCCTGACGGAACGGAGCTGACAGAGAAAGACAAGAAAGAGCTTAAACCTATCGAAATGATTAAGCTCGTTATGACGAGAAATAAAGATGACGAGCCTGAGCTTTATGATATGCTCGGAACAAAAGACGATAGAAAAGAGTTTGACCGCCAGTTCAAAAACGTCAAGTCAAATTTCAAGATCGCCATTGTAGTAGATATGTGGCTCACAGGTTTTGATGTTCCTGCACTTGACACTATTTATATAGATAAGCCCATTCAGCAGCATACACTGATACAGACTATTTCCCGTGTCAATCGTGTATATGAGGGCAAGGATAAAGGCTTGATCGTTGACTATATCGGCATCAAAAAGAACATGAATATCGCCTTGAAGAAATACACCAATTTTGAATGTGACGAATTTGAGGGAATAGAGCAGTCTGTGAAAATAGTCAAAGACCAGCTCGAAGTTCTCGGTCAGATGTTCCATAATTTCAATAGCGATGATTTCTTTATAGGTACTCCAAAGCAACAGCTTGATTGCATAAACAGAGCGGTAGAATATGTTCAGCTATCCAATGAACTTGAAACAAGGTTCATGGCAGCAGTCAGAAGAATGAAGCAGGCTTTCAATCTTTGTAGCTCAAGCGATAAATTCTCTGATAAAGATAAGGACTATATTCATTTCTACTGTGCAGTACGATCTATACTTTTCAAGCTGACAAAGGGTGATGCGCCTGATATCTCTCAGATGAACGCCCGTGTCCGTGAACTGTTGGAGGGTGCGATTCAGTCTGACGGTATTGAAGAATTATTTGAATCGGGCAAGCATATTGAAGTTGATATATTCAGCGATGAATACATGAACAGGATCAATGCTATTCAGCTTCAGAACACCAAGATAAAAATACTGCAAAGATTACTGTCTCAGGCAATAGAGGAATACAAGAAAGTCAATAAGATCAAAGGTATAGAATTCTCCGAACGTCTTAAACAGGTTGTTGATGACTATAATAACCGCAGGCGTGATGAAGCATATGCCAACGAAGTCCTTGACGATGTTGCCGAGCAGCTCGCCAAACTCCTTTCAGAGTTAAAAAACGAAAAAAATTCCTTTATGGATATGGGGATTGACTTTGAGGAGAAAGCGTTCTATGATATTCTAAGCTCCGTAGCCAAGAAGTATGAGTTTGAATATCCCGAAGATAAAATGATAGAGCTTTCAAAGCGTATAAAAATCATTGTAGATGATAAAGCGAGGTATACCGATTGGGCAACCCGTGAGGATATAAAAGCAAATTTGCAAGTTGACCTGATTCTTTTGCTTGATGAGTTTGATTATCCCCCTGTTACCATTGATGATGTGTACAAGGAAGTGCTGGAACAAGCAGAGAATTTTAAAAAATATAGTAAATAGATTTTCATGGAGCAATGCTTATTATGAGCCTTGCTCCATTTTTATACCGTGTTTCTTGTATATAAGAAATGCGGTTATTTTTTTGCCAACACCTCGCCAACATCCTGCCAACCACAAGTCAAGAATAATCTGCTATACTGAAATCACAGCAGACGGACAGCGCACCGCTATCCCGAAAGCTGAATAAAAATATTTCGGAGGTACAGATATTGAAACATTACAACGACTTCCTGATCGTAGGTATCGACCACGGTTATGGGAATATCAAGACCGCCAACACGGTCACACCCACAGGCATCACCAAGCTCGATGCCGCACCTACCTTCACCAAGAACACGCTTTTCTTTGAGGGGAGCTACTATCAGATCGGTGAAGGACACAAGGAATATCTTGCCGACAAGTGGCAGGACGAGGACAACTACCTGTTCACGCTTATGGGCATTGCCCGTGAGCTGAACCGTGAGAGCATTACCTCGGCTAAGGTCTATCTTGCCGTGGGACTGCCGATAACCTGGGTAGGCAGACAGCGTGAGAGCTTCCGGCAGTATATGCTACAGCGTGAGAGCGTGGACTTCAAGTATGAGGACAAACTCTACTCTGTCCGCATCATCGGGTGCTATGTTTATCCGCAGGGCTATGCCGCCGTGGTTGAGAAGCTGAACGAGATGACAGGTCTCAGCATGATCGCAGATATCGGCAACGGCACGGTCAACATCATTTTCGTCAGCAACAAGCGTGTCATCAACACCAAGACCTACACCGAGAAAATGGGTGTGAACCAGTGCGTGAAAGCTGCGTCCAATGCGATGATGAACAAGCTCGGTGTAACCGTGGACGAGACCATTATTCAGAGCATGATCCGCTACGGCAAGGCTGACATTGCGAGCGAATATGCTGAGGTACTCCGTCAGGCTATTGCAGAGTACGCCGAGGATATTTTCGCTTTGCTCCGCAAGTATGAGTATGATCCTAAAATGATGCGCCTTTACATCACGGGCGGCGGAGGAAAGCTGATTGAAAACTTCGGGAGCTATGATAAGGATAGAGTGACTATCATCGGAGATATTTGTGCATCGGCTAAGGGCTATGAATACTTCGCCGTTGCACAGCTTAAAAAGGAGGAAAAGAAATGAGCAAGGTTCTGACTACCTGTTTTCGCTTCAATATGGACAACCCCGAACACGCTAAGGCGTGGGACTATCTCCACAACTACGATAAGGACAAGATCAAGTCCACGAATGTGGCTGCGATCACGGCGGTGAATGACTACTTCGACCGTATGGGGAAACTTTCTGACGACCCGTACTTTGAGACACGTCAGCGTGAGGAGCGTTTCGTGGAGCAGATCGTATCCGAGGTCGGCAAGGCGTTTATCGCTGAAATGCCGAAGTTTCTTGCGAGCCTGATGCTGAGCTTGAATACAGGTTATCCAGTGCAGACAACACCGATACGAGCCTTTTCCGTTAGACCGATGGACGGCAGAGGATATGCCGAGGACGGCAATCCGAGCGCCACGGAGGGCTTGAAAACCTCTGATGAGGACGATTATTCGGGTATTGATTTCGATTTTATCGGCGGTTGATATTACTTGAAACAGCTTTACCGCCATTCATATAGCGGAGTATTACAACAATAGCAACAAATCAATAAACAGTGGAAAAATCGAGGGTAAACCGCAAAAATGCCCGATAGCATTTTATGCGAAAAGAGAAAGCCTGCAAATATCACAGAGGAATTTGCAGATTTGAACGCAATCGGCGGAGCGAATTGCTTATGAAAAAACGGCTTATCGCCGTGATGTCTTGTAACAACAAGACCGTGACCCGTCTGGTTGCGCCGGGCTGGTAGTACCAATGTAGTGACACATTGGTCTCCCAGCTCAGAGACGTTCCCCCTCCGAGACCTTCCCCTAAGACCGCCACAGGCGGAGAAAGGAGCGACAATGGCTAATCGCAGGCGCTATCACTCGATCAGCCTGAAACTGACCGACGAGGAGCTTCAGCTATGGAATACCAAGCATGAAGCGAGCGGTCTGAACAAGACCGACTATCTGATGCAGGCTATCCGCAACAGTGAGGTGCGTGTATATTCCATTGAGGAGAGCATTGCACCTATCGTCCATGAGATCAGGAAGATCGGTACGAACCTTAATCAGCTTGCCTACTTCTCAAACATCGGACAGGAGTATCGTGTTCGTGCTGAGATCGAAGCGATACGCAAGACCAATGACAGAGTTATGGGGCAGCTCTCCGATTTTCTGAATGACCCGAAGTTCAGCATCAAGGGCAGTAAGTAATGTTCGGCAACGTGAAAGTGAACTATAACCCCTGCAAATCCAAAGTGGCGGTGGAGCGCACAGCGCACTACATTTTGGGAAAGCTTCCTCAGCAGATCAAGGACGGAGTTATAAAAACAGCCCCTAACTTGTATTGGGGCATTAACTGTGATCGTGATAATTTTCCGAGAGATGTTATGATGACGAGAAAGCTGTTTGGTAAGCGTAATTCCGGCAATGCAAACCTTTCTTATCAAATCTCGATTTCATTCTCTCCAGAGGACAGGGATAAGCTCACCAACGAGGAAGTTTTCAGGATAGCGAAAGACTTTGCTGAGAAGTTTTTTCAGGGCTACGAAGTGCTGTTCGCTGTTCATATCGACAAGCCCCATCCTCACGCACATTTTCTGGTCGGAAACTGCCACACCGTCACGGGGAAGGCGTTCCGCCGTAACGAGAGAGACCTTTATAATATGTGTGAGTACCTGGGAGAGCAATGTCAGAAGCGAGGGCTTGTCCATTCAATGCGTGAAGAATATTACAATCACGATCTTGATGACAGCCCCGATAAGGAAACTTTTGCCGAGAAGCAAATGAAAGCCAAAGGCAAAGAGACATTCAAAGATGAACTTCGGGAAGTCATCAGAATTGAATGTGCAGATCCGAACAACAAGACTTTAGAAGATGTGGTGAATGCCCTCATGAAGCATTATCATGTGGAGTGCCGTGTCAAGGGCAACACCATATCCTACCGTCACCCGAACTATACCAATAAAAGCGGTAAACTTGTCTCAGTCAGAGGCAGTAAGCTGGGTGACAAATACACAGTGAAAGGAATCAACTATGAGCTTGGAAAGAATCAACGAGGACGGGAAACCGACAGAGACGAAGTCCTCACAGCCGACAACACAAGAACCGCAGTTATCATTGACTCCGCAGGAGGACGTGGTGATATCGGAGAAAACAGGCAAGACAATACCACAAGAAACGATTCGTCCGTTCAGTCGGGAAAACCATCAACGACTTCAGAAACTGGCAGAACACAGGACGGAAAGCAGATACGCAGTACAGGAGACACAGGAGCAACTACCAACGGAATACAAGCCGGAGATAGTACTGGCACCGACACTTCCGCAGGGGATAGACAACATCAAGGCGAGAGTACATCAACTGTTAGATCGCTCGGGAGCGAACACTCAGAACGCCAAAGTGGACGAGAGAGTTCTTCTGATGGCATCGGCAGTTCTGGAGATGTGCGATCTTTTGAAGATCTATTCCGAGAGTATGAACAGCGAAATGGAACGCCTGAACGAAAGCGCAAGCCACAACCTGAACCTGCAAGAGATGTACGCAAAAACCGTAGAAAACGTAACGAACCTGGCAGTAGGTAACATCTATTACAACCTTAAAAAGCAGGAAAAGGAAGCTATCAACGAGCTGATGCAATATGTGCAGGCAAACAGCGATCAGATGGAGAAGGATATTACCGCCTGTGCAGGCAAAGTAAAATCGGCGACCGAAGCCGCCGAAAAAGCATCAATTCAGATTAGCAAGTCAGTGAAACGGTTCTGTACAGTTAAGACTATAGGTGACCTGCTGTACTACGCTGCACCTGTTGCTGTGCTGATAGATGTGCTGCTGAGGTTGTTTGATTTTATCTGATTATTTATCGCCATCAGCTGCAAATAATGCATCAAGCCTTTTGAAATAATCGGTATTCCCGAATTCCTTTTCAATAACTGTATTGACCTGTTCGTATCTTCTTTTAACAAGAGCAGAATCTCTGCCCATAATTGAAATGAGAACGTAAAATGCTTCATATAAATAACCGCTTGCATTTGCATCTTTCTGGCTGAGGTAATAAAACCCGAGATAATATACACAGTCGGCATAGAGTTTAGTTTCATTTGCTTTCAATTCTCTAAGAGATTTTACGGCTGACAACAACTGTTCTATTGCTTCGCTGATTCTGTCAAACATGAAAAGAATGGTCGCATAGTTTTTGACCGCAGTGTATTTGTCTCGGTATATCTCTTTACTATCTTGAATCTGGTTAAACAAAGATATACCTAATTTCATTATTTCCAGAGCTTTTGGGTCTTCTCTGATTAGGAATAAATAATATGCAAATGATGTCATAGCGCTTGCTTGAAATAAAGTATCCTTACATACCAATGCACATTTTACAGCCATCATCTGATATAGCATAGCTTCTTCATTTTTTCCTTCAGTTAGTTGATATTCGGCTTTATCGGCAAAGTATATCACTTTCTGTTTTGAATCATTTTCAAGATGTTGACAACGAATCCTCATTAAAAATATAGCGGCTCCAAGTGAATAGCCAAAGTAAACCATACATTTAAAAGCATGGTGAGTAAAGTCAATTAACACATCCTGTGGGAATGAGGGCGAAGGAATGTTGCCAAGAGTTGACTGAATTATATAGTAGAGCAACTCACCGTCAGTATCTTCCGGTGGATCAATACAAATATTACGCAGAGATTCAATTAAAGGAAGACAGTTAGTATATGTAGGTTGAAGTTCGGTTTTTACACTTTGCAGAACAATATTCGGTAGTTCTATCAAGCCGTTATCGGATTCATGTATAAATCCTAATTCTATCAATTCGTCAATAACTGACATATTACCTAACTGCATAAGAGAAGCCATGGAGCCTTTGCGAACGCCTTTGTGTTCTGTGGCGATCATCATTCTCAGAACACTCTTTTGCTCGTCAGAAAGATTCACTATTCCAAACAAACGGCTTATATGACTGGCATACGATTCTTTTTTGACACGCTTGTCTTTTATAGCCGGAATCAACTCATTGATAGAATCATAGCCCTGAGTCGTCAGTTTTTTGATAAGGGATTTGGGTGTATACCAGCCTTTTTTCAATAAATTTGCATATAGTACTATGCTAAACGTATGCAAACCTGATAAAACTGCAATCAAGTAGAGGTCTTCATACTCGGATTCCTCCGGATATATCTTGCGAATCAGAGAAATAGCTTCAGATATGTCTCTAAACTCTTTCAGTTCATAAGTGCATATTTCATCATAATTAAGATGAGAAGTTAAAACGACTCTGCAATCAAGGTCGAGCAGATCGTAATAGCATTCATCATCAGCTACGGTAGAGTTGAAGTTATCGATAATAAGCAGATTGTTACTTCCGAGTTCAGACAAGTATTCAAGGTTATTCTTATAACGGATTTCCTCACTGGTATTTAGCGGATCGTTTACAATACTTGCAATAATAGATTTCAAGCTGCCGTTATAAGTATAATATCCGATATGGGAATATTCGGATTTGAATTTTTTTGAATAGGCACAGACAAATTCGGTTTTTCCGATTCCAGCAGTACCTGTAATAATAACAGTTGAATTATCTTGTAGTAACGAGTGAAGCTCATCAAGTTCGTTGTCACGTCCGGTGAAGAATTGGACAGGTGATGGTGCTGTAGCTTTTTTAAATAAATCCTTTGATGCTGATCCCTGTTCATAGTAATAGTCAGCATACCAGAAATTCCCGTCCTTATAGTACGGACGGTATGCGGCAATGGTCACAGCAGTATAGAACACTTCCGCAAGATGTTCATCATCGGAGTATTCACGGGAATGATTCAAAGCAAACTGCTTTTTATATGGCTTGGAAATAAGCGGATCATTGATGATAAGATCAAAGAACGAAACGTGGAGCTGCGGCTTGTCAAGGATATATTTCAGCATACCTTTAATATCACCGAGCAAAACAGACTTATCCTTTCGTACATAAAAATCCGTGATATTAGAGGATAACGTGCGAGTGCCTTTATTCAGCTTTGACGGTTCTGAACGGTCATATTCCGGACTGGTCGGATCGTTAAAATAGGACTTGAACAGCATATCCACCAATGCCTGATAGGTGTTGACAGACGATGATACGAGCTGTTTATACAGAATGGCGATCACGGTTTTGATGTCACAGTTCATACGACAGCTCCTTCCTATAATATTCCAATATAATTATAGCACAAGGCTATATCAAATTCAAGTATCAGGAGGTCAAGAAATGACTATTTTCGACGATATAAAAGAGCTTGTCGATGTGCCGACGGCAGCTAGCAGTTACGGTGTAGAGGTACACCGAGGAAACATGGTGCTCTGCCCATTCCACAGGGAGCGTCACCCGTCCTGCAAGCTCTATGAAGATCACTACTACTGCTTTGGCTGTCAGGCTCACGGCGATGTTATCAGGCTGGTGCAGGAGCTTTTCGGGCTGTCAGCTATCGAAGCTGTGAAGCAGATCAACAGCGATTTCGCTCTCGGTCTGGACTTGGACAAGCCACCCGATATGGAGAAAATCAACAGACGGCGCAGGGCAATCGCCGAACGGAAAGCGGATAAAGCAAGGGCGGAGCATATGTATGATGTTCTGCTGAGGTACTTTACTTTGCTGGACAAGTACAAAATGCGCTATGCGCCGACTTCTTCCGATGATGAAACGGACAGGCGGTTTGTATACGCTTTGCAGAATATCGGCTATGCGGAGTATATGCTTGAAGCGTTCAACCGTTTCGACAAAGAGCAACAGGCAGAAGTTAAACTGGAGGTAGACAGGATTGAACGAGAATACAAAGGATGTATCGAAGAATGGGGAGAATAGTGATTTTGCCAAAGAGAATACGGCTGCCAAAGCACCACATGAAAAGAAAAAGCAGGAACGTGAACTGCCGGACTGGATGCTCGATAAAACTACGGTCAACGAGCTGAAATTCTGTGGGGCTTTCACGCAAAAGCACCCTATGAAATGCATCGGCGGACGGTTCTTCGATTATGACGGACTTGTGGACGAGAACGCACTCGGCAACGAGGTCTACCGTATGCTCCGTCGGGGCGTGTGGATAGGGCTTTCAAAAAAGGTCGTGCAGATCATGGACGCTCTCAGGCTCTATACATACAGCGAACCGATACCGCCCGACATGAACTTTATTCATGTTCAGAACGGCAAGCTGGACCTCAAAGGCAATTTCTATCCTCACAGGGAGTTCTGCACCAACCGCCTGAACATCTGCTATGACCCGAATATCCGCAACGGTGCGTATTATCCCGAAAGGTTCCTCACATTCCTCATGGAACTGCTCACTCCCGAAGATGTGACCACCTTGCAGGAATACCTGGGTTATCTGCTGATACCCTCCACAAAAGGGCAGAAGATGATGTTCCTCATAGGTCAGGGCGGTGAGGGCAAGAGCCGCATCGGCATCGTCCTCCGTGAGATATTCATGGACAATATGCTGACGGGTAATGTCCACCGAATCGAGAACGACCGCTTTTTCCGCTACAACCTGAAAGACCGCCTGCTTATGGTGGACGATGATATGCAGATGCAGGCGCTGTCCTCCACGGGATATATCAAGAACCTTGTCACCGCCGAAACGCCGATCGATGTTGAAGCCAAAGGCAAACAGAGCGAACAGGCGCTCCTGTACACAAGGCTGTTGTGTTTCGGCAACGGCAGTCCCAAAACGCTGTATGACAAGAGCAAGGGATTTTCACGGCGAATGATAATCCTCACCACCTTGCCGCCGCCCGAAAGGCGAATCATTGACCCCTATATCGCCGAGAAGTTCATCGCCGAGAAAGAGAAGATATTCTGCTGGATGTATGACGGGCTTCTGAGACTTCTTGCCAACAATTACCGCTTCACGATCTCCGACAGGGCAAGGCAGAATGTCATGGAGACTATGCAGGACAACTGCAATATTACCGAATTTCTGGAAGATACAGACAGGGTGCAGTACGGGGAGAATCTGCGGGTCGCATCATCGGCGCTGTATGACAGTTACTACCATTGGTGCGAGGACAACGCCCTCACCGCCCTGAAACGTGAGACTTTTGTATCGTGGCTCAGACAGAATGAAGCGGCGTATCATATCAAGTATGATCTCAATATTCCGAGTGGGAGCAGTCATGTCCGAGGATTCAAGGGCATTGCGTTAAAGTTCAAGGCAAGTACCTATTAAGGCGTGTAAGCGTGTAAAGCCCGTAATTGCGAACTTTTTGCCGTGTATACAGAACGTGTGACCGCAGAAAAGGCGTGTAGGACACACGCTGTCAGACACTTTACACGGCATGGGGACACGCTTAAACCAGCGTATTTGCGCCGTTTACACGGGTACACGCCATTTTATTAAGTTGTTTATGTTCCGAAAAAAAAAGGAGGAAAAAAGAATGGAGAAAGTTCTTTACACAGTCAAAGAGGTATCGCAGATACTTCACACAAACCCGTCCTATGTTTATCAGCTCATCAATACGGGGCTGCTGCCTGTTCTGAAGCTGGGCTCATATAAGGTTCGGCACGAAGCTCTGATGAAGTTTCTGTCCGAATACGAAGGCTATGACCTTTCCGACCCGAAGAATGTGGAAAAGCTCACCGCAACGGCGGTATAAGACTGCGCTATATACTAAAAACTGAGGATAGCATCATGAAAAGGTGCTATCCTCTTTTATGTTTATTTGAACACATCTTCCAGCGCTCTCTTGCTCAGTTCTGCCTGGCTCTGTGTCAGATGATTGTAGATGTCCATTGTAACGCTGATGTTTTTGTGACCTAATCTCTCCTGCACATATTTAATAGGAAGCCCTGCTTCAAGCAGACGTGTACAGTGTGTATGGCGCAGGGAATGGAATGTGAACGCAGGATAGAACTTGTGTATGACCTGACTTGTGTGCTGTATCGTTCTCGGCTGAATGAAACCGCCGTTCTCATATACGTTTACAAAATCTATCACGTTGCCTGTGCTTTCGTTGATGCCGAGTTTCTCATCGTAGTATATCAGTGAGTATTCATCGGCGTAGTATTCCTTTGCCCGTATCTGTTTTTCCTGCATTTCTTGCAGAAGCTCCACCATAGTGCCGTCTAAATCAATAGTTCTGCTTGAATTATACTTCGGCGGAGTCAGATACCAGAACTTCTTCTCTAAATCCCATTGGAGCTGTTTATTGATCGTGACTGTCCTGTCAGCGAAGTTCACATTATCCCATGTGATCGCAAAGGCTTCACCGAGACGCATACCGCAGTGATAGGCGAACATCAGCGGAAGATAGGTGGAACTGCCTTTCGGGAAACGCACAAATATCTCGTCGATAATATCCTTTTCGATGACCTCACGCTTATACTGTGACGAACGGTAATTTGTGCGTGAGCCTTTGGGTATCTTCACATACGCCATAGGCGAGGTTTTCAGATAGTGAAGCGGCTGTACGGCATAGTTCAGGCTGCTTGACAGCACACCCTTGATGCCGATGACGGTATTCTTGCTGTAACCGTTAGCGACCATATCGTTGATCAGCTTCTGAAGCTGTTCCGCTGTGATCGTAGCAAGACGGTACTTGCCGATCTTCGGAGATATATGAAGCCTGATATACTTTTTATAGTTAGCGACAGTGGTTGGTTTCAGATTCGGGATACAGTACATCTCGATCCAGTAATTGAGGTAGTCGTGCATGGAAAGTTCGGAAGGCGTGTTCACTGTGCCTGCGGTCTGGTATTCGTGCATTGCCTTGACACCTTCGCTGACCGCTTCTGCCTTTGTATTGAAACCGCCTTTACTGATACGCTTTCTCTTGCCGTCCATTTTGGCTATCTCAAAGTAGTATTCCCATTTCTTTCCACGCTTGCGAGCGTTGATATCTGCCATAAGATCACCCTCATTTATTATAGCGCCCCACACCAGAAAAAGTCAAGCATTTTTGTCACCCATTTGTCACCCAAAAATAAATTTTTGTGAGTAAAACGCCGTCAAAATAGATTTTGATAAATTTTCGACAATGCGTTATAACGGCGTAGTTACGGGCTTTTCTCGTCATTGCAAGTCGCTTCTCGTAACAGTAAATTTTTTTGACATTGCATGGGCAACAACCCGATGGTTGGCGCAACAGTTGCTTGCGCAGTTGCTGTTGAAGAGGCTATGAAGTAATAGCTATTCGGCTATAATACGATAAAAAACGAAATCCTGACAGGTCTTATGACTTGTCAGGATTTTTTATTTGAACTTTAGTCTTGCGAAATTGTTGTTAAGCTGGTGGACTGTTCCCACGCATTTTCCTAAAATCAGCTTATCGGACAGCCTATATAATATGATCTGATATACAAGGAATTTTATAACATATAGCAATATTCAACATAAATATCACCAGAAGTTATACCAAATCACCAATTTTTTGGAAATGTTCACATTTCTATTGACGTTTTCACTTTAGATGATATAATAATTATATAATGATATAGTTATAATTTAAGTTGGGATTATATCGTTAAATTTGTAAAAAAGTGAGGTATGAAAAAAATGGGACACAAAAACCCCGGCAAGATTACAAAAAGTTTTGTTTCAATACTTGCTGCATCTGCGATCGTGACTACTCAGATCCCGGCAAATTTTTCTGTTGATGCTGCGAATATTGACAACAAACTTACAACAAACGTCGGTTTATTGTCCGAGCCAGACATTACCCGTGTAACGTCTGGAAAAAACACTAAAGAAAATGTTCTAATTTCAACAAGCACTACAGTACCCACAACTTCTTCCACTACAAATTCTGCAACAACTTCTACAAAATCATCTGCAACTACATCTAACACTTCGACATCAGCTGATAAAGCTACGTCAAGCACTTCGGTTACTACTACAACTCCACCAAATGCATTAAAAAATTCATCTGAAAAAGCAGCGGATTCTGATCTGATCCAGCCAAGTCCAACACTGTCTATGAGTAATTCTGTCATCTCCGCTTCAGATGCAGGCAAGACAGTTCCGGTAACTATCTTCATCAATGATGACAATTTTAAAGATGAAGAATATTACGAAAGTGCAAATGTCTGGATCGATTTCGACGGTCGTCTTTCCTTTTACGATGTAAAACCCGGAACAGAAGACGGTTCTGTCGGTATGACTGCAAGTTATTCAAATTACAGCAGCAACTACAGAAAGACCTATTGCATAAACGTATACCGTTCTTCACCTTCTTACGGTAAAAACGGTACTTTAGCAACTATTAATTTCACCGTTCCTACTGATGCAAAGCCAGGTGATATTTACTACTTCAATATTTTCACAAACAAAGATCGTAAACATACTTTCAGCTATTCAAACACAAAGATAAAAAGCGAGTATGACCACAATGTATGCACAACAGCTGATACAAGCAAAGATAAGTATCTCAAGGATACACCTTTTGACGGATATATCCTTATCGATCCGAAGTCTGAGGCAACATCAACTGAAACAAGCAGCAGACAGCTTGTGATGAAGGATCTTGTATACTATAATGTATACGAAGATCATGCAGAAGTTGCATACTGCGACTACGAAGCTGAAAACGTTGAGATCGCATCTGAGATTAACGGTAAAAAAGTTACTGCTATTGCTGATTATGCTTTTGCAAATACAAATGTTAAATCAGTCGTAGTACCTGATTCAGTAAAAACTATCGGTTATTCCGCTTTCAATAACTCAACTCTTGAGTCATTTGAGCTTCCGGACAGCCTTGAAAGAATTGATTCATATGCTTTCCAGGAAACAAAGCTCAAAAAGGTTAAGTATCCTGTTACAACATCTTCCTGTGGTTCATACATATTCTATAATTGTAAAGAACTGGAAGAAGTAATTATTCCGGACGGTATCAAAAACATTCCTGATGATGCTTTTTATAACTGTACATCACTGACAAATGTAGAGCTGCCTGATTCATTGGAATCTATCGGTTATTATGCATTTGCTTATTCAGGTATTAAATCTATAGCATTCCCTGAATCATTAAAGAGCATCAGCAATTATGCTTTCCAGGGATCAAAGCTTGAAAAAGTAGAGTATCCTGCTAACTCGGTTTCCTTAGGTTCATCCATATTCTATGATTGTGCCGAACTGAAGGAAGTAATATTACCTGATGGCATTAAAAGTATTGCTGATTCTGCTTTCTACAACTGTAAATCACTGACAAATGTAGAACTGCCTGATTCATTGGAATCTATCGGTTACTCTGCATTCGCTTATACAGGTATTAAATCTATAACATTCCCTGAATCATTAAAGAGCATCGGCAGTTATGCTTTCCAGTCAACAAAGCTTGAAAAAGTAGAGTATCCTGCTAATTCAGTTTCTTTCGGATCATCTGTATTCCAAAACTGTTCAAATCTTAAAGAAGTATCTTTCGCTGATGGTATAAAGAGCATTTCTTCATATGCTTTCAGTAACTGTCCGTCGATCGAAAAGGTAACTATTCCTGATTCAGTTGAAACGATCGGTGATTATGCTTTTGCAGGTACAAAACTTAAATCTATAACATATCCTAAGTCTTTGAAGAACATCGGCAGTTATGCTTTCAAGGGAACAAAGATCGAGAAAGCTGTATACCCAGGTTCATCAATTTCTGTCGGCTATGGTCTGTTCGATAGTTGTACCGCTCTTAAAGAAGTAACTATCCCTGACGATATAAAGTCGATACCGGATTATACTTTCAGTGGCTGTGCATCACTTACAAGTATTGAATTACCTGATTCATTGACATCTATCGGTTACTCTTCATTCTCTTATTCAGGTATTAAATCTATAACATATCCTAAGTCTTTGAAGAGCATCGGCAGTTATGCTTTCCAAGAAACAAAGATCGAGAAAGCTGTATATCCAGATTCATCGATTTCTGTCGGCTACGGTCTGTTCCAGGATTGTACTGCTCTTAAAGAAGTAACTATTCCTGACGATATAAAGTCGATACCGAATAATACTTTCAAAGGTTGTACATCGCTTACAAGTATTGCATTGCCTGATTCATTGGAATACATTAATAATTACGCATTCGCTGAAACAGGTTTAAAATCCATTAAGTTCCCTGCATCATTAAGGAGCATCGGTAATTATGCTTTTAATGAATCAAAGCTTGAGAAGGTAGAGTTTCCTGCTGCATCAGTTTCATGCGGATCATATATCTTCAACAATTGTACAGCTCTCAAGGAAGTAACATTCTCTGACAAAAACACATCAATACCTACATATGCTTTCGCTAACTGTACATCACTTGAAAAGATAACACTTCCAGATACAGTAACATTTATCGGTCAGTACGCATTCAGCGGCTCAGGTATAAAGGAAATAAATATTCCTAAGTCAATGACAACGCTTTCAAACTATGCTCTGGCAGGTACTAAGATAGCAAGCATCAAAATACCTGATAATATCACATATATCAACAGTGGTGCATTTTATAACTGTGCAGAGCTTACTTCTGTTGATCTCGGAAGCAAGATCACATACTTGAACGACAGGACATTCAGCTACTGTAAAAAGCTCGAAAAGTTAGAGATACCTTCTTCTGTAAATAGCCTGTATTCTAATGTTTTTGAATACAGCGGCTTGAAAGAAATAAGCATCCCTAATTCTGTTACTTCAGTATCATCTGATACTTTCACTAATTCAAATCTCGAATCGATCATTTACTCTGATGATCGTACATCTCTTCCGTCTTACGCTTACGGCGGTGCATCAAAGCTTAAAGATCCTAAGTTACCTTCAAAGCTTGCTACTCTGCCGGGGTATGTTTTCTATGGCTGTGCTTCACTGAAGGAATTTGAGATCCCTTCAAGCGTAACCAATATCAATTCTGATGCTTTCAGCGGAAGCGGTCTTACTTCATTGAAGGTGCCTGCAACTGTTAAAAATATGTCTTCAAATGCGTTCGGAAGTTGTAATCTGCAATCAATTGAGTTCAGCGACGAGATAACAACTCTCCCATCATATGCTTTTTATAATTCAAGGAGTCTTAAATCTGTAAAGCTTCCTGCAAAGCTGACTTCTATCCCTTACGAAGCTTTCTATAACTGTACTTCACTTGCAAGCATAACTATTCCTGAAAGTGTAACAAGCATAGATAGTTACGCATTCTATAACTGTTATGCACTTAAAGAAGTAAATCTCTCAGAAGGTATTAAAACTATTGGTTATGATGCTTTCTACAACTGTAGTTCACTTGCAAAATTAAAATTACCAAACACAGTTACAAGTATAGGAAGCAGTGCTTTCCAGTCATGCAGCAAGCTGACTGATTTCGACATTCCTGAAAAGCTTGAAACTCTTGGTCAGGATGTATTCTATAGTACCGGTATCAAGAAAATAACAATGCCTGCAACTATCAAGAGCGTCGGTTCAGGAGCATTCTCGGGTTCAAACATTGAGACTATCACATATCCTGATTCGCTTACAGTTCTTCCGAATTACGCTTATTCAGGTGCTGCTAAGATGAAGTCAGTAAAGCTCCCTTCAAAGCTTACTGCTCTTCCTCAATACTGCTTTGAGAACTGTTCGGGTCTTACTGAATTCACAATACCTGAAAGCGTAAAGACAATAAACTCATATGCTTTCTATGGAAGTGGAGTAAAGGCACTTAAAGTACCTTCAACTGTTGATACATTGGTAAGCTCTGCGTTTGCTTATTCAAATCTTGAATCAGTTGAACTTGATGAAAAGTTTACATCACTTCCTACAAGTTTGTTCTCAGGTTCATCAAAGCTTAAATCAGTAAAGCTCCCATCAGAGCTTAAAGTGCTTCCAAGCAGCACATTCTATACCTGTTCATCTCTTGAGAGTATTACACTTCCTGACTCATTAGAGACTATAAGTGACCAGGCATTTCGCTATTCAGGTCTTACATCTATTGAGATACCTGACAGTGTTAAATCGATCGGAAACTATGCATTCCAGGGATCGCAGAAGCTCAAATCTGTGAAGCTTCCTTCAAAGATAACCTCTATACCTTATTATGGTTTCTATAACTGTACTTCGCTTGCAAGCATAACTATTCCTGAAGGTGTAACAAGCATATCTAATTACGCATTCTATAACTGTAGTTCACTTGAAAATGTAAAGCTGCCAAGTACTCTTATAACTATAGGTCAACAGGCTTTCCAGTCATGCAGCAAGCTTGCTGAGATCAAGCTCCCTGAAAATCTTGTGACTATTAATTCATCTGCATTTTCAAATACAGCAATAAAGAAGATCACAATGCCTGATAGTATCAAGAATCTTTCAGGAGCATTCGCAGGTTCAAACATTGAGACTATCACATATTCTGATTCACTTACAGCACTTCCTGCTTACGCTTATTCATATGCTGCTAAGATGACATCAGTAAAGCTCCCTTCAAAGCTTGAAGTTCTTCCTGAATACTGCTTCTATGGCTGTTCAGGTCTTACTGAATTCACAATACCTGAAAGCATAAAGACCATAAACTCAAATGCTTTCAATGGAAGTGGAGTAAAGGCACTTAAAGTACCTTCAACTGTTGAAACATTAAAGGATTATGCTTTTGCTTATTCAAATATTGAGTCAGCTGAATTAGATGAAAAGTTCACAGAGCTTCCTATGGGGTTATTCGAATCCTCACAGAAGCTTACCTCTGTAAAGCTTCCTTCAAAGCTTAAAGTGCTTACAGCACACACATTCTATAATTGTACAGCTCTTGAGAGCATTACACTTCCTGAATCGTTAGAAATTATACAATATGATGCTTTTTATAATTCAGGTCTCAAATCAATAGATATACCTGAAAGTCTTACTGCTTTCGGAAGTAGTGCTTTCAATAGCTCAAGCAAGCTTAAATCAATAAATATTCCTTCAAAGATCACGTCACTTCCTAAATTCATATTCAATAACTGTATTTCACTCACAGAAATAGAGATTCCTGAAAGTGTTACAAGTATCGGAAATAATGCTTTCTATAGCTGTACTTCACTTAAAGAAATAGAGATCCCTGAAAGTGTTAAAAGTATCGGAGAGCAAGCATTCTGTTATTGTACTGCACTTGAAAAAATCAAATTACCAAGCTCACTTACAAGTATAGGATCAAATGCTTTCAGCTCATGCAGCAAACTTACTTCTATTGAGCTTCCTGAAAAGCTTGAATCTCTTGGTCAGAATGTATTTTATGGTACGGGTATTAAAAAGATAACAATGCCTGCATCTATCAAGAGCTTACAGAATAATGTCTTCAATTCAAACATTGAGACTATAGTATACCCTGATTCACTTACAACACTCCCTGCATATGCTTATTCGGGTGCTACTAAGATGACATCAGTAAAGCTTCCTTCAAAGCTTAAAGCTCTTCCTGCATACGCATTCTATAACTGTTCTTCACTTACAAGTGTTGATCTTCCTGAAACCTTAGAGTCTATAGATAGCGCTGCATTCTATAGTTCAAGTCTTAAATCAATTGAGATACCTGAAAATGTAACAAGTATCGGAAATGAGACTTTCTATAATTTAAGAAATCTTACTTCGGTAAAGCTTCCTTCAAAGCTTACTTCTATTCCTTACAGAGCGTTCAGTAATTGTACAGCACTTAAAGAAATAGAGATACCTGAAAGTGTTACAAGTATTGGAGATCAGGCATTCTATTATTGTACTGCACTTGAAAAGATCAAATTATCAAGCGCTATTACAAGTATAGGCTCATATGCTTTCCAGTCATGCGGCAAACTCACTTCTCTTGATATGCCTGAAAAGCTTGAATCCCTTGGATATTATGTTTTCGCAGGTACAGGCATCAAGGAAATAACAATACCTGCAACTATCAAGACAGTTAATTCAGGTGCATTCTCAAATTCAAACATTGAAAAGATCACATATGATGATTCACTTAAAGTACTTCCTGCATATGCTTATTCAGGTGCTAATAAGGTAACATCAGTAAAGCTTCCTTCTAAGCTTGAATCAATGGGCGCACGCTGCCTTGAAAGCTCACAGATCGAATCAATAGAGATACCTGCAACTGTAAAGACTATTGGCGAGTATGCGTTCAATTATTCACAAAAGCTCAAATCTGTCAAGCTCTCATCAGGACTTGAAACTATCGGATATTATAGCTTCGGCAATTGCCCACAGCTTTCCGGTATAAAGCTTCCTGATACATTAAAAACAATAGGTTCATACGCATTCTGTAATGATCCTGCTATTACAGAGCTTGTGATACCTGATTCTGTAGAGAAGATAGACAGCTATGCTTTCCAGAATACAGGTCTGAAATCTCTCACTATACCTGAATCTGTTACATCATTCAGCACATACTCCGCATTCTATAACTGTATAAATCTCGAATCAGTAGTTATCAATGCTCCAATAACAGCTGTTGAAAATTACTGCTTCCAGAACCTTGCATCACTCAAATCAGTTGAATTACCTGAAACAGTTTCATCTCTCGGATATTACTCATTTGCAAACTGTCCTTTACTTACATCGATCTACATTCCTGCAAACGTTACATCTATTGACGGAAACGCTTTCAGAGGCACTACATTAAAGACTATCGTCGGACATAAGGGTTCATATGCTGAGCAGTATGCTACAAACAACAATATAGAGTTCGTAGAAGCTGAGGTCAAGACATGGAACAAGAAGGATAGTCTGCCTTCAGTAGGTACATACAAGCTCGGCTGCGATGTTACTTTAGACGGCAATATCACTGTAGATCAGAACAGAGTACTTGATATCGACCTTAACGGTCATAAGGTAACATTAGGTAAATTTATTGTTAACGGTAATCTTACAATTAAGGACTCCAGCAAGAACAAAACAGGCAGTGTATCTACATCAGGTGAAGCTGAACTCTTTAACGTAACAGGTTCACTCAAACTCTTAGGCGGTACATTCACAGGCAATGAGCTTGAAAAGAATGTTGCTGCAATTATCATGAGTTATGGCGGTAGATTCACACTTGACGGTGCAACTGTTGTTTCTCACTATGGTTCAGCACTCGCATTCAACACATATAACTGTAATGTAACTCTTACAAGCGGTACACTTGATACTGCAAGCAAGAACGCAAAGGGCGTAAGCTCAGAAGCAGCTGCTATTTACATGGACGGTTCAAGCTATGGTAACGTAACTATCAGCGGTGCAACTGTAAAGGCAGGCAAGGGCTGCGGTATCTATAAGAATACAAGCGGCGGTACATTAACTATCACAGGCGGTAAGGTAACAAGTGAAAAGAACTATGGTATCTACTGCAATAACGGCGCTGTAGTAAATCTTAGCGGCAAGCTTGACATCACCGGTGCTGACGCAGGCATCTATATCCCTGGCGGTAAGTGCATCTATATCACAGATAAGCTTACAGGCGGCAAGGTAAAGGTAGAATCTGCAAGAACAGGTGTTATTTCAGGCAGATATTCTGAATTCCATAAGGGCACAGATCCTTCTGAATTCTTTACAGCTGTAAAGGGCGCTTATCTGACCCTTGACAATTCAAGCGAGATAGTTTACAACACAACAACTACTACAACTACAACGACGACTACAACTACAACAACTACAACAACTACCACAACAACAAGCAAGCCAACTACTACCACAACAACTACAACAAGCAAGCCAACTACAACATCAACTAAGGCTTCCACAACATCGACAAAGAATTCTACCACATCGACCAAGGCTTCCACAACATCGACACAGAATTCTACTACATCGACCAAGGCTTCCACAACATCTTCTAAGATCACATCTTCAACTACAACTACTACAAGAAAACCTTTCGCACCTGTTACAACAGAATACGATCCGGTTGTTGAGGAACAGATAAAGGAAGAGAAGAATGAAAGACTGAAGATCACAGGTGAGCTGACTGCTACACGTATGACTAAGGATGAGATCGTCAGCGCAGGTATTGACGTAGATGATCCTGATAACTATCATTACTTCAATTACAAGGTCGAGATGACATTCCACGATATGCCTATCATCTTTACAAAGTGCGAAGCTATCCCGATCAATACATCACCAACAAATCCTGTTGTAAGCAAACCAACTCCAAAGATCTATATCCCATATCATCCTGATCCTGTAAAACCGGGCGAACCGGTATATGTTCCTGAGTTGAATATTACTTGTGAATATTTAGAGTATGAAGGACAGGAAATGTACATCATCATCTACGGCAAGAGCAAGTGGCTCAAGGAATTCTATGATGTACAGCTCATCGTTATGAACTCAGACAATGAAACTCTTGAGGATTGTTCCGCAACTCTCAATGTTCCGGTTGGTCTTACACTCTGCAACAGTGACCAGACACAGTATGTAGGAGATCTTAAACCTTACGAAGTACAGAATATCCACTGGTACCTCAGAGGCGATGTTGCAGGCGATTATAGTATCAGCGCTCTCTTCAAGGGTACAAATGACGGTGACGAATTCTCATATCCATTCCATGCAAAGGATAATATCCACGTTTATGCAGGTGATGCTCTGAAAATGACCATTGCTTGTCCGGAATATTCCTGCTACGGATATAATTATCCGATCAGAATAACTATGAAAAATGTTTCGGATATGCCTATCTACGATCTTGAACACGAAGTAAAGGCAGAGCACGGTTATTATGACTATAAGATCGTTTACGATCACGGAGTAGTCACTTACTCCGAAGAGAAAGTTCCGCTTACTGCAACATCAAGAAAGATCCATGTAAGCGAACTCAAACCTGGTCAATCCGCAGTTATCGATCTTACGATAACAGATATGTGGAAATCACCTCTCCAGAAGTATCTTGAAACCAGCAAACTGTTCATAGATGCACTCAGTCTTGGACTTGAAGATCCACTTTCTAAATTCATTGCAGGCTTTACATCACGTTTCATTGAAGGTATCACAGTAGTTCACGTACTCGACAGCATTTGCGTAACAACTCTCGAAGACTCCACAACATCAGTTCCTTACGAGATCGTTATCACTAATAATCTCGACGAGATAGGCGAAGATCACACATTCAGCTTTACAGAGGCTGTTGTAGAATCAGCTGCCGATCAGCTTCCTGATGGTGTTCAGAAGTTCCTCTATGGTAATCAGTTATTCTATAAGGGAATCGAATTCTTCGTTGACTCCAGCGATGATGCAGCAGAAGACTGGAAAAAGGTCGAGAACGGCGAAATGACTGTTGAGCAGTTTAATAATAAGTATTATGTTGAATATCGTGACTTTATAGCAGGTAATGCAAGCCGTATAGTAGCTGCTGCCGGATATGGTCAGTATTCAGGTTATGCAACAGTTGGTTCTGACATCTATAAGATCGTAAGCAAACCGGCTGACTGCACATCTGCAACAGCATATGTAACCGATGAAAACGGTAATATTATCAGACCAAACGGCTCAACTATCCGCTCACAGAAACCGGGCGCTTTAAGAAAGGTATATGCATCAGATGAACCTGATTTCGAGTTCGAGATATTAACAGGTGATTATGAATACAACAACGGCGTATACACATTCAGTGAAGATTGTCTTATAAGACTCAAGGCTAATAAGCCGGATCAGAAGTATACTGTTCACTTTGTAGCTGACGACGGTCGTGAGGCAGAATATCCATTCGTTACAGTTCCTGAACATAAGTGCTCAGGCGGTCACTACTACGTTGTAAGCGTTCCTGACGGTAAAAATGACGGTATTGCAATGCAGTTCTGTGAAGAATGCGGCAAACCTGTCAAGTCAAGACACATTCCAAATTCATTCTATGCTATGCTCAGCGACGGTCAGATGTTCCAGAACGTATATCAGGCTGCTGAGTATGCAAAGGAAAACTATGATGAAGTTGAACTTTCGATATTCGGAGACATTACACTTGATAAGGATCTTGTGATACCTGAAAATGTCAAGCTTGTAATCACACCTTTTGCAAATATCACTTACAAGAATTCAGCTCATATAGTTGTAAACGGCGAGTATAGCGATTTCAAACAGGATAAAGAAGATATCTATGAGAATATCGTTCTTGAATACTGGGACGGAAGAACAGAGATCATGCCTGTTAAGTACGGCGAAGAAGTTACAGAGCTTCCTGATCTTGGCGAAAGCTGCGGATTCGATGGCTGGTACGCAGATACTGAATTCACTGAACCATTCGTTCCGTTCACATCAGGCGACAAGAATCACTCAAAGGTATACTACGCAGATATCCACCATTCATTCACTTCAAGCGGTAAGTGCTCAGTTTGCGGAGAGATCAGAAACGGCATGGACGCATTCCAGAAGGTAGGTATTTCCATTAACACCGATGTCAAGATCAATTACATCATCAAATTGACAGAAAAGGCACTTGCAGACAAGGGTCTCAGAGTCAAGTTTGAAATGACTGACGGAACTGTTAAAACACAGTCAATATCAGAGGCTATTGATAACGGTAACGGAACATACACATTTACCTGCCACGTTCCATTCGTAAAGCTTGACAGCAATATCAAGGCACAGGTATGCTACTCAAACGGTGTAATGGGTTCATATCTTGAGTACAGTGCAAAGAAGTACACTGACTACATTATCGCAAATGCCGATAAATTCGACGAAGTAACTGTTGACAGCATAAAGTCACTCGTCAACTTCAGCGGATATGTCCAGATCTTTACAGGAGTAGCTCCTGAAGATGCAGTAAATGCAGATCTTGGAATGCCGCTTGATGATGCAGATATTGTGATAGGCGATGAGTTCAAGGCTGTAAAGAAAGAAAACAGCAGTGCGGTTACAATAAAGTCGGCATATCTTTCAGTTGACACACTTTCAAACCTCAATATCAAGTTCGCACTTGCAGAAGGTGCAAACGTAAACGATTACAAGTTTACTGTAAACGGTATTGAAGTTACACCTAAAAAGACAGAATCAACATACACTATTTCAATGAAGGGCATCTCTCCCGAAAACTTAGACAAGATGTACTTATTCAAGGCTGAGTCCAAGAGCGACGCTTCTGATTATGTTTCTGTAGAGTATAGCTGCCTGACATATGCTAAGAAGATCATCGAAACAAGCAGCGATGAAAACACTGTAAATGCAATGAAGGCTATGTATATCTTTAATCAGGAAATAAAGAAATATGTCAGCGATGCAAAGGAGGATTAAGCGTGGAAAAGTACATAACAGCAAAGCTTGAGATCATTGCTTTCGACAATGAAGATGTTATCACTACATCTCCGGTTGATTTCCCTGAAGTTGAAGTATAATTTCTTCCTCACTTAATTTTCGGATCCTTACATTTGTCACAATTGTGAGGAGTTGATGATCTGTTTAATATGTAAAATGAGAAAATCCGCAGTACTTTATGTGCTGCGGAATTTTTTTGCTTTATAAACCCTCGTTTTTAACGTGAGTACGGAAAGTTTTAAAAATAAGAACACCAATGTAATAATGCCAAGGAGTTCTGATACTGTATTGCTGATAAAACAAAGAACCGCCGTTTGGTGTTCAAACAGGCGGTTCTTCATATTTTACAGATTGCAGAAAACATTCGAGATAGCGCAGCTGAGTTCGAGATACTGCTGTTCGAGGCTGTAATTCTCCATATGCTCGTTGATCTCTTCTCTCAGGTCGCGTGGCTGTTCGTCTTCGTCAATTAGAATGCTGTCGATTGAATAGTTTGAATTGTTGTCCAGTGTAAAAATGAGAACTCCGCACTGGTCGCACTCTCTTTCTAAGATGTGGTTTACGAATTCTTTTGTGACGGGAAGGTATAAGCACTCGTAATCCTCATCATAGATGTATGAGTTTGTACCTGTTGTAATCTCGTCATAAATTGCTCCTAACATAGAAAATAATTTCATGTTATAGCCCCCCTAAAAATTAATTTATGTATATATAATACTATGAAATGTTGTTTTTGTAAATAGAAATTTGGGGAATGTTACAATTCATTAATTTTATTCGTGACACCTTATTAAAATTTCACATAGTATCTTGGTGAAATTGACTATTAAAAAAAGAATGTTCAACACAGATTTGTGGACTTGCGAAATATATGAGGGGAAGGTATTTGCCTAAATACGGTTGAATCAGAGGGGTGTTGGTTGAACCTTCTGAAGCAGTATCGAACCTGTTGCAGGGGCGGTATATTCAATTATCAGCAGGTCGTCACAGTCCTCAACAGTGCGTATATTTCCCATGATACAGCTATTACACGGAAAAGTGAACGTGTAACTTACACAAAAGGTGGATTTTTTAAAATAAATAAGCTTTTTTATTGCTTTTTTTAATAATTAGTGGTATAATATTGAATGTTAATGAATTTTTAGGGGGAAAACCATGGAAAAAAAGAAAAGCAAAAAGAAAAAAGTCGTATTAATAGTCTTAGTATTTTTGATCGTATCAATGGTAATAGGGTATGTAATAACAGCATCTCAGATGAACAAGAATTTCTGCCGTATCGCTTATCCCGATACGCAGGAGACAGCATATTGGATGTACGATCATTATGAAAACGAGTATCCGCGTGAATCGGTCGAGTTCAAGTCAGGAGAGAACACGCTCAAAGGCTTCATTTACGGTATGGACAATGACAAGGGACTGGTCGTCTTTGCACATGGTATCGGAAGAGTGCATGAGAGGTATCTCGGTATCATCATACGTCTTGTAGATCGCGGCTGGCGAGTATTGGCGTATGATGCAACAGGCTGCGGATACAGTGAGGGCGATGGTTCAAAGGGACTCGCACAGTCTGTGATCGACCTTGACAAGGCGCTTGACTTTGCTGAGAGCGACTCGCGTCTGAAGGATATGAACAAATACGTCCTCGGACACAGCTGGGGCGGTTATGCAGCGGCAGCGGTCCTGAATTTTGACCATGACATAAAGGCTTGCGTAACATTATCGGGTTATAATTCGCCGTTTGAACAGCTCACAGAGGCTTGTGACGAAAAATACGGCATTGCAGGAAAGCTGCTTTATCCGATAATATGGACATATAATAAGGTCACATTCGGCAAGGATTCTTCATGGGAGGCAGCCAAAGGTATAAACAAGTCGGGAATACCTGTTGAAGTTGTACATGGTACAGAGGACGAAACCATAAGCTATGAACATTCGGCAATAATGGCACACAAGGACGAGATAACGAATCCTAATGTGAAGTATGTTACATATTCCGATGAAGGAAGAAACGGACACAGTTCTTATTTCCAGACTGCTGAATATGCGAAATACGAGGCTGAAAACCGTATCGATGAGAGACTTGAGGAGCTTGAGGAAAAGTATGACGACAAGATACCGCATGACGAGCTTGTGGAATACTATTCTTCTATAGATAAGGAGCTTTTTAACGAATACGATGAGGAATTTATCGATATGATAGATGATTTTTTCAATGAAAATCTGAAATGATGAAGTGCTGCGGAGAGCGAAGAAAAATGTTCCCGCAGCATTTTTATGTGAAGTGGCAGTACCACACTTGACAATCGGGAAAAAAGTGGTATAATATTATATTGAAAATGAAACCGATTATCAAATTCAAAAATGAAGGGAGCGCTTATGATGAAAAGCATGAAATCAAGATTTGCAGCAGCTTTTACAGCATCTATGATCCTGCTTGTCATATTATGCTCCTCGATTTTTATTATAGAGCATTCCGAACATAATTGCAAAGGTAACGACTGCACGATATGTATCGAGCTTGAACAGTGCCGTTCAAATCTTCATATCCTCGGCACAGCTGCGTCTGCAATAGCGCTTGCGGCTATTCTTATCTTTACGGCAGCAGAGGGCGCAACGGCTGCAAGAACATCATCGGTCAGCAGTACTCTTATAACATTGAAGGTCGAGCTTCTGAACTGAATATACTGCACAGGTTTTACAGCGAATTATCGGGGAATCACCACCCCTTTATTGTGCTGTACGGAAATAGCATATATTCAAATTGGAGGTTCATTTTTTATGTTCAGAAATAAAAGCTTGAAAGCATTAAGTCTTATTACAGCAGCTCTTACTCTTACGGGCTGCGGTTCAAAAACATCGGCAAGTACAAAGGATACAACATCGGGAAGCAGTAAGCGCATGAATATCGTCTGCACCATTTTCCCTGAGTATGACTGGGTGAAAGAGATCATGGGCGATCATGCGGCAGATGCAGATATAACCTATCTTCTTGACAGCGGTACTGACCTGCATAACTATCAGCCGACAGCAGAGGATATGCTGAAAATATCCACCTGCGACCTCTTTATACACGTTGGCGGAGAGTCGGATAAATGGGCTGAAGATGCTCTGAGCGGAGCAGTAAACAAGGACATGAAGGTCGTCGATCTTATGGAAATTCTCGGCGATAAGGCAAAGGTAGAGGAGCTTAAAGAGGGTATGCAGGACGATGAGCATGAGCACAGCCATGAGCATAACACCGACTTTGAGGAAGATGATGTAAAGGATCGTACTCTTTCAGAATGGAACGGAAGCTGGCAGTCTACCTATCCTCTGCTGCTTGACGGTTCTCTTGACGAGGTATGGGAGCATAAGGCAGAGGACGACGACACCATGACCGCTGAGGACTATAAGAAAAAGTACACGACCGCATATGAGACTGATGTTGTAACGATAAATATAAAAGCTCCTGAGGTCGAGTATGTGACTGATAAAAAGTCCATTAAGGCTGAGTATGATTACAGCGGATATTATATAAGGACAAAGGACGACGGCTCAAAGCAGGTAAGGTACAAATTTGAGAAAAAGTCGGGTGACGATGAAGCTCCGAAGAATATAGTTTTCTCAGATCATAACATTGAGCCTTCCGAGCCTGAGCATTTTCATATTTACAGCGGTAATGACGGATTTGATGCACTTGTTGAAGAGGAAACGCATTTCCCGACCTATTATCCTTCATCTTTAAGTGCAGAGGATATCGTTTCTGAAATGACAGGCGGTCATAAGGAGGATAAGGACAAGGAGCACGAACATGACCATGAGGACGGCGAAGAGGAGTACGATGAGCACGTATGGCTCTCGCTCAGAAATGCAAAGCTTATCTGCACAGAGATAGCAAATATACTTTCTGAGACTGATCCCGACAATGCTGCTGATTATAAGGCTAATCTTAATGATTATACAGCAAAGCTTGATGCGCTTGACAAGGAGTTCAGTGACATAACGGATTCTGCGAAGAACAAGACACTGGTTTTCGGAGATCGTTTCCCGTTCCGTTATCTTGTAGATGATTACGGTATCGATTACTATGCAGCATTTATCGGCTGCTCAGCAGAGAGCGAAGCAAGCTTTGAGACAATAAGCTTCCTTGCAGGCAAGCTCAAAGAACTTGAATGCAGCACTATCTTTACGATCGAGAATTCCGATAAGTCTATCGCAGAGGCGATAATCAAGAATTCGGGAATAAAGAACTGCGATATAGCTGAGCTGAACTCGGTCCAGTCGGTATCATCAAACGATATTAAGAGCGGTGTTACATATCTTTCATTAATGCAGCAGAACTGCGAGGTTCTGAAAAAATATTTTGCCTGAGCGAAAATAGCTCGGAATTAACGGAGGTTTCAACATGAGAGCACTAAAAATTGCAGCTTTGATGTCTGTAGCGGTAATAGGTCTTTGTTCGTGCGGAGAAAAAGTCTCGGCAGACGATTCAGGAAATACGGAGGCAGTTTCAACGACAGCACCATTTGGCGGTATTACACCGAAGGAAGAGGCGTTTGCAACAGACGGCGAGTACGACGTTGATCTTACACAGCTCAATTCGTCAATGGTCTATGCGCAGGTGTATGATATGATAAATCAGCCTGACAGCTACAAGGGCAAGACGGTAAAGGCAAAGGGAAATTTCGCATACTTCAAGGACGGAGTGACAGAAAAGGAGTATTTTGCAGTGCTCATAAGCGATGCAACAGCCTGCTGCTCACAGGGTATCGAATTCGTGCTTGACGGCGAGCATACCTATCCGAATGACTATCCTGCGATCGACAGTGAGATAACCGTAACGGGTAAATTCGACTACTATAAGGAGGACGGAAATACATACGTCCAGCTTACAGATGCAAAGCTCGAAGAGGGTAAGCTTTCGTGGTGAAATCCGACAGAGTAAATATGTAAAAATACAGCAAAGGCTCCGAACATCGTTTCGGAGCTTTTTTAGCTATAAATAGCGATCTATTGACAAAAATAGAGTATAATGGTATAATCACCTATGGGAAAACATACGGAGACAGTATGAAAGCTTATCGAAACGAGGAAATTGAATGAAAACTGCGATAATGACTGATACCAACAGTGGTATTTCACTTGATGAAGGCAGGGAGAATGGTATATATGTGCTTCCTATGCCTGTGATGATCGACGGAAATGATTATATGGAAGAATTAACGCTGCGAAATGACGAGCTGTACAAGGCTCTGAACGAGAATAAAGATGTTGTTTCGTCGCAGCCGTCACCCGGAGCATTGACAGAAATGTGGGACAAGATACTGTCAGATGGATATGACGAGGTGGTTTATATACCGATGTCCAGCGGACTCAGCGGCTCGTGCAATACCGCAAAGGCAATGTCTGCCGAATACGAGGGAAAGGTCGTAGTCACAGACAATCACAGGATATCTGTAACTCTGCGTGATTCGGTATACGATGCGAAGTACTATGCGGAGCAGGGAATGACTGCGGCAGAGATAAATGCCGAGCTTGAAAAAAATGCGTATCGTAACGATATCTATATTACTCTCAATACCTTGAAGCTTATAAAAAAGTCGGGAAGAGTTACGGCGGCAGGAGCTGCCATAGCTACGGTTCTCAACCTGAAACCCATACTGAAGATACAGGGCGACAAGCTTGATGCATACGCAAAGTCAAGGGGAATGGCGGCAGCTGAGGACAAGATGATAGAGGCTGTCCGCAAAGACCTTGAAACCAAGTATGCAGATGTTCCGAAGGAGCATATCAGCATCGGTGCGTCGGGAACACATGAAACTATGGAATCGGCTAAGAAGTGGATAGACAGGATAAAGTCAGAGTTTGAGGGCTATCATGTGGTGTACAGATCGCTGTCGTGCAGCATCGCATCACACGTAGGAACAAACACGCAGGGCGCAGCCATAGGCTATACAGCCCGTCCACTTGTATAGCCGTTAGCCTTTAGCCAGTAGGGGCTGGCGTCCCCGACAGTCCAAATTTAGAGTTGTTATCAGTAGGGAACGCCGCCCTCGGCGTTCCGCAATACAAGCCGATAGCCAGTAGGGGCGGCTTTAGCCGTTAGCCATGAGCCATTAGCCAGTAGGGGCGGATATCATCCGCCCGTTATTACGAAGGGAGGATATATCAAAGCATGAGCTTTTCTGAAAGAATGGGACTTACTCCAGAAAGACAAATCCAAATTGAATCAATGGATGAAAGACTTAGAAATCGTTTGTATAATTTCTTCAAACAAGTAGGAAATGATTACAATCGTAGTTATATGATAAAATATATTCTTGATAAAATGGGAATGAAGGTACATTCAGCTGACTCTTACAATAATGAAAAAATCTATCAAAAATTTTGTGATGATAAAAAATGGTTTGTTCCTTATGATATGATAGAATATGCTTTAGAGTATGCTGTAAAGTGGGAAGAAAAAGTTAAAGGAAATGATTCAGGGACTTATGCATTAAGATTAAATGAAATTTTATGCGAAGAAAAATCAGGCTATCGCTTTGTAAATGGTCAGTTTGTTCCGATAACTGACGAAACAGAGCTTGAAGAAATAAAAACAGCAATGCACTCTGAGTTTGATGCTGTTGATACACATATAAGCAAGGCGCTGTCGCTTTATTCTGACCGTGATAACCCTGACTATGAAAACTCCATAAAAGAATCCATAAGTGCGGTTGAGTCTATGTGCTGTATCATAACAGGAATGACAGGCGGCAGTGCAACACTTGGCGCGGCGCTGAAAAAACTTGAAGATAACGGTGTAGTAATTCACGAAGCAATGAAATCAGCATTTAGGCAGCTTTATGGATATACAAGCGATGAAAATGGTATTCGTCATGGCGGCATTGACTTTAAAAAAGCTCCCGAAGAAGATGCAAGGTATATGCTTGTTAGCTGTTCGGCATTTGTGAATTACCTTAAAGACAAGTATTCCAAATCTAAAAGTGCAGAATAAAATTGCAAAAAACAAACCCTCACCACACGGTGAGGGCTTCAGCTTGTCAATAAACCTATTTTGTGTATGTCGGGGAGGCTGTTCCCTACAAATAAACTTACGTAGAATAGGAAAATTGTAGGGGCGGTGACTCCCTGTAGTACAGGGAGATGTCCGAAGGACAGAGGGTCGCGGCTCCTGTTGGGAGTTCCGCCGCCCGTGTCAGAAAGCACATGAATTATGTCTTTTTTGACAGTCTAAAAACCCTCACCACACGGTGAGGGCTTTATCGTATATGTTCGATTTGTGGCTAAAGGCTAACGGCTGACGGCTTATTTGAGGAATCCGTTGATTATCTGCTCCTCAGCCTCAGCTTCGGTAAGTCCGAGAGTCATGAGCTTTATGAGCTGCTCGCCTGCGATCTTGCCGATAGCAGCCTCGTGAACGAGAGCAGCGTCGATATTATTAGCTTCAAGAGAAGGAACAGCAAGGATACGACCGTTATCCATGATGATAGAGTCGCACTCTGTATGACCGCTGCAAGCCGCGCTGCCGACGATACACAGATCGAGCTTCTGGTAGGAATTGTCACGGGCAACCGAACGCGAAACAACGTCAGCACTTGAACCGTCGCCGAGAAGGGTTACCTTGTAGATGCTGCCTGCGTACTGCTCGCCGTGGGTCATAAGTCTCTCACGAACGAGGAGCTTTGCATCGCCTTTGAGTTCGGCAATAGTAGTTCTCTCAGTGGAGTCAACACCCTTTATCTGCACCATTTCCATCTCCATTGTGCTGCCTTCCTCCATGTAGACCTCAGTTACGGGATTGAGTATACGCTTACCTGTGCCGTCACCCGAGCCGTAGTGCTTTTCAACGTATTTGATACGTGAGTTCTTACCGATATAGAAGCGGTGGATACCATCATGCTCGGAGTCCTGCGAGCCGCAGTTTTCGATACCGCAGCCTGCAACGATGAGCACATCGCAGTCCTCACCGATAAAGAAATCGTTGTAAACATTTTCCTTGATACCGCTCTGACTGAGAACAACAGGGATATGCACACTTTCGTTCTTAGTACCGTCCTTGATACGGATATCGATACCGCTCACGTCGGTTTTGGACTGTATATCGATATTTGCGGTAGTATTTCTGCTTATTGCCTGACCGTTTGCACGGAGATTATATGCACCCTCGGGGATATCATGGAGGTCAGCTACCTCCTGAAAGAGTCTTTTCTGAACTGCGTCCATTTGAACCATTATTCTGCCTCCTTACGCCATTTTATGACAGATATTAGTAGCATTTTCCGTACCTGTTATCTCAGGGAGTATCATGTCCTTATTGCCCTGTTTAACGATCTTTCCGTCAGCGATAACGACGATCTCGTCAGCGATATTGAGGATACGTTCCTGATGAGAGATAACGATGATAGATCTGCCGTGGCGGTCTTTGCGCATATTCTCGAAGATACGGATAAGATTATTGAAGCTCCAGAGGTCGATACCTGCTTCCGGCTCGTCGAAGAGAGCGAGTTTCACATCGCGTGCGAGAACTGTAGCTATCTCGATACGTTTCAGCTCACCGCCTGAGAGAGAAGCATTTATTTCGCGGTCGATGTAGTCTTTAGCGCACAGTCCGACTTCCGAGAGGTATTCGCAGGCATCTGACACAGAAAGGTGTTTGCCTGCTGCGATACGGAGGAGGTCTATGACAGTCATACCCTTAAAGCGTACAGGCTGCTGAAAAGCGAAGCCGATACCCATACGGGCACGATCGGTAATAGATTTATCCGTAATATCAACGCCGTCAAAAATGATCTGACCTGCGGTGTTCTTGATGATACCTGCAACTACTTTTGCGAGGGTGGACTTGCCTCCGCCGTTAGGACCTGTGATGACGATGAACTTGTTGTCCTCAACATTGAGGCTTATATCGCGGAGAATCCCGACTTCCTTACCGTCAGTTTCGGCATGGAAGGAAATATTTTTTAGTTCGAGCATTGTAAGCTCCTTCCTTTATGATTAATTGGTTTTTGAACATTGTTATTGTATTAGAAATTATAACACAAAGCTGCGATAAAAATCAACAAAAAGGGACAAGTGTTGCACATGAGCAACAAAAATGAAAAACACAAACGGCGAAAAATAGGAGTTTTTATATTATCGACTGCTAACACATAGAATTTACCTATGTTTATCGTGAAAATGAAAATTCAAGGTGAATGATAAATGTACGGCAGTAATGATAGTATTAAAATGAACAGCAATAAAATACTGCCAAAAATTGCGCGTGAGTATTTTTGGGAACACTGTGAATAATGGCTTTTGGTCAATTGCTGCGAAGTGGTAGGACAATAAGTGAAAAAGTCCCGAAATATCGGGACTTTCTAACACACGTACATAAGAAAACCCCCTCGGTCATGGGGGCTTTCTTATCTATTATTCAGAGAGGTGGGGTCAAGCGAGTATTAAGTGAAAAGCGTTCGCCTAAACGTTTTCCGATAAAAAAGCAGACCTTGCCTGCAACGTGCATGAGCACGTCAAATGCCGTAAGAGTAACTAATATTAAAATATAAGTCCTGTAACGTTTGCTTTGTCTGGCAGTTATTCTTTGATCGGCTTTCTGTAATAATTATATAATAAAGCAATAGATAAAACAAGACATTTATTGCCGCAAATTGGGTTTGATTAGTCGAAAATTGCTCTTTATATTAAGAAACATAAAAATTTACTGCCCGATTTGACAATGGTATGACTAATGTATATAATGAAAATGAGAAAAACGACAGGAAAAAGACTCCGAAAGGACATAAAAAGGATACACGCCAAGGATATAATGTAACTAAAGTAATAAGGGAGCGCGCAACTTATGAAAAAGATACTGCTTATAGAAGACGATATTGAGATATGTGAAGTGATACGCAACTATTTTTGCGGCAAGGGCACAGATGTCGAAGCCATAAACAACGGCGGTGAGGCACTTGATGTGATAAGGCAGGGGACAGACGGGTACGAGCTTGTGCTCCTTGACATAATGCTGCCCGAGACAGACGGCTTTACGCTGTGCAGACAGCTGCGCATGAACAGTGATATCCCCATAATATTCATTACCGCCCGCGGTCGGGAGGAGGATATTCTCAGCGGTTATGACCTTGGGTGTGATGATTATATCGTAAAGCCTTTTCTGCTGTCGGTGCTTTACAGCAAGTGCGAAGCTCTTGTGCGCAGAGCAGGCAGTGTAAAGGCTGAAAATACGCTTTTCTGCGGCAGTATCAGTCTTGACACGAGGACGCTGAGATGTTTTGCAGACGGAGCTGAAGTGGAGCTTCCCCCGAAGGAATTCGCTATACTCCGCTACCTGCTGGAGCACGAAAACTGGGTAGTCAGCCGTGATACTCTGCTTGACAGAGTTTGGGGCTACGACTATTTCGGCAGCGACCGCGTTGTGGATAACCATATCAAGAAACTGAGGAAGGCTCTCGGAAATGCAGGCGGACAGATAAAGACGCTTGTAGGACGAGGGTACAAGCTGACAAAGGAGTGAGATACATGAAAAAAAGACTTTATAAACGCAAACGCACAACATTAGGAAGAATGTTCGCAAAAGCGATGATAATACCGATACTTCTGACGTTTATGTGCGCAGCCGTGCTTAATGTGGGCATTGAACGCATTGCTTGCAGTATGGCTGAGGATCAGTTTGAACGTATTATTGAAAAAACTGAACATACGATACAGTTTAGTGAAGACCCGAATGACAAATTTGGCGGAGCAGAAAACAATGCTTTAATGTTAATGGATATGGCATCTATGGTAGATCTGTTTTCTGTTCAATCTGGAAGAGTTGAATACTATAATTACGTTTCGTCATCAAATGACAGAGATAGTTTAGTTGTAAGTGCTGTTGTGGACGAGAATGGTAACATATTGCTATCAAACTCCGTAAAAATGTGGTGTGTTGTAAGAAAAAATGATGAACCATCGAATAATAAGTGGTTTTACTGTGATCCGCAGGAAGTAAAACTGCCTGATCTTGACAAACTTATAGATGACCATATCGAAGCATATTATACAGGAAAAGACAAGTGGAGTCGTTTTGATATCACAGGTGGTTATTTTAATTTTAAAGAGCACAAAATGATACCGTATAAAATACAGTTGCAAAAGGGTAATGCCGATGACCTAAAAACAAAGGATATCGTAATAAATACCGACGGAGCTGATCTCAGCGGATATGAGTATATGGAATTTGCTGCTGATAATTTCAATTCAGGCAAAAGAGAATATCCTTGTTGTACTTTTGAAGAAATATGGGGCGTTGAGCAGAAAAAGATAGACAAGGCACTGTCAGAACATCTTACAATGAGTAATTACGGAAAAAACTATGAAAGCGATTATGAGTATGCAATAAACGATTTTATCTCACATTCTCATGTAAATATCGACGGTAAAAAATACACGCTTTTTGTCGAGTTCAAGGTAAATGTATGGGTAGATTGGGTGAAAAAGCTCTACTGCACAATAGTGTTGTTATTCTTCCTTATAGTAACACTTCTGACATTCCTTCGCTGCTGGGCAAAAAGTGTCAAAAACAAGGCACAGTACGCCTTTGAGGATTATCAGAGAGCGCTTACAAATAATCTTGCTCATGACATTAAAACTCCCCTTGCAGTCATAGGCGGCTATGCGGAAAATCTCATAGAGATGCGCAAGGGAAGTGCCGATGAAAAGGAGCTGAACTATCTCAGCTCTATCATGGACAATGTGGCGTATACAGATAATATCGTCGCAAGTACATTGCAGCTCAGCCAGACAGAGCAGATAAAGAAGCTGAACAAGAAGAAAGTTGATATAAAAGCTATTGCGGAAAAACTCGTTGAAAAGTACCGCACAGCTCTTGAAGAAAGGGATATAGAGCTGAAAATAGACGGCAGCAGCGAAGTGATCGCAGATGAGGAAATCCTTTCCACAGCAGTTGAAAACCTCATATCCAACGCGGTGAAGTATACAAGGGACGGCGGTGCGATAAATATAACCGTCAGCAAGAAGGGTTTCAACATAGTCAATGATGTTGTGGAAAACATTGACACAAAGGAACTGCTCATGCCGTTCGTCAAGGGTGACAAGGCGCGCAGTGACAAGCGCAGCAGCGGTCTCGGACTTGCCATAGCTTCGGCAGCTGCCGCACAGAACGGATTCACGTTGAAAATAGAATGCAAGGACAAGAAATTCAGAGCAGCTATAGATCATTGAGCAATAATGTTGGGGAAATATAAGGGCGATGCAGGCATTTGTCCGCGTATAAATAGGCAGCTGTTTTTGCAGCGCGAGCCACAGTATTCTTATTGGGTACTGTGGCTTTTCTGTTTAAGGTAATACCGCGCAAAGCTGACAGTTGTGCTTTGTGAGGTGCTGCATTAAGTACTTCCGTATACAGCCCGGGCTTTTTGTGCTTTTGATGAAAATACTGCTTTTTCTATTGACTGTATCAGCTTTTGGAGCTATAATATTAATATCTTTATGTCATGCGTAAATTCCCCATATTATAAAGAATTTGCGCGTCCCGAAGGTCGTTCGGGGCAATAACCGACATCAGGCGGTTATTGAGGACACATTATCTTATTAGCAAGGAGATATTTATGAAGCCTATTTTCCGCATTACGGCTGCTGTAACGGCTGCCGTACTGTCTACAGCTGCATTTGGCTGCGAAAATAAAAAGAAAACAGATAAAGTAAGCGAAACCGAAACAACGACTGCTTCTCAGGAAGAAACGACCTCATCTGCCGTATCCGATAACGATACGACTACTGCTGCTGAAGCTGTCTCAGCTGAAACGACTACTGCTGCCACCACAACTACTGCCACCACAACTACTGCTGCAACCACAACTGCTGCCGAAACAACTTCTCAGAAAGCTGAGGAAAAGAAGGAGGAGACTCCGCAAAAGGGCTTCGGAAGCAGCTTTGATGCCGCAAAAGCTTACTATAACGCTTATCTTACAGGCAATGCGGATGCAGTTTACGATATGTTCTGTCCGAACGAGATAGAAGGCTATCACGCCTACATCAGCACCACCGACCTGCTCGACGGCAAGAATCCGCAGGTAGTATTCAAGCGCTCAAACGTTATCGATGCCATAAAAAAATCCATGAACACTATCTACGGTATCATGGGCGAAAAGTCAGATGTTCCCCACGATAAGTGGACTTGCTCGCTCACTGAGGAAACCCTGAAAAATACAGGCGAAAACGAGCTAAAGGACTTCAACAAGACACTCGGTACAAACTTTACCGCTGCTGCTGACTGCGGTCACGTATATTATAAAGACGGCGATGAAGAGCACTCTTTCATCGGCAACGCCTGCGCCTTCGTAGAGCAGGACGGACGCTGGTATCTTTCGTACTCTACTGTGCTCAATGCCGAACTCATCACATATATGGATATATTCTGAAAGGGCGGACTTCTCGCCCTTTTCTGATAAAGGCTCACTGTGGTGAGCCTACCTGCTGCCATGAATTATAAGGAGAGATACTTTATGGATAATAATTTACTTGCCGATACATCGGCTGCGGTAAAACAGGTGACTGACCGCTTCGGAATAAATATCCTCAAAGACCATAAGCGCTTCTGTTCAGCCTTTGCCGACTTCGCACCCAAGCTTTCAAAGGAGAATAAGGCTTTCTTTGTTGCTCTCAGTGAAAATATCGGCGATATCTTTATCCTTGAGAACTCTGCCGTCACAGCAGGAACTCAGGACCCCGATGCTGTTATACAGCGAGCTGCAAAGGATATAAGCGAATACCTCAACGATGAAAAAGCTCAGCTCGTTACAAAGAGTATCGCCATAGCACTTGGCTGGATAAATGAGGAAGCTCCTGCCAAAAGTTCAGACTCAAATAATGTCCCGTCATACGGCAAGTCATCTTCTCTCATAGAAGATCTTTTCCGACGCGCTCAGAATGGCGACAACGATGCCTGCTTCAATCTCGGAGAGTGCTTCTTCTACGGCAGAGGTGTAAAACAGGACTACGCCAAGGCAGTCAAGTGGTACATTATGTCCTCAGACCGCGGAGATTGCAGCTCGCAGAAAAAGCTTGCTGACTGCTATTATCTCGGTCAGGGAACCGAAAGAAATATCGCAAAAGCTGCTTACCGCTACGAGCAGGCAGCCGAGCAAGGCGACTATGACTCGCAGAAAGCTCTCATACGCTGCTATCTCAAAGGCGGAAATGATCTGTTTCCCGACCCTGCCCGTGCTGAATACTACTCTAAGCGCTACGATATAGCCATTGACGAGGGATCAGCCAGCGAGCTTATGCGAAACGCTAATGACGGCGACCCTGCTGCTCAGTTCAAGCTGGGTAATATGTATCTGCGCGGCATTGGTGCAGAGCATTCTCCCGAAAAAGCTATAAGCTGGTTCAAAAAAGCTGCCGATCAGGATCTTCCTGCGGCTTTGTATAATCTTGCCTGCTGCTATCAGCACGGCATCGGCGTACCTGTTGACAGGATAACTGCGGCTATGCTATATAAAAAGGCTGCCGACAGCGATGACCTTGACGCTCTGAACAATCTTGCAGGCTGTTGTATGCGCGGAGAGGGTGTCGTGTGCGATCAGAACATGGCTGCACAGTATTACAAAAAAGCTGCCGAGCGCGGTCACGCAAAAGCTCAGTACAATTACGGCGAATGCTGCTACAGAGGTATGGGAACGGCTAAAGATCTCACCGAAGCCGCACACTGGTACAAGCTTTCCGCTGAACAGGGCGACCCTGACGGGCAGTACTCTTACGGCTGGTGTCTTCGTGACGGTATCGGTACTCAGCAGGATAATATCACAGCAAAGGATATGTTCGAGCTTGCTGCGGCGCAAAGGCATACCGCTGCGCAAAAGGCTCTCGGGTACTGTTACGCCAACGGAACAGGCACGGCTAAGAATTACGCTGTTGCTGCCGAGCAGTTTGCAAAAGCTGCTTCGGGCGGAGATAGGGAAGCGGCGGAGCTTCTTGCTGCCTGCTACAAATATGGCGGTGAGTATCTTGCCGTAAATGAAGCCAAAGCACACTATTACGCCGACCAGTACGGTATCGACTACAAAAAAATATGAAAAAATGACTTCCTTTGCAGGAAGCCATGAGACTGTCAATAAACCCATTTCGGAACGCCGAGGACAGCGTCCCCTGCATAGTTCTACGTAGAACAGCCACTTGTTCAGCAATGAAATTTGGCTTTTTCGACAAAATGAAACAGGCTGCATTTGCAGCCTGTTTTTGCTTTTATTCAGATCAGAACTTGTCGATAGTACCATCAATAAATTTTCCTATTGTGATAACATCGCTGAGAGTGATACCGTTTCCTTTTTCAAAAACATCGCTGTTAATAAGACCCTGTTCGGTAATGCGATTTTTTGAAGTACCGTTGATGCCATAGGACGACGGCAGAGAAAATACATTTATAAGAAGTTCGTAGTCAGAATCATCGACAATACCGTCGCAGTTTGAGTCGCCGAGGAGAGTAGGCTTTAATCTGATAGGGTAGTAATAATCAGGTTCATCGACTTCCTTGAAGTAGATACGGAAATAATCCATAGCGCCGTTGAAGTAATTTCCTTCCATACCTCTTGCGATGAAGCAGCGGGAAGAAGCGCTGATAATTTCCTCAGGGAGTGTGGATATCTCGGCATGATCGCATTCCTTGCCGTTGATGATAAGTTTAGCTTTTCCGTCGTCGATTATCACTCTGATTATAGTCCATTCGTCGATCTCAAGCGGACCTTCCGAGCACAGAGAGGTATCACCGATAACGAATTCGGCATTTCCGTCCTTGTTGGAAGGAGTGAAGAACATAGAGCCGTTGCTGCCAAACTCGAAAACGCGCTGTTCATTGTCGCCGCCGTTCCAGAGTATAGAAGTACATATTTCCATGTTTTTATAATCTGCAATAGTTTTGTCGCAGATGATGTACTGATCTTCGCCGTTAAAGTTGATAACGCCTTTTGCGCCGTAGAGATCTTCCTTCCATTCGGGGAGATTTCTCATAAGTCCGTTGGTTGAACCGTAGGTGTCATAGGCGAAAACAGAGCTTGCACGGGTGAACTCAAAGCCTGCATATAGACCATCGGTATAAGGCAGGTTCTCGTTGTATTTGTCAGATTCCAGCCAACCGAAAGCAGCGCCGTGTGAAACCGAGTTTTCGTTGAAAAATTCGCCGTCGAGGATAGCCTGATCTGATGCAACACCATCGCCGTAGCAGTAAGCAGTTCCTTTGACAGTGGCGTTATCGGTAACTTTGTAGCTGTCAAGAAGGTAGGCGTTTCCCATTATTCTTGCGTTGCCCGAGACTTCAGCGCCTGCTGTAACGACAGAATTTTCACCGATCTTGGCATTGCCGCTGATCGTTGGAGTAGCCCACCAGAAGCCGAAAACACAAGCATAATCACTTATTTTTGCGTTATCTGATACCGTAGCATTGCTGACAACTGCATGATCCGTTATGACAACGTTGTCGCTTATTTTTGAATTTCCGAGCACCATAGCGTCCTTGCCGACATAGACCGTATCATCAACCTCAGCGGTATCGGCAACGAATCCGCCGCCGTTCGGGTGTTCATGACCTTCGATATCCTCTTTGATATCGCGGTACATCGGTGTAGTTCCCTTGATATCGAATTCATAAGGATAGCGGCGTTTATAGTCGCAGGTATTGTATTCAAATTCCTCGTTGTCCTCGGCTTTATCGTAGAAGCTGTTGCGGATTATTTTGTCGGGAGTAGCGGCAACAGTGAGGTAAATGGCTTTTTCAGTACCGTCGAGGGAGATAGTTTTCGTACCTTCCGAGAAAAGCGGTGAATACCATGTAGTGCCGTTGCTTTTTTCTGTAACGAGACAAGCGCGCCAGTCGGCTTCTTCATAGTCGGAAATACCGCGGAAAGTAACGGATACTCTGCCTTTTGTGACATTGAGAGGTATAACATTCAGACCTGTCTGCATAGGAGCTTTTTCGGCAGGAACTATGTAGCAGTTATCCTTGTCCGGTGCAGGTACAGGCTGAGTATAGATAAGCTGCCATACAAAAGGGTCTTCAAGAGCGGTTTGCAGCGATTCGTTGTACAGTGTCTTATGCTGAAAATCGAGGGTAGCCATGTGCTTGGCGAAGTTGCCGATAAGAGCTTTCATATCACATTTTGTAAGTCGCTCAATTGTGTCGAAAGGGTATTCGTCGGGGAGTGCTTCTGTCTGTAAACGTGCCATGAAATTCTTGCCCAGACCGTTGATGTTATCAGGATTTTCAGAGAGATACTGGAGGAATATCCACGCCTCATAGTACATTCTTCCGTGGGGGATAGTTAAATTCATATTTCTTAGATAGGGCAGAAAAAAGTGTGTTGCAGGAGTTTCAAGTGAAAGGAGATACTGTTCTTTGAACCAGTTTGCGACGGCTTCCCACCAGGGACCTGTAATGGTCTGGTCTGTCCAGCCTTTCTGATGATAGGTGATGACGTGACCGTACTCATGCGGAAGAGCACCCGAGTCCATACCATTTTCCTGGAGCATAGCAGAAGGGTCGCAAAAGATGTAAGCAAAACCTGTGAATGGCTCTGCACTCATGAAAGCCCAGCCCTCCTCAAAGTCGGGGAGACCTGTTCTTGTGAGGTAGATATTGGTCTTGTACTTTTTACCGTCAGGGGAAAATACGGATTCAGAACCGTCCTTCATGCCTAACTCTTCCATATAGAGAGTTCGGTATATTTCAAGCTGGTTGAGATTCAGCTGAATGAAGTTGGGGGTGATAAGCTCTGTCTGATCGTCATTGCCCCAGAATATCTGGAAGTGGTCTGATGTTGCGGTGTTGTACTTGTCCATGTAGTGCTGGTCGCCGGAAAAAGTGTGATAATCGCGGCAAAGGTATTCTTCCTCGGATTCGTCATCCTGAGTTTCTTCACCGTCATTGATGTCGAGCTGAGAGGTTTCGTCCTTATCGTCATTTTCGGGCAGCTCTTCATTTTCAGGCAGCTCCTCATTCTGAGCGCTGTCATTCTGAGTATCTTCTTCCTGAACCGCCGTTGCGGTCGTCGGCAATTTCATTGAACTTCCGATCATTACGATGGAAGCTGCTGCGGCCAGCAGCCGTTTAAAAACCATATGAATTCCTCCTTTTGAATTACTGAGGGCGAGGCGTGATACCCTTTCAGTAAACTTATGTTATTATTATACCATATGTTATAAAGAAAATCAATGTGTTTTTAATAAATTGTTTCGGATTTTTTTATTTTTTGTGAACTTTAGCAATTTTTGCTTAACTCCCAGAATGCAACAGCACTTGCAGCGGCTACATTGAGAGAGTCCACACCATGCATCATAGGGATCTTGATTGTGTAGTCGCAGGCAGCGATAGTTTCAGATCTCAAGCCGTTTCCTTCAGTACCGAATATGACAGCGAGCTTCTTTTCGCTTCTGAGTTTTGGATCGTCGATACGAACTGTGTCATTTCGCAGAGCCATTGCCGCACAGGCGAACCCGAATTCTTGCAATTCGTTTATATATTCAGGAGCTCCGCAGCTGAGATAAGTCCAGGGAAGCTGAAAAACAGTCCCCATACTTACGCGGATAGAGCGGCGGAAAAGAGGGTCACTGCATGAAGACGTAAGCATGATCGCATCGAAGCCCAGCGCCGCTGCCGAGCGGAAGATCGCGCCGATATTTGTCTGGTTCATGACATCTTCAAGGACAGCGATCCGCTCGGCACCTGCGAGTATGCTCGCAGGTTCGGGCAGAGCCCGGCGGCGCATAGCGCATAAAGCCCCCTGAGTCATCTTGAAACCTGTCAGTTCAGTGAGCAGTTGTGATGAAGCAGTATATACAGGAATGTTTCCACATCGTTCAATAAAACTGTTATCGTATCTGTATATATACTTACGTTCGACAAGCAGCGAAATCGGGGTATATCCCGAATCAAGAGCAGTATTTATAACTTTTGGGCTTTCAGCGATGAAAATACCATGATCTGTTTCGGGAAGATTCATAAGCGAAAGCTCGGAAGTATTTGTGAACGGAACGAGTTCGGGTGCATGGATATCAGAAATTTCAATAATATTAGTCATAATAACTCCTTAAAATGATTTGTCTGAATATAGGTGATTTGCACAATAATATTGTGATTTTATGTGCAAGATATCGATTTTTCAAAAAACTTTTTTGAAATTCAATGGTTTTCCGTTGAAAAAGTTTCTTTTTCGCCCCTATTATGAAAGCGCTTTCTAAAAATAATAATCGGAGGAAAAATAATGATAACTATTTTAAAGGAAAAATTCAGGAACTATGATGAAAGTACATCTGTAGTTATAGCAGAGATAGCTGTCGATACAAAGACTGAGCTGCCCACAGCCGACGGGATAAGCGGAAGGATACTAAGTCAGGGAACTCTTGCATGGGAGATAAGTACAGGTGACTTTTACGGCCTTGGAAGTGACGGAAAATGGGTAAATCAGGGCACGGGTGACATATACGATCCAACTCCCGAACCTTCGCCCGATCCCGAGGAGGCGTGATCCCATGCTCTATGAGATACTGAAAGCCAATAAGCGTGGGACAAGTACCGATATGTACGAATGTCTTGCGGCAAAGCGGCTGAATACCGATATGAATATAAAGGAGCGTGAAAGAACGGGCAGTCTGCCCATGATATTTTATTCCGACGAAACAGCTCTTCTCGACTGGCAGATCAAAGGCAGAACAGGCGGAGTCGGAAATATCGGTAGGAATTACCTTCGTCAGGTCGAAAGCTCTATGCCGGACGGCACATACGGAAAGCAGGTAGCAGCGGTACTCTCGAATTCGACTGCAAGAACAGGAACATTCAATTCGGGGACAGCAACCAATATAGGTTTTAGATTTAATGCTAATGATGCAAATATCGCTCCTTCTGATATTGGAAAAATCGTTCTCAGTGACGGAGAAAATGAAACTGAATTAGAAATTTTCAGCGGACACATAGGAAGCCTTTGGATAGACGAAGACGGTGGTTATCCATTAACAGTGCAATGCGGCGACGACGGAACAGGTCGAATTGTAGTCTATACATCAGGTGACTTGTCTGCGCTCGGTAAATGGTGTTACACAAAAAAAGTCGATATTACGCCGAACACCGATTATACGTTTGAAAGAATAGGCGGCATTGAGAATGTCAAGATTCAGTATTATACAAACAAGGAAGTTGGTCTCGTAAATACCTTGTGGTCGCAACCGCAATATCTGAAAAGCATACCAGGCAATCAAACTCCAAATAGGAATATCGAGCAGTGGACAACAATGAACAGTTCACGGAGATATTGGGAATCAAGTACAGTATGTACATATCTTGATTCCCGACCTGCGACCTATGAATTTTGCTCATACTATGCTGATTTACCAGCAGGGCACTATAAGGTCATAGCCGAGGGCTACGGCAAAAACTGGGGCTATACTTATATGCGTAACACTGATATGTCGCGCGACCAGACTCCGTATATGGCACTGATAGCCGAAAATGACGATGTGATTATACCGAGAACTATGATATTTCAGGATACTTCGTTACAATTCCATCACGAAGAGTATGAATTTACCATTTCAGCTCCTACTAAAGTCGGACTGTACTTTAAGGCAATAAATCGGCCAGACGGATGGTGGCATGACGATTATAATTACACAAGATTCATGATAGTGGACTATGATGTTGTTGCAGAGCCGTTTACCGTGGATATTTCGGGAGGCGAAACGCTTTCGGGCGTGACCTGCTGGGAGCCGTACCAAATGAACGGCGCATTTATGAACGCAGAAAATCTTGCGTATGTGAGCATACCTGAGAGCGTGAAAGCTATAGGTGATAATGCATTTGCAAATACAGCTGTAACAGATATCCGCATCAGCAGCGAATGTACATACTTCCCGTCGAGCTTCCCACAGGACTGCCATGTCTGGCACTATGGCGATGAGCCGACACCTGACAATTACTACACAGCAGAGCAGGTCAACGACCTGCTATCCGCACTCGATGCGAGAGTGACGGCACTTGAAGAAACGTAAGGAGTGATAAAAATGAAAATCGCTGACATGACCAAAGAAGAACTGCTCGCCGAACTTGATGAAAGGTATGTCCGGCAGAAAGACTGCTCAGATCGGCATGATCTTCTCAACGAAAAAGTAGTGAGCACGAATATTCTTGCTGAAAAAAACAATACGAAGCTTTCAATCCTCATAGGAATTTTAGCATTTCTTGCAGGAATAATGGCTCCACTTGCTATGAAAACACTGTGGGAAATGGCTATGAAATAGGAGGCATCATGAAAGATAAATGCCTGAACTGCAAAGAGTGGCACACTATATACCTTCTGGCAAAAAGTGAATTTGACAAAAAGCTTGGTTATGCAACGACAATCACGATAGTATGCATAATTTTGATGTTTATTGCCACGATAATCACTGCTCTTTGCGTTACTCAAACGCAAAGATTCATAAATCAATTCCAGTATGTAGAAGAAACCGAGTATCAGATACATCAAGACGAAGGCATTAATACTGCTATCATTGATAGCAGAGAAAGTGAGGTAAATATCTATGATAAATCTTATCAAGACGATAGGACTGACAGCAAGTCAAACGATTAAGAAAATCAAAAAAAGATTTTGGAGGAAGAAACCATGAAACTGAAAAAATGGGTAAAAGCTGCGATAATAAGAGCGGTAAAGACTGTAGCACAAACCGCAATTGCCTGTATTGGAACATCAGCAGCACTAAATCAAGTTGACTGGGGAATAACGATATCAACGGCACTACTTGCAGGCATACTCTCAATATTGACAAGCTGTGCAGGTTTACCAGAAGCTAAGGAGGATAAACAATGACAAATGCAACAGTTATCAAAGGCGCGAATTCCCCATTTATGGGACCGTTCAAGATCACACAAACTTTTAAAGGAGCTGAACATGACGGATTTGACCTGTTAGGAGAATCGGACGAAGTTCATGCAACGTTTTCAGGAACTGTAAAATATGCAGGCTATCAGAACCCGAACAACACTTCTGAGGGCTTTGGTCTGTTTGTATGCATAGAGTTCTTCTATGCACCAATGTCTAAGACACTATATGCTTATTTTGGGCACTTGAACGAGATCAAAGTAAAAACAGGTGATAAAGTAACTTGTACCCAAATCATTGGAATTCAGGGTTGGACTGGTTACACTATCCCCTCTGGACCAAGTGGCAAGCATCTACATTATTGTATTAGACCTGAGTTCAGAAGTGGTTGCTATGAAGATGTTTCAAAGATTAGCGGAATACCTAATGTTGAGGACGGTGTTTACGACGACGGCTACAGACCAGGACAGCAAGTAGCTGCGCAAGTCAAAAAAGAGACCGCCGAAGCTACTGTCACTCTCGGAGGAAAAGAGTACATTATAAAAATAACCGAAAAGTAATTCAAATCCCCTGCCGAAATTTGGCAGGGGATTTTTTTGTGTCTAATATCGTGACTAATTTTATTTTAAAAAGTAGTTTTTTGCTCAAAAATTAGCGTAAACGCATCATAAAAAATTAAGAATAAAAAGCAAGATTAATGCCGATATATCGACAAGATTGAAAGCGTCTTATGATATATCGGCGTTTAACTTGAATGTGCGTTAGCGGACAGCCCGTCCGTCCCTTAACAGTTATTGATTACTTGTAAAGTGGGAACTTCTCGCAGATAGCGTTTACGCCTGCACGGATCTCGTCAGCCTTGTTCTCGAAATCTGTAGCGCAGAGGTAGATGTACTCAGCGATTTTTTCCATTTCCTCAACACCGAGTCCTCTTGTTGTAACAGCAGGAGTACCGATTCTGATACCGCTTGTTACGAAAGGCTTCTCAGGGTCATTGTGTATAGCGTTCTTGTTAACTGTGATATAAACCTCGTCGAGTCTGCGCTCGAGTTCCTTACCTGTGATGTTGAAAGGACGGAGGTCAACGAGCATGAGGTGGTTGTCTGTACCGCCTGAAACGAGATTGAAGCCTCTCTTGAGGAGTCCGTCAGCGAGAGCCTTAGCGTTCTTAACTATTCTCTGCTGATAGTCCTTGAACTCAGGCTTGAGAGCCTCACCAAAGCAAACAGCCTTAGCAGCGATAGTGTGCATCAGAGGACCGCCCTGTGTACCTGGGAAGATAGCAGAATTGATCTTCTTAGCGAGGAACTCGTTATTTGTGAGGATAAGACCGCCTCTTGGTCCGCGGAGGGTCTTGTGTGTAGTTGTTGTTGTGATATCAGCATATGGAACAGGTGACTCGTGGCAGCCTGCTGCAACAAGACCTGCAATGTGAGCCATGTCTACCATGAGGTACGCACCAACTGCTCTTGCGATCTCAGAAAGACGCTTGAAGTCGATAGCGCGAGGATAAGCAGATGCACCTGCAACGATAAGACGAGGCTTAGTTTTGTTTGCAAGCTTGTAGAGCTCGTCATAGTTGATAGTCTCTGTTTCATCATCAAGACCATATGATACGAAGTTGAAGTACTTACCTGAAAGGTTTACAGGTGAACCATGTGTGAGATGACCGCCGTCTGCAAGGCTCATACCAAGAACTGTGTCACCAGGCTGAAGAAGAGCGAAGTATACAGCTGTGTTAGCCTGAGCACCTGAATGTGGCTGAACGTTTGCGTACTTAGCACCGAAAAGCTTGCAAGCTCTCTCGATAGCAATAGACTCTACTTCGTCAACACACTGACATCCGCCGTAGTAACGCTTACCCGGATAGCCCTCAGCATACTTGTTAGTGAGAACACTTCCCATAGCTGCCATAACAGCAGGGGAAACTATATTTTCGCTTGCGATAAGCTCAAGATTTCTCTGCTGACGAGCAAGCTCTTTGCCCATAGCTTCGCCAACAGCAGGATCATAGCCGCTTACGAAACCGATTGAATCCATAAGATCATTGTACATTATAAGCACTCCTTTAAAATTAGTGAATTTGCGCAAATGCATTACTATATAATTATACATTATTTCAAATTAAATTTCAATAGGTAAAGTGAAAAAAATTGAATACAAATAAAAATCCCCGAAAAACGGGGAATAATGTCATATATTTGCATCAGAAGAGTCGTAATCTATAATTTTATCCCAGTCGAAAGCCTCGTCCGACACAGAAGCCTGAGCATAGTATTTAAGGATATACGAAGCATCTCTTGAATTGATCTCGCCGTCAAGGTTTACATCTGCAAGCCTGAACGTTTTCTCATCGACCGTATAATCCGAAGAAGTAGCGATATTGACATAAGTCATAAGAACTGACGACGCATCGGTTGAATCTATAGTACCATCACCGTTTACATCTCCGAGGTTATTGTAACAAGATATATCAAACTTGCATAGTGCCTTTGTATCGCCGATAGGGAAAACGGATATTGTAGCTTTATCGCTATTGGCAAAAGCTTCCGAAAGCTTTGAAGGAGAAATTGAACAACTTGAAGTGATGTCTGTTACTGTATCCTCTGTGATATAATTTCCGTTTTGGTCTTTATCAGGTTTTTGTTCAGAAATTTTTATGGATACATTGAGTCCACTCAGCTGAACATTGCCCTGAGTATTGAAATATCTTTTTTTAGTCGGATAACTGTTAACTGAAATAGTTGCAGTTTTTGAAAGAGCATGGATAACATAATCGTTATCAGCAAAATCAGGGTGGATATCCCATGATGCAAATGCCTGTTCTTTAGTAACGTTCAGGTGCTTATGAAGTGTTGTAACATCAACAGCAGAGTAGTTTATCGGGTCGCCTTCCTCAACCTCAATGGTTTTCATTACATTTCCGTCAAAATCAAGAAAAGTAATACTAAACATTTTATAATCGACCGCTGAAACAGCCTGTACAGGTGCAGATGCAGCTCCTGAAACAAGCATGATCGAAGTCAATACAGAGATGTATTTTTTTAATATCATAATATTTCACCTAACCATTTCCTATACAGAACAATCTGCAAAATTTAGATAATCGTTCGCAGACTCTTGCATAATGATCTAATTTAAGTTTTCGTATCATAAAATTGGCATATATAAATCGTTGAGTTTCTTCCTCAAAAGCATAGATAGCATAAAGTATCACTTCATCATCTGCAAGATCTTCAGCAGCTTCCAAAGCAGCCGCATGATATTCATCAAATCTCTCTTCGATATCATCGAGCCTATAAAAGCCGTGATAAACGAAATCGATATAAAGATCTATATCCATAAGGAAATACTCCCGATCAATTGTTTTCGTCAGATGATGACTTTTCAGCAGAATCGTCGGATCTTTTTCTGTAAATCCTGAAAGAAACAGCTCCGGCAATAACTGCTGTAACAATAAATACACCTACCATTATTGCAGCACTTACACCTTTTGAAATGCCTGAACCTTTTGTTCCGTCAGCTGCAAATGCTGTAATACCACTGTCTGATAAATCAAAGGAGACAATAAAAAGGGTCAGAACCAAAAAACACATTATGGTTTTATATTTCTTCATTTCTTCATCTCCTTTCATGTAATATTATAACATATATTTACAGAAATAGCAACAGTCATTAAGAAAAACTGGTGTTTAAATTTAAATACTGTGAAAAAAGCAAAAAAATCCAAAAAGTACTTGACAAATTATAATCACAGTGATATAATATTTAATGTTGATTAACAAACGTCTGGGTGTGGCGCAGTTGGTAGCGCGCTACCTTGGGGTGGTAGAGGCCGTGGGTTCAAGTCCCGTCACTCAGACCAGATTCAATCATAAAAAACGATACTCTTTTTGAGTATCGTTTTTTTATAAGCAGTGATTTTTTAGTACATATTAAGAAAACGGAGGACTTTATGTCCTCCGTTTCGATTTTACTTTGTTACAGGAAGTGAAAGTTTTTTCAGAAGTGAGAGCTGAATTGCAAGTGCATCGTTTGTTGAAACGCCCTTAGATGTAAGGTCGCAATCTGCATTTGCCTGTCCCTTTTCTGTTATGTGATTCTTATCAGATCCCTTGATACCATACTTATTAGGGCTTGCAAGTGACTGCATAACAAGTACAACGTCAGCCATATCAACTGAAACATCGCAGTTAGCATCACCATAGAGAACCTTAGAATCTGTAGATGGTTTAGTTGGTTCCTTTGTAGAAGGTGTATCTTCAACAGTTGTTCCGTCAGGCTCAGTACCCCAGATGAGCTTGTCACCTGCGTAGAGAGTAACCTTATCGGTTATAGCTGCTGCTGCATTGTCGTCCTCAAAGCTTATGAGATCGCCGTAGCTGTAGTCGTTTGAAGAATCCCACTCAGGATAGATATTCTTTTCAGGATCCATCTTAGTTGTAAGAGCGAACTGATATACACGACTTCCGTAGAACTTGCAGTCCTTCCATGTTACGTCAACATAGTAAGTACCCTTGTCGTCATACTTTACAGGGTCTGAAAGAGTAGCATGGGACTTGTTATTGGTATATCCAGCCTCCTGGTCATAGTCGATACGAGCAACGATATAGTCGATTCCATAACCCTGATCGATGAGTTCCTGGATATTGAAGAAGTATCTTGCCTTTACGTCGCACTCAAATCTTGGAGGATTTGTAGTTCTGTTGTGAAGAACGAGCTTGAGCTGGATACCGTCCTTCTTCTCCTGAGCCTTACCGCCTGATACGAAGTAGCCGACAGGAAGCGGATTACCGTCAGCGTCTACCTGATCGTAGCCGATAGCGTTTTCAGACATATCGAAATCTTCGATGATATAGTTTTCTTTTTCGTACTCCTTACCCTTAGCACCGTAGTAGTGGTAAAGACCTGCAAGGTCGCCGCAGAAGCCTGCGTTATAGTCGTCAGTAACTTCGTTGTAGATGTAGTCCTTAGTTTCATCAACGTGATTATCCTTGAGGTCAGGACCGCCAACGAGAGCGCCCCAGAGTGTGTGTACCTGGATTATCGGATCATCCATGCTCTGTGTAGCTGAGCAGTGTGATGAACGGTGGTGAGGATGTGAAGCAAAGTTTGACTCATAACCAACCTCGTAAGCGTAACCCATAGGGTTCTTACCGAGGATGTATTCCATCTGAGCCTTAGCCCATGGAAGGAATGTGTCGTCACCTGTTGTCTTAGCGTATACGCAAGCGCAGAGGCCTGCAGCTGTATTGTAACGAGCAGAACCGTAGCCTGAAACAACTGCCCAGCCGTTAGGAGACTTAGCGATGAAGTCGCCGCTTGTTTCGCTGTCAGGAAGATCAGGGATCTTATCGCAAGTCATAGGCATATTCCAGAGATAGTCGTCTCTGCCGAAATACTTATGACTGTGTACAGGCTCATAGCCCCAATCAGAGCAGTCAGTTGTCTTAGAGCAGCCTGACCAGAACTCGAGGTTGTAACGGAAGATATACCAATCACGAGCGGTATTTGTTATAGGAGCAAGCTTTGCGAAAACTCCGCCCCAGACAGTATCCCAGCAGTGAACCCAGATATTCTGCCAGCAGTTACCTGTATCAGTAATGATACGCTTCATATAGCCTGTATAAGCGTAAGAAGGCTGCTGACCTGTCTGAGCCTCTGCATCAAATGAACCACTGTCAGAAATCGGCTTAGAAGTATCAACTGCGATAATATCATCTATATAATCGTAGTTTTCTGTACAATAGTAGAGCCATACAGCAGCCCATGCGAGTTCATCATAGTCATAGCTTGATGTATAGAAACCGCCGTCATAACCAAGGCTTGAATTGCTTGGGACCATGCCCGGCTTCCAGTCTTCGATATGAGTCTTTACAGCGAAATCGTAAAGAGCCTTAGCGTATTTGAGACACTTTTCAGCGTACTCTTTATCTGTATCCTTGAAGTTAAGGTAATTTACAGCAAGTGAAGCAGCTGCACCTGCACACTGATCTGATGCAGGCATCTCTTCGGTAGCGAAGTAAGCAGGACGCTTAACAGCACATGATGAAGAAGCAACCATTGTATCATCTACCTGAAGCTCAGGAGGACACCAGTAGTTATGGTCGTTATTACCCTCTCCGACCTGATAACAATAAGCGATTACGTTGCCGTCGTCGTCCATAAATGTAGCTTTCATGAAGTAATCGTTGATCCAGCGAAGCTCATCCTCAACGTGCTTCTGGAGTCCCATTTCCTTGTAAGAATCGCGGAATTCATAGTAACCCCAGCCAACAGTAGAAGCAGAGTAGCTTCCGGGAAGTCCGAATTTTACGTGGTCACCTGCGTCGTGCCAGCCGCCTGTGAGATCGAGAGTACCGTTTCCGTCAGGATCGAGGTACTTTTTATTCTTCTCGATGAATTTCTCGGTCATATTGACACCGACATACAGAGTCGGATCGTCATCACCGAGATTCGGCTTTGTTTTTCCGTCATCGCCTGCGCCAAGACCCTGATCCTCCTTAAGCTGATCGTCAGTCTTGCCCTTGCCGACAGTTGGCATCGGTTTCATAGGAACGAGTGGGATCTCACCGTCGATTACGTGACAGTTGGAACGCCATGAGTAGTAGCCGTCATCAGCCACTTCATCACCACACTTATTTGCATCATAGAAACACAATGCAAGCTGAAGCGCTTCAGCAAAGTTATGGTAATTGTTTTCTTTGCCTTTAGTAATGACAGCAGCGTTTACGCTGGTCACTATGCTGCTTGAAACCAGTGTTGCAGCAGCTGACAGGCAGGCTAATGATTTTTTGAGTATCTTCGCCTTTTTCATTTAAATCTTCCTTTCAGAAATAATTTTTTCATGAATACGATCCTGCCTTGGGACCGAACTCAATAACCATAAATTATTTAAGCAGATTTTTTTTCTTGAGTCTGTCAAAGACGATATTATATCCATCGTTTCCGTCTTTGAGCGAGCGGTTCACCCTACTTATAGTAGCAGTGCTTGCACCTGTTTCAGTAACGATACTATTATATACTCTATGTTCATCGAGGAGCTTTGCAACGTGAAGCCTCTGAGCAAAAGCCTTTAGCTCGATACTTGTGCAAAGGTCATCAAAGAATCTGTAGCAGTCGTCAACAGAATCAAGAGTAAGAATAGCTTCAAAAAGCAGGTCCATACTTTCGGATTTTATTTTGTCGATCATTTTTAATACTCCAATCTGCCTCAAAGGCGTAATAAATAAACAATTTCATACTTTACATTTTAGCACATTATTCTATAAAAGTAAACCCCTTTTTCAAAAAGAAAAGATGATTTACACAAAAGTCTGTGAAATGTTTAGCAATCTGTTATGATTTATACACCTTTGTGTATATCATATCATATTCTCAACAAAAAGTAAAGAATATTTTTAAAAGTCCGCAAATTTTGGCACAACGCACCAAATAATAGCAAGTTTTCGTACAAATCAACAAGAATTGCTTGTAAAAAAGACAGTTTAATGAAAAGTTTGTATCATGATTTAATCTTGTTTTTGCCAGATAATAAATTATGTTTATTATCTATCAGTAAGGGGGGTTGAAATTCTTTTCGTTTTATTGTATAATGGAATAGAACACTTTTTTGTTCATAAGGATAGATATGATTATAGAGAAACGCGGTGATTTTATGGAACAGACTATTAAAAGCGATAAGAATATAGAAGAATCCAATATCCTCTACACTGTAGCCATGAGAGGACTTGTTGCATTTCCGAAAATGGTCATGCACTTTGATGTATCACGCAGCAAATCCGTTGCTGCAATAGAACGCTCACTCAAAGAAGGCGGAAAGCTTTTTCTTGTTACACAGCATGAAGCATATATAGAAAATCCTAAGGCTTCCGATCTGTACAAAGTCGGCGTAGTCGCTGAGATAAAACAGGTATTGAAACTGCCTGACAATATAATGAAAGTACTTGTAGAAGGTGTATACAAAGCAAACCTTGTTCGTCTTATCGACGACGGCGAAGTCCTGAAAGCCGAAGTAAAACGTACACCTACATATTCCCGTGCAAAATATGACGAAGTAGAAGCAGAAGCTCTTATGCGCTCTGTTAAGGACGTTTTCGAGAGGTATGCATCATTTTTCCCGAAAATGCCCAAGGAACTCCTTACATCGATATTGACACAGGATTCACCTGTAAAGCTTTTCGAGACAGTTACTTTTAACTGCAACCTTAATTACAGAGACAAGCAAACACTGCTTGAAGAGACAAACGTCATCAACAAGCTTTCTGTACTTTTTGCCTGCCTTACCTCGGAAGTTGAGATACTCGAACTTGAGAATCTTATAAACGAGCAGACAAAAAACAGCATCGACAAGGGACAGCGCGAGTTCTACCTCCGTGAGCAGCTCAGAGTTATCCAGGAGCAGCTCGGCGAAGACGAAGGTGAGGAAGCCTACGGTTATATAAACGAAATAATGGAACTGAAGCTTGACGAAAAGAGCAAGGAAAAACTCCTCAAAGAGGCTGACAAGCTGACAAAGCTGCCTCCGTCATCTCAGGAAGCCTTCGTTATCAAAAATTATCTTGATACGGTCCTCGACCTTCCGTGGGGGAAATACACGAAGGCAAAGCTTTCTATAGAAAAGGCTGAGGCGGTTCTCGAAAAAGACCACTACGGATTGAAAAAAGTCAAGGAAAGAATACTCGAATTTCTTGCTGTACATATGCTGAATCCTGAGATAAAGGGACAGATAATCTGTCTTGCCGGCCCTCCGGGTATAGGAAAAACTTCTATTGCCAAGTCTATTGCTAAGGCAATGGGAAGAAAATATGCGAGAGTATCACTCGGCGGTGTACGCGATGAAGCTGATATTCGCGGACACAGAAAGACTTACGTCGGAGCTATGCCGGGACGTATCATAACTGCTATTTCACAGGCAGGTTCTGCTAATCCGCTCATACTTTTTGACGAGATCGATAAGCTTTGCAGCGATATTAAGGGTGATCCGTCATCTGCAATGCTGGAAGTCCTTGATTCCGAGCAGAACAACGCCTTCCGTGACCATTTCATAGAAGTGCCTTTCGATCTCAGCAAGGCAGTCTTTATCACTACCGCAAACAACGTAGGTGCTATACCTGCACCGCTTCTTGACAGAATGGAAGTCATCGAGCTGCCAAGCTATACAGCCGAAGAGAAGTTCCACATCGCAAAGGAACACCTCATACCAAAGCAGATCAAGGAGCATGGTCTGAAAGCTTCACAGCTTAAAATTGCCGATGATGCCATTAACGAACTTATTCAATACTATACCAAAGAAGCAGGCGTTCGTTCACTTGAAAGAAGTATAGCTTCTCTTTGCAGAAAAACTGCAAAGAAAATAGCAGCCGGGGAAGCAAAGAGAATAACCATTAAAGCAAAGGATGTCACTGATTACCTTGGTATACGCAAGTACCTTGCTGACCTCTCGTCAAAGAACGATCAGGTCGGTGTTGTTAACGGACTTGCGTGGACATCAGTCGGCGGTGTTCTTATGCCTATCGAAGTTCTTGTTATGAATGGCACAGGCAAGATAGACGTAACAGGCTCGCTGGGCGAAGTAATGAAGGAAAGTTCAAGGATAGCCGTCAGCTATGTACGCAGTATTGCGGATAAATATGGTATTTCTCCTGATTTTTACAAGGAATATGATCTTCATATCCATGCTCCCGAAGGAGCTGTTCCGAAGGACGGTCCGTCAGCAGGTGTAACTATGACGACTGCTCTTGTTTCTGCACTTTCAGGACTTAAAGTAAGATCGGACATAGCAATGACAGGTGAAGTTACTCTTCACGGAAAGGTGCTTCCTATAGGCGGACTTCGTGAAAAAACTATGGCTGCCTATAAAGCAGGTATCAAAACAGTTATAATACCTATTGCCAACAAGCCCGACCTCGAGGAAGTAGATCAGGTCGTTAAGGATGCTATTGAATTCGTTTACGCTGATGATCTTACAGATGTACTCGATACAGCACTTATAAAAGAAAAATAAGGAGGAGCTGCCGTGAAGCTCAATTACAATAAAGCGGAGTTTATCGCAGCGTATGGCAAATTTTCTCAGATTCCTTCTCCCGAAAGGATCGAGATCGCTTTTGCAGGTCACTCGAATGTCGGTAAATCAACGCTGATAAATAAGCTTTTCAACAGAAAGAATCTTGCAAGAGTCAGCTCCGTCCCGGGAAAAACTGCAACTATCAATTTCTACGGTCTTGAAAATATCTATTTCGTAGATCTTCCGGGATACGGTTACGCTAAAGTTTCAAAATCCGAAAAGGATCGTTGGTCGGGACTCATCGAGGGATACCTCGGTTCCGACAGAGATATCAGGCTTGTCTTCATGCTTGTCGATATGCGCCACGCTCCCACAAAGGACGACGTTCACATGATAAACTATCTCATTGACGAAGAGATGCCGTTTATTCTCGTCCTCACAAAAGCCGACAAGCTCAACAAAACAGAACGTGCAAAGCGCCTTGAAGCATTTAAAGAAGAGATCCCGTGCTTTGAGGATATCCATGTTATACCATTCTCGTCACAGACATTTGAGGGAGTTGAAGAACTAAGACAGATAGTTGAGGAAATCGCAGATGACAATGAGGTCTCTGACGAATAAATAAAACCTGAAAGGATGTTAAAAATGTTTGTATCCGAAAATCTTGATGTCAACACCGCAGGTCATCTGACCATCGGCGGAGTTGATACAGTAGAACTCGCCAGCAAATACGGTACACCACTGTATGTTATGGACGAGCAGATGGTCAGAAAGACTCTGCGACGTTTCCACGACAGCATGAACAAGTATTACAACGGCAAGGGCGAAGTCCACTATGCGAGCAAAGCTTTTTCCTGTATGGAGATGTGCAGGATAGTTGCAAGCGAAGGCGACGGACTTGATGCAGTTTCCATCGGAGAGCTTTATACAGCTTATAAGGCAGGCTTCCCAATGGAGAAAGTCGGTTTCCACGGCAATAACAAGACCAATGAGGAGCTTCGTTTCGCACTTGAAACAGGTGTCGGTCACATAATCGTTGACAATATCAGCGAGCTTCACAGACTTGAAAATATTGCAGCTGAAATGAATGTTCAGCCTAACATAATGTTCAGGATCAAGCCGGGTATCGATGCTCATACACATGACTTCGTAAAAACAGGTCAGATCGACAGCAAATTCGGCTTCGCACTTGAAACAGGTGAGGCTTTTGAAGCTGTAAAAGAGGCTATAAACTGCAAAAACGTAAAGCTCTATGGTCTTCACTGCCATATAGGTTCACAGATATTCGATATCGACCCGTTTGAAGAAGCGGCAAGAGTTATGCTCGCATTTATCGCTAAGATCAGGAACGAGCTCGGATATGAGATCGAGGGACTCAACCTCGGAGGCGGTTTTGGTATCAAATACCTCGAGGAGAACGATCCTGCACCGTTTGAAGTATACCTTGAAAGAGTTTCAGGCGTTGTAAGAGCTGAATGTGAAAGACTCGGAGTAAAGCTTCCTACAATGTTCATAGAGCCGGGACGTTCTATAGCAGCTCCTGCCGGAATCACACTTTATACTGTAGGTGCACGCAAGGAGATACCTGATATACGTACATATGTATCTGTTGACGGCGGTATGGCTGACAGCCCGAGATACATTCTCTACAAGTCGGAATATGAAGCTATCGTTGCAAACAAGGCAAATGAAGAACGCAGCGAGAAGGTGACTATTGCAGGAAAGTGCTGCGAGAGCGGTGACCTTATAGGCGAAAATATGAAACTCCAGCACGCTGAATCAGGTGATATCATAGCTGTGTGCGCAACAGGCGCTTACAACTACTCAATGTCATCAAACTATAACAGACTCCAGAAGCCTGCTGTAGTATTCGTAAACAACGGCGAATCCAGAGTTGCTGTAAAGAGAGAAACACTCGACGATATAATCAGAAACGATATATAAACGAAAAACAGGCAGGGTTCAAAGACCTTGCCTGTTATTATCTATAATTTTTGCCCTGCCACGTATCAAGCTCTGCAAGTCGTTTATCAATCCCGCCAAGAACAGCTATCTTGTCAGCGCTCCACATAGGAGCAATGAGCTTTGATTTGTCTCCGTCACCTGTAATACGCTCAATGACTGTCTCAGGCGGCAGAACTTCAAGCTGCCTTACAATAATATCGATGTATTCATCGCGGCTAAGAAGCTGAAGATCACCACGATCATACAAAGCTTCAAGCTCTGTACCGCGAATAACGTGCAGCATTTGCAGTTTTACAGCATCAGGTGCTAATCTTGCCGCCTCCATAGCTGTCCCGATCATCATATCAGCTGTTTCATACGGCAGACCGTTTATGATGTGCAGACAAGTTCTTATGCCTGCATCTTTAAGCCTGAAATATCCCTCACAAAATTCCGAATGAGTATAGCCTCGGTTTATAAGGTCAATAGTGGCCTCATGACAGCTTTGCAGACCAAGTTCGACTGTCAGTGAGGTTGCTGCATCGACCTCTTTAAGCAGCTTTATTATCTCGTCCGACAGACAGTCAGCACGAGTTCCTATAGAGATCCCGCAAACATTAGGAAATCCTACAGCCTTGAAATATAGCTCGCGTAAAATATTTACAGGTGCATATGTATTGGTATTTGCCTGAAAATACGCGACAAATTCAGCTCCTTCGCCATATTTGCCGCATATGCGCTCTTTTTCGCGCATGAGCTGAGAAACTATATCAACACCGCTATGAGTAAAATAGCCGCTTCCTCCGTCGCAGAAAATACAGCCGCCAAACCCTTTTGTACCGTCAATATTCGGACAGGTCAGACCGCAGTCGATAACCGCCTTGTATATCTTTTTGCCAAATACCGTTTTATTATAGTAATTAAGCGTATGATAGCGCTTATTATCAAGCGAAAAAACAAAAGGACTACTTTGCATTTAACTCCTCCTTGTGAAAATATGTTACCATATTATGTGATTTTTGTCAATATTTAGTATATAAAAATAAATATCGCAATATATGGCGCAATTATCTATTGACATTTTGCACAAATTGAGTTAAAATAAGATTATGTAATAAGCTCGGGAGGAATTTATAATGAAAAAGAATGTTGTTCTTATCGGAATGCCGGGCGTTGGCAAAAGTACAGTAGGTGTGATTCTTGCCAAATTACTTGGGTATAAGTTCATTGACACCGATCTTGTGATACAGGAAAAAGAAGGCAAGCTTCTGAAAAATATAATCGAGGAAAAAGGTATCGACGGATTTATTGCCACTGAAAATCGTATACTCAGATCCTTCCGTGCAAAGGAGGCTGTCATAGCAACAGGCGGAAGCGTTGTTTACGGTAAGGAAGCTATGAGGAATCTTTCCAAAAACAGTATCGTTGTATATCTGAAGCTTGATTACAATAAGCTGAGATATCGCCTCGGCAATATAAAAAACAGGGGAGTGGTCATCCGCAAAGGGCAGTCACTTAGCGGACTCTATAAAGAACGTATCCCACTTTATGAAAGCTATTCGGATGTCATAATTGACGAAAATGGCTGCAATGTCGAGAAGACAGTAAGTAAGATCATCACAGAATTAGAAAACTCATTGTAAGAATTGTACAATCATAAACTTCAAAAAAAGCCGTTTTGCACAATTTTATATTTTTATCAAAAAACATCTTTGACAATTAGCAAATAATATGGTATAATGTACAATAGGTTATTTATAATAATTATCAGACTTCCGTGCCGTTTATGCAGCAAAACTGCTTTGGCTTGCGGATATCGGAAAGGAATTAAAATGTCTAAAATTATTGCTGTTACCTCAGGAAAAGGCGGAACAGGTAAATCCACCGTATGTGCAGGTCTTGGTTATACTCTTGCTAAGCAAGGACACAGAACTCTTATTGTTGAACTTGATTTCGGTCTGAGATGTCTTGACATTATTTTCGGCGTCGAAGATAATATCAAATATGACCTCGGAGACGTGCTCAGCGGCAAAAGAACTGCTCTTGAAGCTGTTGCACAGATACCTATGGCTTCTAACCTCGGTATCCTTTGTGCACCAAAAACACTCACAGCTGTCAGCGCAGAAAAGATCGTCGAAATATGTCGTTCTGTAAAAAAATACTTTGAATATATCATAATCGATACAGGTGCAGGTATAAACTCTCATGTATTTGATATTGTTGAGCAGGCTAACCTTATTCTTGTAATATCTACTCCTGATCCTGTATGTATCAGAGATGCAAGCCTTATGTCTGATGAATTCTATAACAGAGGAAATAAGAGCCAGCGTCTTATCATCAATAAAATTAGTAAGAAGATCATCGGTGCAGAGCTTATTTCTAACCTTGATGAGATAATCGATAAGGTCGGCGTACAGTTGATCGGTGTTATCCCTGACGACTTCAAAATGACTGTCGCAACAGGTAAGGGTACTCCTATCCCGACTGACAGTGAGGCTCTTAAAGCATTTGATGCTATCTCAAAACGACTCGGCGGAGAGTTTGTTCCGCTTACAGTTAAAACTGTATAATTATTGAAAACAATCCGCTTTGCGGGGAAAGGAACGATATATGAAGATCGCAATTATTGCACATGACGCTAAAAAAGAGTTGATGGTGCAATTCTGCAGCGCTTACTGCGGAATTTTATCAAAACATACCCTTATTGCAACAAATACAACCGGAAAGCAGGTAAGCGAAGCTACCGGGCTTCCGATTAAAAGATATCTTAGCGGACAGGGTGGAGCAGAGCAGATACTCGCACTTCTTTCATGTAATGAAGTCGATGTTCTACTTTTCTTCAGAGACCCTATCAACCCCAAGGCGGCAGATGTTCACGGAATGAATCTTCTCAGGCTCTGTGATGTTCACAACGTACCTGTTGCAACAAATATCGCTACCGCTGAAGCACTCATTCTCGCACTCGAAAGAGGCGACCTTGATTGGCGTGAAGTCGGTAATCCGAGCATCTAAAATGTTTAATTGTCCCTTCATAAAGGGACAATTTTCATGTAATTTACAAACAGGAAAGGCTGATTTTTATGTCTATAAATATCAAACGCCCTAACGGCACTGAGGACGTTCTTCCAAAGGATGTCTATAAATGGCACACTATTGAGAAGATCGCAAGAGAAACCGCTGAAAGCTTCGGTTTTTCTGAAATAAGAATACCTACATTCGAGAATACAGACCTGTTTTTACGCTCTGTAGGCGAAACTACAGACGTTGTTCAGAAGGAAATGTACACTGTAAAGGCTAAGGAAACCGAGTTCACTCTGCGTCCCGAAGGTACAGCAGGTACTATCCGCGCTCTTCTTCAGAACGGACTTCTGAATGAAGCTCTTCCACAGAAAGTGTTCTATTTGCTTTCGTGCTTTCGTCATGAGCGTCCACAGGCAGGAAGACTTCGTGAGTTCCACCAGTTTGGTCTTGAAATGGCAGGAAGTCCATCTCCTGCTGCTGATGCTGAGGTCATTTTCCTCGCAAATACACTCCTTACACGCCTCGGGCTCAAAAACGTCGAGCTTCATGTAAATTCTATCGGCTGCCCGACTTGCCGTGCAAAATATCACGAGGCTCTCAGAGCTTACTTTGAACCACATCTGGAGGAGCTCTGCGACACCTGCAAGGAGAGATTTGTTAAGAATCCTATGAGACTTCTCGACTGCAAGAGCCCTATATGCAAGGAGATCGGCAAGGACGCTCCTGTTATCCTTGATTACCTCTGTGACGAGTGCAAGGATCACTTCGAGAGCGTCAAGAAACATCTCTCTACATTTGGTATAGATTATGTTATCGATCCTAAGATCGTCCGCGGTCTTGATTATTATACAAAAACCGTTTTCGAGTTCATCACAAACGAGATCGGCGCACAGGGTACTGTTTGTGCAGGCGGTCGTTATGACGGTCTTATCGAACAGCTCGGCGGACAGCATATCCCTGCACTCGGTTTCGCAATGGGTATCGAGAGAATATTGCTTCTTATGGAAAAACTGGGCTGCGATTACCTTACACCAAGAAAATGCGATATCTATTTCGCTACAATGGGAGATGCTGCTCTCAATAAGGTCATGGAGCTTGTAAAGGGACTTCGTGAATACGGCTATTGTGCAGAATACGACCTTATGGGCAGAGGCCTTAAAGCTCAGATGAAGTACGCAAACAAGATAGGTGCAGCTTATACTATGGTAATAGGCGATAATGAACTTAATGACGGAAAAGCAAGACTCAAGGAAATGGAAACAGGTCATGAAAAGGAAATCAAGCTCGATGACAAGTTTACAGCTAATTTTGAGAATGAATATTTTAATAAGGTTCTCGACGTAATGGATGCCGAGAATAGCTCAATGTTTGCATTCACAGGGGAGGATAAGTAAAATGGCAGACAGTATGAAAGGTTTAAAGCGCACACACTATTGCGGAGAGGTCACAGAAACAGGACAGGAAGTTGTAGTCGGCGGCTTTGTAGACAGAATAAGAGATAAGGGCGGCGTTATCTTCATCGTTCTCAGAGACAGAACAGGTGTTGTACAGCTCCTTTTCAATGACGAAACAGACCGTGAACTCTTCGAGAAGGCTGCTTCATGCAAAAGCGAATACGTTCTTATGGCAAAGGGCGAAGTGCGTGAGCGTGAGAGCAAGAACGATAAGCTCAAAACAGGTAATGTCGAGATTTTTGTAAACGATCTCAGGATCCTTGCTAAAGCTCAGACACCTCCTTTCGAGATCACAAACGAGACAAAGGTCAACGACGAGCTCAGACTCAAGTACCGTTATCTCGACCTCAGACGCGCTCCGCTCCAGCAGAATATTATCATGCGCCATGAGATCGCAAAGGTCACTCGTGAATATTTCTATGAGAACGGATTCCTTGAAATAGAGACACCTATGATGATGAAATCAACTCCTGAGGGTGCAAGAGATTACCTTATCCCTTCAAGAGTTCACCAGGGCAAGTTCTATGCACTTCCGCAGTCACCGCAGATCTATAAGCAGCTCCTTATGATCGCAGGCTATGACAGATATGTACAGCTTGCACGCTGCTTCCGTGACGAAGACCTCAGAGCTGACCGCCAGCCAGAGTTCACTCAGATAGACCTCGAAATGTCTTTTGTTGATGCAGAAGATATCCAGGAGTGCGTTGAAGGCTTTATCCAGCGCGTATTCAAGGAAGTTATCGGTGTTGATGTTCCGACTCCGCTCCCGAGACTTACTTTTGCTGACGCTATGAACCGTTATGGCTCAGATAAGCCTGATACACGTTTTGGATTTGAGATACAGGATATCACCGATACAGTAAAGGATATCGATTTTGTCGTATTCAAGAGCGCTATCGAAGAAGGCGGCTCTGTAAGAGCTATCAATGTAAAGAACGGCGCTGCTACATATACTCGTAAGGAGATCGACAAACTCGTTGACCACGCTAAGGGCATCGGTGCAAAGGGTCTTGCTTATATTCGCTGGGCTGACGAGCCAAACTGCTCATTCAAGAAGTTCCTCGCTGAGGGCGATCTTGAAAAGATATGCGCAGCTGTCGATGCACATGAAGGTGACCTCGTTCTCATCTGCGCTGACAAGACTAAGACTGTCCTTTCTACTCTTGGTGCTATCAGACTTATCTGCGGTAAGAGAATGAACGTTATACCTGACGATAAGTATAACTTCCTCTGGATCACAGAGATGCCGTTCTTCGAGCATGATGACGAGAACGATACATGGGTAGCTGCTCATCACCCATTCACTATGCCTATGGAAGAATGTCTTGAGTATCTTGACACCGATCCTGCAAACGTCCGTGCTAAGGCATGGGATCTCGTTCTCAACGGAACAGAGCTTTCAAGCGGTTCAATGCGTATCACCGACTTTGAGCTCCAGCAGAAAATGTTTGAAGCTCTCGGCATGACAGATGAAGAGATACAGGCTAAATTCGGCTTCCTTGTTGATGCATACCGTTATGGCGCACCTCCGCACGGCGGAATGGGTATCGGTCTTGACCGTATCGCTATGATTATGTGTAAGGCTGACAGCCTCCGTGACGTTATAGCATTCCCGAAGGTTCAGAATGCAAGCGAGCTTATGTCCGAATGCCCGTCAACTGTTGACGATGAAAGCCTTGAAGTACTTGGTATAAGCGTAGTGAAAAAAGAAGATGAGTAATAGATTCTACGCTGTATGCGGTATACTTGATATTGACGGAAAGATACTTTTTGTCCGGCACACCTATGGCCCTGCCAAGGAAAGGATACTTATACCAGGTGGCTATGTAAAGGAGGGCGAACTCCCTACCGAAGCCGTAAAACGCGAGTTCTTTGAAGAAACAGGCGTTAACGTGAAAGCTGAGTCTGTGTTCGCAGTTCAGTTTCGCACCGAGCAGTGGATCATTGTTTTTCGTCTGAAGTACATCTCAGGCGAACCTGTATCCGATGGCTACGAAAACAGTGAAGTATTGCTGCTTACTCCGGAGGAAGCAGTCAACAGGAGCGATATCACTAATATGAGTCGCGCAATACTCAATGCATATATAAATGATCGTGAAAATACTCTTGAAAAAGGAGATTATAGATCGATTTCTTTAAAAGCAGGCGAGTATGAGATATTTGGTGTATAAATTTTCTAAAAATTATATATTTTTGATTTATTTTCATTGACATTTTTACTCTTATATGGTATAATATTTATTGTCAATGGGTATGATTGCAAGGGAGCTGTCTGTAGGAAAGCTCCCTTTCTGTTTATATTTAAATCAATTCATAAAATATCTGTTGACTGCATTGAAAAAAAGTGCTATAATTCTAATATCAAATGACCATTGGTCATTTTTGAGGAGGTATTTCAATGGCGTCAGAAGCAGTAAAAAAAATACTTGAAGCAGAAGCTCTCTCTGACAGGAAAAATGCTGATGCGCGACGGCAGCGGGATGATATCATAAGCGCTGCATCAGGCAGATCATCTCTTGCTATTCAGAAAAAAATCAGCGAAGCTACTTCGGAAGCTGCTAAAATCAGAAGCAATTATGATCTGAAATTAAAAGAGCATGAAAAAAAATCGGAAGCCGTATGTTCTGAACAGATCAGTAATATCAGGCAGCTTGCAGAAAAAAATATGGTTTCGGCTGTTGATAAAATTATCAGTAGATTTTTCTGAAAAGTATTTGATAAAAGGAGTGTGATGTAAAATATGGCGAAGCTCAAAATGAAAAAAATAGAGCTTATTGCTATGCTTACAGACAGTAAAAAGATAATCGAGCTTCTACAGCGGCGAGGTGTTGTCGAAATATCACGAAATGACGACGATGACCTTGAAAATACTAACGTGACCGCTGTTGTGGGAGAGTTTGAAAAGTTCCGTAATACAGCATCTCAGGCACTTGAAATCATCGATAATTATGCACCCGAAAAAGCAAGCCTTACGGATATGTTCAGCGGTAAGACCGAAGTCGAGAAACATGAATTCGGTAAAGAAGCTATGCAGATGGAAAAGGTCATGAGCGCTGCGGCTGAGATAATAAAGAATCAGCGCCTTATTAACGATTCTGCTAATTCTATGGCTCAGCTTGAAGTAAGATGCGATATGCTTGATTGCTGGAAAAAGCTCGACGTTCCGCTGAATTTCAAAGGCACCGCCACTACCTCGGCTTATATCGGAACACTCGCTTATCCGATAACTTCTGAAGAGCTCGAGGAACAGCTTCCCGAAAATTGCAGCGTTGAAGTTGTAAACAGTTCAAAGGAACAGACAAATCTTTTTATACTGTGCAGTAAAAGCTCTTATGAAGCAGCAGGCGATGTCCTGCGTAAACTTGCCTTTGTATCGGTTTCAGAGCCTGAGAATAAAACTCCGAATGAGCTGATATCCGAGTATAAAGATGAGATAAAAATGCTCGAAAAATCTTCTGAAGATGCAAAGGAAAAAATCGTAAAACTTGCAGAAAACCGACAGCAACTGAAGTTTGTCATCGATTACCTGCAAATGCGTAAAGAAAAATATGACGCGCTCAGCGGACTTGGCTTCACCGAAAGTACATTCGTGCTTAACGGCTATATCCCCGAGAAGTACGCCGAGCAGCTCAAAAAGGAGATCGAAGCTAAATATACGGCAGCGATCACGTTCACTGATCCTGCCGAAGACGAAGATGTTCCTGTACTTCTTGAAAACGGTAAGTTCTCGTCACCTGTCGAGGGCGTTACTAAAATGTACGCTCTCCCTGGAAAAAGCGATGTTGACCCAACTCCTGTCATGGCATTTTTCTATTATCTTTTCTTCGGAATGATGCTTTCTGATGCGGGATACGGTCTTGTAATGCTTATAGGAACAACTATAGCACTTAAAAAATTCAAGCTCGAAAGCAGTATGCGCAAGACGCTCACAATGTTCCGAAACTGCGGTATATCCACTGTTATATGGGGGGCTTTGTTCGGCAGCTGGTTCGGCGATATCGTTCAGGTAGTTTCGAGAGAATTCTTCCATAAGGAGATCGGAAGTATCGCACTTTGGTTTCAGCCGCTTGATGATCCGATAAAGCTTCTGCTTTATTCGTTCGCACTTGGAATACTTCATCTTTTCCTTGGCGTTGCGGTATCCTTCAAAATGTCATGGGACGCAGGCAAAAAGCTTGATGCGGTGCTCGATACCGTACCTGTTTACCTTACGGTGACGGGTGTTGCACCTCTGGCTGCAAGTATCCTTACAAGCGTTCCCGATTCGCTTAAAACTATCGGAAAATATATGATGATCGTCGGTGTTATCCTTTTGTTACTCACATCAGGCAGAAGCTCAAAGTCAATATTCGGAAAAATATTCGGCGGAGTGTATGCGCTGTACAATACAGCAACAGGATATCTCAGTGATATACTTTCATATTCACGACTTCTTGCCCTCGGACTTGCAACAGGTTCGATCGCAAGCGTTATTAATCTCATCGGTACAATGCCAAAGAATATCGGCGTAAAAGCCGTTCTTCTCATAGTTGTATTTATTGTCGGTCATACAGCAAACCTTGCAATAAATCTTCTCGGTGCATATGTCCACACAGACAGATTACAGTTCGTAGAGCTGTTCTCAAAATTCTACACAGGCGGTGGAAGAGAGTTCTCTCCGCTCACAGTAAATACTAAGTACATCAAATTCAAGGAGGAAAATATCAATGGATAATTTAGGTGTTGTTTTAGCGGTTACAGGAGCTGTTCTCGCAGCTCTGCTCGCAGGAATCGGTTCGGCAAAGGGTGTAGGTATCGTTGGTTCGGCAGCAGCAGGTGTTGTTTCTGTTGACCCTTCTAAATTCAGCAAGGTCCTTATCCTTCAGCTTCTTCCGGGTACACAGGGCCTTTACGGACTTCTTACAGCTATCATTCTTCTCAGCCGTATCGGTATGATCGGCGGCACAGTTGCTGATCTCACCACTGCACAGGGACTCCAGTTCCTTGCTGCATCACTTCCTATCGCAGTAGTAGGTCTTATCTCAGGAATCGTTCAGGGCAAGACAGCTGCTGCCGGTGTAGGTATCACAGCTAAGAAACCTGACCACAATGGTAAGGGTATCATTATGGCAGCTATGGTTGAAACATATGCTATCCTTGCACTCCTCATTTCTATCCTTATCATCTACAATATCGCTATCTGATGAAGCGGAGGTGGAGAAATGTCCGGACTTGACGAGATCCTCAACCTCATCGATGCTCAGCAAAAGCAGACAGAAGACAGTATTCTGAAAGCTGCAGCTACTAAAGCAGGCACAATCAAAGCCGAAGGCGAAGCAAAGGCTCAGAAAGCCTATGATGAACACCTTTCCAAAGCGAAAATACAGGCTGAAAAAGACTTTGAAAACGCCTGTGCTTCTGTAGATGCAAATATGAAACGCCGTATTCTTGCTGCTAAAGTCGAGCTTATAGATGAGGCTATCGAAAAAACTATCAAAAAGCTCAGATCAATGCCCGAAAATGAGTATTTTGAGCTTCTTATAAAGCTTGCAGAGCGTCATATGCAGCCTGATAAAGGTATCATCAGCCTTGGAAGTAACGATCTTTCAAGAGTTCCTTCCGATTTTGAGCAGAAGCTGAATGACATCGCTCAGAAAAAAGGCGGAAGCATTGCTCTCTCTAAGGAAAGCGCTGATATAGACGACGGATTTATCCTTAGCTACGGTCTTATATCTGAAAATTGCAGCTTCCGTGCCATTATCGAAGCTGAAAAGGAAGATGTCAGAGATACAGCTGCAAGAGAACTGTTCAGGTAGGTGATGTTATGAACGGTACAAAATATGCAAATGCAGTTGGTGCTGTAAGAGCTATGGAGAATACTCTCCTCGGAAAAAGTGATATCGATCAGCTCATAAATGCAAGAAGCAAGGCAGAAGTAAGCTCAATTATCGCTTCAAAAAACGGTACAGGGGCTAAGAATGACGAACTTGCAGATGTGTGGGAAATGCTAAGAGATTATGCTCCTGACTGCAAAGAGCTTGAGATACTGCTTTACAGAAATGACTTTCATAATCTCAAAGCTGCTCTTAAAGCTATAATCTCAAACAGAGAACCACAGCATTATTATATAACACCTTCAAATGTCGAGCTTTCTGTGCTTGTAAATGCCATAAACACAAAGGAATACGACTCATTGCCTGAGTACATGAGAGACGTAGCCGCAGAAGCCTATGAGCTTGTCACAAGAACTCTTGACGGTCAGCTTTCAGACTCTCTTATCGACGCAGCTGCCTTAAAAGCTATGCAAAACAGTGCAGCGGCTTTCGGCGGAGAGTTTATGCAGAAATATGCTGCACTCATTACAGTTTGCGCTGATATAAAGACTGCATACAGATGCTGTCTGCTGAATAAATCAGCTCAGTTTATGGAAACAGCCATATGCGGCAGTGTTGAGATCGAAAAGGAAGAGCTTATAAAAGCTGCTCTCAGCGGAAGCGAATCGCTGTTTGGGTTCCTTGAAACAACTCACTATCCAGAAGCAGCAGCCCTGCTGAAAGATTCAACTGCTCAATACGAAAAATGGTGTGATGATGTGCTGATGGAACTTGCCGAAACTGCTCGTATGCAGGCATTTGGTCCAGAACCTCTTGCAGCATATTATATCGCAAAGGAAGCAGAAATAAAAAATCTGCGTATCCTTTCTGTATGTAAGGAATTCGGCGCTGATAAGGAAACTATCACGGAAAGGATGAGAAAGCTATATGTATAAAGCAGCAGTTATCGGAGACAGCGCAAGTGTTTCGGGATTTGCAGCTCTTGGTCTTTCCGTTTTCCGTGAGACAGAACCCGAAAAAATAAGCAAACTTATCTCACGGCTTGCAGCAAATGATTTTGCGGTAATTTATATCACAGAACCTGCTGCGGCACTTGTAAGAGATACTATAAATAAATATCGGAGCAGCAAACTCCCGTCTATCGTCCTTATACCTGCAATTGAGGGCAATACAGGCGATGGCATGAGAGCTTTGCATGAGGCAGTTGAAAAGGCTGTAGGCTCTGATATACTAAATTAGAAAAGAGGCGGATAAGCAGAAATGAACAGCAAAGGTACAGTAATCAAAATATCAGGACCGCTTGTAGTTGCCGAGGGTATGAGAGACGCAAATATGTTCGACGTTGTAAGAGTTAGTGAAAAGCGTCTTATCGGTGAAATAATCGAAATGCACGGTGATCGTGCTTCAATACAGGTTTATGAGGAAACTTCGGGACTCGGTACAGGCGAGAATGTCGAATCAACAGGCGAGCCTATGAGCGTTGAGCTTGGTCCGGGACTTATAGGAAGTATCTTCGACGGTATACAGCGTCCACTGGACGATATAAGAAAGGTCTGCGGAAACAATCTGGCAAGAGGTGTTGAAGTTCCTTCACTAAAAAGAGAGCCGTTATGGAAGTTTACTCCTACAGTTAAGGAAGGCGATAAGGTCATCGGCGGTGATATCATCGGAACAGTTCCTGAAACGGATATAGTTCTCCATAAAATAATGGTACCGAACGGTATCGAAGGAACTGTCAGAAAAATATCTGAAGGCGAATTCCATGCAGATGACACTGTATGCGTTATCGAGACCGCAAAGGGCGACAAGGAGCTTACACTTATCCAGAAATGGCCTGTTCGCCGCGGAAGACCATACAAGAAAAAACTCTCTCCTGATATGCCGCTTGTAACAGGTCAGAGAGTTATCGATTGTCTTTTCCCAATCGCAAAGGGAGGAGTTGCAGCTATCCCAGGTCCTTTTGGAAGCGGTAAGACAGTAACCCAGCATCAGCTTGCAAAATGGGCAGAGGCTGATATCATCGTATATATCGGCTGCGGCGAGCGCGGTAACGAAATGACCGATGTTCTGAACGAATTCCCTGAGCTTATTGACCCGCATACAGGTAAATCACTTATGGAACGTACAGTTCTCATCGCTAATACCTCGGATATGCCTGTTGCTGCTCGTGAAGCTTCGGTTTATACGGGTATCACCATTGCAGAATATTACCGTGATATGGGCTATTCAGTAGCTCTTATGGCAGACTCGACTTCACGTTGGGCAGAAGCTCTCCGTGAAATGTCAGGACGACTTGAAGAAATGCCCGGTGATGAAGGTTATCCTGCTTACCTCGGAAGCCGTCTTGCTCAGTTCTATGAACGTGCAGGACGAGTTATATCCACAGGTACAGACGGCAGGGAAGGAGCACTTTCCGTTATCGGAGCAGTTTCACCTCCTGGTGGTGATATCTCCGAACCTGTTTCTCAGGCTACACTTCGTATCGTTAAGGTGTTCTGGGGACTTGACGCAAATCTCGCTTACCAGAGACACTTCCCGGCTATAAACTGGCTTACAAGCTATTCCCTTTATGCAGATTCTCTTGCTGATTGGTATAACAATAATGTGTCAAAGGACTGGATGAGATCCCGTGCACGTTTCATGTCGATACTTCACGATGAAGCAGAGCTGAAAGAGATCGTAAAGCTTATCGGTATGGACGCTCTTTCCGCTAAGGATCGTCTGAAAATGGAAACTGCCCGTTCAATTCGTGAGGATTTCCTGCATCAGCTTGCATTCCACGAGGTCGATACGTATACAAGCCTGAAAAAGCAGCTCTATATGATGAAGCTCATACTCAATTTCAATGACGAAGCTGCTGATGCTATTGAAAAGGGCGCAGATGTAGAAGCTGTTGCAAATCTTGCTGTAAGAGAAAAAATCGGACGTTTCAAGTACGTTGAAGAAGAAAAGACAGATGCAGAATTTGATAAGCTCAGTGTGGAGATATCCTCAGAGCTGAATGAGCTGCTTACCAAGGAGGAAGACTGATGCCAAGAGAATACAGAACTATTGAAGAAGCAGCAGGACCTCTGCTGCTCGTAAAGGACGTTGAGAACGTTACTTACGGTGAACTGGCTGAGATCAGACTTAAAAACGGCGAAAGAAGACGCTGCCGTGTACTTGAGATAGACGGTTCAAACGCACTCGTACAGCTCTTTGAAAACGCCGCAGGAATCAACTTACAGGACAGTAGCGTAGTATTTTCAGGTCATCAGATGGAGCTCGGCGTATCTGAGGATATGCTGGGACGAGTTTTTGACGGTCTGGGCAGACCAATCGACGACGGGCCCGAAATAATTCCAGAGATGCGCCTTGACGTAAACGGACTCCCTATGAATCCTGTTGCAAGACAGTACCCTCAGGAGTTTATTCAGACAGGTGTTTCGGCTATTGACGGTCTTAACACCCTTGTAAGAGGTCAGAAGCTTCCTATTTTCTCAGCCAGCGGACTTCCACACGCTCAGCTTGCAGCTCAGATAGCAAGACAGGCTAAGGTTCGCGGAAAAGACGAGCAGTTCGCCGTTGTATTCGCTGCTATGGGTATTACTTTTGAGGAATCCGAGTATTTCGTACAGAGTTTCCGCAGCACAGGTGCTCTTGACAGAACTGTTCTTTTCATAAACCTTGCTAACGACTCAGCTATCGAAAGACTTGCTACACCTAAAATGGCACTTACAGCTGCCGAGTATCTTGCATTTGAAAAGGGTATGCACGTACTTGTTATCCTTACAGATATCACAAACTACGCCGATGCTCTTCGTGAGGTATCGGCTGCACGTAAGGAAGTTCCGGGTCGTAGAGGATATCCGGGATATATGTACACAGACCTTGCAACTATTTATGAGCGCGCAGGCCGTCAGAACGGCAAAGAGGGAAGTATCACAATGATTCCGATACTCACCATGCCTGAGGACGACAAAACTCATCCTATCCCTGACCTTACAGGTTATATCACTGAGGGACAGATAATCCTCTCCCGTGAGCTTTACAGAAAGGGCATTAATCCGCCTATTGATGTACTCCCGTCACTTTCACGACTGAAGGATAAAGGTATCGGCGAAGGTAAGACCCGCGCAGATCACTCTGACACAATGAACCAGCTTTTCTCTGCGTATGCACGAGGAAAGGACGCAAAGGAACTCATGGTCGTTCTCGGTGAGGCAGCTCTTACACCTACAGACCTTCTTTATGCTAAGTTTGCCGACGAATTTGAAAAGCGTTACGTTTCACAGGGATTTGATAACAACAGAAGCATTGAGGAAACTCTTTCCATAGGCTGGGAGCTTCTCAAACTCCTTCCAAGAAGTGAGCTGAGAAGAATCAGAGAGGAATATCTGGTCAAGTACTACGATTCTCAGAAATGAGGTGAGCTGATTGGCAAGACTGAATGTTAATCCCACCCGAATGGAGCTTAGCAAGCTCAAAAAGAAGCTGACATCTGCAAGGCGCGGACATAAGCTGCTGAAAGACAAGCGTGACGAGCTTATGCGTCAGTTTATGATACTAATAAAGGAAAACCGTCAGCTAAGAAGTGAAGTTGAAGCTGCTATTTCAGAGGCAAATCGCTATATGGCTGTAGCAGGTTCGGTGATGCAGAGCGAAGTTCTCGAAACAGCTCTTATGCTGCCTAAGCAGGAAGTCGAGCTTGAAGTTGCCGAAAAAAATGTAATGAGTGTCTATATACCTGAGTTCAAGACAAAATATCGCTCAGGCGATGCAAATGATATCTACTCTTACGGTATGGCGTTTACGTCAATTGACCTTGACGGTGCAGTCAATGCGCTGAGTGCAATACTTCCTAAAATGATACGTCTTGCAGAAGTTGAAAAGGCTTGTCAGCTCATGGCGGACGAGATTGAAAAGACGAGAAGACGTGTTAATGCTCTTGAACACATCATGATTCCTGACTATGAGGAGACTATAAAGTATATCACCATGAAGCTTTCGGAAAACGAAAGAAGTACCACAACTTCGCTTATGAAAGTAAAGGATATGGTGCTGAAAGAAAGTCATAATTATCATTAAATATTAAAGGCGGTCGATTGACCGCCTTTTGGTTATATTCATAAAAATACCGTGTACATAAAGTACACGGTATCTGAAAATTACTTGTTATTCTTCTTAGCTTCGATCTCAGCAAGAGCATCCTTGCGTGAGAGATTGATTCTGCCCTGACGGTCGATCTCTGTAACCTTTACAACGATCTCGTCACCGATAGAAACAACGTCCTCGACCTTTTCAACTCTCTGCTTGTCCAGCTTAGAGATGTGAACGAGTCCATCCTTACCAGGAGCGATCTCAACGAAAGCACCGAAGTCCATAATTCTTACTACCTTACCCTTGTAGATAGCGCCTACCTCAGGGTCGTTAGCGATTGTATGGATTATCTGGAGTGCCTTGTTAGCATTGTCGCCGTCAACACCGCTGATGAATACGTTACCGTCATCGCTGATATCGATCTTAACATCGCAGTCTGCGGAGATCTTCTGGATAACCTTGCCGCCCTGTCCGATAACTTCACGGATCTTATCAACAGGTATCTTTGTCTGGAGCATCTTAGGAGCATACTTGTTAACTGTAGGTCTGCTCTTTGGGATAGCCTTGAGCATGATCTCATCGAGAATGTAAATACGAGCTTTTCTTGTCTTTTCAAAAGCTTCCTTGATAATAGCTGGTGTAAGACCGTCAACCTTGATATCGACCTGAATTGCTGTGATACCCTTATGAGTACCGCCAACCTTGAAGTCCATATCGCCGAAGAAGTCCTCAAGTCCCTGTATATCGACCATTGTCATGAAGTCGTCACTGTCAGGAAGTGTGATAAGTCCGCAAGAAATACCTGCAACAGGAGCCTTTATCGGAACGCCTGCGTCCATGAGTGCAAGTGTAGAACCACAGATAGAGCCCTGTGATGTAGAACCGTTTGAAGAAAGTACCTCGGAAACGAGTCTGAGTGCATATGGGAATTCCTCTACAGGCGGGATAACAGGAGCAAGAGCTCTTTCAGCGAGAGCACCGTGACCGATCTCACGTCTTCCAGGACCTCTGCTTGGCTTTGTTTCACCAACAGAATAGCTTGGGAAATTGTACTGGTGCATATATCTCTTTGAATCTTCCTCATCAAGACCGTCTATCTTCTGAGCATCGCTTATAGGACCGAGAGTTGCAACTGTGAGTACCTGTGTCTGACCTCTTGTAAAGAGTCCCGAACCGTGTACTCTTGGAAGTACGCCGACTTCTGCTGCAAGAGGACGGATCTCATCGATACCACGGCCGTCAACACGCTTGCCCTCATAGAGCCATGCACGAACGATCTTCTTCTGGAGCTTGTAAATACACTCGTCAATCATAGGTATCTGCTCAGGATATTTCTCATCGAAATTAGCGTGGATATCGTCAACGATAGGAGCAAGTCTCTCATCACGAACGTTCTTGTCGTTTGTATCAAGAGCTACCTTTACGCGATCAGCAGCAAATGCTTCGATCGCATCGAACATATCGTGGTCAACTTCCATTGACTCGAATGCGAACTTCGGCTTACCGATCTGAGCACGGATATCGCTGATGAAAGCTACCATCTTCTTGATCTCTTCGTGACCTTTGAGGATAGCTTCGAGCATTGTATCTTCAGGAACTTCATTTGCACCTGCTTCGATCATAACGATCTTCTCAGCAGTACCTGCAACTGTAAGTGTAAGATCTGTATTAGCTCTCTGTTCAAGAGTAGGATTAAGTACGATCTCACCGTCAACGAGTCCTACATTGATACCGGCGATAGGACCGTTCCACGGAATATCAGAAATAGAGATAGCGATAGAAGTTGCTATCATGCCTGCGATCTCTGGTGAGTTATCAGGCTCTACAGCGAGAACTGTCATAACAACAGAAACATCGTTTCTCATATCCTTAGGGAAGAGAGGACGGATAGGTCTGTCAACGCAGCGTGAAGTAAGGATAGCCTTTTCGGAAGGTTTACCCTCGCGCTTTGTAAATGAGCCCGGGATCTTGCCTACTGAATAAAGTCTTTCTTCATAGTCAACTGAAAGAGGGAAGAAGTCAACACCCTCTCTTGGCTTTGCGCTTGCAGTAACGTTCGCCATAACGACTGTTTCGCCGTATCTTACCCAGCAGGAACCGTTAGCGAGTCCGCAGGTCTTGCCTGTTTCAACTACCAACGGTCTGCCTGCATAAGTTGTTTCAAAAGTTCTGTAGTTTTCAAACATCTGATTTTGCCTCCAAATTGATTATTTTTTATCAGAGGAGAGCCTTTAGAAGTTAGAGGTAAAAGTAATAAAAAATTGCTCTTACCTCTGACTTCTAATCCCTGCACTCTGATAGACGTAAAGGCAGAAGAGTAGATATTCCACTCCGCTGCCTTCATTTACACTGTAATTACTTACGGAGACCGAGCTTCTCTACGATTGCACGGTATCTGTTGATGTCCTTCTTCTTGAGATATCCGAGAAGGTTACGTCTGTGACCAACCATCTTGAGAAGACCTCTTCTTGAGTGGTGGTCGTTCTTGTGGGTCTTGAGGTGGTTTGTGAGATCGTTGATTCTTCTTGTGAGAATTGCGATCTGAACCTCAGGAGAACCTGTGTCTTTTTCGTGTGTTCTGTTAGCCTCAATAACGGCTGTCTTTTCATCCTTCAATAACATTTGAAGCACCTCTTGATAAAATATTCCGTTAACTCAGAAAAGGGTGAAATTCGAGGTCAAGCCCAAGACCAAGTACACGGTGATAATATTATACCACATTATTTATAATTTGTAAAGCCTTTTTTATGGTTTTTTGAGAAAAAATTTCTTTCAGAATGATTTTTAGCATCTTGTATCAACCAATTTCAGAGTTTTCGTGCAAAATATAGTTGACTCATGCAACTTTTTGTGGTAAAATAAATGTACAGAGGTCTGCTTTATGACGGATTGGAGGATTGAATTTATGAAGAAAAATGAATTTGACTATGTCTGGACAGATAAAAAACGTTCACTTTTTGGTCTGCCTCTTACGTTTACGCGTTATTATCTTACAGAAACTAAGTTTATAACACGTACAGGCTTTCTGAATATCGATGAAGATGAGATAGATCTTTATAAGATAATCGATAAAAAAGTAAAATATCCGTTCTTTCAGCGTCTTGTGAACTGCGGAACGATAATTATTTACAGCAAGGACGCAGATACTCCTTCCAAAGAGGTTCACTGCGTTAAAAACGTAAGAAAGGTGTCTGAACTTATTGACAAATATCTCAATATCATGCGCGACAGATATGGTATCAGAGGAAGAGATATGTTAGGACTGCATCCCGGTCACGATAACGACGATGGGTATAGTGACGATCAGGATCATGACAACGACGGAGATTATTAAGTTCAGAGGTGATTGGGAGAATGCTCTCGTTTATTACAGAAAAACAATCCAGCTGGGACAGGCTAAAGGCTGAGAAACGTCCTATTTTCATCTATGGAATGGGAGACGGTGCGTTGAAAATAATGTCCGTTTTCCGTGATAAAAAAATAACTGTAGCAGGTATTTTTGCAAGTGACGATTTTGTACGCGGTCATTCTTTCGAAGGTTACAGAGTACACAAGCTTTCAGAAATAGAAGAGGCAGTTGAAGACTTTGTTGTCGTGCTCGCTTTTGCGGCAGGATATCAGGAGATAGTCGATAAGATCCACGCTATCGCTTCAAAGCATACATTATATGTACCTGATGTTCCCGTAGTGGGCAGGGGACTGTTTACTTATGAATACTGCCTTGAAAATGCCGATAAGCTCCAGCAGGTCTATGACAGTCTTGCTGACGATTACTCGCGCAAGGTATATGCCAACATCATCAATTTCAAGATAAGCGGAAAGATCGAATATCTTTCAGCTGTAACTTCTTCCAAGGCTGAGATCTACCGTAAGATAATCAAGCCTAATCTGAATGAGGTCTACGTTGACCTCGGAGCCTATAACGGAGATACTGTTAAGGAAATACTCGAATTCACACACGGAAAATATGTCTCAATATATGCAGTTGAGCCTGATAAGAAGAACTTCAAGAAGCTTTCAAAGTTCGTAGACGGTATGCCGCATATACACACATTCAATTCTGCTGCATGGTGTGTAGATACCGAGCTTCCGTTTGCTGCAAAAGCAGGAAGGCAGTCTGCGATAACCGCCGAATCCGATAACATGGTACAGGCTGTATCTGTTGATACGATTCTCGCAAAAAAACCTGCAACTATCATAAAAATGGACGTTGAAGGTTTTGAAAGAGAAGCAATATGGGGTTCTGCATATACTATTTCGCATTTCGCACCTAAAATGATGGTGTCATTGTATCACAGAAACGAGGATATTTTTGAACTTCCGCTGCTTATCAAGAAGCTCAATCCTGCATATAAGCTCTATATCAGACATCAGTTATATATCCCTGCATGGGAAACAAATCTTTACGCAACTGTATAAAAATTAAAGCTCTGGAGCATCTGCTTCAGAGCTTTTTTGTTTTTCAGCGTTCTTTTTTCTCGTAAATCCTGACAGAGATCAACCATGAGATAAACGATATTGCTGCAACTATACCAATGGTAACAAGTGCAAGGATAGCAGGATTGCTTACAATCTTCATGAGCTTTATTGTAAGGTTCTGAGCATCCGAAATAATAACAGTCGGAATAATACCACAAATCGCTCCTACGATTATAAGATAAATTATTCTGCCCTTTGATGTGCCGAATTTTAAGTTTATCGGTATCGAAATGCTTGGCACTATCATTCCGATAATAAGTGAAGCAGCTGTCATGAAAGCTATTGTATTATTGTCTACATCTTTGACATTATTCTTCAGTAAAAACAGTATAGTACCTATCAGAACAGTTGATATCAGCGCAAGAACCAGTACAGTTGCGTATTTGGAAGTAACAACGCTTTTCTTCTTAACGGGCAGGGAATACACATACATATCCCAATGGCTCACCTCATCATATGTCATAGTTCCGAGCGGCAGCATCGATAACAGTGCAGGTATCAGCATCAGGAACATCAATTGATGATTAATTATACCGATTAACAGAAACATTGGTACAACGATAAGAGAAAGCTTGTTGTTTTTAATTATAACTATAAATTCTTTTGTAAATAATCCGCTCATTTATTTTTCCTCCTTTGCCATGAAAACGAAAAGATCTTCTATTGTAACAGGTGCAACTTCCGTGCCTACAGGTATCATATCGCGGTCAACGATAGCTTCAACACTGAATTTTCCGATTTTTTTGCCCTTGATCGCATCAGGATCAAGCTCGCTGAGTCTATCGGCAGTTGTATTTATAAATCCGTATTTTTCGAGAAGAACATCCTTTTCTTCATTCAGCATCAGCTTTCCTTTATGGATAAAGGCAATATAGTCGCAGAGCTTTTCAAGATCGCTTACTATATGCGATGAAATAAGTATTGAATGCTCATCTTCACGAGTAAAATCATTGAGAATATCTATAAGTTCATCTCTGACAAGTGGATCAAGGCCGCTTGTAGGCTCGTCAAGGATAAGCAGCTTAGCCTTGTGTGACATTGCTATAGCTATTCCGAGCTTCATTTTCATTCCCTTTGAAAAATCCTTGAACGCTCTGTCTTTCGGAAGCGAGAATTTCTCAATAGTATTGAAAAAAGCTTTTTCGTCCCAATTTTTAAAAGTCTTCTTCATTATCGTATTAACATTTTTGATGTTTATCGATTCAGGGAGCCCTACTTCATCAAGGACTACTCCGATGTCGTTTTTCAGGTCTGCCGACATTTTCTGTCCGAGTACATTTATCTCTCCGCTGTCGGGTCTGATGATATCGAGTATAGCTTTTATAGTTGTACTTTTTCCTGCACCATTTTCACCTATAAGTCCCATTATACAGCCTGACGGAAGTTCAAGTGATATGTTATTGAGAACAAATCCGTTATATTTTTTAGTAAGATTTTTTATTTCGATCGCATTCATAAGATCACTCCTGTTCATAAAGTATATTTATCATATCAACTATATCATTTTTTTCAAGCTTGCAGGCAGAGGCAAGTTTTTTGACTTCGAGAATATGCTCTTCTATCTTTTTCAGATTCTGCTCCTTTAATATCTCAGTATTCTGAGGAGCTACAAAACAACCTTTCGCCGGGACTGTATATATAAATCCTTCACGTTCAAGCTCGTCGTAGGCTCGCTTTGTTGTAACAACGCTTATTCGCATATCTTTTGCAAGTATACGTATTGACGGCAACGGTTCATTTTCTGTAAGAGTTCCGCTGATAATCAGGTCTTTGATCTGATTATATATCTGGTCATAGATAGGTGCACCACTTCGATTATCTATAAAGAGATTCATCTGTTCACTCCTTTCTGACTGTATATATACAGTATACACAGTTAGAACAGATTTGTCAAGTACTTTTTCAAAAAAATTTTTTTCGTGTCAAAATATACTATGTAGACAAAAACATGAAAAGATGTTATAATGTATGCAATGATTTTTAATCGGAGATGAAAGTTATGAATGTACTGCATATGAAATATGCTGTGGAAGTCGCCAATACAGGTTCAATTAATAAGGCGTCAGAGATACTCCTTATCGCTCAGCCAAATCTGAGCCGCTCGATAAAAGAGCTTGAAGCGGACCTGGGGATAACGATTTTTGAACGTACCCGTAAAGGCATGACTCTCACACCCGAAGGATATGAATTTATCGGTTACGCAAAGCGTATCCTTGCTCAGATAAGCGATGTCGAAAAAATGTATCGTGAAGGAAAGATACAAAAGCAGAAATTCTCAGTATGTACTCCAAGAGCAACTTATATATCAGACGCATTCGTTAAATTTTCAAAACATATTGGCAAACAGGATTCAGAGATATTTTATAAAGAAACAAATTCTTCACTTGCTATCAAAAATGTTATTTCATCCGAATATAAGCTTGGCATTGTCAGATACGCCGCCAATTACGATAAATATTTCAAAACTCTGTTCGATGATAAAGGGCTTCACTATGAAGTAGTCGCAGAATTCAAGTATGTGCTTATAATGGGAGCAAAATGTCCTCTTGCAAAGCTCGGCGAGATACATTTCAATGATCTGTCGGGATATATCGAGATCGCTCATGCAGACCCGTATGTTCCTTCGCTTTCACAGTCGGAGGTAATGCATGAAGAGCTTGCAGATACGATAAACCGCCGCATATTTGTATTTGAACGTGGAAGTCAGTTTGAACTGCTCTCGGAAAATCCCGAGACATTTATGTGGGTATCTCCTATAACAGATACTACAATAGAACGTTTTGATCTCATACAGCGAGAATGTTCAGATAATGACAAGGTCTACAAAGATGTACTTATATATCGTAACGACTATAACCTGACAGATCTCGATAATCTTTTCATAACCGAGCTTTGCCGATCAAAGCGTAAATATTTATAAGCTGAAAGCCGCAGGGAGTATCCTGCGGCTCAGCTTGTCAATAAACCCCATTTTTTAAGGGAACGCCTTCACTTGCAAGGCGTTCCCTCTTAAAAAACAGTCCACTGGACTGTTTTTCAATTCACCCTTTGCGAAGCGCTTTGAGGCTATTTGTGGGGCTTTGCCCCACACCCCACCAGAGGCGCTGCCTCTGGACTCTGCCAAAGGAACACAGTCCCTTTGGAATCCCATTCATTAGTATAAGGACTTTTTCGACAGACTGAAGCCGCAGGGAATATCCTGCGGCTTTTTTTACAATGATATATCATTATTGATAACACTGATATACCTTTTTAATTATTCCCAAGTCACAAAAACTTTGTTATAATTATAACAGACTTGAAACAAAACAATATAAAAGTATTGAATGAAAAAAGACTACGGATCATAGAAATTAGTTTTAAAGTCGCAAAAGCGTTTGATAAAAAAATAACAATGTTTAAATCAATTTATGGCAGCACCATTCAGAACTTGTACCGAAATTGCTCCGACAGACCGTTCAGAAATTTCTCAGGCATTTTTTTATATGTTGAGGAATTTCTTTGCATAATGCAGGGAAATACGCAATATACATTGCAACGTTGTACGGTCGGTTTAATGCTGTGCTGCCTTTGGAAAGCTGGTTAGTAAAAATGAATCTCGACAGAATAATCGCTGTGAGAAATAATAAAACCATTTACCGTGACGGCAGCTGTTCTGTTAAGGTATTTGAGAATGGATATTCTCAGCCTGAAATATACCGCGAAGCTTATATCCAGACTCTTATGCACTCTATAGGGCTGAATGTGCCGAAAGTTCAGAAGGTCACTGAGATAAACGGAAAAACTGCTATCGTATTTGAGTATATCCAGGGAAGATCACTTGCAGATATGATAAACTCTTACCCTGAGAAATGTGAGGAATTTACCGTATTAATAGCCGATCTGCAATACAATATTTCCCGAAAAAAAGCTTCCATAAGACTTCTGAAAGAGTTTATATCTGACAGCCTTCAAAAAAGCGCTCTCAGCGAAAATGAAATAAATGAACTTACCGACCTTCTCAATGAACTCCCACAGAAAAACGAGCTTCTTCACGGAGAACTTATTCCGCAGAATATTGTACTTTCAAGGGACGGAACTCCTTATATCATAGATTGGGAATACGCATCTCAGGGAGATGTCTGTTACGGTCATGCTGCGACCTGTATATCACTTCTTGCAGACAGAAATAATCAGGCTGTAAGATACTACCTCGATACGGTGTATGACAGATATTCAATAGCTTCTGAGGAGATAGTCAGATGGCTTCCTCTTGCATCAGTTGCCCTTTCAAACGGCTATTTTGGAAATAAAAGACAATTCCTGCTCGATCATGTCCATTGTCTGGTCGGCAGAAATGGAGGTAATATATGAAAATAACAATATGCATAGGCTCATCCTGCCATATAAAGGGCTCAAGAATGGTTGTCGAAAAGCTCCAGCAGATAATTGCCGATGAGCAGCTTGAAAATGAGATCGAACTCTGCGGCAGTTTTTGCATAGGAAAATGTCAGCAGGGTGTGTGTGTTACGATCGATAAAGAATTTTTCTCTGTATCTCCTGATACTGTCTGTCGATTCTTTGATACTGAGGTAAAAACAAGGCTGGTGAAGTAAATGGCTCATTCACTCACTTTAAAAAAATCAAATTGCAAGAATTGTTATAAATGCATTCGTCATTGTCCCGTAAAGTCGATTCGTTTTTCGGGAAATCAGGCTCATATCATAAGTGATGAATGTATACTCTGCGGTCAATGCTTTGTAGTCTGTCCGCAGAATGCAAAGGAAATTGCTGACAGTACCGAAAAAGTTAAGGTCCTTCTTATGAGCGGCGCACCTGTTATCGCAAGCATTGCACCTTCATTTATCGCCAATTACGACGGCTGCGGTATTGAAAATATAAGGACAGCACTCAAAAAACTCGGTTTCTTCGGCGCTGAGGAAACTGCTGTCGGTGCTACAATGGTAAAAAATGAGTATGAGCGTTTACTGCATGAAGAAAAAAGAGATGTCCTTATCTCATCATGCTGCCATTCAGTCAACCTTCTTATACAAAAGCATTTTCCTAAGCTCCTTCCATATCTTGCCGATGTAATGTCGCCTATGCAAGCTCATTGTACTGATATAAAGCGAAGATTTCCTGATGCAAAGACCGTCTTCATAGGTCCGTGCGTATCAAAAAAAGACGAAGCCGAAGCTTATGAGGGAATTGTTGATGCTGTACTTACGTTTGAAGAGCTATCAAACTGGCTGAATGCCGAAAATATACAGCTTGAATACGGCACTGTTCCCGAAAACAGGAGCAAAGCAAGATTTTTTCCGACAACAGGCGGAATACTCAAAACAATGTCATGCAATGAACCGTATTATACTTACCTCGCGGTTGACGGTATAGAGAACTGTATCAACGCTCTGCATGATATAGAGGAAGGAAATGTACATAACTGCTTTATTGAAATGTCTGCCTGTGCAGGCAGCTGTATTGGCGGCCCTGTAATGGAAAAACACCATAAATCACCCATAAGGTCATATAAAGCTGTATCGGGTTATGCAGGAAAAGAGGATTTTGAGGTCTGTCAGCCTGACATTTCTCAGATGCACAAGAGCTTTGCGTATATTCCGCAGAAAAACAGTATCCCCGACGAAAAAGAGATAAAATCCATTTTGCGTCAAATGGGAAAAACTTCACCCGAACACGAGCTGAACTGCGGAAGCTGCGGATATAACAGCTGCCGCGAAAAAGCAATAGCGATATATCAGGGCAAAGCAGAGATATCAATGTGCCTGCCGTTTCTTAAAGAAAAAGCCGAGAATTTCTCTGACCTTATTTCAAGAAACACCCCTAACGGCATAATCGTCCTGAATGATATGCTTGAGGTACAACAGATAAATCAGGCGGCTCGGAATATAGTGAATATCCGCCATGCAAACGACATACTCGGCGAGCAGATAGTCCGTATCCTCGATCCGCTGCCTTTCCTCGAAGTACAGAACACGGGAAAGGGGATATACAATTCAAGGACATATCTCGCAGAATACAACAGATACATCGAACAGACCATCGTTCCTGATAACGGAAGCAACTTGCTCATATGTCTTATGCATGATGTTACAGATGAGGAAACTCAGCGTGAGAAAAAAGAGGACATAACCCGTCAGACTATAGAGGTTGCTGACAAAGTAGTAGAAAAGCAAATGAGAATTGTACAGGAGATAGCCTCACTGCTCGGCGAGACAGCAGCCGAAACAAAAATTGCGCTTTCTAAGCTGAAGGAGTCGATATCAGATGAATGAGCTGTGCGCGGAAATTGGTTGGAAAAGCATAAATCACTACGGCGAGCATCTTTGCGGTGACCATGTTGAAGTTATCGAAAAACCTGACAGCCGTTCTGTTATAGTTCTCGCAGACGGACTCGGAAGCGGAGTCAAGGCGAGTATCCTCTCTACGCTCACTTCAAAAATAATTTCCACTATGATTGCTGAGGGTCTTCCGATAGAAGAATGTGTAGAGACAATTGCAGGTACGCTCCCTGTGGATAAGCTGAGAGGAGTTGCATATTCGACCTTTACAATTATCAACATGAAAAAAGATAACGTCGCAGAGCTGATACAGTATGACAATCCGCATATCATACTTATCCGTAACGGAGATACTGTCATATACCCCGAAACAGAACTGAATATCGGCGGAAAGAAAATATACAGATCGGTTATCCAAATAAAGGAAAATGATGTTTTTATCTCTATGAGCGACGGCTGTCCTCATGCAGGCATCGGTTCGGCTTTCAATTTCGGCTGGAAACAGGAGGACATTTCCAAATACATGGAAGGACTCGTTTCTGTAGGGTATTCCGCTAAAACGCTCTCTACCATGCTTGTAGATGAATGTAACCGTCTTTACGGTGAACGTCCCGGCGATGACACATCATGCTGTGTGGTTAAGATACGCAGAAGAGTTCCTATGAATCTTCTCTTTGGTCCACCCTCAAATCGTGACGATTGCGGGCGTATGATGAGTTTATTCTTCTCAAAGAGCGGCAAGCATATAATCTGCGGAGGTACTACTGCTTCGATCGCGGCAAAATGGCTCGGCAAGACCATAAAAACAAATCTCACTTTTACAAGCAAGGACGTTCCGCCTACTGCGGAAATAGAAGGTGTCGATCTTGTAACGGAGGGTGTGATAACCGTCAGCAAGGTGATAGAATACGCTGAGGATCACATAAATGATAATCTGCTTTATGAGGAGTGGGAACACTTCAATAACGGTGCTGCACAGATAAGCCGAATGTTATTTGAAGAGGCGACGGATATTAATTTTTACGTCGGCAGAGCAGTCAATCCTGCACATCAGAATGCTGAGCTTCCATTGAGCTTCAGTGTTAAAATGCAGCTTGTCCAGCGGCTTACTGAAAGCTTAAAAACAATGGGCAAGCGTATAAAAGTAAGCTATTTTTAGGAGAATCTTATAATGATAAATCATAAAGTACTGTTGTATGCTCTCGAAGTAAACAGAGAGGGATCAGTCAAAAAAGCTGCTGAAAAACTGTATATCAGTCAACCGAATCTGAGCAAAATGATAATAGCTCTTGAAGACGAAATAGGGATACAGCTCTTCAACAGAACGTCTAAGGGTATGACTTCGACCTTTGACGGTGAAGTTCTGTTCCGTTATGCTGAGGATATAAAGCGCCAGACTGATCTTATCGAAAGATACTGCAAAAATGTGACAAAAAACTCATTCCGCATGACAGCGGCAGTTATATGGGCTGATTACATTTCCGAAGCATTCACAAGTTTTCTCGACAGATACAGCATTGAGAAGAATATCGAATTCAGCTATATCGAAACAGATACAGAAAGCATCTTAAACAAGATAATCTACAGCGAGTGTCATATCGGTATCATACGATGTGATAAAAAATACGAGAACAACTTCCGTAAATTCTTTGAGACACATTCTCTTGCCGCAGAAACGCTCTGTGAAGCAAGTTGTGTGGCAGTTTTCGCCGAGGACTCATTCCTTTCGGAAAAAAACACGCTGACGCTCAATGACCTGAACAACTTTTTTGAAGTGCGCCAGAGCAAGAATTTTGTTCCTGATATAAGTGAATCACAGCTTCGCAGCGACAGTGATTCTCTCCACGGAAAGATAATTTATGTAAGCGACGGTATAGCTCAGGCAGAGCTTGTTTCCCGCAACAGCGGTACATATATGATAATTCCGCCGCTTTCTCCCGAAACACTCAAAAAATATAAGCTCATACAAAAAGATGTCAGGGATATGCGCAGGGAAAGCATTGATTATTTTATACGAAGCGAGAATTATTCGCTTTCAAAAACTGACAATGCTTTTCTGGACGAACTTATGATATCAAAAAGAAAATATAAACAAGAGGTGCTTTTATGAATAAGATAACAATTATCGGTACAGGCAGCGTTGGTTCAACAATTGCTTATGCCCTTTCACTTCTCGGAGTAGCTTCCGAGATCGTAATGATAGATATAAATAATGAGAAGGCTCTCGGTGAAGCTCTCGATATAAGACAGGGATCACCGTTCTGCAATCCTTTCACGGTTTATGCAGGCTCATACGCAGACGCAGCAGGTTCTGACATAGTTATCATTACCTCAGGTATCGCACGTAAAGCAGGTCAGTCAAGACTTGAACTTGCACAGACCAATGTTAACGTGCTCAAAAGTATAATCCCGGAAATAACAAGATATGCAGGTGAAACAAATTACCTTATTGTAAGCAACCCTGTTGACGTAATGACCTACGTTTTCTGTAAATGTTCAGGAATCCCCGACCATAATATCATAGGTTCGGGTACTATTCTCGATACATCAAGACTTCGTACAAGGATTTCAGAGTACTACAAAATCAATCAGAAAAATGTACACGCCTATGTTCTCGGTGAGCATGGAGATTCCTCATTTATTCCATGGTCTGCTGCAAATATATCAAATATCCCGATTGAGAAGTTCCACGAATCAATAAACGGCAAAGAAGCTGTAATGCCGACATTCGACCATGATTCTGTAGAGGAATATGTCCGCAAATCAGGTGCAAGCGTTATCGAACGCAAGGGCGCTACATTCTATGCAGTCTCAACTTCGGTATGCTATATCTGCAAATGCCTGCTCACAGGTATCGATACAACAATGACTGTTTCCACTATGCTGCACGGAGAATACGGACTCAATGATATTTGTCTCAGCATACTCAATATTATCGGAAATAAGGGCGTTCAGGGCAAGGTAATGCTGCCGCTCACTGATGATGAGATAAAGCAGCTCCACAATAGTGCAGACTGCGTGAGAAATGTAATTAAAAGCATCAATATATAAGCATAATTAACTCAAATGATATAACCGCTATACTATTTTGATTATTCACGGCATTATTTAAATGTGATAAAATATTATTGGTTATATATGAGTAATAATATATCATTTTCATAAAGGAGGATTTTTTATGGCACGTTTTACACTTCCTCGTGACGTATATCACGGAAAAGGAGCTCTTGAGGCTCTTAAATCATTCAAAGGCACAAAGGCAATGATATGTGTAGGCGGCGGTTCAATGAAGCGCTTCGGATTTCTTGACAAAGCTGAAGCCTATCTGAAGGAAGCCGGCATGGAAGTACGTATTTTTGACGGAATTGAGCCCGACCCGTCTGTTGATACAGTTATGAGGGGCGCAGAAGCCATGATGGAGTTCCAGCCTGACTGGATAGTTGCTATCGGCGGAGGTTCACCTATTGATGCTGCTAAGGCAATGTGGATAAAGTACGAGTATCCTGAATGTACTTTTGAAGATATGTGCAAGGTATTCGGCATTCCCGAGCTGCGCAAGAAAGCTCACTTCTGTGCGGTATCTTCCACATCGGGAACTGCTACTGAGGTAACTGCTTTTTCCATAATCACTGATTACAACAAGGGTATCAAGTATCCTATCGCTGACTTTGAGATAACACCTGATGTTGCTATCGTTGATCCTGAGCTTGCTGAAACAATGCCCAAGAAGCTTGTTGCTCATACAGGTATGGACGCTATGACTCATGCAGTTGAGGCATACGTATCCACAGCAAACTGTGACTATACCGATCCTCTTGCGATCCACGCAATAGAAATGATAATGAAGGATCTCGTTGCTTCCTATAACGGAGATATGGCAGCCCGTGACCGTATGCACAATGCGCAGTGTCTTGCAGGTATGGCTTTTTCAAATGCTCTTCTGGGTATAGTACATTCTATGGCTCATAAGACAGGAGCTGTATTCGCAGACCTTGGTGCGCATATCATACATGGTGCTGCAAATGCAATGTATCTGCCAAAGGTCATCGCTTTCAATGCAAAAAATGAGACAGCTAAGAAGCGTTACGCTGTAATCGTTGACTATATGGGCATTGCTGATAAGAATGCTTCAGACGATGACAAGGTAAAGGCTCTTATAGCTTATCTCCGTAAGATGAACGATGACCTCAACATACCTCACTGCATCAGGAATTACGGTGCAGACAGCTATCCCGTTGAGCAGGGCTTTGTTCCTGAGGATGTATTCCTTGAAAGACTTCACGATATAGCTGTAAATGCTATCGCTGATGCCTGCACAGGCTCAAATCCGAGACAGCCTTCCGTTTAAGAAATGGAAAAGCTGCTCAAATGCTGCTACTACGATACAGATGTAGACTTCTGATCTGCATTGGTATAAAACCTTCATTGATCCAGCCCGACGGTACCATACACGTCGGGCTGAAAAAAAGTATTTTAACGGAGTGAAAAATGTATAAGATATTTTCAAAAAAACGCCTTAATCCTACCGTTACACAGATGGAGATATATGCTCCTCTGGTCGCAGATAAGGCAAGACCCGGACAGTTCATCATACTTCGAGTTGATGAGAACGGAGAACGTATACCGCTCACAGTTGCAGGAACATCTCCTGAAAACGGTACAGTAAAGATAATTTTCCAGATAGTCGGAAAGACTACAAAAATGCTCGACAATAAAAACGAGGGCGAGTTCATACAGGATTTCGCAGGACCTCTCGGCGTTGCAACACATACAGACGGCATCAAAAAAGTCTGTATAGTAGGCGGAGGAGTAGGCTGCGCTATCGCAATGCCTGTTGCTCAGGAATTCCACAGACTCGGCGCGGAAGTTACAAGCATTATCGGCTTCAGAAACAAGGATCTGCTCATACTTGAAGATGAATTCAAAGCTTGTTCCGACAGACTTACAGTCATGACCGACGACGGCTCATATGCCCGTCAGGGCAACGTGACAATCCCTCTCAAGGAATACCTTGAAGCAGGGGAGAAGTTCGACATGATAATCACTATCGGACCTCTTATAATGATGAAATTTGTTGTTGCTGCTGCAAAGCCTTTCAATGTTCCCGTAACAGTTTCAATGAATCCTATTATGATCGACGGAACAGGAATGTGCGGCGGCTGTCGTCTGACACTTGATCGTGACGGTAAGAAAGTAACAAAGTTTGCCTGCGTTGACGGTCCTGACTTTAACGGATATGAAGTTGACTTTGACGAGGCAATGTCACGAGGCAGAATGTATGCCGAGTATGAACGCCACGCTTACGACAAAGCCTGCAATCTTTTAAAGGGGGTAAACTGAAATGCCAAATATGTCACCAAATAAAAACCCCATGCCTGCACAAGATCCACAGGTAAGAGCTCATAACTTCAGCGAAGTAACTCTTGGATACACTCAGGAAACTGCTGTCGATGAAGCAAACCGCTGTCTCAACTGCAAAAATATGCCCTGTGTCTCAGGCTGTCCTGTAAATATACATATCCCCGAATTCATCTCAAAAATAAAAGAAGGTGAATTTGAGGAGGCATACCGCATCATCAACATGACTTCAAGCCTTCCTGCTGTATGCGGAAGAGTCTGTCCGCAGGAAACTCAGTGTGAGAGCAAATGCGTAAGAGGCATCAAGGGCGAGCCTGTAGGCATCGGCAGACTTGAACGCTTCATCGCAGACTGGCATAACTCACATAATGACAGAGTTCCTTCAAGAAAAATATCCAACGGTCATAAGGCAGCGATAGTTGGTTCGGGGCCTTCGGGACTTACCTGCGCAGGTGACCTCGCTAAGAAGGGATATAAGGTAACTGTCTATGAAGCTCTGCATACAGCAGGCGGCGTACTTGTATACGGCATTCCTGAGTTCAGACTTCCTAAGTCTATAGTTGCAAAGGAAGTTGAGACACTGAAAGCTCTGGGAGTCGATATCGAAACAAATGTTATCATTGGTAAAACGCTGACAGTTGACGAGCTTTTCGATATGGGCTATGAAGCTGTATTTATCGGTTCGGGAGCAGGTCTTCCTAATTTCATGGGTATTCCCGGCGAAAGCTTCAAGGGCGTGTATTCAGCAAATGAGTTCCTCACAAGAAGCAATCTCATGAAGGCTTATCTTAATGAACCTGAAACACCTATAATGAAAGGCGGAAATGTTGCAGTCGTAGGCGGTGGAAATGTTGCTATGGACGCTGCAAGAACCGCACTCAGACTCGGAGCTGAAAATGTTTACATCGTTTACCGCCGTTCAATGGACGAGCTTCCTGCACGTAAGGAAGAAGTTGAACACGCTCAGGAAGAGGGCATCGATTTCCGACTTCTCAATAATCCCGTTGAGATACTCGGCTATAATAATCCTGATGATCCCCGTGATCCTAAAAACGGTTTCGTAACTGGTATGAAGTGCATAAAAATGGAGCTTGGCGAACCTGATGAAAGAGGCCGCCGCCGTCCTGTACCTGTTGAGGGAAGCGAATTTGTCCTCGATGTGGATACGGTTATCATGTCTATCGGTACATCACCGAATCCGCTTATAAAGAATACTACAGACGGACTTGAGGTAAATAACCGCGGCGGTATAATCGTTACAGAGGACGGTCTTACATCAAGAAAGGGCGTTTACGCAGGCGGTGACGCTGTAACAGGAGCTGCTACCGTTATATCTGCAATGGGTGCCGGAAAAACTGCTGCTAAAGCTATCGACGAATATATTATGAGTAAGGAGAAAGTATGAAAAAGGATTTCGATTTTACAGTAGTTGATAATATCCTTGCAAAATACCCTGCTGAGGAGCTTTCAACTATTGCCATTCTACAGGATATACAGGAATACTATCATTATCTCCCCGAGGAGGTATTTCCTCGCATAGCAAAGGCTATAAATGTGGGAGAAGCGCGTCTTTACGGCGTTGCTACATTCTATGAGAACTTCTCACTTGACCCTAAAGGCAAGTATGTTATCCGCTGCTGTGACGGTACAGCCTGTCACGTAAGAGGTTCACTGCCGATACTTAATAAGCTCCGCGAAGAGCTTGGTCTCAGCGAGGAGAAAAATACTACCGACGACCTTATGTTCACAGTCGAGACTGTATCATGTCTCGGTGCTTGCGGACTTGCACCTGTTCTTACTGTCAACGGTGAGACTTATCCCGCTATGACTCCCGAAAAGGCTGTCGAGCTGCTTAATGAACTCAGAGAAAAGGAGGCTGCTGCAAATGAATAAGCTCAGTTCAAGAGAAGAACTTATTGCCCTCAGAGAGGTCTGTAAAAACGCCCTTGACGGCGAAAAGAAAAAGATACTTGTATGCGGCGGTACAGGCTGTGTTGCAGGCGGTTCGCTCAACATCTTCGACAAGCTCAGAGAGCTTCTTGAAGCTAAGGGCGTGAACGTTGACGTAGAGCTTGCAGATGAACCACACGGCGATTCTGTAGGCATGAAGAAAAGCGGTTGTCACGGTTTCTGCGAAATGGGTCCTCTCGTTCGTATCGAACCACAGGGCTGGCTCTACACAAAGGTTAAGCTCGATGACTGCGAGGAGATCATCGAAAAAACTATCCTCGGCGGTGAGATGATCGAACGTCTTGTATATAAGCAGAATGACGAGATCTACCCAAAACAGGAGGAGATCCCTTTCTATAAGAAACAGACCCGTGTTGTACTTGAATCCTGCGGTCATATCAACGCTTCATCTATCCGTGAGTATATCGCCCTCGGCGGTTATACTGCACTTGAAAAGTGCCTGTTTGAAGTAACTTCTGATGATATCATCAACGAAGTTTCCGAATCAAACCTCAGAGGACGCGGAGGCGGTGGATTCGCTGCAGGCAGAAAATGGGCTTCATGCGCTAAGCAGACGGAAGAACCTAAGTATATCGTCTGCAACGGTGACGAAGGCGACCCGGGTGCATTCATGGATCGTTCAATTATGGAAGGCGACCCGCACAGACTTCTCGAAGGTATGATGATCGCAGGTATAGCTATCGGCTCTTCCGAGGGATATATCTATGTTCGTGCAGAGTATCCGCTTGCTGTTGATCGTCTCAGAACTGCTATCGCACAAGCTGAAGAGCTTGGCATACTCGGTGATAATATCCTCGGCTCCGGAAAGAGCTTCCACGTACATATCAACCGCGGCGCAGGAGCTTTCGTATGCGGTGAGGGTTCAGCTCTTACAGCATCTATCGAGGGCAAAAGAGGTATGCCTCGTGTTAAGCCTCCGCGTACAGTTGAACACGGACTTTTCGATAAGCCGACCAACCTCAACAATGTTGAGACATATGCGAATGTTCCTATGATAATCAACAAGGGTGCAGCATGGTATAAGGCTATCGGACCTGAGAACAGCCCGGGAACAAAGGCTTTCGCTCTTACAGGTACTATCAGGAATACAGGTCTTATCGAAGTTCCTATGGGTACAACGCTCCGCGAAGTTATCTTTGATATCGGCGGCGGTATGAAGGGCGATACAAAGTTCAAGGCTGTACAGATAGGCGGACCTTCAGGCGGATGCCTTACCGAGAAGGATCTTGATGTACCGCTGGATTTCGATTCTCTTAAGAGTGTCGGCGCTATGATCGGTTCAGGCGGTCTTGTTGTTATGGATGACAAGACCTGTATGGTAGAGATCGCACGTTTCTTCATGAACTTTACCCAGAATGAATCCTGCGGTAAATGTGTTCCATGCCGTGAGGGTACAAAGCGTATGCTTGAGATACTTGAACGTATCACAGCAGGCAACGGTCAGGACGGAGATATCGAGCTTCTTGAAGAGCTCGCAGATACAATTTCCAATACCGCTCTCTGCGGACTTGGAAAGACCGCTCCTTCACCTGTTATCTCAACTATCAAGAATTTCCGTGAGGAGTATGAAGCTCATATCTATCAGAAGCGCTGTCCTGCCGGTGCTTGCAGCAAGCTGAAGCGCTATGTTATAGATGCAGAAAAGTGCAAGGGCTGTTCAAAGTGCGCAAGGAACTGTCCTGTAAATGCTATCGACGGAAAGATAAAAACACCTTATGTAATAGATCAGGATAAATGTATCAAGTGCGGTGCTTGTCTGAGCAACTGTTCATTCGGCGCAGTCAAGGAGGAGGCATAATATGCAGTTAGACAATTTTATTGAGATAGACGGAAAACTCGTCAAGATAGAAGGGGAGAGAAATCTTCTTGAAGTCATCAGCAAGAGCGGCATAAAGCTCCCTGTATTCTGTTATCACTCTGATCTTTCCATTTATGGTGCTTGCCGTATGTGCATGGTCGAAGACGAAAAGGGACGAATGATGGCTGCCTGTTCAACTGTTCCGCGAAGCGGAATGATAATCAAGACAAATACCGCAAGACTTCGCAAATACAGAAAGAGTATTCTCGAACTTCTTCTTTCAAGCCACTGCCGCGACTGTACGACCTGTGAAAACAGCGGTAAATGTACACTTCAGGAGCTTGCTGCACAGTTCGGTATAACCAATGTACGTTTTAACAACGACAAGACAAATAAGATCATCGATGATTCCTCACCGAGCATCATTCGTGATTCAAGCAAGTGTATCCTTTGCGGAGATTGCGTTCGTGAGTGCAATGAAATACAGAAGGTCGGCGCTATCGACTTTGCTTACAGAGGTTCAAATGCAACTATCAGCACAGCCTTCAATAAGCCTATCGCTGAGTCACTTTGTGTAAACTGCGGACAGTGTGCAGCTCACTGTCCTACAGGCGCTATCATTGTACGTGACGATTCTTCAAAGGTACTTGATATGATCGACGATCCTGAGGTATTCGTTACCTGTGAGATCGCTCCTGCTGTACGTGTAGGCATAGGACAGGAGCTCGGTCTTGAACTCGGTGACAATACCATGGGAAAGATCACAGCCGTTCTTCATCGTATCGGCGTTGACAAGGTATTTGATACAGCAACGGGCGCAGATCTTACCGTCATGGAGGAAGCAGGTGAATTTGTTGAGAGAATAGAAAACGGCGGTACACTTCCGCTGCTTACATCATGCTGTCCTGCATGGGTAAGCTATGTTGAGAAAAAATATCCTGAAATGCTTCCTAATATCTCAACCTGTCGTTCACCTATGAGTATGTTCTCGGCAGTAGTTAAGGAATACTATAAAGATAAACTTCCTGAGGGCAAGACAAAGCACTATCATTTTGCTCTCATGCCATGTACAGCTAAAAAATTTGAGGCTAAACGTGACGAATTCGGATCAGTTACAAATGATGTTATCACAACACAGGAGCTTATAAAGATAATCAAGGAATCAGGTATCATGTTCAACGAGATCGAGCCTGAATCAGTTGATATGCCATTCGGTACAGCATCTGGCGCAGGCGTTATTTTCGGAGTTACAGGCGGCGTTACAGAAGCTGTACTCAGAAAGGTCGCTAACGACAATTCGAGAAAAGCACTTTCACAGATAGAATATGTCGGCATAAGAGGTATGGAGGACGTTAAGGAAGCAGTTATCCCTTACGGTGATCGTGAACTCCGTATCGCAGTAGTCAGCGGACTTGCAAATGCAAGTAAGCTTATTGAAAGGGTCAAGAAAGGCGAGCTCAACTATGACCTTATCGAAGTAATGGCGTGCAGAGGCGGCTGCATCAGTGGTGCAGGTCAGCCATATATATCTCACAGACACCGTGAAAAGCGTGGAGAGGGACTCTACCGCTCAGACAGAGAAAGCTCTGTTAAATGCTCACAGGATAACCGTATACTCGGTGATCTCTATGACTTTGTAATGAAAGACAAAATACATGAACTTCTTCATGTAAGCTATATAAAATAAATCTTCCTTCTTTTGATTGCAGCAGACCGCCCCCGAATAAATCGGGGGCGGTCTGTTTGTCATTATTCCTCTTTGAAGTAAATATTTATGAACAGGAAGTACTCGTCAAGATCATAATGCTTGGCGGCAACAGCTTTTTCCTTATCTATGCCGTTTATTTCGTACAGTGCCATTCCGTCAACTACTTCCCAGCCGTTTGAAGCATTAAAGGTAACAGATGTATTTCTTATAAAAGCACCTACATTTTCAGGTGGAACAATCGAGCCATCCTTTACGTACAAGGTGTCGTTATATCTGAAACGTCCGGATGAAGAGCGTATTACTTCCGAGTAATCAAATGGCAGTGTTCTTTTTACCTCAGTTTCAGTTCGGGTAGTTGTAGTGATATGGAGTGTTTCGAGGCACTCTGAGGATAATACCGTTTTATCTGTGGTTTTTTCGATTATTTCCTGATTTAAAGTAGTTGTAACTGCATGGGGTACAGTTGTAACAGGAGATCCGTTCATAGAAGTAGTGGTGATGCTTTCGGTTATTGAAATCGGAACAGAAGTTGGTGTAGGTTTTGCGAGTGTGGTCGTCTGCGTATATGAATAAGCAACAGTAGTCTTTGAACGGACGGTAGTGGTTTTGTAGCTACTTTCTGTTTGCTTGACAGTTGATGAGCTGACTGTATTCGCTGAAATTGTGCTTCTGTGTCCGGTTGTAGTCGCAGGCTGAGTCGTTACGGGAATTTTCACGGTAGTTACTGGTCTTTCGGCAGTAGTTTCTGTAGTCGTTATAACAGGAGAGGTATGCTGATCGTCAGGCTTTGGCATTGACAATGTGAAGCGCCATACTCCTACTCCTGTGATAACAGCTGCACACATTCCCGAAACTGCATAAGAGGTATGCTTTATTTTTGCGGCTCTGACTTTTCGGGACTCTATGATCTCATCGCCGCGCTGCATTATTCTGTTAGATATATCTTCATAGCTCCTCATATTCAAAGCCCTCCTTTTCAAGTAATATCTTCAAAGCCGCCTTTGCACGGTAAAGAAGATTCCTTATCTGTCGCTCATTCTTATGCATTATCTCAGCCGTTTCTGTGTTGCTGAAATTCTCAAAATAAACCAGATACAGCACCTGTCTGTAATCGCCGTTGAGCTTCTCCATAGTTCGGAGAAGCTGTTTTTTATTTTCAACGGCTATATGGTTCTTTTCTATATCTTCCATATCGGATATATCATAGAAGTCGTCAAGCGGCGCTTGTTGTATTTTTCGCCTCTTTCTGATAATATGATAAGCCGTGTTGCGCCCGACTGAAAAAAGCCACGTTTTAAAAGAACTTTTTCCTGAGAACTCAGGTCTGTCGGTATAAAGCTTCAGAAACGTCTCCTCGGCAAATTCCTCAGCTTCGGCAATACTCTCGGCAAAACTGTTAAGATATAGTGTAAGCCCGTCCCAGTACTCCTTGACCAGTTCGGTAAAAGAATTTCTGTCACCTTCAAGAAAACGGCGGTAGCTACTTGCACCGTTATCCATAGACAGCTCCTTTCAATATAATGTAGAACTTATTTTCTATTAATTAGTACCATTTTTTCTCGTTTTGTCTCACCTTGATTATAAATTTTTCAGGATAATTTGTCAACTGAAAAAATTATTGAGATTTGTGAGACATTCTGATCGTTTTCGGTACTAAGAAGTGAAAGGCAAAAACAATCCTGACTTTTTAAAGGAGGTCGTATTTATGAATAAAAAGTTTATGTCAGTTATTGCAGCTGCGGCTGTAGCAGTATGCGGTTCACCGCTGTGTGCTAATGCACTCTACACAGAAATGATGTCACGACAAGAGCACAGTGACTACATCAAGGTGGACTATAAGTCCGACGACAAGGTAGATTATTATATCTATAATGGAACCCAAAGCAAATTCATCGACCCTGATAATCCGTATTTCCGCAGCGCTATCAGAGAAGAAAAGCTCAGTGACAGGATATACTTCAATATCGCAGAAGAAGTACCTGAAACCCCTGTTACAATTGGCGACAATGAAACAGTCGGTCGGATAAACCTGCTGTTCAAGGACTTTGAAACTGAAAACGGCGATGCTATACAAGTTCATGTCAGAACATTCAATGGTAATTACAAATACTATGCTGTGCCAAGCAACGGAAATAAAAAAGGAGATGTGCTAAGGCTGACTGCAAATGACACCCGCAGGATAAGGGAAATACTTGTCAATGAAGCAGATGCGGTGGATCTGGTCTTTTCTGATGACGTAAACAGCCCTGCTAAAGGCAACATAGATCTTTGCGAATTCATGTTCACTCGTGAATACTATATTGGCAAAACAAAAGAAGAGCAGGCAGCAATATTTGCTGAAACCAAGCAGCAGGTCAAAGATTTTGTTGCAGAAAACGGATTTGACGTGACAGTTTCGGGCGAATCAATTATTTTTGTCAGACCGAACGAGGATATATCTGTAGCAGAAATGGCGGAGATAACAGGAGCGATAGATACTCACTTTGACAGTATCGTGTCATATGAAATGTGGCAGTGTGATGTTTCCGAGAGCTTCGGCGGTATCGATCTCATGAATGCTGTTGACGGGGATTCAAACTGCGACGAACAGATGGATATGTCAGACGTTGTATTTATCATGCAGTCTCTTGCTAATCCGAACAAGTATCAGATAACAAAGCAGGGAAAGTTCAACGCTGATATTGACGGAAACGGTCTGACAGTCGGCGATGCTCAGGCAATACAGAAATTACTGCTCGGACTTTGAGTATATTATAAAAACTCCGTTTTATTGCGGAGTTTTTGTTGTAATAGAAGCTTATTTATGCTATAATTATATGCAGATAATTCGTTCAGATATGAGGTGTATAAACTATGCATTACGTCGAAGCAAAAGGAATACTGTCTCCCAAAAACGGAATGAACATCTACAGAGGCTGCACTCACGGCTGTATTTACTGTGACAGCCGAAGCTTATGCTATAACATGACTCATGCCTTTGAGGATATCGAAGTTAAAATAAATGCACCTGAATTACTCGAAAAAGCCCTTCGCTCAAAGAGAAAAAAATGCATGATAGGAACTGGGGCGATGAGCGATCCTTATATGCCTTTGGAGGCAGAACTAAAACTCACTCAGCAGTGCCTTGAAATTATCGAAAAATACCAGTTCGGAGTTGCGATCCAGACCAAATCCGATCTGATCCTGCGCGATATCGATCTTCTTGCTTCAATAAACTCTCAGGGGAAGGCAGTCACTCAGTTGACTATGACCACATTCGATGACAAGCTTTGCAGCATTATCGAGCCCTGTGTCTGTAATACAAGCAGAAGATTTGAAGTTCTTATGGAGATTAAAAAACGCAGTATTCCTGCAATAGTGTGGCTCTCGCCGTTTTTGCCATATATAAACGATACTGAAGAAAACCTTTTCGGACTACTTGAATACTGTGCAGAAGCCAATGTGAAAGGCATTATTTGCTTCGATATAGGACTGACACTCAGAGAAGGTGACAGAGAATACTTTTATTCAGCTCTTGATAAACATTTTCACGGACTGTCTGACAGGTATCGCCGAGAATTCGGGAACTCTTACATCATAAGCAGTCCCGTCAGCAATATACTTATGAGGAAATTACACGAATATTGCGAGAAATACGGTATCATGCATGATAACAAGGAATGCTTTGAGTATATGAACACGCTGCCCGAGCCGTATGAACAGCTGACATTTTTTTGAAAAACACTTGATTTTGGAAAAATATAGTGATATAATAAAGTAAACAGGGGAGCTTGTACTGACAGGCTGAGAGGAAGGTGATACCTTCGACCCTTTGACCTGATTTGGTTAATGCCAGCGTAGGGAGTCTGTTTTGTAAAAAAGATACATTCAGGGAACTGCGTTTGATGGTTCCCTGAATTTTTTAGGAGGTACCTTAATGGTAAAGATAAATGGTGAGCTGCTTGATAAAAACGGAAAAAGCATTGCCGAAATGCTTGACGATATGAATATCAATGTTAAGCAGGTAGCAGTAGAGCTGAATGAGGAAATAGTTCCAAAGACAAAATATGCCGAGACCTTCCTTAAAGACGGCGACTGCGTTGAGGTAGTCCGTTTTGTAGGCGGGGGTTGATATATGATACCGACAAAAGATGAAATGTACAGTGCACTGGTTGAAAGGCACGGTGCTGAACTTCAAAGCAGGCTCGATTCTGCTTCTGTGGCAATATGCGGACTTGGCGGACTTGGCTCAAATATCGCTATAGCTCTTGCAAGAGCAGGCGTTGGGAAGCTGCATATCATGGATTTTGATACTGTTGACATTTCAAATCTTAATCGGCAGCAGTATTTTCCCGAACAGCTTGGACAACCCAAAACAGAGGCTCTTTATGATACATTGAAGCGTATCGCACCTTACTGCGATGTCCAAAAAGACCGTATCAGGCTTAATGAGGACAATATCCCACAGCTTCTTGCAGATGACGATATCATTGTGGAAGCTTTTGACAAAGCCGATCAGAAAGCTATGCTCGTAAACTGTGTACTGGAAAATATGCCCGAAAAATATCTTGTGTCAGGCTCAGGTATGGCAGGGATCGCTTCATCAAATACTATAACCACTAAGCGTGTAACTAAACGCTTTTACCTGTGCGGTGACGGAGTGAGCGATATCGCCGACGGTATGGGTCTTGTATCATCAAGAGTACTTATCTGTGCTGCACATCAGGCCCATGCAGTTATAAGGATAATCGCAGGTAAATTTGATATTGATACGTAATTGAATTAAAGGAGTAATTACAATGAATGACGATAAATTAATCATCGGAGGACATGAGTTCTCATCACGTTTTATACTTGGCTCGGGAAAATATTCTCTGAGCCTTATCGAAGCTGCTGTAAAGTACGCAGGTGCTGAGATAATCACACTTGCAGTACGCCGCACAAACTCAAAGGAGCACGAGAACATTCTCGATTACATTCCGAAAAATGTAACGCTGCTGCCTAATACATCAGGTGCAAGAAATGCCGATGAAGCTGTACGTATCGCTCGTCTTGCCCGTGAGCTCGGCTGCGGAGACTTCGTAAAAATAGAGATCATGCGCGATACAAAATACCTGCTCCCCGATAATCAGGAAACTATCCGCGCTACAGAAATACTCGCAAAGGAAGGCTTCATAGTAATGCCTTATATGTATCCCGATCTCAATACAGCCCGTGATCTTGTGAATGCAGGTGCAGCTTCTGTAATGCCTCTGGCTTCACCTATCGGCTCTAATAAGGGTCTTGCTACAAAGGACTTTATACAAATACTCATTGACGAAATAGACCTGCCTATAATCGTTGATGCAGGAATAGGCAGACCTTCTCAGGCTTGCGAGGCTATGGAAATGGGTGCTGCTGCCGTTATGTCAAATACCGCACTTGCAACAGCAGGCGATCTTCCTGTAATGGCAGAGGCTTTCAAGCAGGCTATTGAAGCAGGTCGTAAGGCTTATTTATCAGGACTGGGACGAGTTCTCACAAGAGGAGCATCTCCGTCTGATACTCTCACAGGCTTCCTGCACGACTGATGATACACCTTGAAAAAGTCAACGGCGGAAATATCTATGATATCATCGGGCTAAACGTTGATGATGCCCAGAAGAACTTCGTTGCCGATAACAAGACAAGTATCATCGAAGCCTATTCTACACTTTGCAGCGGCGGTCATGTGTTCACATTCGGCATATACGATGACGAAACTCCTGTGGGCTTTTTAATGATAGGCTTCGGAACTGATGAATACTGGGAAACTCCGCCTGAGATAGCTTCAGGGAATTACAATATATGGCGGCTTATGACAGATAAGCGTTTTCAGCACAGGGGATACGGCAAAGCTGCATTGCAGCTGGCTATTGACTTTATACGCACATATCCCTGCGGCAAGGCTGATAAATGCTGGCTGTCATATGATCCTGAAAATATTGCGGCTGAAAAGCTGTACAGATCGTTCGGTTTTGTTCCGAACGGCGAAAAAGACGGCGATGAAATAATCGCTGTACTTGATTTATAAGAAGGTATTTCAATGGAAAATCATTATTATGTAGACTCGGACAAGCTCTCCGAAGCTGCACTCAAAAAGAAACACGAGCTTGAAACAGATCCGTCCTCACGTACAAACCATATGGAATATATGGAAGGCATGGAGCACATTAGTTCAGACATCATGGAAAAAGTTCTTACCGAGATGAACAACTACGATTATTCTCAGTATACTGCCCGTGATGTAAATGCTGCCCTGAATCATGACGTATGTTCAGTTGAGGATTTCAAGGCACTTCTTTCACCTGCTGCTGAGCCGTTCCTTGAGAAAATGGCTGCAAAGGCAAGGCTTGAAACACAAAAGCACTTTGGCAATACGGTATATCTCTTTACACCGCTTTATATTGCAAATTATTGCGAGAATTACTGCGTTTACTGCGGTTTCAACTGCTATAACGACATAAGGCGCATGAAGCTCAACATGGAGCAGATAGAGCACGAGATGAAAGTCATTGCGGACAGCGGCATGGAGGAGATACTCATTCTCACAGGCGAAAGCCGTGCTCAGAGCAATGTGGAGTACATCGGCGAAGCCTGCAAGCTTGCTCGCAAATACTTCCGCATGGTGGGTATAGAAGTTTATCCGCTCAATACTGATGAATACAAATATCTGCACGAATGCGGTGTCGATTACGTTACGGTATTCCAGGAGACCTACAACAGCGACCGTTATGAACAGCTCCACCTTCTCGGTCATAAAAGAGTATTCCCTTACCGTTTTGAGGCTCAGGAACGAGCACTTATGGGCGGTATGAGAGGAATTGCCTGCTCCGCTTTGCTCGGACTCTCAGATTTCAGAAAGGACGCTCTTGCAAGTGCGCTCCATGTGTACTATTTGCAGAGAAAATACCCACAGGCTGAAATATCACTTTCATGTCCCAGACTTCGCCCTATCATAAACAACGATGAAATAAATCCTCTTGACGTACACGAAAAGCAGCTCTGTCAGGTACTTTGCGCGTACAGGATCTTTCTGCCATTCTGCGGTATCACGGTATCTTCCCGTGAGAGCGAGACATTCCGAAATGGTATCGTAAAAATAGCCGCAACAAAGATCTCGGCAGGAGTTTCAACAGGTATCGGTGATCACGAAAGCAAGTACACAGGCAAGGAAGCCGAAACAGCCGAGGGCGACGAGCAGTTTGAGATAAATGACACCCGCAGCTTTGATAAAATGTACAAGGATATGTCCTCCGAGGGCTTACAGCCTGTACTGAACGATTACCTCTATGTCTGATATCGTATGTGTAACAGCGCGAAAGCTGTGTCGCGGTGACTTTTTCGATCAGCTCACAAAAATTGCCAAAGCTTCGCCGAAATTTATTATTCTGCGCGAAAAAGATCTCAGTGAAAACGAGTACAAAAAGCTTGCCGTTACCGCTATGGATATATGCTCAGAAGCAGGCTGCGAATTGATATTGCATTATTATTGGAATGCCGCGGTTGAACTCGAAATGAAAAATATACACCTTCCGCTGTCTCTGCTCAAAGAGTTGAGTGCTGATGATAAGGAAAAATTCACACGTATAGGAACTTCCTGCCACTCCGTTTCAGATGCTCTCGAAGCAAAACAACTCGGAGCTGATTATATCACCGCAGGTCACGTTTTTGCTACTGACTGCAAAAAAGGACTTGCCCCGAGGGGACTTGATTTTCTGCGTGATGTCTGCTATAGTGTTGATATACCTGTTTATGCTATAGGCGGAATATCCCCTGATAATATAGCTTCTGTACGGGAATGCGGTGCGGCAGGAGCCTGCGCCATGAGCGGCTTTATGCAATGCTCTGACCCTTTAGCATATATTGATGAATTTAACAGGAAGTGATTAATTTGAAAATAACCTCAGAAGACCTTTTGCTGTATGCTGTTACAGACAGAGGCTGTCTGCGCGGAATAAGTCTCGAAGAAGCCGTGGAACAGGCCATTCTCGGCGGTGTCGGCGTAGTCCAGCTCCGTGAGAAGAATATAAGTACGGACGAACTTATCAGTGAAGCCGAAAAGCTCCTCAGAATATGCCATAAATATAATGTTCCGCTCATAATAAATGACGACTATGAGACTGCTCTGAAATGCGGAGCAGATGGCGTTCATGTCGGTATCGAAGATGCTCCTGTGGCTGAGATACGCAAAATTGCAGGCAGTGACTTCATTATCGGAGCAACCGCAAAAACAGTAGAACAGGCAAAGCTTGCCGAAAATTCGGGAGCTGATTATCTGGGAGTAGGAGCAGTATTTCCTTCACCCACAAAGACAAACGCTGTAAGAATAACTCCCCGGCAGCTCACCGAGATATGTGGAAGTGTCGCTATACCTGCGGTGGCTATAGGCGGCATAAATGCAGAAAATGTCCATACTATAAAAGGCTGCGGACATAAGGGAATAGCTGTCGTTTCGGCAGTTTTCGGAGCTTGCGACGTAAAAGCTGCGTCAGAAGAACTCCGCAAGGCTGTTCTCGAAACATTATAAGGTGAAATTATGATAAAATACTATGATATCGGCTTGAATTTATTCTGCAAACAGTTCAGAGAGCCTGAAAAGATCATCAGCGATGCGGAAGCTGACGGCGTAAGCTGCATACTCACAGGTTCAGATATGAAAAGCAGCGAGAGCGTAAATAAATTTGTAAAAACTCATTCTTGCTACGGCACTTGCGGTATTCATCCTCACAGTGCTGACAGTGCAAAAGCTGAAGACTTTAAGCGTATCCGTGAGATAGTTTCGGGAAATGAAAAGATCGTGGCAGTAGGTGAGTGCGGACTTGATTACGACAGAATGTTTTCTACCCGTGAAAATCAGATCCGCTGCTTTGAGCATCACATAAAAATAGCGGAAGAACTTGGAAAGCCGCTTTTTCTTCATGAACGCGAAGCATCCGATGACTTTATAGCACGTTTCAAAAAGCACAGTGACATCTGTAAGCATTCGGTGGTGCATTGCTTTACAGGCGATAAAGAAACACTGAAAAAATACCTTGATATGGGCTTTTATATCGGTGTAACAGGCTGGATATGTGACGAAAGACGCGGAAGCGCTCTCAGAGAGGCTGTTAAGCTCATACCTCTTGACAGAATAATGGTGGAAACTGATGCCCCTTATCTTACTCCACGCAACATAAAGGGACTTGATCGCACTAATGTACCGCAGAATATAAAGTATGTGACTGCTGAACTTGCTAAAAATATGAAAGTCGATGAAACAGAGCTTACAGAAGCTCTTAAAGCGAATACAAAGCGTTTCTTCAATATATAAAAAACTGCACGGTAAAGTTATTACCGTGCAGTCTCAGCTTGTCAATAAACCCCATTTTTTAAGAGGGAACGCCTTCACTTGCAAGGCGTTCCCTCTTAAAAAACAGTCCACTGGACTGTTTTTTAATTCACCCTTTGCGAAGCGCTTTGAGGCTATTTGTGGGGTTACTCCCCACAGTGTGGGGA